>VOFH01002061.1_pt1 | contig 376084 bp, 577 predicted proteins | sample 5384091 | NCBI WGS metagenome assembly VOFH01 (sample SAMN12384727, study PRJNA508395) | human gut metagenome | isolation source: healthy gut G | host: Homo sapiens
AAAGGCTGGTTATCTGGTATTATGCAAAATAAAGCCATGATGTCACCAGAAGAAAGAATTATATATGAAACATTCAGTGGAAGAGATACCATTATTAAGAATCTGATGAAGCAATTTGATTCGGATGGTGATTTGCTAAATGCAAATGGGGTGGCAGGAATGGATGTTACCGGCAAGGGTACGTCGTGGCAGCAACTCACGAGTGTATCTGAGGAATATCGTCAAAAGATGTTTGATAATGTGAAGAAGGAATTTATTCAGGAAAATGGTCTTTCAAATGGTGATACAACGAAGCGTTCAGATATTTTCAAAGATTATCAGTTAAGTGTAAACAAAGACAAACGGCTAAGTGGCACATGGACTTTAGAGCAATACGAAGGACAGTATAGTGAAATCAGCTAATCCAAATTGGAAACCGGGACAAAAGTTTGATACAAGCATTCTTGATAATGTCAAAAGAGAATCAGTGGAATCTACTCTTGTCAAAAATGGTAATAGGTTAGTTCGTAATTCTATTGATGTATCAGTATAAAATTAGGAGATTTAGATAATAACACAAGGGAAGAAGTTGAAAACTTTTTTCAAGGAAAAAAAACTTCTGGTAACTCTTTGAAATACATATCATATCAATAGATACGATAATATAAATTATGTTTGTATTTGTTGATAACAGGTTTATATCGGAAAAATTGTAAATTTATTTTCTATGTGAATTTTCATTTTTGTAGGGCTGGCATTAGGCCAGCCCTTGATTTTATTATAATAGATAAAAAGATATTGAATATATATGCACGGTAAAAAGACGATTCTCAATAAATGAGATTGGAAAAAGTAACCTTAGTGCTGTTGAAAAAATCACCATAGTTCTAATGAATATTGTTCCATCAAGATATAATCTTGCATATTCAAGCGGTTTATCAATGGCAAGTGCGTTCAATGCACAGTCTGATCCGGGTGTGGTTTTTAAATCCTTTTCGGTTTCCCAACAGTCAATGCGGAGCATATAACCAGCAGAAGTATAAATATCAATGCTGTTTCTGTGTGGATTGTATTCTGCAAATATTGTTCTCATCGTATAGAATCTCCTTATCATTCAATCAGTCATTCGTTACAAAAATCAGAAGCATTTCAATCAGCTCACCATGTCACTTTTATTTTGTGTTATACTGTTTTATAGATTTTTCTTGCCCTTGTATTTGCCCTTATCAGAGTTCGTAAACACTGGTGGGACAATATAATACAAGGGAAACAATAAGGGAAAGCTCACCTGCGATAAATCCAGTCATGAAAAGGATGGAATAAAAGTTATTTAAAAATGAGGCAATTGAAAAGGATATGATTATATATATCTTAATGGAGAATTTTAGATATTCTCAAACATCGAAACTAGAAAATTAAATAAAATATCAAATGTGGTAATTTTTTGGTACATCTGACAGTGGGAGCAAAAATTATATGAGGATAGAAGAATATGAGCCTGATTATGAATATATCGCGTGGATATTATGCATGGGACGGTGATTATATAATATATAAAAAGATGAAACAGACTGATAACTTCTAGTTTTTGAAACTTAGAAATCGGAATTTAACGAAACTTGAAAAAAGGAGAAAGAAACATGGCAAAGAAAGAAGAAAGATTTGAAGTTACATTTAGAGACGGAAGTCAGCTTAAGGATGAAGGAGTTCGCCAAATCCTTGTAGATAAGGAGACTGGAGTTAACTACCTTTGTTGGAAATCTAGATATGGAGCTGGTGTTACACCTCTTTTGGATTCAGAAGGAAAAGTCATAGTTACAAAGTAAAAATCGCATTTGTTCATTTGTAAAGTAATTGTACACAATGTCTGCTACGTATTGTAGCAGGCATTGTAAATGGCGGTTTCTTGTTAAAAACTCGAAAATCATTATAATGAGTTTACCAAATAATAGGCAGGATGCTGGAAGGTATGTGAGAAGATTTGGAAGGAGAAAATTATGTTTAAAATATTATGTTCTACCGGAGCATTGCTTGGTAAATCCAATAATAGAGATTATAAATTATTAAAGGAGCTGTCAACAAAATTAACCTGTGATGGGTTTGAGTTTATGATGTATACCGCTTGGTACGAAGAGGTAGAAGCGTTAATAACGGCGTTAAAAGAAATGCAGTTGTATATCCCGGTTATGCACTGTGAAAAACATATAGGAGAGGCAATCAGCAAAGGTGAGTTTGATGAGGCGTACAGAAGATTTGACATAAATTGTTATATTGCCGGGGAAATAGGTGCAGAAAGTATCGTCGTTCATTTGTGGGACGGAATTACTTCGGATGCACATTTTGAGAACAATTTAGCGGCGTACGGCAAGCTGAAAGATATTGCGGATAAGTATGGTATAAAATTATTAATTGAAAATGTTGTGTGTAATCAGGAAGATCCGATGAAGCATTGGTGTGAATTGAAAGAGCGGTTTCGGAAGTTCGTTTTGTATTTGATACAAAAATGGCGGCTTTTCACAGCCAAATGGAGATATTGTATGACGAGGCGTATCAATGGTTGTGGATGGATAAGCACATTTGTCATTACCATGTAAATGATTATGCCGGCAGATACAAAGAATGGGAAAACTGCGAACCCTTCCGATTGGGCAGGGACATATTGATTTTGACAGATTTTTTGGGTTTATTCATAAGATTGGATACAAAGGGACGTTTACTTTAGAGGCGACGGCACTTGATCGTAATGGTGTAATAGATATTGATATGTTGAATAAGCAGTTTGGATTTATCAGAAAGGCAATGGAGTAGATATGAAGAAGTTCTTGTAGGGATAGAAAAAATTATAGGATAATTTAAAAAGGGCACTTGAAAAATCAAATGCCCTGATGTATAATCTAATCAGAAAGGTAATCGGATGTAACTCCGATTTGCCCTCAGTAAAATGTAAACAAATATAAAGAATAGCATCTACTTTGGACGAGTGGGATGCTATTTTTTTTTTATTATGATCGTCTATGTAAGACAGAGCCGCGAAAACTACTAACATTAAAGTTAAAACTTCAAGCGTGTTCATCGGGCATCACCCTCCTTTGTAAACTAGAGGGCATCTAACAATCGGAAAATCGCATCCTGCTTTCTGTTCGATTACACAATAATATTATAACAAATAACGAACAAATGTTCAAGCAAAAAACAGATAAATTTTGAAGCAAAAACTTAAACCAATTTTTAAGTTGACAACAGAGTTAGTTTGTACTAACATTGAGTGTGATGAGGGAACTGTGGATTGATTTTTGAATGAGTACTGGAGGAAAAGTTATGAAGAAGTTATTTTTTGAAACCGAAAAAGATGGTTTTTATGGAACATATTATGAAAACCCAAAGAGGGCAGATTGTGTTGTTATTGGACTATTTGGAGATGATCCCAATGATTTTATGGCGAAGTGCGGTGCAAAATGGTTACATAAAAATGGAGTCAATGTTCTTTGTATGTCTCCAGGAAAGAAAAATTACAGTCATGTAAATTATCCATTGGAAAGAATTGAGACGGCTATTAAATGGCTAAAGGATAATGGAAACCGTAAAATTGGAATTATGGGAATGAGTACGGCTGGGACAGATGCTATCGTTGCGGCGTCTTTTTTTCCCGGATATTACACTGACATTTGGACTTACTGCCAGTGATTTTGTATGGCAGGGATTTGAACAGGGAAATAAAATGGATGTAAGGAATGGCCGATTCCCGGTGCGTCTACTCTTTCCTGGAAAGGAGAACCGCTTCCTTATATGCCATTTGTGTACGAACATCCGGTTTACTGGCAGAAAGTTGAGGAAGAGACAAAAGGTTCGGGGATATCGAACGCAGCACCTGCTTGTTTAGTGATTCGGAAAAAGCGAGAGAGCACACGGAAGAGGAAATGATCAAGGTTGAGAACATAAAAGGGAAGCTGTTTTTGATCGGTGCGGATGATGATTCATTCTGGGAGGCAGGAAAATATATCCGTCGTATGGATCAGCGACTGAAAGAGCGTCCTCATACGTGCGACTATGTACCTCTTGTGTATGAACATGGAACGCATTTTGTACTGCCGGAATCTTTGCTTCGTATGGCTTTGCCGGTAGGACTTAAATTTGTGCTGCGCTTTATATTCAGAGCGGCAAAAGAATATCCGAATGAATGTGAAGCGACCAGAAAAGATATTGACAGAAGACTTTCGGCGGCACTAAAAGAGTGGCGGGAAGAGTAGACGGTGGGGTTAAAGAAAAAGAGAAATTTCTATGATAGTTGTAGATAATAGGGGAAATGAATTTCTTGACATAAAAGCAAACCTCGTATAAAATATATCTAAAATTATTAAAAATTTAGAATGAAAAAATGGAGGCATATAGTATGAAGAAGATAAAAAAAAGGTTTGCCCTTTTGCTTGTTTTTGTCATGGCAGTTTCTGTGATCCCACAGAGTGCTTTTGCAGCGAAAAAGAAAGTAAAACTAAGCAAGAAAGCGGTAACGGTGGCAGTGGGAGAGTCTGTTAAGATTCAATTGAAAAATAACAAGAAGAAAGTAAAATGGAGTATTACATCCGGTAAGAAAAATGTTACATTAAGTAAGAAGAAAAAGACCGGTGTTATCATTAAGGGGAAAAAGGCTGGTAAAACTAAAGTTCAGGCAAAAATTGGAAAGAAAAAATATGTTTGCAAAGTTACCGTAAAAAAGTGGCGACAGCTGATAACGAAAATCCGAATAATGGAAAGACAACGGCAGAACCAATACAGGTACCAAGTCAGGCACCGACAGTATCACAGCAGCCGGTTCCGCCTGTGATAACCCCGGGCGTGACTCCTTCTGAGCCAACGGCTTCGTCGCCTCAGACACCATCGCCATCGGTAGAACCGACACCGACCGCTTCACAGCAGCCGGTTCCGCCAGTGGCAACCCAAACTGCGAATCCTTCTGAGACCCTGCTGCCATCGGTAGAACCGACAGCTGAACCAACGAGCGATCCGTCTCAGACAACGGAACCGACGATAAAACCGGAGAACCATTTTGAGGGACTTTATGCGGAGTCGGAGCTATTTGTAATCAGTTCTGTTACATTTGACAAAGAGATTACTTCCTATTCTTTGGCGTATACTAATATTTATGTAAATCAGGAAGGGCAGCGTCATTAAAGGAGGTTGTACCGGATGTTTCAAAATGTACCTTCACGGTGTATTGTTATGGAAAAAAGGCGGAAGTGAAAAGGATTTCGGATATTGTCTGGAATGAGGAAGAGGGAGAAGATCCTTATTATTCGTTTGCGCTGACGGTGGAGCAGGACGGCAAAGAATATACGGAAACGGTTAAGATGAGGCTTGGCGTGCCGAAGTATCCGAACAACCCCGGCGATTTGAGCAATGGTCTGACGTTATTATCGCTGCAGGCGGATGACAAGATCTATGAGTTGGAACGAAATGTAGCTTATGGTGGTGAAACTTATTATTTTAAAGATAAAGAAATTGACATATCGAAGATTGCAGAGGCGAAGAAAGTTTCGATCGTTGGTGTTTATGAGGAAGAAACGGTTAAGATAGACGTGGAGATACGGAGGTGGAATCAAGGGTATGCATTCTTTACAAATCAATCTTTTAAAAAAGGGAATTTGGAAATTGGTTCCGGGTATTTTTATGGCTACAAAAAATCAGATCGTTATTTTGATGTAGATGCGTTTACCTCAACAAAAGGTGAAGTAACCGGTGATATGGTATCCAATGAATGGTGTTTCGTCTATGAGCCGAAATTGGAAAAAGGAAAATCGTTAAAAGATATTTTTGGAAACCTTTCGGAAGAGCTGAAGATTTATCGTACGGTTTATAATAATGCCTACTATAAGGACAATGAGATACAAAATGTGGTATGGCATGAGGAATCTTTTTATGAAAATAAAGAGGATCCGGGATATTATACGTTTGATATTGTCGTGACGGTGGACGGGAAGGAACTTACGCAGAAATATAAACTGGTGCAAAGACAAAGAACGTATCAGGTATCCGGAAAACTGACAACGGCAGATGGGGTTCCGATTTCAGATGTAAGCATAATGCTGGAGCAGGAAGGTGGATCACAGGAAACAGTTAAGACCGATTCAGAGGGATATTTCTCCAAGGAGTTGATTAAAGGAACTTATCAATTTGAACTGGGAAAACCGTTTACGGTAGAAGACAAGGATTTACAGTGGAATGAGTCACTTCCGCTTTATAAGATTGCGGGAAAAGTGACCCGGGAGGGCGCCGCTCAGTCGACAGATGTTCCGGGAATTCACTTTCAATCAGAGGAGCAAAAAAAACAATTACCAGTGGTAGCGATTATAGTGGCACAGAGACTAGGTATTGGGCTTATTTGGAAAAGGGAACCTATAACGTGACATCCTATAACACGCTGATCGAAACGATAACAGTAACGAAGAGTGAAACTCACGATATTACGATGGAACTCGGAATGGTTTTCGGAAAAGGTTCCGGATATTATAAATTTGTAAATACAGAGGATCCCGAAGTGTATGAGCAGCCATATGCAGCAAATGGAAGCTACAAGGTTTATCTCAAACCGGGTACTTATGAAGTGCAAAAGACGGAACGGTTATCGATACCATTGAAGTAACGCTTGGTGACATGGAAAAAGATTATGTTAGCTATACATGCAAAGGCGAACTGCTTGATATGAAAGGGGTCCAGATCCGAAAAATGTATATAACTACGATATCGTGGTTAAGAAAGAGGATAAGGTGTATAAAAATCTTTCGCTGACAAGATGGAGTGAGGGAACATCCGGCTACAATTTTTCTGCTTTACCGGGTACCTATCAGTTTTACTACGGTGAAAAGAAGATTGCAGAGATTACGGTTACAGATTCCAACGTTGTACAGGATTTAACGATGCCAGTGAAATACATAAAGATAAAAATGTACGATGCGCAGAAGCAGCTGATTCCTCTTACACAGCAAGTCACGTTGATAAACCAGGAAAGCAGTCAACAGGATAATCTGTATGGGGACGAAGACTCCGTAGATTTTTCAATAGCTGTGGCGCTGCCTCTGGGGACATACCAATTTGAAACTTACGAAGGTATGCCAAGTGTGCAGGGTAAGACGATTACGGTAAAAGAGGACAGCGACGAGATTGTCATGAATATGAACGTGTATAAGCTGACAGGACACTGTAAAATTAATGGAGAAAGTGCAGACCGCAACACATGGATTGATTTGCGTCGAAACGAAGATGGCTATTATCTGGCATCGTGTACTGTCGATGACGAGGGAAATTATGTGTTTTATCTCGAACCGGGCGAGTATACTATGAAGGTATATAACTCCAATGTGATAATGGACGAGGATGAGGAAGCGAGTGTCACAAATGATGCCGTCGTCAAGGATTTGGATATTACGAACGCAAACTGACTTGTCCTTGACAGGCCGGATTGGATATGCTATAGTTTTTACAAAACAAGGGAATGAAGTTCTCCTAAGCAGCTAGATGCTTAAACCGCTTATAAAAGCTGATGACTTCTGCGATATTATCATACGCAGAAGGTGTCAGCTTTTTCTGCGGTTTAAGGAGGAATAGATATGTTGTTAAGTATTGCGTTGATTCTGTTGGTGGGAATGTCGATGGGATGGCTCTGCCGGAAAATGAAACTTCCCGGATTGTTAGGGATGCTGTCGACGGAATTGTTCTGGGACCGTATGTATTGGATCTGCTGGATCAAGTATTCTTGGAATATCCGCGGAACTGCGAAAGATAGCACTGATCATCATATTGACAAGAGCAGGACTTGGGCTTGATCTGTCAGGTCTGAAAAAGATAGGAAGACCGGCGGTTCTTATGTGTTTTGTGCCGGCGAGTTTTGAATTGTTCGGAATGTTACTTCTGGTTCCGAAACTGATGGGCTTATCGATATTGGAGGCAGCAGTTATGGGGGCTGTTCTTGCAGCGGTTTCCCCGGCGGTCGTCGTGCCGAGAATGGTAAAACTTATGGATGAAGGCTATGGTGTGAAAGAGGGGATCCCGCAGCTGATCTTGGCAGGGGCTTCGGTCGATGATGTCTATGTCATCGTATTATTTTCGACATTTACCGGAATGATGCAGGGGACGGGGGCTTCTGCCATCCGCTTTATCAATATCCCGGTGTCGATCCTTTTAGGAATTGCAATTGGGCTTGGAATCGGTGTGCTGCTGGCTTATTTTTTTCAGAAGATCCATATGCGGGATACTTCGAAAGTGCTTATTATTCTCAGTATATCCTTTCTGCTTGTGGTGCTGGAAGATTATCTTGCAACACCGATTACATTTTCTGCGCTGATCGCGGTTATGTTTATCGGAATCGGTTTGCAGAGAAAAAGAGAAGTTGTTGCAAAAAGACTTTCTGCAAAATATGGGAAATTATGGGTGGTTGCCGAGGTGTTCTTATTTGTATTAGTAGGTGCGACGGTTAATATTGGCTATATCGGAAAAGTAGGAATAAAAGCACTTATCGTTATCGCAGGTGCTTTGGTATTTCGGATGTTCGGAGTATTGGTGTGTCTGCTTGGAACCGAGATTAAGGGAAAAGAAAGGATGTTTACCATGCTGGCGTACACACCGAAAGCGACAGTTCAGGCGGCAATCGGGGGAATCCCGCTCGCGCTGGGATTTGCGTGTGGAGAATCCGTTCTGGCGGTCTCGGTTCTTGCTATCGTGCTTACGGCTCCTCTTGGGGCATTTGCCATTGATCTTACCTATAAAAAGTTTTTAAAAAAGTAATAACAGAAAGGCGGACAGGGGTTGATTTTTTGAGAAAAGTCGGCTAAAATGTAATTGAAGTAAAAAATAGCCGAGGTGATCAGCGTGAGATATATAGCAAGAAATCTGGAAAAAGTTGTTTTAGAAGTTACCAAGGAATATCCGGTTGTGCTGGTGACAGGGCCAAGGCAGGTAGGAAAAACTACGATGCTGCAAAAGTTGATGGAAGGAACAGACAGAAATTACGTATCGTTAGATGACCTGAATGAGAGAAATCTGGCAAAGACGGATCCGGAAATGTTTTTACAGCTGCATAAACCGCCGATATTGATCGACGAGGTTCAGTATGCTCCGGAATTATTTGTTTATATAAAAATACATGTCGATAAATATCATAATGCGGGGGATTTTTGGCTTACCGGTTCGCAGGTGTTTAAATTGATGAGCGGGATTCAGGAATCCTTGGCAGGCAGAGTTGCCGTGTTATCACTTACCTCGTTGTCTCAGGCAGAGATTTGTGGTGGAGAGATGCAGCCCTTTACTCTGGATATAGAAAAACTGTCTGCAAGACGGAAAGAAAGAACAGCGGCAGATACCGGTGTAATATTTGACTGGATTTTCCGAGGTTCTATGCCGGCTATCGTCAGTGAAAAAACAGTAACAGCCGGATCTTTTTACAGCAGTTATCTGACAACATATATTGAACGGGATGTAAGAGAAGTGTCAGATGCGATAGATTCTCTTACATTTCTGCATTTTATTACAGCGGTTGCCGCAAGATGCGGGCAGATCCTGAATATTGCGGAAATTGCCAGAGATGCAGATATCAATCAGAAACAGGCGAAAAACTGGCTGGGTGTACTGGAAACATTGGGACTTATTTTTTACTTGCATCCGTACTCAAATAATATGTTGAAACGACTGGTAAAGACTCCTAAATTGTATTTTTTATGATACAGGGCTGGTATGTTATCTGACAAAATGGAGCAGCGCGGAGACGTTACAAAGTGGAGCAATGAATGGGGCAATCCTTGAAAATTATGTGGTTGCAGAAATTAGAAAAACTTATCTTAATTGTGGAAAAGACCCATATATGTATTATTACCGAGATAAGGATGCAAGAGAAATTGATATTATTTTGGAACATGATGGCGTGCTCAATCCCATTGAGATTAAGAAATCAGCCAATCCGGGATCAGAACTTATCAAAGTGTTTAAATTACTTGATAAATCATCGGCAAAACGGTCAAAAGGAGCTGTCGTTTGCATGAAACCGGAATTGTCGGCGATTGATAGAGAGAATTATATCATTCCTGTTTGGATGATATAATGAGCACATAATAAAAAGCGAGGTGCTAAAAATGTGGATGTTATATGCCATAGGTTCGTCGTTTTTGGCCGGAATAACGGCAATTTTAGCAAAGTGCGGAATTAAGAAAACGGATTCCGATGTCGGGACAGCGATTCGAACGATCATGGTACTTGTCTTTTCCTGGCTGATGGTATTGATTACCGGAACCGGAGGACAGATTACGCAGATCAGCGGTAAGACATTTCTGTTTCTGGTGTTATCGGGACTTGCCACCGGGGCTTCCTGGCTGTGTTATTTTCACGCATTGCAAAGGGAAATGTCAATAAAGTGGTGCCAATCGATAAATCGAGTACGGTGCTGACTATTTTACTGGCACTCATCTTTCTGCATGAGGGAATGACGGTTGGAAAAGTGATATCCATTGTTTTGATCGGTCTGGGAACCATGCTTATGATCACGAAAAAGGAAACAACGGAAGCGAGAACAGAGAAAAAGGACTGGTTTATTTATGCGGTTCTTTCGGCGGTATTTGCAAGTCTTACGGCAATTCTCGGAAAAATAGGAATTGAAAATATAGATTCCAATCTGGGAACGGCGATTCGTACAACCGTGGTACTTTTGATGGCATGGATGATGGTATTTGCGACCGGAAAACGAAAATCAGTAAAACAAATCGAAGGAAAAGAATTGGTATTTATTCTATTGTCCGGGCTTGCTACCGGCGCTTCGTGGATGTGTTATTACCGGGCATTACAGGAAGGACCCGCGAGTGTGGTCGTGCCGATTGATAAACTGAGCATATTGGTAACGATTGCCTTCTCGTGGATCGTATTTCACGAGAAACTTACCAAAAAAGGCAGTTCTCGGATTGCTGTGTATCGTGGCAGGCACAATGATTCTTGCGGTGTTATAAAAAGAAAGGAAACGTTATGGGAAAAATTTATTTTATTCGTCATGGAGAGAGTGAGTGGAATGTTACCGACCAGATCTGCGGTCAGACCGATGTGCCGTTGACGGAAAAAGGACATAAGCAGGCGGAGAAAACCGGAAAAAATATTGTGGAGAGTGGGATTTCTGCGGATCTTATCCTGTGTTCGCCTCTTTTGCGCGCAAAACAGACGGCACAACATATCGCAGAAATGACCGGAATCCCATTACAGGTTGAACCGAGGTTAGTAGAGCAGAACTTTGGTGTGTGGGAAGGGGCTTCTCCGCGAAATTCCAAAGAGTTTCATGAGGCGAAAAAAGAATTCTTAACGCGCTATGGAAAAGGCGAATCGATGTTTCAACTGGCGCAGCGCATTTACAATCTGCTCGATGAATTAAAGGCAACAGATAAAAATTATATTCTGGTGGCGCACAATGGCATATCGCGTGTGATCCGTTCGTATTTTGGAGATATGACAAACGAAGAATATGCAGCCTATGGTGTAAAGAACTGCAGTGTGACAATGTTTGATTTTTCGTATGATGCGGTAGTGTTTGACATGGATGGTGTGATCTTTGATTCGGAGCGGGCGACGATCGACTGCTGGCTGGAACTTGCGGAAAAATATAACATTGAAAATATGGAAGAGTCCCTTCTTATGTGCACTGGAACAACGAAAGTGCGGACGAAGAAAATCATGCAGGAGATATATGGGGAAGAGTTCCCTTATGATACGTATGCCAAAAAGGCATCGGCAATGTATCACGAAAAAATACGACGGTGGAAGACTTCCGATGAAACCGGGAGTCGTAGAGCTGCTTACGTATTTAAAAGACAAAGGAAAGAAAATTGCATTGGCATCCTCTACAAGAAAAGAGACGGTGATGAGCCAGTTAAGAGATGCAAAGATCCTTCCCTATTTTGATGTTGTGATCTGTGGTGATATGGCAGAGCGAAGCAAACCGGCGCCGGATATTTTTCTGAAAGCCTGTGATGAACTGGGAGTAAAGCCGGAGCGTGCTTTTGGTATCGAGGATTCTTACAATGGCATCCGCGCGTCGCAAAGTGGCGCGCTTCGTACCATCATGGTTCCGGATCTTCTTCCGGCCAATGAGGAAATGCGGGAACGTTCGGAAGTGGTGCTTGCTACACTTTTGGATGTAATAAATTATTTGGAGGCATAAAATGGATTTATATAAGGGTTACAACCACACGGTTCAATATTATGAAACAGACAAAATGGGAATTACCCATCATTCTAATTACATCCGCTGGATGGAAGAAGCACGGGTGGATTTCCTGAAGCAGATTGGCTGGGATTATGACAAACTGGAAGAAATCGGAGTGATCTCACCGGTGACAGAAGTCAGCTGTAAGTATAAAAATACGACTACATTTGCCGATGAAATACGGATTGTTATCTCGGTGGAAGAGTGTAAAGGAGTGCGGTTAAAACTTTTGTATGAGATGGAAAAAGCAGACGGCACCTGCGTGTGCGTGGCGCATTCCGAACACTGCTTTGTGGACCCGGACGGACGTCCGATCAATCTGAAAAAGAAATATCCGGAATTTTATGAGGCGATTATCAGCCGGAAACAACAGTTGTCGTCGTGAGGCTGTTGCGATATACTTAGTAAGTAAGGGGACATTATGAATCGGATAGAGAAAGAGGGGATTTTATTGTACTATAGTATACAAGACACGATGTATCTAATCCTTTTTTGGATTGTTATAGGAGTAATTCCGGGAGTGCTTACTATCTGGAACATTTACAATTTCTTTGCAAAAAGCCAAAATATAAGAGAATTATTGCGTGGCTGACGATCTGGATCGGAGGCTTTTTTGTATTACTTTTTATACGAAGCCGGTTTTCAGCCGTCGGGGACTGGAAGGAAGCCGTTTATGTCTATGAAACACATTATAGTATCTCGTCGCAATATGGCTGGACGGTAGTAGTTCCGGTTATATTGGGACTTATTGCACTGCTCATTTTGTATAGTGTGCAGGCAGACCGGCAGCCACCGCTTTTTGCCGCGTTTTTAATTGCTTTTGTAGTGATATTTAATGTTATTTCTATTGCTTTTGCGATCCAGATCGGAAACCAGATGAAGAGTCACAGTGATGGATTTGTCAATATGTTTTTATATCTGTATCAATTCAACCTTTTTGTGCTTTCTGTTTCGGCAGTGAAAAATCATATGAGGGAGCAGATAAAACTTTATCAGTCGAGACGAAAAATGCGGAGAGTACAAAAATGGCATGGCTGTATTGCAGGATAAGATGTTTTGAGCGCTATCCTGTGCTTGTATTTGCCTGCTTCTTTTTATCATTGCTGTATTTGAAATCTTGTTTATTCTGGCCGGGCAAGGGGCAGATGCGCCGATTAAAGCCTTTACGGATACAGCCGACTGGACATTTTCACAGCAGATACCGCCTCCTCCGATGGAGTCGAGCGGGCATTATCTGTGTACGGTGGCAGCAGGCGGTCATAAAAAGATCGTGAAGCCGCTCCGGTATGGAACGAGAAGAGGACAGACGATCGTGGTAAACCGCCAATTGTGTATAGCCAATGCGTTTGAAGAATGGATACAGGAAAAATCTCCCAAAATTCACAAGGCGATAAGAAACTTTTATGACAGGTATGGATATCCGGTTTCAGACATATTACAACGCCACTGCGGGCAGATGTGGTATATTTTTTGATGAAACCGCTGGAATGGGGCTTTGTTGTATTTTTGTATTTCGTTGACATACAGCCGGAGGAACGCATACGCAGACAATATGTGCTGAAAAATCATATAAAGAATTCATTGAAGAGATGGTAGTGAGGATTAAGACAATCGCGGATAAAGCCAGTCACTCCCGTTTTTGAAAGGTTGTTTGAAAACGGGGATTCAATGGTTTTCCGTTCAAAAATGTTTTGTCAAAATCAATGATAATGTCTCTGCAGGGAGCAAGTGTGCTTTGGTAAATTTTGGAAAGAACTGGATTTGTCTCCTTGGCGGAGGCTTTTGGAATGAGATCCATCATATGTCCTTCGAGTTTGCGGTAGTGCAGGGAGAGGAGCATAAGGGAACGCAGGATGAGACGGCGCAAGGTCTTGCCGGTCGTTACGAGCCATTTGTAAAACGCCATAGACTGTAACGATTTTTTGACGTCGCGTGGTGTCAGGTCAAAATGGCGGTAAACTCCATAGACAGCCTGAAGCGTCTGCTTATCCCAGCGGATGTGGCGCCAGAGAGGGTATAAAATGGCTGGATGCCATCTTTTTTCATCAGATAGCGGTCAAATTCCATTTCCATGACAAGGTGGTTAAATCCCTTTTCTTTTGCCTTTTCATTGACGTACGTATGTGCTTCGCTGTCAAGCATAAAATGACAGATGAATCCAAGGAGATAGGCATACTCCGGACAATGACGTCCTTTTTTCCGGATGGAGGAACGAACGGTTTCAGGAAGGGAAGAAAGGGCTGTTTATGCTGGGCATGTCCTAATGTATTGACGTGGCAGGGAAGAAACGGACGGTAGAAGAACAAAAAGTCAGGCCCCTGCAGTCCTGCTTTGTAGGCGGAAGGATATTCCTGTATGATCTGATGTATTTCTTTTGGAAGTTCTTTGCAGACCTCTTTTCCAAAACGATTATGTGCATAAAATGAAGGCATGATAAAACTCCTTTCAAATTTACTCTGTCTTTTTTATATAATTGTAGTATACTAGATTTGATTTAAGTTATGCAACAGGAATTTGAAAACAGGAGAAAATAAATAGATGTTAGAATCCATAAAGGGACTTAATGTAGTGGAAAAAAGGGAGTGCCCTTTCTTCAATTTGAAATATTTAAAATCAACCCGTGATCCACGGCTTTTCAACGCGCCTTGGCGGTGTGAGCCGGGGGAGAATGGAGTTCTATGAATATCAGTTTTACGCGCGGAGATAACGAAGCCGATGTAAAAAGAAAATCATGAACGTCTGGCTGCCGCGGTCGGATACCGGACAGAAGATCTGGTATTAACCCAGCAGGTGCACAAAACCGATATTCTGCGTGTCGGGAAAGAAGATACCGGTGATGTTTACCGCTATCCAAATCGTAGAATTCGTGAGATTGACGGACTGGTAACCGATGAGCCGGGGGTAATGCTGATGACATTTTTTGCAGACTGTGTGCCGCTTATTTTTATGATCCGGTAAAGAAAGCGGTGGGAAATGCTCATTCCGGATGGCGGGGAACTGTTGGCGCGATGGGGCAGAAGATGGTAGAACGGATGCACCAAGAATTTGGTTCCAGACCGGAAGATATTCTTGCTGTGATCGGGCCCTCCATCTGCCGGAACTGTTACGAAGTAAGCGATGATGTGATCGCAGAGTTTCACAAAGCATTTCCGTGGATGACAGGATTTTACGAGGACAAGGGAAACGGGCATGCGATGCTTGATCTGTGGGAGGCAAACCGACAGATCCTGCTTCATGCCGGATGCTTAGAAGAGCATATACAGGTGAGCGGACTATGTACGAACTGCCATCCGGATCTGCTGTTTTCGCATCGTTATACAGGGGGAAAGCGAGGAAATCTTTGTGCAGTCATCGGCCTGCAGGAAGGATAGATAGGAGAACAAACGTGAATCAGAGAAATTATCAAAAAGAGCTGGATCAATTATTGGTAAAGATTGACAATGAGCCAAAGAAAACTCTATTTCTGCATTGCTGCTGTGCCCCGTGCAGCAGTTATGTGACGGAGTATCTTTCGGCGCATTTTCATCTGGTGCTGTTTTTTTATAATCCGAATATAACGGAAAAGGACGAGTATGAGAAGAGAAAGCAGGAATTGCTCCGTCTCATCTCAGAGAAAGAGTATCCCGGAAAAATCGATATCGTAGAAGCCGATTACGACAGCGAATCCTTTTTATGAAATGGCAAAAGGCTACGAGAAAGAGCCGGAATGCGGGAAACGCTGCTTTTTGTGTTATGAACTGCGGCTTCGTGAGACGGCAAAAGAGGCAGTCCGCTATGGAGCAGATTATTTCTGCACGACATTGTCGATCAGTCCACATAAAAATGCAGGAAAACTGATGGAGATCGGAGAGAGGCTGGCGAAGGAGTACAACATTCCGTATCTTCCGTCTGATTTTAAGAAAAAGAATGGCTATAAGCGAAGCATAGAATTGTCAAGAGAATACGATCTTTACCGGCAGAATTACTGCGGCTGTGTATTTTCAAGGCAGCAGGCAGAAAAGGAAGGAAGAAATAACTGTGAAAAACCAGAATAAGCATAAGAAAATATGGATCCTTGCGGTCGTCGTACTGTGTGCTGTCGCAGCGGTCGGGGTGGCGGATGCCATACAGAAAAGGTCGGAAGCGCAGCCAAAGGACGAGGTTTCGGTGGGAAAAGATGAGATTTTTGCCATGGATACGGTGATGGATCTGACGGTGTATGCGAAAGACACGGAAAAGGTTTTAAGTGCCGGCAGAAAGCTGATCACACAGTATGAACAGCATTTTTCTGTCAATATCGAGGACAGTGATATCAGCAAATGCAACCGGGCAGAGGGAAAACCGGTAAAAGTATCGGATGAGACGTATGATCTGATCCGTATCAGCAAAGAAATGACCGAGAAAACAGACGGTTTATTTGATATCTCAATTTATCCGATCGTCCGCGCGTGGGGATTTACGACGCAGGATTATAAAATCCCGGATGAAAGTGAGCGCAAGAAACTGCTTTCTTATGTGGATGCTTCCGGGATCACGCTCGGAGACGACAATACGGTTACCTTGAAAAAGGGAAGGGAGATTGACCTTGGTGGGATTGCAAAAGGATATCTTTCCCAAAAACTAGTAGAATTGTTTCAAAAAAGAAGGAGCCGTCGCCGGTGTTGTGTCTCTGGGTGGAAATGTGCAGACATTTGGGAAAAAAGAAGATGGAAGCCGGTTTACGATCGGAATTACCGATCCGTCAGATGGACAGAGTGTGCTGGGAACGCTGGAAGTGGACGAAAAGGCAGTGATTACGTCGGGATCCTACCAGCGGTATTTTGAAGAGAATGGAAAGCGGTACCATCATATCATGGATCCGCGAACCGGGGCACCGGCAGAAAGTGATCTTTTGAGTGTCACGGTGATCTGTGACCGTGGAGAACAGGGGGATGCACTTGCTACCTCGCTATTTGTAATGGGTAAAGAAAAGGCGATTGCCTATGCAAAAGAAAATAATCTGTCATTGATTCTGGTGGATCAGAATAACGAAATATGGACGTCGGAAGGAGTGGACTTTCGGACGGCAAAATAATTATGAAAAAAGAGGAATAGAAGAATGAGAGAAAAATTAATCGGTGACCGCAGGTTTTACCGCAGATTATTTGCGATAGCGGTGCCAATGATGATACAGATGGCAATTACAAATTTTGCCAGTATGCTTGACAATGTGATGGTAGGGCAGATGGGAACCGAGCAGATGACCGGCGTAGCGATCGCAAATCAGCTGGTCTTTGTCTATAATTTGTTTATTTTCGGAGCCGTATCCGGTCCGGGGATTTATACAGCGCAGTTTTTGGGCAGAGAAACGAAGAGGGAATCCGCTACACAATGCGGTTTAAACTGCTTTTTGTGCGGAGCACTTACCCTGATCGGTCTGATTTTGATGGGAAGTATGGGAGAGCAGTTGATCCAATTGTATCTTCATACGGAAAATGGAACGACCAATGCTGCACTCACGTTACAGCATGGTTTGGATTATCTGCACATTGTCATGATCAGTTTTATCCCGTTTGCAGTCGTTCGGGCGTATGCCGGGACATTAAAGGAAACAGGGGAGAGACGATGCTTCCGATGAAAGCCGGAATCCTTTCTGTCGTCGTGAACTTTTGTATCAATTACGTGTTGATCTTCGGAAAATTCGGAATGCCGGTTCTGGGGGCCAGAGGAGCAGCCATCGGAACCGTTGCGGCGAGAATCGTGGAGATGGTTATCGTCGTAGGCTGGGTGCATACGAAGAAGGACAGAAATCCTTATGTCAAAGGACTGTACCGCTCAATGAAAATACCGGCAGGTCTGGCAAAAGAAATTGCCATCAAGGGAACGCCGCTCTTGGTCAATGAAGGCTTGTGGGCGTCCGGTATGGCGATGCTTATGCAATGTTACTCCGTCCGCGGTCTGGATGTCGTGGCAGGAATGAACATATCAAATACGCTGAACAATATGTTCAATGTCGTATTTTTATCAATTGGAAACAGTGTCGCGATTTTAGTCGGTCAGTTACTGGGAGCCGGCAAGATGAAAGAAGCAAGATATACTGCTTACCGGATTATTTTCTGTTCGACGACACTGTGTCTCATAATTGCTCTTGCTTTGGCAGGAACCTCGCCGTTTTTCCCAAGAATCTATGAGACGACGGAGGAGATACGGCATCTGGCAACCGGATTTATCCGAATCCTTGCGCTGTATATGCCGGTCAATGCTTTTTGCACGCGACATATTTTACAATCCGTTCCGGAGGAAAAACGATCATTACGTTTTTGTTTGACAGTTGTTTTATCTGGTGTATTACAATTCCGTTGGCATACTGTCTTTCAAGATTCACCTCGATTCCGATCTTTCCGCTGTATCTGATCGTGAGCGGAGTGGATGTGTTAAAATCCATGCTTGGCTACCTCTTACTGGTAAAAGGAATCTGGCTGAACAATCTCGTAGAAGAAAAGAAATAATAACGAATAGACTTCTTGTTGAGAAATATTATCAATAAGAAGTCTATCTTTTTTGACAAAAAGAGGTATGATATTACTAGTTAGTGAGAACTAACTTAAACGTTTACGCATACATTTTAGGAGGATTTAGAGATGTTTTTAGAGATTCATGATCTAAAAAAAAGAGTTTTGGAAGCGGAAACAACCGGACAGAGGTATTAAAAGGGATTGAGTTTACAGCCAATAAGGGAGAGATCTGTGTTCTTCTTGGTCCTTCCGGCTCCGGAAAATCTACGCTTCTTAATATTATTGGAGGCATTGATTCACCGGATGATGGTTACGTAGCCATTGAAGGAGAGAAGATGAAAGATATGACGGAAAAGGCATTGACCCGATACCGCAGAAGACATCTTGGTTACATATTTCAGATGTACAATCTGATCCCAAATCTCAATGTAAAAGAGAATATTGAGGTAGGAGCATATTTAAGTGAAAAACCCTTGGAGATTGACGATCTGTTAAAGACACTTGGGTTGTATGAACATCGTCATAAACTGCCAAATCAGCTTTCCGGTGGACAGCAGCAGCGTACCGCGATCGGACGTGCGATTGTAAAAAATCCGGATATTCTTTTGTGCGATGAGCCGACCGGAGCATTGGATTATAATACGTCCAAAGATATTTTGAATCTGATTGAAGAAGTCAATCACAAATACGGGAATACGGTCATAATGGTAACCCATAACGATGCCATCAAATATATGGCGGATCGTGTCGTTCAGCTGCGCGACGGACAGATACGGAAGAATTATTGTAATGAGAAGAAGATTTCCGCAGTAGATCTTGACTGGTAGGAGGGCGGGTAAATGAAAAATCCATTGATAAAACGCCTGCCGAGAGAATTGATCGGAGAATTTCCAAAGTATATTGTCATATTTTTGTTTATGACATTGACGATCGGATTTATTTCCGGATTTCTTGTAGCAGGAAACAGTATGATCATAGCATATGATGAAAGTTTTGAAAAATATAACATCGAAGACGGACATGTGGAGTTTGAAGAAGAAGCAGACGATTCGATGATGCAAGAGGTAGAAAAAAGAGGAGAATGTAACTTTTTATAAGGATTTTTACAAAGAAGCAGCCTCGGTTTTGAAAAAAGATAATTCTCAGGGAACGATGCGCGTGTTTCAACCCCGTGAAACCGTGAACAAGATCTGTTTGATGGAAGGAACGATGCCAAAGAAGAAAAATCAGGTAGCGATTGACCGTATGCATGCAGATAACAATAACTGGAAAATTGGCGATAAGATCACGTTAGACGGAAAAGAATATGATATCTGTGGTTTGGTGGCTTTGTCTGACTATAGCGCATTATACTCAGACAATAATGATTTCATGTTTGATGCCGTTAAGTTTGGTGTGGCTGTTATGTCAAAAGAAGGGTATGAAACTCTTTCGGAGGACAAAGAACATTTTCAATACGACTGGGTTTATGCGGATAAACCGCAGACAGAGAAAGAAAAGAATGATAAAGCAGAAGATTTTATGACGGCAATTGCTAAAAAGGCCTATAATAAAAATCTGACAATTAAGAATTTTATTCCGGAATATGCAAACCAAGCGATTCATTTTACGGGGAAGACATGGGTGGTGACCGTGCGATGATGATCGGACTTTTGTATATCCTGATCGCAATCATTGCGTTTATCTTTTCGATTACGATCAAACATACGATTATAAGAGAATCGTCCGTGATCGGTACCCTTCGTGCTTCGGGGTATACGAGAGGAGAAGTTTTAAGACATTACCTTGCGGTGCCGATTATGGTCACGCTAATTTCTTCCTTACTGGGAAATGTACTTGGATACACTGTATTTAAAGATATGGTAGCAGATCTGTATTATGGAAGTTACAGCCTGCCGACGTATGTAACCGTCTGGAATGCAGAAGCTTTTGTGATGACGACGGTGATTCCTATCGTATTAATGCTTGTAGTGAATGCGGTTACACTGATTAAGAAACTGCGTTTGTCACCGCTTAAATTTATACGAAGAGATCTTTCAACGAAAAAGAAAAAGAAGGCACTTCGTCTGCCACATTTTAAATTTTTCACAAGATTTCGTATCCGTATTGTATTGCAGAATTTATCGAGTTATCTGCTGATGTTTATCGGAATATTTTTGCGTCGGTATTGCTTTTATTTGGTATGCTGATGCAGCCGCTTTTGGCAAAATACCAGGATAAGGTGCTGGATGCGATGATCGCGCCGTACCAGTATGTATTGAAGACGCAGGTGGATACGACAAATCCGGATGCGGAAAAATATTCGATGATCTCATTGAATTACGAGGGGAAAACCCGTAATGAAGATATCAGTATTTATGGACTGGTAGAAAATAGTAAATATTTTACACAGGAACTTCCGAAAGAGGGAGTCGCTGTATCGGATTCATTTAACGAAAAGTATGGTGTGCAGGTCGGCGATACGATCACTTTGAAAGAAAAATACGAAGGAAAACAATATCGTGTAAAGATTGCAAAGGTCATCCCTTACGCTGCCGGTATTGCTGTATTTATGCCAATCGATCAGTTTAATGAAACATTTGAAATGAAAGTCGATTTGTTTGACCAGGGATTTCGTGATCCGGCATTGCTTTTGAAGCGGCTTTCCACTCCCGGAAAACCGGAATATTTCACCGGATATTTTCCAAAGAAAAATTAACCGATATTGATGAAAAGTACATTAGTTCCTGTATTACAGAAGATGATATGACAAAACTTTCCCGTCAGCTGAATGTGTCGATGGGAGGTATGTTTGAGATGATTAAATGGTTTGCCGTTGCACTTGCGGTACTGATCATTTACCTTCTTACGAAACTTATATTGGAGCGAAATACGACGGCAATCTCGATGGTTAAGATCTTAGGCTATGAAAATGGAGAGATCGGGCGGCTTTACCTGATCACGACGACATGGTTTGTGCTGTTCTCGATCATTATCAGTTTGTTTTTATCCTCGGTTACGATGCTGGAGATCTATCAGGCACTTATGATCAATTACTATGGATGGATCAGTATTTATTACTCACCGCAGGTTTATCCGATCATGGTATTTATGGTACTTGGTGCGTATGCGCTGGTAGCACTCGTGCAATTCCGAAAAATTAAGAAGATTCCGATGGATGAAGCATTGAAGAATGTTGAATAGAAAGGGGCAGAAGCAATGAATCGAAACAGAAAATGGAAATATGTAGGAAAAGCGGTTCTCTCCGGAGTGCTTGTGACAAGTTTACTGGTAGGAAATATCGGATATGCGGAGGCAAAGCCGATTTCGCAGGAAGAAACGGTATACGTGGAACTGGCAGAAGATGGAAGTGTGAAAGAAGTGACAGTGTCTGATCTTTTGAAGCAGGAAGGAAAGGAAAATGTGACAAAAAAGAAAAAAAGCAGACAAGGATACAAAGCTTCCGGTGGACGTAACGATTACCTATCTTTTGATGGAAAAGAAATTGCCGGCAAGGATCTGGTCGGCAAAAGCGGAAAACTTACGATCCGTGTAAAATACACAAACCGTTCCACCCGGAAAAAGAGCATCAACGGCAAATCAGAGACGTTGTATACTCCGTTTATAATGGCGACTATGATGGTTCTTCCATCGGATAAATTTACGAATGTAGAAGCGAAAGATGCCAAGGTAATGGAACAGGGCGACAATCAGATTGTCCTTGGAATCGGCTTCCCGGGCATGGCAGAGAGTCTTAATCTGGAAGATGGCGATATCAAGGACAAGTTAAAGTCAGAATTTGAAATTACAGCGGATGTCAAAGAGTTTGAGATGGATCAGGCAGTGACAGTTGCCAGCGCAGACATTCTCTCGGAACTTGATCTGGAGGATAATGAGAATTTACAGGATTTGGAAGACGGTATCGATGATCTTTGTGATGCTTCCGGAAAACTGGTAAAAGGAACGAAGAAAGTAGACCAAGCTGTAACGAAGTTTGGCGATAAATTCCAAACGTTTGCCAAAGCCATTGCGAAGATGAACAAAGGAACGAAGACGCTGAATAAAGGAAGTAATACATTGTATAAAGGCATAAAGCAATATACGCAGGGCGTAAATGGACTTGCGGATGGAGTTACGGCTTACGTGCAGGGAAACGATAAGGTTTCCGCGGTGATTAGTGCTTTTTATACCGGCGTCAAAGGCCTGCCGGAGACATACAAAAAGTTCTCGACCGGCTTATCAAGTTATACTTCTGCAGTGGATAAATTAGCGGATAAAGAAACGGTAAATGCGCTGGTAGATGGTGCGAAAGGTGTAGCGGCACAGATCACGGCGATGAATACGAATCTGGACACGCTGGAAAAGAGTTATGATAAATATGACAAGATTATAGCAGATCTGAAAGCGCAGGCAGATTCTTGTACCGAGGAAGCACAGAAACAGGCGCTGCTTACTTCTGCCGCAGAACTTGAAAAAGTGGTATCGGAGCAGGAGAAAAGCGTCGCCGCCATGAAAAATGTGACAAAGAGCGATGGCGCGTGGAAGAAAGGGGCTGACCAGGTTAGTAATGGTGTAGCTCAGTATACCGGAGGCGTGCAGAAACTATCGGAGAGTTCCTCTACACTTACGAGTGCTGACAGTGAGATAAGCAGGGGCCTCACGAGTCTTGTGACAAGTGCGAAAACATTGAATGAAGGAAGCGGAAAACTTTCGCAAAACAGTAAGAAACTTTTGAGTGCTTCTAAGAAGATTAAAAAGGTATCGAAGAGTTTTGTGAAAGGGGGAAAAGGTCTGGCAGACGGTACGAAGGCACTTGCCAAAGGAAGCGCCCGGATGAATCAGGCTGCCGGTGCTTTTCAGAAAGGATTTACTGCTTTGGAGAAAGGCACCAGCTCTCTTGCGAGTGGTGTGAAGAAATTTGATGAAAAAGGAATTCAGAAGATCAAAGATACCTATGAAGACGATTTTGTCTCATTAAAAGACCGTTTGCAGGCGCTCGGTGAATTGTCGAAGGATTATACTTCATTTTCTGAGAAACAGCAGGGTGTGGACAGTGAAGTGAAGTTTATCATCCAGTCACCGGCGTATAAGAAGTAGAAAAATTTGGCGTTATTGATGTGAAAAAAGCCACCGGCATGGCAGTTACCGTAAGGACTGCCGGTGTGCCGGGGCTTTGTGTGGGGATGGGGAATTACAGGCGAAGGAACATTTCGATGCCTCGCAGGCATTACAGGAGATACATTATAGGTATTAGACATGGCAGAAAGTGTGGAAAATTGGAAAGGTAAATGTAAAAGTTAACGTTCAGAACAAAAAAACAGTAAAAATGCGACGTTCAGAACATTGATGTTGACAGTGGGAAAGTGTGTCGTGTATTGTAGATATAAAGGAAAATGTTAGCTGAAAAGGGAAAAGAGTGAGTGTATATAATGCGATTTGGAATGTGATCTAGACAAGTGAGAGGTGAGATAAGATAATGGAAGAAATGCTTTTTACATTTTTAATGCTGGTTATGATGGTTTTTCTATTCTGTTTGCGGTATATAGTGCCAATTTTTATTTCGATTATTGGGGCAGTGCTGATTAAGAAGAAAAACAAAAAATATATGGAAGTATTCTTTTAATCTTAGGGCTTGCAATTGAGGCAGTTAGCATAGCAGTGCAGGTCTACAGTTTCAGATAGGGAATAGAACCATATGAAATCAAAATGTACAATGCTTACAGAAATTGTACTAATTTTCGTCAGGTGGAAGGTTTTGATGTAGACAAAGCAGAGGGTGAGAGATTCATTTAAGAATATAGATTGTGAAAGTTTGTGAGGTGATTTCAGAATGAAGTTAAAGACAATATGCAACATTGCTTTGTTTGTTTTGGGCGTTAGTGGTATAGTAATAAATCATTTTTTTTGAGCAGTACAAAATATTGAGTATTGCATGTTTGTTAGGAATCGGAGTAATTGCGATTATTAAAGAAAGAGTAAATTTAAAAGACAAATGAGAAGCTTGATGAATACAGATTATATTTTAAGATTGGAGCGTGGACAAAATGAACAAAAAAGTAGCCTATGGATGAATGTTGTATTGGTAGCTTCCTTGCTTGCCGGTATGGTATTTCCAATGGCAGACGGCAATGTATAGGCGAAACAGAAAAAAGGTTTTGGTGGCCTTTTTCTGCGACCGGGACGACAAAAGTGCAGCGTCAAAGATTAAGAAGGCGGCGAAGGGCGCAAAGGTGCAAAGTGGAGCGGATCTTACGGATTCTTCCGCAGCCGGTGTGGCAAAATGGGTAAAGAAGAAAGTGAAATAATGGGGGAGAAAGTTAGGAATCTTAAAATACAGCATTATTTTAACAAAAATATTGAATTATAACAAAAGAATGTTATGATAAAATAAAAAAAGTTAAAAGGTGTATGTATGAAAAAATATTTGTCTGACATTTTGGAGTAAATGTCAAAATTGAAAACTGGGACGGTAAGCTCCAATTGCCTCTTTATTTGCGAAACAAGAGAGAGTATTATATGCTTTCGCTTGGTGAGAGACAAAGTATATTGATGAAGAATGAATCGGGCTATTTTAATGTGGCTTCTTTTGAAAAAGAAATAAAAAATAGAAAAATATGCAAAGATGCCGGTTGTATTATGGCTTGATACAATTTCTTCTTATCAAAGAAAGGCCTTGATTAAAAACCGAATTTCTTTTATTGTGCCAAATTCGCAAATTTTTGTGCCAGAATTTGGAATGAGTTTAAAGGAATTCTGCATGAGAGCAGAAAAGAGAGAAGAGAGACAAAATTTCAGCAATGACCCAATTTTGCTTCTTTATTTTATCTATCAAAAGAAGAGGGAAGAAAAGAGCCAATCGGAGATTGCAAAATGTCTTAATATGTCAGCGATGAATGTCAGCAGAGCGGTTCAGGAGTTACAGGAACTTGGTTTGCTGGTTGCCCGCAGAGACGGAACACATAAAATGATTGAGGCGGTAGCTTGTGGCAGAGAATTGTATCAACTCTCATGCAAATATTTACAGTCGCCGGTTCAAAGAAAATATATGTAAGTTCTCAATTTTATAATGTGACATTACCTATGGCGGGAGAAACAGCACTGGCGAAAAAAGAGTATGCTGAATGATCCCAAATGTATGGTTTATGCAATGGATAAAAAGCGGTTAAAGGAAATTCCTCAAGAGGCTATTGTTAAGCCACAATTTGTGCTGGGAAATGATTATGTGGAGATTGAATTATGGAAATATAATCCATCTGCCTATATGGCAGATGGCATGGTGGATATAGTGTCATTGGTACAAAGTCTTAAAGATGTGGATGATGAGCGCGTGGAAATGCAGATTGAAGAAGTTATGGAGGAATACAGATGGTAATTTGTAGAAAGGATGCCGGAAGAACGTATTAATATGAAAAATATCGGGCTTGATATGGAGTTGTATGACGCATTGCATATATTAGAAAATATGTATTTGTTATAAAGAAAAAGTCAAAATAAAAACCAGCAAAATAGGCATAGTTCCCATTTTGCTGGTCCTTTATGTTCTAATTTTTAATTACTTACCGTTCTTATTTACTTCCTGCATTTTCATTGCACGGACTTTGGTTGACAGACCAAACAATGTGATGAATCCGTCAGCGTCGTGGTGGTCATAAAGGTCACCGGTTGTAAAGGAAGCAAGGCTTTCATTGTAGAGAGAGTAAGGAGAAGTTGTGCCGGCTTTGATGATATTGCCCTTGTAGAGCTTGAATTTTACTTCGCCGGTTACATACTGCTGTGTAGATTCGATGAATGCCTGAGTTGCTTCACGAAGCGGACTGAACCATTTTCCTTCGTATACGATCTGAGCGAGTTTGTTGCCCATTTCTTCTTTTACAGCGTAGGTATCGCGGTCGAGGATCAATTCTTCCAGCTGCTGATGTGCCTCGTAAAGGATTGTTCCACCCGGAGTTTCATATACACCACGGGATTTCATACCTACAACACGGTTCTCTACAATATCAATGATACCGATGCCGTGTTTGCCGCCGAGACGGTTCAATTCGCGGATGATATCAGAAACTTTCATGGCTTTTCCATTGACTGATTTTGGAACACCTTTTTCAAATGTCATTGTGACATATTCACCTTCATCCGGAGCTTTTTCCGGTGTGGTACCGAGTACGAGAAGATGCTCGTAGTTAGGCTCGTTGCCGGGATCTTCCAGTTCCAGACCTTCGTGACTGATGTGCCAGATGTTACGGTCGCGGCTGTAGCTGGAATCTGCAGCAAAAGGAAGGTCAATGCCGTGTGCGCGGCAGTATTCAATCTCGGATTCCCGGGAGTCCATGGTCCACTTATCGCTTCTCCAGGCAGCAATGATCTTTAAATCGGGAGCCAGGGCCTTGATGCCCAGCTCGAAACGGATCTGGTCGTTACCTTTACCGGTTGCACCGTGGCAGATAGCGACAGCGCCTTCTTTGCGGGCAATTTCCACAAGACGTTTGGCGATAACCGGACGTGCCATAGAGGTACCAAGCAGATATTTATTTTCATAGATTGCATGACCCTGAACACAAGGAACGATGTATTCGTCACAGAATTCATCGATAACGTCTTCGATGTAGAGTTTGGAAGCACCACATGCTTTTGCACGCTCGTCCAATCCATCAAGTTCGCTTCCCTGTCCACAGTCGATGCAGACACAGATAACTTCGTAGTCAAAGGTCTCTTTCAGCCACGGAATCAGAGCGGTGGTATCAAGACCGCCTGAATAAGCCAATACTACTTTTTCTTTCATAATTAAACCTCCGTAAATGTGATATAGAAAGGGTTTCAAGGTATCATCCTCTTTCGTGCAAGCACGAGAGCGATGCTTTTCGACCCTGTGAACGGCTTGCTCCGTTGCTGGTGCAACTGTCGCAATCCTGCGAATATTCGAACTACGCGCGATGCGCTTCGTTCTCATATTCGGCGGGTTCAAGGTCACAGCCCTTCCCATGCAAGCATGGACGGTCTGAGACTTTTCGACCCTGTTATCATAAATATACAACATAAATGAATATTTTGCAAGAGGAAATGTGGATTTTATGTTTTCTTTTGATGAATTGTGAAATTGTACTTGCGTAAATGAGTACACAGGTGTATAATAAATATGCATTTGCATAAAGATGCATGTTTATGCAAAATATTCATTGAATTATGCATAAAAGGAAATGGAGGACATATTTATGAAGAAAGTAAGAGCGGTGATAGCGTGTCTTATAGCGATGGTTATGTTGACCGGATGTCTGGGGCTTAACATGGAGATGACGGTAAATGAAGACGGTACATGTGGTTATACCCTTACATATTATTATGAACAAAGTACCTTTGAATTAATGAAAGACGATGCATCTAGCAGTGTGCTGACATGCGGAGATTTTACGCAGGACACAAAAATGATAAACGGAAAGACGTATCAGTCATTTTCCAGAACATTTTCCTTTGCGTCCAGAGACGAATTGAAAAATTTCTTGACAAATGATGCGGTTTATCTTGCTAAGTTTAAGCAGGATTCCAAAGCGGCGGATAAATATACATCGGATAGTTTTCATGCGCCATTCGAAAATGTGACATTGACGGCAGATACATTTATCGGTGAGGCAGGAACGAACAATTATACTTCGATGTCAACGAAATCGGCGCAGTCATCACAAACACAAAATAATGCGCGGGCGCTTGACGTCGCACAGATGTCTTCCCAATTAAAAAGGAAAATCTGTAAATGAATATTATAAGGCATTGGGGCTCATCATGGATATTTCCATCGTTTTGCCAAAGCCAATTAAGGAATCAATGGCGCAGCGGAAGGAAATAAAGTAACATGGAATCTGGATAATTTACCGGATGATTCCAAATTGATCGCGACATGCGGAGATACGCCGATCATATCCGGCGACAAAGAAGCACCGAAGATTCAGGGCGTAAAAAATAATGCGCTTACAAAGAAAGCGGTGTCAGTAAAAGCGACAGATAACGTGAGTGTGAAAGAAGTGACAATTAATGGGAAACGTTTCAATGTGTCACAGTTTAAATTGGCAAAAAGTGGACGATATACAATAAAGGCAGTAGATGCCAATGGAAATGCATCGGTATTGAAATTTACGATTGATGCCAAAGCACCGGTTTTCAAAGGGGTACGACACGGTAAGGTATATCGGGGAAAAGCGACGTTGAAAGTATCGGATGCCAATGGAATCCGTTATATTAAAGTAAATGGCAAAAAACAAAAAGCTAAGAAGAAACTTGTAATTCGCAAAAAGGTAAAAATACCGTGATTGCCTGTGACAAAGCAGGAAATCAATCGAAAGTTGTATTTACCATTAAGTAATAGAAAAGAGGCTAAATGATGATTAAAGTAGGTATTATCGGCTCGACCGGTTATGCGGGCCAGGAATTGGTAAGATTGTTATTGCAGCACAAAGAGGCAGAGATTGTATGGTATGGTTCACGAAGCTATGTCGATGAAAAATTCAGTGCTGTTTTTGGAAACATGTTCCAGATCGTTGAAAATGTATGTAAAGGCGATGATCTTCATGAATTAAGTAAGCAGGCAGACGTGATCTTTACGGCGACGCCGCAGGGATATCTTGCCTCGGTTCTCGATGAAGAGATTTTGTCAAATTGTAAAGTGATTGATCTGAGTGCGGATTTCCGTATTAAAGATGTCGATGTATATGAAAAATGGTATGGTATCGAACATAAGAGCAAACAGTTTATCGGAGAGGCTGTATATGGACTCTGTGAGTTGAACCGGGAGAAGATCAAAGGTGCACGCCTGATCGCAAACCCGGGATGCTATCCGACCTGCTCGACTCTTTCGATTTATCCGATGGTAAAAATGGATATATTGACACCGATACGCTGATCATTGATGCAAAATCCGGTACAAGCGGAGCCGGTCGTGGAGCAAAGATTCCAAACTTGTATTGTGAAGTGAATGAAAATATTAAGGCATACGGGGTAGCGACACACCGCCATACACCGGAGATTGAGGAACAGCTTGGCTATGCGGCAGGAAAACCGGTAATGATCAATTTTACCCCACATTTGATTCCGATGAACCGTGGCATTCTCATTACGGCTTATGCAAAATTAAATCCGGGTGTGACAAAAGAAATGGTTCGTAAAGCATATGAAGAAGCTTACAAGGACGAATATTTTGTACGTGTATTAAATGATGGTGTCTGTCCGGAAACACGCTGGGTAGAAGGCAGTAACTTTGTTGATGTCAGCCCGAAAGTGGACGAGCGTACCGGTCGTGTCATCATGATGGGTGCCATGGATAATATTACCAAGGGCGCAGCAGGACAGGCAGTTCAGAATATGAACCTGTTGTTTGGACTGGATGAGGCAGAAGGACTTCGTCTTGTGCCGGTATTCCCGTGATAAGAAGTATTTTATTTGGTACGTTACGTTAAAATTTAGAATATAGAAATGAGGTTAATCGTATGCAGAGAATTGATGGTGGTGTCAATGCACCAAAAGGATATGAGGCGTCCGGAATAGAGGCTGGGATCAAATATGAAAACCGAAAATATATGGCACTTGTATTTTCTACGGAACCGGCAAATGCGGCAGGAACCTTTACTACAAATGTAGTAAAAGCGGCACCGGTTCAATGGGATAAAGAGATTGTTGAGAGCGGACATCATGTCCGTGCGGTCGTTTTAAACAGCGGAATTGCGAATGCGGCGACCGGAAAAGAAGGAAAAGAATACAATTATGAGATGGCATCGGAAATCGCAAAGGTACTTGGTATCGTGCCGGAAGAAGTACTGACGGCATCCACCGGAGTCATCGGGATGCAGCTTCGTATGGCACCGATCCGCAAAGGAGCACCGCTTTTGAAAGATGCCCTGACAACGGACCGCCAGGGGGCGAAAGATGCAGCCAGAGCCATTATGACGACGGATACGATTCTGAAAGAATGTGCCGTTACGTTTGAACAGGATGGCTCGACGATTACCGTCGGTGGAATGAGCAAGGGTTCCGGTATGATTCATCCGAATATGGCGACGATGCTCAGCGTCATTACGACGGATGCAAAAAGTAAGTCATGAGGTGCTTCAGGGAATGCTTCGCGAGATCGTAGCAGATTCCTTTAATATGATCTCGGTAGACCGTGATACTTCCACCAATGACACCTGTGTGCTTTTGGCAAATGGAGCAGCCGGGGCAGAGGAGATCAAAAAGATACCGATGCTTATCGGGCGCTTTATGAAGCAGTTTCTTATGTAGCAACCGATCTTGCCAAGAAAATGGCAGGCGACGGCGAAGGATGCACCCGCCTTCTGGAAGTGACCGTAAAAGGAACAAAGACCAAGCAGGATGCCGTTACCTTGAGTAAATCGGTGATTTCTTCGAACCTTGTAAAGACGGCGATTTATGGAAAAGACGCGAACTGCGGCCGTGTGCTATGTGCGCTTGGTTATGCCGGTGTAGAGTTTGATCCGGAAGTTGTAGATCTGACATTGCAGGCAGGTGGCGAAGAAATGTTATGGATTAAAAATGGTGTACTTACCGATTTTGATGAAGAAAAAGCTACCGAGATGATGGGAATGGAGAAAGTAACGTTAGTATGTGACATGAAGCAGGGCGAATGCAGTGCGACAGCTTGGGGCTGTGACCTTACTTATGATTATATTAAGATCAATGCGGACTACCGTTCGTAATACTGTTAAAATATGGAAGAAAGGCAAGAGGAAATGGACGATAAATTAAATGATGTATTGATAAAAGCGGAGACATTGATCGAGGCACTGCCTTATATCCGCGATTTCAACAATAAAAAGTCGTTGTAAAATATGGTGGAAGTGCCATGCTGGATGAAGAACTGCAGCAGAGTGTGATCAAAGACGTGGCACTTTTGAAACTGGTGGGAATGAAGCCGATCATTGTACATGGCGGTGGAAAAGAAATCAGCAAATGGGTGCGCCTGATGGGAAAAGAACCGGAATTTGTCGAGGGACTCCGCGTGACAGACGATGACACGATGGAAGTGGCAGAGATGGTTTTAAATAAGGTAAATAAGCATCTGGTACAGATGATGGAAAAACTTGGTGTGAGAGCAGCCGGTATCAGCGGAAAAGACGGCGGTACTCTTCGCTGTGATAAAAAGACAGCAAACGGCAAAGATATCGGTTACGTCGGAGATGTGAAAGAAGTCAATTCGAATTGATCGACACTCTTTTGGAAAATGATTTCGTGCCGATCATTGCGCCAATCGGACTTGGGGATGATTATAAGGCGTACAATATCAATGCGGACGATGCTGCCTGCGCAATTGCAAAATCCATGAAAGCGGAGAAATTGGTATTTATGACTGACATCGAAGGTGTTTGCAAAGATGCGGACGATCCATCGACACTCGTTTCCGTGCTGACACTGGATGAAGCACATAAAATGATCGAGGACGGTTTTATCGGCGGCGGTATGCTTCCGAAAATACGTAACTGTATTGAAGCCGTAGAACAGGGCGTAAACCGTGTACATATTTTGGACGGAAGAAGAGAACATTGTCTCCTGCTTGAGTTCTATACGAAGAAAGGTATCGGAACGGCAATTATTGGAAATGAGACAAATTTGTACCATCATGAGACAGAGTGAAGGAGCAGACGTATGAATACATTAATTGAAGAATCTGAAAATATCTGATTCATTCCTACAATCGGTATCCGGTAGCAATGGATCATGGCGAAGACGTGTATCTGGTAGATACCGAAGGAAAAAAATATCTTGATTTTGGTGCAGGAATCGCCGTATGTGCGCTTGGTTACAGCGATGAGGAATTCAAAAATGCATTGAAAGCCCAGATTGATAAGGCGACACATTTTTCCAATTATTTCTACTCGGAGCCATTGATGCAGGCAGCAAAATGTCTGGCAGAGGCGACCGGAATGGACAAAGTGTTTATGGCAAACAGCGGTACAGAGGCCAATGAAGGTGCTTTGAAGCTGGCAAGAAAATATGCGATCATGCAGGGACATGAAGAACGTCACGAAATCATTTCTATGAATAAAGCATTTCATGGAAGAAGTATGGGGGCGTTGTCCGTAACAGGAACAGAAAAATACCGTGCGCCGTTTGCTCCTCTTATTTCCGGCGTTCATTTTGCCGATTACAACGATTTGGATAGTGTAAAGAATTACATTAACGATAAAACCTATGCCATTATCGTAGAGGCGGTTCAGGGTGAAGGCGGCATTTATCCGGCAGACAAAGAATTTTTGCAGGAAATTCGTGACCTCTGTACCGAGCATGATATCATGATGATCTGCGACGAAGTACAGTGTGGTATGGGAAGAACCGGAAAAATGTTTGCTTACCAGCAGTACGGCATCCGGCCGGACATCGTAACGATGGCGAAAGGAATTGAAATGGAATCGTTGTCGGCGCTTTTGCGGCAAAGACAGACGTGGCAAAAGCCCTTGTACCGGGTGACCACGGTACGACCTTTTGAGGAAATCCTTTGGCAAGTGCGGCAGTTGTAGCAGTAAACCACATTTTTAAAGAAAAGAATATTCTTGAAAATGTCAATCGTGTCGGCGAGTATCTTGGAAAAAAAGCTGGATGAGATCGCAGCCGGAAGCAAAGTGGCAAAAGAAGCCCGCGGAATGGGACTGATGAGAGGACTGGAATGCGACGCGCCGGTCGGCGAGATCTGTGCGAAAGCATTGGACAAAGGACTTCTTCTCTTAACCGCCGGAACCAATGTCATCCGTTTTGTACCGCCATTGGTTATCAAAGAGGAACATGTGGATCAGATGGCAGAGATCTTGACGGAAGTTTTGAAAGAATTCGAGTGATTTAACTTTGTTTTTAAAGCTTTTAAACTTTTTTATTAAAAAACAAAAAGTACTTGATTATTGAGAATAAATATTATATAATGTCTTTAGACAAAGACGTCAAAGGGAGATGTGCCCTAAATTGCACATTTTCTTTGGCGTCTTCTTTTTTACAAACAAGTCGCTTTAGAGCGGCAAACTAATGTCAAGAATGGAGGATTACTATGAGTGGTCAATATGTAGAAGAGTCAAAACGAAAAGCGCTCGGTATGTATCACCCGAGATTTGAACATGACAATTGCGGTATCGGAGCGATTGTAAATATAAAGGAAAGAAAACACACGATACCGTTAAGAATGCATTGGAAATCGTAGCACATCTTGAGCATCGAGCAGGAAAAGATGGCGAAGGAAAGACAGGAGACGGAGTAGGAATCATGCTTCAGATCTCACATAAATTCTTCAAAAGATTGCCACCCAGATGGGAATAGAGATTGGCGAAGAAAGAGAGTATGCGGTAGGAATGTTCTTCTTCCCACAGGATGAACTTCGCAGAAATCAGGCAAAGAAAATGTTTGAGACAATTGTAGATAAAGAAGGTCTTGAATTTTTAGGATGGAGAAAAGTACCGATTGCTCCTTCGATTTTAGGAAAAACAGCGGTAGAATGTATGCCTTACATCATGCAGTGTTTCATTAAGAAACCGGAGCAGGTAGAAAAAGGACTGGAATTTGACCGCAAATTATATATTGCACGAAGAGTATTTGAACAGTCCAATGAAAATACGTATGTAGTATCCCTTTCCAGCCGAACCATCGTATATAAGGGAATGTTTTTGGTATCCCAGCTGCGATTGTTCTTTGATGATCTGCAGGATGTGGATTATGAATCGGCGATCGCTATGGTACATTCCAGATTTAGTACAAACACACAGCCAAGCTGGCAGCGTGCCCATCCAAACCGCTTTATCGTACACAACGGAGAAATCAATACGATCCGCGGTAATGCCGATAAGATGCTTGCCCGTGAAGAGACGATGGAATCCGATCATCTGAGAGGAGAACTTCACAAAGTCCTTCCGGTTGTTAATACTGAGGGATCGGACTCCGCAATGTTAGACAATACGCTGGAATTTTTGGTGATGAGTGGCATGGAACTTCCGCTTGCGGTCATGATAACCATTCCGGAACCATGGGCAAATAACCGTTATATCAGTGAAAAGAAAAAAGACTTTTACCAATATTATGCAACCATGATGGAGCCATGGGACGGACCGGCTTCGATTCTTTTCTCCGACGGAGACATTATGGGTGCCGTGCTTGACAGAAATGGTCTTCGACCATCCAGATACTATATTACAGATGACGATCAGTTGATTCTTTCTTCCGAGGTTGGAGTAATGCCGATCAGCGAAGAACACGTTGTTAAAAAAGACCGTCTTCGTCCGGGAAAAATGCTTCTTGTCGATACGGTCAAAGGAAAATTGATCGATGATGACGAATTAAAAGAAAAATATGCATCCAGCCAGCCATATGGAGAGTGGAGTGGTTAGACACGAATCTGGTTCGCTTGAAAGATCTTACGATTCCAAATAAACGAGTAGATTCTTATAACCATGAAGAAAGTCTTCGCCTGCGCAAGGCGTTTGGTTATACGTATGAGGAAGTGAAAAATGAAATCCTTCCAATGGCAAAAAATGGAACAGAGCCAATCTCCGCAATGGGACATGATACGCCGCTTGCTGCACTCAGCAAACAGCCACAGCCATTATATAACTACTTTAAACAGCTGTTTGCACAGGTAACCAACCCGCCAATCGATTCCATCCGTGAGGAGGTTGTTACTTCTACGACCGTATATATCGGAGACGCCGGCAACCTGCTGGAAGAAAAAGCAGAAAACTGCCATGCGTTAAAGATTGAGAATCCGATTTTGACAAATACTGACCTTTTGAAGATCAAATCCATGAAAGTGGAAGGATTCAAAGTCGCTGTCATTCCGATTACGTATTATAAAAACACGTCTTTGAAAAAAGCCATCGACCACTTGTATCTGGAAGCGGATCGTGCTTACAAAGAGGGAGCCAATGTGCTGATCCTGTCCGACCGCGGTGTGGATGAAAATCATGTGGCAATCCCGGCACTGCTCGCCGTATCAGCGATGCAGCAGCACCTTGTCACTACGAAAAAGAGAACTTCACTTTCCATGATCTTAGAGAGTGCAGAGCCGAGAGAAGTTCATCATTTTGCAACGCTTCTCGGATTTGGTGCGACAGCCGTCAACCCATATCTTGCATTGGATACGATCAATACCCTCATTGACAATGGCATGCTTGACAAAGATTATTATGCCGCCGTAGACGATTATAACTCAGCAATCCTGCATGGTATCGTAAAGATTGCCTCCAAGATGGGAATTTCTACGATTCAGTCATATCAGGGAGCAAAAATCTTTGAAGCCATCGGATTGTCGAAAGATTTTATTGATAAATATTTTACCGGAACGGTTTCAGAATCGGTGGACTTGGTATCGAAGATATCCAGAACCAGGTAGAAATGCTTCATGATAAAGCATTTGATCCATTGGAACTTGGTACGGACATTACACTTGATAGTATTGGAAACCACAAGAGCCGCAGCGGAAAAGAAGAACATTTGTATAATCCGAAAACCATTCATCTGCTGCAAGAAGCCACAAGAACCGGCTACTATCAGATGTTTAAAGAATATTCCGATGAGATTGACAGAGAGGATCTGTATATGAACCTTCGAAGTCTTCTCACCTTTAACTTCCCGAAAAAGGGAATTCCGCTTTCCAAAGTAGAAAGTGTAGATGAGATCGTAAAACGATTCAAAACCGGTGCCATGTCCTATGGTTCTATTTCTCAGGAAGCCCATGAGACACTGGCGATCGCAATGAACCATCTCCATGGAAAATCCAATAGTGGTGAAGGTGGAGAGAGTTTGGAACGACTTACCATCGGCAAAGATGGCGTAAACCGCTGCTCCGCGATCAAACAGGTAGCATCCGGTCGTTTTGGTGTTACCAGCCGATATCTGGTAAGTGCAAGAGAGATTCAGATCAAGATGGCGCAGGGTGCAAAACCCGGTGAAGGCGGACATCTTCCGGGCGAAAAAAGTATATCCATGGATCGCGAAGACGAGACATTCGACACCGGGTGTGTCCCTGATCTCGCCGCCACCTCATCATGATATTTATTCGATTGAGGATTTGGCACAGTTGATCTATGATTTAAAGAATTCAAACCAGGATGCAAGAATTTCCGTGAAATTGGTATCGGAAGCAGGCGTAGGTACTGTCGCTGCCGGTGTAGCGAAAGCAGGAGCCGAAGTTGTGCTGATTTCCGGATACGATGGTGGTACCGGAGCTGCTCCGGGAAGTTCCATCCACAATGCCGGACTTCCTTGGGAACTGGGTCTGGCAGAGACACATCAGACTCTTTTGATGAACGGACTTCGTTCGAAAGTAGTAATTGAGACGGATGGTAAATTGATGACCGGCCGCGATGTCATGGTAGCAGCCCTTCTTGGTGCCGAAGAATTTGGTTTCGCGACAGCACCGCTTGTTACAATGGGATGCGTTATGATGCGTGTATGCAACCTCGATACCTGTCCGGTTGGTGTGGCAACACAGAATCCTGAACTTCGGAAGCGTTTCAGAGGAAAACCGGAATACGTAGAGAACTTCATGAAGTTTATCGCAGAAGAAGTTCGTGAGTTGATGGCAAAATTTGGAGTACAGACACTGGATGAACTGGTAGGACGTACCGATCTTTTGAAGGTAAGAGATGACCTTGATATGGAACGTGCCGGCAAATTGGATCTGTCGGCGATCATCAACAACCCATTTATAAAAGAAAAGAAAAACAAATTTAACCGCAAAGACATTTATGATTTTAAATTAAATAAAACGATTGATGAAAAAGTTTTCTTAAAGAAATTTGCCGAAAACTTAAAGAGTGGCGAACCAAAGACCATTCAGGCAAAAGTAACCAATACCGACCGTTCGCTGGGAACGATCCTTGGATCCGAGATCACAAAGCAGCTTGGTGACAATGTCGAAGAAGATACGTTTGTGATCGAGTGTCAAGGAAGCGGTGGACAGAGCTTTGGAGCATTTATTCCAAAAGGGCTGACATTGCAGCTCGAAGGAGACAGCAACGATTACTTCGGAAAAGGCTTGTCCGGTGGTAAATTGATCGTATTCCCACCTTCTCATGTCCAGTATAAAGCGGAAGACAACATTGTCATCGGAAACGTGGCATTGTATGGTGCGACAAGTGGTACCGCTTATATCAACGGTGTGGCAGGCGAGCGTTTCTGTGTAAGAAACTCCGGTGTACACGCTGTTGTCGAAGGAGTGGGTGACCACGGATGTGAATATATGACAGGTGGATGCGTGGTTATCCTCGGACCGACCGGTAAAAACTTTGCCGCTGGTATGAGTGGTGGAATCGCTTATGTTTTGGACGAAAACAGTGATCTGTATCTGAAACTGAACAAGACACTGGTTTCTTCCGAAGCCGTTTCCAACAAATATGACGTTATGCAGCTGAAAGATATGATCGAAGCCCATGTGAAAGCAACCGGCTCAGAAAAAGGAAAAGAGATTTTGGAGAACTTCAAAGATTACCTTCCGAAGTTCAAAAGATCATTCCACATGATTACAAAAACATGATGCAGCAGATCGCGATCATGGAAGAAAAAGGTCTCAGCAATGAGCAGGCATTGATCGAAGCGTTTTATGCGACGCAGAAGCAAAATGCGTAAAAATAGTTGCAATATCACTTCAAATAATTTATAATAGAAAGGGTTGAGATGAAATGGGTAAACCAACCGGATTTTTAGAATATGAACGTAAAGGAAACAAAGAGATCACACCACTTGAGAGAATAAAGAACTTCAATGAATTTCACGTTCCGATGTCCCACGAGGAGAGAAAGGAACAGGCAGCCAGATGTATGGATTGTGGTGTTCCGTTTTGTCAATCCGGCATGATGATCGGAGGAATGGCTTCGGGATGTCCATTGAACAATTTGTGTCCGGAATGGAATGATCTTTTGTATCTGGATAATTACGAAGAAGCATTGGGAAGACTTCTGAAAACAAACAATTTTCCTGAATTTACTTCCCGCGTGTGCCCGGCACCTTGTGAAGCTGCATGTACCTGTGGCTTGAATGACAGTCCGGTCACAATTAAGGAAAATGAAAATGCGATCATTGAATACGGCTATGCCAACGGCTTGATGGAGGCAAAACCTCCGAAAGTACGGACGGGTAAAAAGTAGCGATCATTGGCTCCGGTCCTTCGGGACTGGCAGCGGCTGACCAGCTCAACAAACGTGGACACAGTGTTACTGTGTTTGAGCGTTCCGACCGTCCGGGCGGACTTTTGATGTATGGTATCCCAAATATGAAATTGGAAAAAACTGTCATTGAAAGAAAAGTAAACGTGCTGACCGAAGAAGGCGTCGTATTTAAGACCGGTGTGAATGTCGGTGTGGATGTCAAAGCCAAACAGCTGTTGGAGAAATTTGACCGCGTGATCTTGACATGTGGTGCATCCAATCCTCGTGATATCAAAGCACCCGGAAGAGAAGCCAAAGGAATTTATTTTGCAGTAGATTATCTTACTCGTGTTACCAAACACGTATTAAATCCGGAATTTACGGATTTTGTAGATGCCAAAGGGAAAAATGTTCTGGTTATCGGTGGAGGAGATACCGGAAACGATTGTGTCGGATCTTCCATCCGTCAGGGCGCAAAGAGTGTTGTCCAGTTAGAGATGATGCCACAGCCGCCGAAAGAACGTACGGAGAGCAATCCGTGGCCGGAGTGGCCGAAGGTCTTAAAGACCGATTACGGTCAGCAGGAAGCAATCGCTGTGTTTGGAAAAGATCCTCGAATCTATGAGACGACGGTTAAAGAGTTTATCAAAGATGACAAGGGTGTTCTCAAACAGGTAAAATGTGTAAAACTTGCCTGGGAAAAGGACGAGAAGACAGGCCGCATGAAGATGAGTGAGATTGCCGGAAGCGAATATGTACTGGATGTGGATCTGGTATTTATCGCAGCAGGGTTCCTTGGAACACAGGATTATATCGCCAAAGATTTTGAACTGAAACTGACGGAGCGTACCAATGTAGCGACGAAGCCGGGACAGTATAAAACAAGCGCTGACCGTGTGTTTGTAGCAGGAGATATGCACCGTGGACAGTCTCTTGTCGTATGGGCAATCCGCGAAGGACGCGAAGTTGCCAAAGCAGTGGATCAGGATTTGATGGGGTATTCAAACCTCGGATTATAGAGAAGGCAAATAGGAAATTAGGGGCTGGCACCGAGTACAAGAGATGTCAGTCCCTATCGTGCGAAAAAAGCGCAAAATAATATGCAGAAATGAGGATTACTATGGCAAATTATACAAAGCAGGATATCTACCGTTTAGTAGAAGAGGAAGATGTAGAATTTATCAGACTTCAGTTTGTAGACAGTTTTGGAGCATTGAAAAATATCGCGATGACGGCGAATCATCTGGATCGGATCTTGGAAAACCGCGTCGTATTTGATGGAGCTGCCATTCAGGGATATGATACTAAAGATTTGTCAGAGTTTATCCTGGCACCGGATCTTGACACATTTACCATTTTCCCGTGGCGTCCGCAAAGAGGCCGTGTGGCACGATTTATCTGTGACGTGCTGAACCCGGATGGAACGCCATATGAGGCAGATCCGAGACGAATTTTAAAAAAATGTACTTGAACAAGCAGAAAAGAGGGATATACTTTTGATGTAGGACCGGAAAACGAATTCTTTTTATTTGATACGGATGAAGATGGGCAGCCGACGACAAATTCAATGAAAAAGGTGGATTTTTTTGACATTGGGCCGCTGGATTCCGGGGAAAATGCAAGACGTGACATGGTCCTTTCTTTAGAGGAAATGGGATTTGTCATGGAAAGTTCCTACCACTCCAATGAAGTGGCACAGCATCATATCGATTTTATGTTTGATGAGGGACTTCGTACGGCAGATAACATTATGACATTTAAACTTACGGTCCGCACAGTGGCAAAACGCCATGGACTGCATGCGACCTTTATGCCGAAACCAAAATACGGCTTAAAGGGATCGGCGATGAGTTTGAATATGTTTTTATGTAAAGATGGAAAAAATATATTTACCGATACTTCGGCAGAAGATGGACTGAGTAAAGAGGCTTACCATTTTATGGCAGGAATCATTCAGCACATCAAAGGTTTGACATTGATCAATAATCCGATCATCAATTCCTACAAGAGACTGGTTCCCGGTTACAATGCACCGGTGGACATTACGTGGTCGCGGACAAACCGTACACCGCTGATTCGTCTGACCAATGTCGGAACGATCGGATCCCGTGTCATCTTACGAAGCCCGGACGGAGCAAGCAATCCGTATCTGGTGCTGGCAGGATGTCTCGCGGCGGGATTGGAGGGAATCCGAAAGGAACTCGAGCCGCCGGTATGTATGGATGATGTATCCGAAGAAGATAAGGTAAAATTTGACATTTTGCCGCGAAATCTGAGAGAGGCAATACGCGCTTTTGAAGAAGATGAATTTTTTGCAGCAGGTGATCGGGAAGACACTTTCCTAGATCATTATCAACGAAAAAAACAGATGAATGGGAAGAATTTTCACGACAGGTAACTGCCTGGGAAGTGGAAAAATACCTTGACCGTGTCTGAGAAATTGCTTCGTTAAAAAATGTTTGTTGTAAAGACCCAACATTCGATAAGGAGGCAAAAAAACAATGCGGATTATTGTGGCATTTCCCAAATTAGAAGATGCAAAAAATCTGAGAAATGTTTTGATTCGAAACGGATTTGATGATACAATGGCATATAATAATGAAGCTCAGACGATCGGAGAGGCAAATGATTCCGATGGCGGCGTGGTTTTATGCGGCTACAAGCTGACGGATATGAATTACCGCGAATTGTATGGTTATCTTCCGAGAGAATTTTCGATGTTGCTTGTCGCCAGTCCTTCGAGACTGGAAGATTGTATCAGCTCAGATATTGTTTGTTTGTCCATGCCCATCCATAGCCGTGAATTTGTAAGCACGGTGCAGATGATGACGATGGACATCGCACGGGAACTGAAGCGAAGAAAGAAAACACAACCCAAGCGCCGTACTGCCGAGGAAGAAAAGATCATCAATAAAGCAAAGGCTCTTTTGATGGAGCGAAATCAGATGACAGAAAATGATGCACACAAATACATTCAAAAACTCAGCATGGACAGTGGAAACAATTTAGTGGAAACTGCCGAGATGATTTTGACTTTTGAATAAAAGAACATGGAGGTAATTATGAAAGCTTATTTAATTCTGGAAGACGGAACCGTGTTTACCGGGGAAAGCATCGGAAGCACAAGAGAAGTTATCAGCGAAATTGTATTTAATACGTCAATGACAGGATATCTGGAAGTACTGACGGATCCGAGTTATGCAGGACAGGCAGTCGTTATGACCTATCCTCTTATTGGTAATTATGGAATCTGCCGCAAGGATATGGAATCCAAGTTGTCCAATGTAGATGGATTTATCGTACGTGAGTTATCTCGTCTGGGCAGCAATTTCCGTAATGAGCAGAGCATTCAGGATTTTCTCGTAGAGCAAAACATCCCTGGTATCCAAGGTATCGATACACGTGCCCTCACGAAAATTCTTCGTGAAAAGGTACCATGAATGGCATGATTACAACCAATGCCGATTATGATCTCGAAGAAGTAAAGAAAAAATGTAAAGAATATAGTGTTTCCGGTGTCGTTGATAAAGTGACGACAAGAGAAGTTGTTTCTTATAAGCCGGGAGATTTAGATACAGATAGCAACATTCCGGCAACAAAGAAGGTTGCTATTCTTGACGTTGGAACAAAATTTAACATCGCCCGCTGTCTTTTGAAACGTGGCTGCGAGGTGACGATTTATCCGGCAAGAACCAATCCGGAACTGATCTTAAAAGAAAATCCGGATGGCATTATGCTGACAAATGGTCCGGGGATCCGAAAGAGTGTACAGAGGTTATCGAGAACCTCAAAACACTGTATGCTTCGGATATTCCGATTTTGCCATTTGCCTTGGACACCAGCTCATGGCACTTGCCAATGGAGCGGACACCGAAAAATTGAAATACGGACACCGCGGTGCCAATCATCCGGTTAAGGATCTGGAGACAGGAAGAGTTTACATTTCCTCCCAGAACCATGGATATGTTGTAAAAGAAGATACGATCCCTGCGGATGTGGCAGAAGTTGCTTTCGTCAATGTCAACGATGGCACAGTGGAAGGTCTGCGGTATAAAAATAAAAAGATCTTTACGGTGCAGTTCCATCCTGAAGCTTGTGCCGGCCCGAAAGATTCGGAAGTATTATTTGACCGATTTATGCAGATGATGGAACAGTAGAGGAGGATTTGAACTATGCCAAAAATAGATGGAATTAAAAAGTACTTGTGATCGGATCCGGTCCGATCGTAATCGGACAGGCGGCAGAATTTGACTATGCGGGAACACAGGCCTGTCGTTCGCTGAAAGAAGAAGGAATGGAAGTAGTATTGATCAACTCCAATCCGGCAACCATCATGACGGATAAAGATATCGCAGATAAGGTTTACATCGAGCCGCTTACGGTAGAAGTGGTGGAAAACCTGATCAAAAAAGAGAAACCGGACAGTGTACTTCCTACTTTGGGAGGACAGGCTGCATTGAATATTGCGATGGAACTGGAAGAATGTGGATTTTTGAAAGAGCAGAATGTCCGTCTGATCGGTACCACTTCTCTGACAATCAAAAAGCCGAAGACCGTCTTGAATTCAAGAAGACAATGGAAAAATTGGAGAACCGATTGCCGCCAGCGAAGTCGTTGAAAATGTAGAAGATGCGGTTGCCTTTACGAATACGATCGGGTATCCGGTCGTTATCCGTCCTGCGTATACGTTAGGAGGAAGCGGCGGCGGAATCGCACACGACGAGCAGGAACTGCGTGACATCTGTTCCAACGGACTTCGTCTTTCCCGTGTGGGACAGTGTCTGGTCGAGCGCTGTATCGCCGGCTGGAAAGAAATCGAGTACGAAGTGATGCGAGACAGCAACGGAAACTGTATTACGGTATGTAATATGGAAAACCTGGATCCGGTTGGTGTACATACCGGAGACAGCATCGTCGTAGCACCGTCCCAGACCCTGGGAGATAAAGAGTATCAGATGCTCCGTTCTTCTGCTTTGAACATTATTACAGAATTGAATATTACCGGTGGATGTAACGTGCAATTTGCCCTGCATCCGGAATCATTTGAATATTGTGTTATCGAGGTAAACCCTCGTGTCAGCCGTTCTTCCGCACTGGCATCGAAGGCGACAGGATATCCGATCGCCAAGGTGGCAGCAAAGATTGCACTCGGCTATACATTGGATGAAATTCCAAATGCGATCACCGGAAAGACCTATGCAAGTTTTGAGCCGGCACTGGATTATTGTGTAGTCAAGATCCCGCGCCTGCCATTTGATAAATTTATTAAGGCGAAACGTACATTGACAACCCAGATGAAAGCGACCGGAGAGGTTATGAGTATCTGTACGAACTTTGAGGGGCTTTGATGAAAGCGATCCGTTCTCTGGAGCAGCATTTGGACAGCCTCGACACCGGAAGATATACCGACCGTTCCAAAGAGGAATTGCTGGAACGCGTACGTATCGTCGATGACCGCCGAATTTATGTTATCGCTGAGCTGATCCGCAAAGGGGCATCGTATGATGAAATCCATGATATTACAAAAATTGACAAATGGTTTATCGATAAGATTGCCATTTTGGTTGAGATGGAACAGCGTCTGAAAAATGAAAAACTGACACCGGAACTTTTGGCGGAAGCAAAGAGAATTGAGTTCCCGGACAATGTGATCGCAAGATATACCGGTATGACCGAAGAAGAAGTACGTGCAATGCGTCTTGAAAATGGCATCACGGCTTCGTTTAAGATGGTAGATACGTGTGCGGCAGAGTTTGCGGCAGCAACACCATATTATTACAGCTGTTTCGGAAGCGAATGTGAAGTAGATGCGACGCGTACGAAGAAAAAAGTGCTGGTACTTGGTTCCGGCCCAATCCGTATCGGACAGGGTATCGAATTCGATTTCTGTTCGGTTCACAGTGCATGGTCTCTTGAAAAGAGCGGCTATGAGACAATTATTGTAAATAACAATCCAGAGACCGTAAGTACGGACTTTGACGTGGCAAATAAATTGTATTTTGAACCGTTGACACCGGAAGATGTACGAAATATCGTAGATCTTGAAAAACCGGATGGTGCTGTGGTACAGTTTGGTGGTCAGACGGCGATCAAATTGACGGAATCCCTGATGAAGATGGGTGTACCAATCTTGGGAACAAGCGCCGAAAATGTCGATGCAGCAGAAGACCGTGAATTGTTCGATGAGATTCTGGAGCAGTGCGGAATCCCAAGACCAAAGGGACATACGGTATTTACGGTAGAGGAAGCATTGAAGGCAGCCAATGAACTTGGCTATCCGGTTCTTGTTCGTCCATCCTACGTTCTCGGCGGACAGGGTATGCAGATTGCCATCAATGACGATGATATCCGCGAATTTATGACGATTATTAACCGTCACGTACAGGAGCATCCAATCCTTGTAGACAAATACCTGATGGGAAAAGAAGTGGAAGTCGATGCGGTCTGTGACGGCGAAGACATCCTGATCCCCGGAATTATGGAGCATATCGAGCGTGCCGGAATCCACTCCGGAGACAGTATCTCGGTATATCCGGCACAGAGCATCAAGCCGGAGGTCATTGATACCTTAGTAGATTATACGAGAAAACTGGCAAGATCCCTTCATGTCATCGGATTGATCAATATCCAGTTTATCGTAATGAATGATGAAGTGTATGTTATCGAGGTAAATCCTCGTTCTTCACGTACCGTACCTTACATCAGTAAAGTTACCGGTATTCCGATCGTGAAACTGGCATCCCGTGTCATCCTCGGCGAGAAGATCACAGATCTTGGCTATGAGACCGGACTGGCAAAAACATCGGATTATATCGCAATCAAGATGCCGGTATTCTCCTTTGAGAAACTGCGCGGCGCAGAGATCAGCCTCGGACCGGAGATGAAATCAACCGGTGAATGTCTCGGAATCGCGAAGACATTCAATGAAGCGCTCTCCAAAGCGTTTATGGGAGCCGGTATCAATCTTCCGCAGCACAAGAAGATGATCCTTACGGTAAGAGACCAGGATAAAACAGATGCCATTTCGGTAGCAAAACGTTTTAAAGCACTTGGCTATGAAATTTATGCAACACGAGGAACCCAGAAGGCGTTGAAAGAAGCCGGCGTGGATGTCATCGGCGTCAATAAGATTGAGCAGGAATCTCCGACATTGATGGATCTTTTGCTTGGACATGAGATTGATCTTGTCATCGACATTCCAAAACAGGGTGAGCATTCTCACGATGGATTCCTCATCCGCCGTACGTCCATCGAAACAGGTGTTACCTGCCTGACTTCTCTGGATACGGCAAATGCACTTCTGACAAGCCTTGAAAATGTCGATAAATCGGAGCTTTCGCTGGTAGATATTGCGACGATTGAAGGAAGAGGAAGAGCATAAAGAACCTGCTTTCACAGAACCCCCTGCTTTCACAAATCGGGACCGCTTGCGCTTAGTGAACACACGTAGCGGTGCATGAGGACAGAAAACGTCCTCTATGCACCGACGGTGTTCAAAATCCCTCATTGTGAAAGCAGGGGTTTTTATATAATGAAGGGGAGGGGGATTGATTTTAGTTATTATGATAGAAACTAAATAATTAATTAAAGATTGAAACAAAATAGCAATAATGATATGATGAATAAGAAATATTAGGCAGATGTAATGATACAAAATGAATTAGTGATGATAATCAAATATAATAAATTATCAAAAAATAATAGATGAAATTTTGAGTGTATTGTGTTGGAAGAGGAAGTATATTTATACATAATGGAATTAAACTGATTCAATGAAAATTTTTTAAGAAGATAAGGGATTCAACAGCATTAGATTTGAACTGAAAAAGAAGGTGAAAGTGTGTTTGTGGGTATAATTAAGATAAACAAAAATACGATGATGTTTAGACTTGATGATTATAAATTAACAATTTCAAATACAGAAGGAAAATTTACTAGCTTGGATGATATAAAAACTATTATTAATGATGGATGGATTAAGTTGGAAGATTTTTCAAAGAATGTCATATATGTATATATTGAGGAAATTAAATATTTAAATTTGTATGAATATAAGTGTGATTTGCAATTTTATGTGGTTGACTGGTATAGAAAAAGATAAAAGGTATACATTTGAATTCGATCACATATGGATTAAATCGGATTGTTTGGATTATTATTTTAGAAATGATCCTAAATATAAAAGTGATATATCCAATCTTATAAACCAATGGAATGGGAAAAAATTAATGATGAGAGGATTGAACGTAATACGGTTAAAATGGTTGCGTTTAATCAAAAACTTTTAATTGATTTTAAAACAATGATTCAAGGAAGTGATAAGCCATTTCCATACGATGTAAAAAATGTGATGGTATTTGAGGTAAATAAGACTTCAGATCAGGAATTGTTACATAATGTTATTCAGATGGCAAAAACATTTTTTAAATTTATATCAGTGAATTCTAAAGTAGATATAATTAATCCGGTTATGATTGGATGCGGTAATGATATCAACGAATATACGACAATGTTGTATATAAAACCAGATAATGTGGAAGATAGCAATTTTAATAGATGTTTAAAATATGAGGATACTGAAAGCAGTTTGGAAAAAATTGTTAACTATGATATGTCAAAATGAAATTTGTTTTAGGTCATTATTTCCTTGTAATATGAACAAGATTACATATGCGGATATTATGAACATATGTGCAGCATTTGAATTACAGTTTGATGTAAGTGTAAGACATAATTATAAATATAAAGAGCAGGAAAAAGTAAAAAAAGAAAATTATAAAAATAATAGAGAACAGTAGAGAAACTGAGTTTTCAGATTCAGAAAAGATATATTTTGATGAAATAATTGAAGGAATGAAAAATGCTAAAGAAACATTAAAGAAACGCATTGATATTGTGCTCCAAGAGTTTATAGAAATATATGGAGAACAAAACATAAAGTGTGATTTTGAAGAGGACTATGTTAAAATGCCAGAGCGCATAAAAAATAGTAGAAATGCGTTAGATCATGGAAATGTTGAATATAAGTTTGAAAGAAATATGTATTGGGACGCAGAACTGTTAAGAGCAATGGTATATATGCTTATTTTAAAGACCGCTGGGGTATCAGATAAAAATAAATTATTTAATACATTAAAAAACTATCGAAATACCCTATATAAAATGTTTAAATGATTATATGCAGTTAAGAGTGAGAGAATAATTATAAATATGTATTTACAGAATATACTTGTATTTACTTAACAAAAATTAGAAAAGTCAAGAAAGTGACAATAGAAAGGAGTGATGCTGCATGATAGACATATATACAGAAAAAAAGGACTCAAAGGACTGGATATTGCAAAATGATTTGTATTTCAATTTGAATACAGGAAATGAAGAAATGTCACAAAATGAAATTGATTTAATTCAGCAGGTGGATGAAGCAAAGCTGACGCCGGATAAGCACATTGAAACAAAGTATGGGTTAGGTACAATCCGAAATTTATCATCTGGCTGTAAAACATTACTCAAATATTGTGAAGCATCCGGATAAGATAGTAAATGTCGAGGAATGTGGTCCAAATGTGCTTAGAATCATTTTTACTATGGATAATATAAAGATATATATGTCTAGACCAACACTTTTTGACATCGCGGATGATGTGAAAATACGCTTTAATGATTTGGATATAGTTATTGGTGAAAGGGGTTATAATGCCTGGTGGAGTAAGGAGTATGAAAGGAGAGAAGCGGATGATTTATAAAAAGTATTACATTTAAAGCAGATCCATTTTTATACGATTTAGAACTTGATGACAGAATTACTCTTGTGGGTGGAGACAGTGGGACCGGTAAAACAGTGCTTTATGAAATGTTAGAAGATATCAGGCTGACGGATGAATATAGTTCTATCAAATTATTTAACTACAAATCAGATGATTTCTTAGGGAGCAATAAGACAGTGCAAGGATAGTTTTATTGTGGTAGATAATGCAGACAATTTGATGAATGATGATGTCAGAAGATTTATTAATTTTGAAGTATCAAACCAGTATATGCTTTTTTTGCGAAACTGTGACGGACTCAATGTATCAGATAAGAGTTTTAAAGTGTTGAAGTTTGATAATAATAGGATAACACTGGAAGAGGAGCTGTGATATGAGATTCGTGAGGAAGTTTTAGCAGCAGCCGAGAACCATAGAATCAATTTATCAAAGATCGAAGACAAGAAGACATTACACTACATAGCCGGTTTTAAGAGATATTCTACGGAGCGAGTGATGAAAGCGTTGGTTGGCGAATTTACCCAAAATGAGAAATGGTCTGTTAAGGGAAGCTTATGGGGGAATGTTGGTATAAAGATTGTTGTGTGTCAGAGCATCCGAATAATCTTAGGTGTGGAAAACCGGAGACTGTGGGCGGGAATGAGAAGATGAGAATGCTGATACAGTCCAAGAAAGTACAAGAGGTAATGGTTACTTTGTTAAATTATCCACAGAAAATAAACTGCATTACAGTTGATGAAATGGAATGGTAAGGCGTATCTTTGTTTTAATTATTGTTGGCTGTTTTAGGATTTTTGTAATTTGCCGGAAAAGATTTGCATGAAGTGAGTATAAACACGCGGGTATCAGATATGCGTATTTTGCATATCGATACCCCTGCGCGTTTATTGAGCGCGAGCACTCACGTAATGTAAACTTTTCCGGCAAATTACAATATAAACGAAAACAACAACTAATCCTTGACAACTTTGTAATCACTTGTTATAATCTTATTAAAAAGATGTAACAAATTCGTAATAAATCAGGAGATGATATTTTGAAGTTCGATAGGAAATATGTGAAATATATTGCAGCGGGGGTTCTTGCGGTAGGAATTATCGCGGTGCCGGTAAGTGCAGCGATGGTTGCAACGGATCAGCCTTTGAGTGGTGCCTCTGTAGTAGTTGATGAATATTGTGATCAGGTGGCAAATGGAGCAGTGACGAGCGCAGCGGTTTTCCGTAACACCGGAACCGGTGGTGGAAGAGTCACAGCCGACAGCAGCACCGGAAGAAACACAAAAAAGTGATGAACATGTAAAGTTAAATTTGAATTACAGCCGTCTTGGTGTGGCTACGAAAGTTGATACGTATTTGAATGTACGTAAAAAGCCGTCTGAAAATTCAAAAATTGTCGGTAAAATGACAAAAAATGCCGGTTGTCACATTTATAAGATAAAAAAGGCTGGGCAAAGATGGTTTCGGAAATGTAACCGGATGGGTCAAAGCCAAATATCTTGTGACGGATGAGAAAGCAGAAAAGGCGGCTACGAAAGTGGGACGTGAATGCGTCGAGATTACAACCAATTCGCTTCGTGTACGTGCCCTTCCGACGACAGATGCACCGATTTATTCGGTTGTTTCCGAAGGAGAAGAATTTGTTATCCGCGAAAACAATCTGACGACAGAATTTGTAGAAAAGTAATTAAAAACAGAAAATTTCCAAAGAGGCGATCAAACGTGCCGGTGGAATGGACGCTATTAATGCAGATCTTGCAAACTGGGTATGTGTTACAGTAGATGACGATTATGCCTTTGTAGCAAAAGAATTTGTCGAAGAGCAGTATTCTTTGAAACGTGCTGTGAAAGTGGGTACGGTATCCGCAAGTTCTTCCGATGGCGTATCCGAAGGACAGGCATCCATCGTAGAATATGCAAAACAGTTCCTTTGAAACCGTTATGTATGGGGCGGTGCAAGCCTTACCCATGGTACTGACTGTTCCGGATTTACGATGAGCCTTTATGCAAAATATGGTCATTCTCTTCCACACAATGCCGCAGCGCAGGCAGGAGTTACCAGAAAAGTTTCTTCGCCAAAACGGGGAGATCTGTTCTTCTACAGCAACGGAAGCCGGATCAACCATGTAGCGATGTATATTGAAGCGGACTTGTTATCCATGCAAGTAACCCAAGTGATGGTATTAAGATTTCCAATGCTTACTATCGTCATCCGGTTAAGATCGGACGAGTTATGAATTAGTCCGGAATAGTTATAATTGTGTATAAGTAACTATTCAGGACACCTCCTCCACACATTCGCATTTCGAACACTTCGTGTTCTTTCCCGCCTTTGACAAGGCTGAAAATGCTCATATGGGGAGGGGAGCCCTATTAGGATCTAAATGTATGGAAATCAAAGTCTCTTACGTGCAAGCACGACGATTCATTAATTTCCGGACATTGGATCCTGAATAGTTACATGTATAAAAAATCTAAAATGTTCACACTATAGATATCAGATTGGAGTGTTATTATGAAAAGAAGATATCTATATGTGAGCATTTTTTTGGTTTTGGCATGTTACTTACGGTGTTTGCTTTTTACAGTTACCGTTCCTATAAAAATAGAAACAGTCAGCCGGTAAAAAGTCAGGTGAATCCGGTGGATACCGTGAAGGAAATACGGACGAATACTTCCATGAAATACATTGTGGAAGTGTACGAAGGTGTGACCGGAGTTATTACCCGGGAAGAGTCTACGATGCCGGCAGAACTTGCAGGTAAAACAAGGGAAGAATTAGAAGCATATTTTTCCACCTACAATGACGAGCATGAGGGAGAAACCGGAAAAGATATCCCGCAGCAAAAAAGAATTGATTTCAGTTTCGAAAGAGCAGATCGTGGGTCGTGAAAATTATTTGACTGAGGAGACTATTACATTCTTTTTTTTAAAAGAAGAAGAGGTACAGGTTGTCGTATATCATGAGGACCAAAAACCCCGTATGAATATACCGGCATTTTGATCGATAATTTGCCGGAAGAAGAAAAGCAGAAATTAAAAGAGGGATTTTTCGTGAAGGATGAGAAAGAATTGTATTCCATGCTGGAAAATTTTTCGAGTTAATCAAAAAGGTATCGCGTCAAAAGAGAAAATGTGCTACAATGAAATATAGTTACGTGACAAGTAAAATAGGAAAGCGAGGAAGACCATGGAGGAGAAGTTTGATGTTGTCATAGCCGGTGCAGGCGCGTCGGGGTTGATGTGCGCCTGGCAGTGCGGCAGACAGGGCAAAAAAGTTCTTGTGATGGAAAAAACGAAGTTGCCGGCAAGAAAATATTGGCTTCTGGTAATGGCAGATGCAATTTCAGCAATCTCCAGATGCGGACTTCCTGTTATCATGGAGAAAAAGAGAAAATTGATAAAATATTAGAAGCATTTCCTGCGGATAAAGCAATTGAACAAATGGAAGAAATTGAATTTTTCACAAAGAGAGGGATGGATACCTCTATCCCTATACCGGGCAGGCAGTTACCGTGCGTGATTTTCTGGTCAATGCCTGCAAACGGTGCGGTGTGCAGTTCCTTTTGAGACGAAAGTGGCAAAAGTGGTACATAAAAATAACGAATTTACGATTTGGGCAAAGGGTGGCGTGAAGGTAAAAGCAGATGCACTTGTGCTGGCGTGTGGGGAAAGGCCAATAAACCCTGTGGAGGAGATGGCAGCGGTTATCTGCTGGCGCGGAGTTTGGGGCACCGGGTGACAAAACTGTATCCGGCATTGACGGGATTAAAGGCCGAAGGTGCCGAGTGGGAGATGCTTGCCGGAGTGCGGATGCCGGGAGAAGTTTCTCTTTGGATCGATGGGAAAAAAAGGTGGCAGACGAGCGGGGAGAGATTCAGATTGTCAAGGATGGAATTTCCGGAATACCGGTATTTCAACTTTGCTCGCAGGTGGCTGCGGCCTTGGATGCAGGCAGTCAGGTGATCTGTGAATTGGATTTTCTGCCTGACTGGGACAATGAAAAAGTGGAACAATGGATGGAAAAATATGGAAGAGACTATTTGCAGGGCATTGTTCACAAAAAATGGGTAAAGGTATTGGAAAAAAGAAAAATTTAGCCGAGTTATTAAAGCAGTATCCGGTAAAGATTACAGATACATTTGGGATGGAACGCGCACAGGTGACGGCGGGCGGTGTGCCGCTGTCCGAAGTGGATATTCCGTCGATGGAATCGAAAAAAGTGGAAAATTTGTATCTGACCGGGGAATTGCTTGATGTAGATGGAATTTGTGGAGGATATAATCTGCATTTTGCATGGGCGACAGGTTACCTGTGTGCCCGTCAGATCACGGCAGATCAGGAGGCATAAAATGTTACAGTATCGACAATGTAAAATTGATTATCGCAAAGATAATAAGAAAGAAATACAAAAAAACTGGCGGCAAAATTACATATCAGACCGGAAGAAATAACCGATCTGCAAATTGTCAAAAAGAGCATAGATGCGAGGAAGAAACCGGATATTTTTTGCAATTATACGGTTGCATTTTCCGCCAAAAGCGAAGATGAGATTTTAAAGCATAATCGGAAAAATGCGAACTTGTCAAAATATGAAGCGGAGCATTCGCTGGCAGAAGAAATCCCGGGACTTCAAGTGAAAGAGCCGGAGAAGCGGATCGTTATCGTTGGTGCGGGTCCTGCAGGCCTATTGTGTGCTTATTTTCTGGCTTTCTGCGGGTACAAGCCGATTTTGATCGAGCGAGGCGGTCCGATGATGGAGCGGATGCAGAAAGTGGCTCATTTTTGGAAGAGTGGCGAACTCGATCCCCAGACCAACGTTTCCTTCGGAGAGGGCGGAGCCGGTACATTTTCGGATGGAAAGCTGAATACCGGAGTAAAAGATAAAACGGGAAAGCGGAAATTTATTCTGGATACGTTTATTGCGCATGGGGCACCGGAGGAAATCCGGTATCAGGCAAAGCCGCATATTGGAACGGATAAACTTCGCGGGGTGATTCAATCCATGCGGGAAGAGATGGAAGAACTGGGTGTTACGTATTATTTTCACACCCAATTTATGGAAATCGAGAAAGCAAATGGAAAGGTAGAGGGAGTCGTTGTAAAAGACGAGTCAGGGCAGCAAAAAGAAATCCCTTGCGATGCCTGCGTTCTTGCCATCGGTCATAGTGCCAGAGATACGTTTCAGGCATTGAAAGAGCAGAACATTCCGATGGAGGCAAAGCCGTTTGCCGTCGGAGTGCGCGTGGAACATCGGCAGGATACGATCAATCTGAGCCAATACGGAACGTTGGACGATCGTCTGCCGGCGGCAGATTATAAATTGACGGGAAGAACGTCGGATGACCGGGGAGTTTACAGTTTTTGTATGTGCCCGGGCGGTTACGTCGTAAATGCTTCTTCGGAACCGGGATTTACGGTCGTAAATGGAATGAGCAATCATGGCAGAGATTCTGAAAATGCCAATAGTGCGATCGTGGTTTCAGTAACCCCGGAGGATTATCCGGGAGACGATGTGCTGGCAGGGGTCGAATTTCAGCGGGCATTGGAAAAGAAAACATTTGACCTTGGCAGAGGAAAAATTCCCGTTCAAAGATTGGAAGATTTTTGCACAAATCGAAAAACGGAAGAATTTGGAAAAGTTCATCCGTGTACCAAAGGAGAAGTTGTAAAAGAAAACTTGAAAAATATATTGCCCCCAGCGATTTCTAATGGTATTATGGAAGGGATGAAGCAGTTTGGCAGAAAGATCAAAGGGTTTGATGATGGAGACACACTGCTTCTGGGGACAGAGACCAGGACATCATCGCCGGTACGCATATTGCGCGAAGATACCTTTATGTCGCCTGTCTGCGATGGACTTTATCCATGTGGAGAGGGTGCCGGGTATGCCGGTGGAATCATGTCGGCAGCGATGGATGGTCTGCGTGTCGCACTTGCGATCGCGAGAGAAAGGAAAGAATGATGAGAGAAGCATTTAAGGATAAAAACGAATTGTATTTAAAGTGGGAAGTTCAACGATCACACACGAAGAGACAGGGGGCTTGACCTTGTGAAACTGGAAAAATTTGTGCGTATTTTGACGGATCTGCATAATCAGGGAAAAGATATTATCGTGGTATCTTCCGGTGCGATCGCGGTCGGACGGAAAGCACTTGGACTTACCAAGCGGCCCGATACGACAAGTTTGAAACAGGCTTGTGCGGCGATCGGGCAGAGCCGTCTGATGACCGTATACCAGAAATTATTTTCCGAATACAATCAGTATACGGCACAGATTCTTATGACAAAATTTACTATTGAAAATGACACGAGCCGTCACAATGCACGAAATACGTTTGAGGAATTATTGTCGTTAGGCGCGATTCCGATCGTAAATGAAAACGATACGGTAGCGATCGACGAGATCGAATTTGGTGATAATGATACCCTGTCGGCTGTCGTTGCCGCAATCGCCGGAGCGGATATGCTTGTACTGCTCAGCGATATTGACGGGCTTTACACCGATGATCCGAACCGGAATCCGGAGGCAGAACTCATCCCTTATGTGGAACGGATCAGCGACGAAATGATCGAGATGGCGAAAGGTCCCACAACGTCGTTTGGTACAGGCGGTATGAGTTCAAAGATCTCGGCAGCCGGTATTGCCAATGATGCAGGTGCCGATATGGCGATCATCAATGGAGATAATATGGAAAATATCCTGACTCTTATGGCGGGAAAAGACATTGGTACGGTATTTAAAGAACACCGCACCAGACATTTTCACTTAAAAGAATATTTGAATCGGAGATAGGAGATTATGGACGAAAAAAAAGATTGCGAGAATCAATGAATTATATAAAAAGAAAAAAGCAGGAACATTGACAGAAGAAGAGGCGAAAGAGCAGGCACTTCTGCGTGCGGAGTACATTGAATCCGTGAGAAATAACCTGCGTGCGAGCCTTGCCAATGTGTCGATTCAGGAAAAAGATGGAAGTATCCATCCGCTCAGATCGAAAAAAGCGGTTGAAGCGAGGGACGAAAAATAATGATAAGTAAGGAAAAAGTGAGAAAAAAGCAGTGGAAACAAGAGATTCCATTGATGAAGAAAGCCGACAACAAAAATCGGAAGAAATTGCCAAAAAGATTTTGGAGGCAGACTGGTTTAAAGAGGCAGATATTGTACTGTCATACCATGCGTTCCGTTCGGAAGTGGAAGTTGATGCGCTAAATCGGGCGGTACTTACGCAGGGTAAGAAATTGTATCTGCCAAAACCTATGTGAAAGAAAAGCAGATACGTTTTTTTGAAATCACAGATCTTTCGAAATTAAAACGTGGTTATCAGAAAATATGGGAGCCAACTGGGGAAGAACCGGAGTTTTCTTTTGAAACGGTAAAAGAAGAACAGAAAAAGTGCTTATGATCATGCCCGGAACGGCTTACGATGCCCGAGGATACCGGATGGGATATGGCGGCGGTTATTATGACCGTTATCTGAATGCACATGAGGCAGAATGGAAAATGATCGATTTTATGACAGTTTTTGCCGCCTTTTCCGAACAAAAAATGATTTTGATCCCCGGGGAACGCTGTGACGTGAAACCCGATGTGATCGTGACAGAAAAAGAAATTATGCAGCGAAAATAATTCAAACATAGAAAGGAAACACGGATATGACATTAAATGAAATTGGCGCAGCAGCAAAGCAGGCTTCGGTTCTTATGAACCGTATGACGGTAACAGAAAAAAATAAAGGACTCTCAGCGGTTGCCAAAGCGTTGACTGCAAAAACAGAGTACATATTAGCCGCAAATGATCAAGATATCGAAGAAGCAAAGAAAAAATCATATGTCGGAGGCACTGCTTGACCGGCTTCGTCTGACCGAAGACCGGATTGAGGAATGGCAGAGGGAATCCGTCAGGTCGTTGCCTTGACAGATCCGGTAGGAGAAGTGATTTCCATGAAAACGACACCGAGCGGACTGCAGATCGGACAGAAACGTGTGCCGATGGGAGTCATCGGAATCATTTATGAATCCCGTCCAAATGTGACAGCAGATGCATTTGCACTCTGCTTTAAGACAGGAAATGCAGTCATCCTTCGCGGCGGCAGCGATGCGATCCACTCGAATCTGGCAATCTGCAATGTAATCCGTGAGGCACTTGACGCAGTCGGTTTGCCGGCAGATGCCATTCAGGTATTGGAAGATACTTCCAGAGAGACGGCACAGGAATTTATGCGTCTTAACCAGTACATGGACCTGCTTATCCCACGTGGAGGCGCAGGCTTGATTCGCACGGTAGTGGAAAAGAGTACCGTTCCGGTCATTGAGACGGGAACCGGGAACTGCCATGTCTATGTCGATGAGACAGCAGATATTGAGATGGCGGTCAATATCATTGTAAATGCAAAGACACAGCGTCTCGGTGTCTGCAATGCCTGTGAATCCCTGGTGATTCATGAAGCCATCGCGGAAAAAGCCATTCCGGAAATCTGCAAAGCATTGTATGCTCATGATGTTGAGATCCGCGGGGATGAAATCTCGCAAAAATACGATGCGAAGATCGTGCCTGCGACCGAGGAAGATTATGGAACGGAATATCTTGACCGCATCATTTCCATGAAAGTGGTTCCGGACATTGATGCGGCAATCGCGCATATTAATAAGTATAATACAGGACACTCAGAATCTATCATTACAAAGGATTATGAAAGTTCCATGCGCTTTTTTAAATGAGATTGATGCAGCGGCGGTTTATGTGAATGCATCGACACGTTTTACCGATGGATTTGAGTTTGGGTTTGGCGCAGAAATAGGAATCAGTACTCAGAAACTGCATGCCAGAGGACCGATGGGACTTTTGGCGCTTACCAGCACCAAATATATCATTTTGGGAAATGGGCAGATTCGGAAATAAACGGGATACTCGCAAAGTCATAAAGACATTGACAAAAGAGACGAAAAAGACTAAAATAAAGACGTGCGTTTTGCGTACGTCTTTATTTTGATAATTATGTATTGACATAGAAGGAGGACCCACATGAAACCATATGGATTGAATGAACTTAGGAAAATGTATCTGGATTTCTTTGAAAGCAAAGGTCATCTTGTGATGAAGAGCTTTTCATTGATTCCGCAAAATGACAAGAGTCTTCTCTTGATCAATGCCGGTATGGCACCATTGAAGCCATATTTTACCGGTCAGGAGATTCCACCGAGACGCCGCGTGACAACCTGCCAGAAATGTATCCGTACAGGTGATATTGAAAATGTAGGAAAGACCGCTCGTCATGGTACATTTTTGAAATGCTTGGAAACTTCTCTTTTGGAGATTATTTCAAACATGAAGCCATTGCCTGGTCTTGGGAATTTTTGACAAAAAAACATTGGAGATTCCTGCGGACCGTTTGTATCCGTCTGTTTATCAGGAAGATGATGAAGCATTTAAAATCTGGAATGAAGAAATCGGTGTAGACAAAGACCGTATCTTCCGTTTTGGAAAAGAAGATAACTTCTGGGAGCATGGTGCAGGTCCTTGTGGTCCTTGTTCTGAAATCTATTATGACAGAGGGGAAAAATACGGTTGTGGAAAACCAGGATGTACAGTAGGCTGTGAATGTGACCGTTACATGGAGGTATGGAACAACGTATTTACTCAGTTCGATAATGACGGAAATGGCAACTATGAAGAACTTGAAAATAAAAAAACATTGATACCGGTATGGGATTGGAGCGTCTGGCTACCGTAATGCAGGATGTGGATTCCATTTTTGACGTAGATACGATCAAAGCCATCCGCGACGAAGTCTGCAAATATGCCAATGTAGAGTACGAGACGGAATACAAAAAAAGATGTTTCCATCCGTGTGATCACAGACCATATCCGTTCGGTAACATTTATGGTTTCCGACGGTATCATGCCATCCAATGAAGGACGTGGTTATGTTCTCCGCCGTCTGCTTCGCCGCGCAGCGCGCCATGGCAGATTGCTTGGTATCAAAGGTGCATTCCTTGCCAAATTGAGTGAGGTTGTAATCCGCGAGTCCAAAGACGGTTATCCGGAATTGGCAGATAAAAAAGATTATATTTTGAAACTGATCGCTACGGAAGAGGAAAATTTCAATAAGACCATTGATCAGGGATTGTCTATTTTAAATGACATGATGGCTGAGATGGAAGCTGAGAAGAAGACCGTTCTTTCCGGCGAAAATACATTTAAGTTATATGATACGTATGGATTCCCGATTGATCTTACGATTGAAATTCTGGAAGAAAAAGGATTCACCGTGGACGAAGAGGGATTCAAAGAGGCGATGGAAGTACAGCGTCAGAAAGCAAGAGACGCCCGCGAAGAAACAAACTACATGGGTGCGGATGTTACGATTTATCAGTCGATTGATGCGGCCATTGAGAGTAAATTTGTCGGATATCATGACCTTACCCACGATTCCAAAGTAACCGTTTTGACGACGGCAGATGCTTTGGTGGATGAGTTAAAAGAAGGCATGGAAGGAACTATCCTCGTAGAAGAGACTCCATTTTATGCGACAATGGGTGGACAGGTTGCCGATACCGGTGTGATCCGCACAGCGAATGCAGAATTTGTCGTAGAGGATACGATTAAATTGCAGGGAACCAAGATCGGTCATGTCGGCAAGATGACGAAAGGCAGCATCAAAGTAGGAGAAACTGTTACTCTTGCGGTAGATGAGGCTCGCAGAAATCTTATCGCCAACAACCATAGTGCAACTCACTTGATGCAGAAAGCCCTTCGTATGGTGCTTGGAAATCATGTAGAGCAGGCAGGATCTTTGGTGGATCCGGATAAACTCCGTTTTGACTTTACCCATTTTCTCCGATGACACCGGAAGAAATTACAAAAGTGGAAGAAATTGTAAACCGGGAAATTCAGAACGGCCTGGATGTCGTAACCAATGAAATGACCCTTGATGAGGCAAAGAAGACCGGCGCCATGGCTCTTTTCGGAGAAAAATACGGTGACACGGTCCGCGTTGTTCAGATGGGCGATTTTAGTTCCGAACTTTGTGGTGGTACACACGTGAAGAATACAAGTAATATTTCTGCCTTCAAGATTGTTTCAGAAAGTGGTGTAGCTGCCGGAGTTCGCCGTATTGAGGCACTTACCGGAGCAGGACTTATCGCTCACTTCAATCAGGTAGAAGAGACGCTGAAAGAAGCAGCAGCACTGCTGAAAGTCAGTCCGGCAGATGTAGTAAAACGAATTACTGCATTGCAGGAAGAAGTAAAAACACTTTCCAAAGAAAATGATAAATTGAAAGCAAAGATTGCGAAAGCTGCAGCGGGAGATGTAACAAGCGAGGCAGAAGATGTAAATGGCATCAAAGTTCTTGTGAAAGCATTGTCCGGTGTAGATATGAATGGAATGCGCGATCTTGGTGATGAAGCAAAACAGAAACTCGGTGAAGCCGTAATCCTGTATGCGACGGAAAACGATGGCAAAAAGTAAACCTGATGGCGACAGCGACAGAAGGTGCGATCAAGAAAGGGGCACATGCCGGTAATCTGATCAAAGAAGTGGCATCCCTTGTCGGTGGTGGCGGCGGTGGTCGTCCAAATATGGCTCAGGCAGGTGGAAAGAACCCGGCGGGTATCCCGGATGCGTTGAAAAAGGCCAAAGAAGTAATTATTTCGCAGATTGGATGAAAAATCGCCAAAAGTAGTTGACGTTTTCCAAATTTGTGTTATAATATGTGTTAGTGCGAAAAATACCCAAACAGTTGTATTTTGCACAATCTTACAACTGGAGGGAGGTTAGGTGTGATACTATGTCAAATGTAATCGTTAAAGAAAACGAATCATTGGATAGCGCATTGCGTCGTTTCAAGAGAAACTGTGCAAAAGCAGGAATCCAGCAGGAAATTCGTAAAAGAGAGCATTACGAGAAGCCAAGCGTAAGACGTAAGAAAAAGTCTGAAGCTGCTCGTAAAAGAAAATTTAAATAATTGCACATATGAAGGAGGTTGTTCGACTCAGTCGGATACCTCCTTTTTCCGTGCAAACAACGAGACACGCAATCGGAAGAAACGGCTCATGGCTGTGCTTGCACAAAGCCATGCACCGTTTCTTTCGATTATGTGACGACTGTCACGACGATGAGCTCCGTGAGGAGCGAAGAGAGCGTGTCACGTTGGTGCCTCCGCCTGCATATAATATACCAAGCGGCTTTTGTGAGAGGGTGTCACATGAATCCGATTTCAGAAAAACTGGGGCTCCAGCCTGATATTTTAGAGGGAGCAACCATTGTAAAAATGTTTGGAACGGAATATGCCATTATTGAAAATTACAAGTCCTTGATCGAATACACAGAATGCCTTGTGAAAGTGCAGGGAAAGCATATGCGTGTGGTGATTGAAGGGGAAAAACTGGGGATTGAGTCATTTCAGCCGGATGAATGCCGCGTGTGTGGAAAAATAGAAAAAATATATTTTGCGAGTTAGGAGGACCGGAATGCGGTGGATCATGGGATACATAGAGTGTCAGGTGCCGGGAGGGCATCTGGAACGATTTATGAATTTGTGCCGGCATCATGAGATTGAACTGTGGAAGGTGAAAGAAAGGGAAAAGCAGGCCGTTTTTTTTTATGTACGCGGCGGAATATTCGAAATTGCGCCCACTTGCCCGAAAAAAACAAAGACGGTTCCGCATATTCGGAAAAAATGCGGATTTCCTTTTTGGTGTCTGAAAGCCAGACGGATTGGACCTTTACGTGGGGAATCGGTCTTTTTTCGCGGTTTTGTACATCCTTTCCCTTTTTGTATGGGACATTCAATTCCGCGGACAGCAGACCTATACCAAAGAAGGATTGGGGGCGGAGATTGAAGAAATGGGAGTGTACCGCGGGATGATAAGAAAACATCTGCAGTGCGATAAGATTGAACAAAATCTAAGGCTTCTGCATCCGGATCTGAGCTGGGTTTCCGCAGAAGAAAAAGGATGTGTGCTCCAGATTCAGGTAAAAGAGGGAAAAATGAGGAAAGAAAAAAAAGAAACCGAGCAGGCGGTTAGTCTGACGGCACCTTGTGGTGGGAGAATTGAGGCAATTGTGACAAGAAGCGGCACTCCATTGTGCCAAAAAGGAGATGTCGTGAAAAAGGGGCAGGTTCTGATACAGGGAAGTTATGATATCGTGGGAGATGATGAGCAGATCATCCGAAAGCAGGGAGTGGCGGCTGATGGAGAAATCCGGCTGCTGCATACCGTTAAATGGGAAGAAGAGTTACAAAAGAATACATAGATAAACAAATGACAGGAAAAAAACGGAATATTTACACTTTTCAATACAACGACTCACGAATTTCCTTTAAAAAATCCATTAAAATGGTTTGATAATTCAGGTAACTATGATATAATGAATTATGTATGTTTTGAAGAGCGGTTTATTCCGCTTCAGATCAATGTTAAGATTATCCGGCGGCAGTTTCTGGATTACACAAAAGTGAAAAAGCAGTATACCAAAGAGCAGGCGGCCGGTATATTTAAGAAACATCTTGCTACGAAGATGGAGCAAATGCAAAATGAGGGGTATGAAATCTTAGAACATACGGAAAATATGATTCAGGAAGAAAATAAATACAAAATCACAGGTGTGATCCGCACCTGCATAGAAACGATGAATAAAAAGGAAGTGCAGCCGGAAGAACTTGAGGCGGCACAGGGAAAGGAAGAGACAGATGGCACGTGAACAGATCCTGCTGGACATTCCGGCAGAATATGAAAATAATATCTTTGGCGGATTGGATGTACATTTAAAAAAAATAGAAAGAAATCTTGGCGTCGATGTGATCGTCCGGGATGGTTCCGTCAAAGTAGAGGGAGAAAGTGGAAATGTCGCAGAAGCCAAACGTGTATTTACTGAACTTTTGGAATTGGCAAAGCGTGGAAATACGATCACGGAGCAAAATGTTAATTATTTATTGGCATTGTCAAAAGAAAAGTCCCCGGTGTCTTTGGCAGAAATTGACAATGAGCTGATTGCCTTTACGATTCAGGGAAAACCGGTAAAACCAAAAACACTTGGCCAGAAAAAAAATATGTGGATGCTATCCGCGAGAAAATGATGGTATTTGGCATCGGACCGGCGGGAACCGGAAAAACCTATCTGGCGATGGCAATGGCGATACAGGCATTTAAGCAGGATGAAGTGGGAAAGATCATTTTGACCAGACCGGCGATCGAAGCCGGAGAAAATCTGGGATTTCTTCCGGGAGACCTGCAAAGCAAGATTGACCCGTATCTGCGGCCATTGTACGATGCATTATACCAGATCATGGGGGCAGACAGTTTTATCAAAAATTCCGAAGAGGGATTGATCGAGGTCGCACCACTTGCCTATATGCGTGGGGGGACACTGGATAATGCTTTTATTATACTGGATGAAGCACAGAATACGACGCCGGCGCAAATGAAAATGTTTTTGACAAGAATTGGGTTTGGCTCCAAAGTGGTGATCACCGGAGACCTTTCTCAGAAAGATCTTCCATTTTCGACCCAGTCCGGTCTGGAACAGGCATTAAAGGTATTAAAAGGTGTGGACGAGATCGGCGTGTCGTATCTTACCAACAAAGACGTGGTAAGGCATCCGCTGGTGCAAAAAATCGTACATGCCTATGAAAAATTTGAGGCAAGAGAGCAGTACCGCGAAAAGCGAAAAAATGAGCACAAAAGAAAGTGAGAAAGCCGATGACAGTATATTTTGAAAATGAGACAGAAAGAGAATTTCCGTTTGATCCGGAAGAACAGGCGAAAAAAGTGATTTCCTTTGTGTGCGATCATGAAAATTGCCCGTATGAGACAGAAGTCAGCGTGACGATAGTGGAAAAAGAAACCATTCGTGAGATCAATGCGGAACACCGCCAGGTTGACCGTGTGACGGATGTTTTGAGTTTCCCGATGATGGAATACGATACACCGGGCGGTTTTGAGGGACAAGCCTTTGAAAACAGCATGACGATTTCTCCGGAAAGCGAGGAACTGGTGCTTGGGGACATCGTTTTGTGCTCCGATGTGATCGCAGAACAGGCGGAAGAATACGGACATTCGGAATTGCGCGAATATAGTTTTCTGATTGTGCACAGTATGTTACATCTGTTTGGCTACGATCATATGGAAGAGGAAGAACGTAAGCAGATGGAAGCAAAGCAGCGGGAGATCATGGAACAGATGGGAATCCTGCGCGAAAGCAACTAAATCATGTCTTTACATAAAAGAAAGGAAAGGATAGAGCAATGAAAAATAAAAAGAAAGTAATACTGATCAGTTGTATTTGTGCTGTCGTTGTAATTGCGATGGCCGCCGGAGCGGTGGTTCTTATGAATCGTTCCGGAAAAGTGGCAGACGAACAGAAAGCGCCGGAAGCAACGCAGGCACCTGTAGTGACGGCGACACCGGAACCGACAAAGGATCCACATGAAGGCATGGTGCGGAGCAATCTGACCGGAGAATATATTACGGAAAAAGCGGCAGAAAAACGGCCATATGCGGTTATTATCAACAATATTGAGTATGCCAATGCCAATCAGCAGGGAACTTCACAGATCGATGTATTGTATGAAGCTCTTGCAGAAGGTGGAATTACGAGAATGCTTGGCGTGATTCAGGATGTGGACAAGATCAAGAAACTGGGATCCGTACGAAGCGCCAGACATTATTTTGTCAGCTTTGCCAGCGAGTGGGATGCCATATTCTGCCATTTCGGACAGACAAAATATGCGATTTCAAGATAGAAGAACTGGGAATTAACAATTTAAGTGGTCTGTCAGCGGTCGGACCGGTCGTTTATGCCAGAGATTATTCGTATAAGGCACCGCATAATGTGTTTACCACCGGCAAAAAATGAAAAAGGGAGCCAAAAACTTGGTTCCCGCACAAAGGTGAAGTCGGACAATGTGGCAGAGCATTTTACGTTTTATGAGGAAGATACCGATCTCGATTCCACAGACGATACAACATATATTAAACTGCCATTTTCCGATTACTCAACGTGTTATCTCAAATATGACGAAAAGAGTAAGACATACAAAAAATATGAATACGGCAAGAAACATAAAGACCACAAAAATAACAAACAGCTGGCTTTCAAAAATGTTATCGTGCAGCTGGTAAAAGAGAAAAATATAGATAAAAACGGATATCAGCACCTTTTCCTTCACAAGAGAAAAGGAGAAGGATATTATCTTACCAATGGAAAACGTGTGAAGATCACATGGCGTAAGAGCGAGGCAGATCATAAGATGACATATTATGATGAGTCCGGAAATGTACTTACGATCAATCCGGGAAAAACATACATTGCGGCCTATCCGACAAGCAGAAAAAAATTGATTTCATTGAAAGAAAAATAATTGACTGCAATGGACAAAAAATGGAAAACAGAAAGGAATCAGTATGAGTGAGAAAAGACAACAGACATCCCAGGGAAGCGATTTTTTAAAGCAGGGAAGTATCCTTGCCATGGCATCCCTGATCGTACGGTTTATCGGTATGATCTACCGAATCCCCATGTCCAATATACTGGGAGAAGAGGGCAATGGTATCTATGCTGTTGCAGTAGATGTATATGATATTGTGTTGATTGTTTCCTCTTACAGTATTCCGCTGGCATTATCGAAGATTATTGCCGCCCAGAGTATACAAAAGCAGTACAAAATACCGGGAAAACTTTCCGGCTGACTCTTTATTTGCCGTGGTTTCCGGTGGATTATTTGGCATCCTTTTGTTTGCCGGTTCCGGATTTATCGAGACGCATATTTATCCGGATTACGCCGGAGTGAGATATCCGCTTCGTATATTGGCACCGACGATATTTATCGTCGCCCTTTTGGGAGTGTTCCGTGGCTTCTTCCAGGGAAAGAAAACGATGATCCCGACGGCGGTGTCACAGGTCGTAGAGCAGATTGTCAATGCTATTGTGAGTGTAGCCGGTGCCTATTACCTTATGAAATGGAACGCAGACAGTCCGTTTAAGAGTGGATGGGGCGCTGCCGGTGGTACACTCGGAACATGCATGGGAGCATTTTTTGCCCTTCTTCTGGTGGGATTTGTTTATTGGATCTATCGCCCGATCCAGAATAAACTCGAGAGGAAAGATCAGACCAAACAACTGTATTCTGCAACTCATATTTACCGTATGCTGATTATGACAATTCTTCCGGTTATTTTAAGTCAGACGGTATATCAGATCAGCGGTTTAGTGGACTATTATCTATTCGGGGATGTACTTGGAGGCAAGGGGATTGACTCCGTTACGATCAAGTCGATGGTTGGGATGTACAGTTCCAAATATCGTCTTTTGACGACACTGCCAATCGCGATTTCGACATCCATCGCATCTTCGATGATCCCGAGTGCAGTAGCGGCGTATACAAAACGGGATGAGAAACTTTTAAATGACAATATCTCTTCCGGAATTAAATTTAATATGATCATTGCCTTCCCATGTGCGATTGGATACATGGTGATCGGGCAGGGCTTGATTCGCATGCTGTTTCCGTCGTCGGATTATATTACCGGTGGTAAATTGATGCTTGCCGGTTCTGTCGCCATTATCTTTTATGCTATCTCCAATGTAACAGGAGGAGCTTTGCAGAGTATCGATAAAATGCGTCTGCCGGTCATTCATTCGGCCATTTCGCTTGTCATTCACATCGGCATCGTAGTGGCACTTTTGCATGCGACAGAACTTAATGTATATGTTTTAGTGATCGGGAATGTGACATTTCCAATTATTGTAAGCGTGTTGAATATTTTGGCATTAAAACGGTATATTCCAACCTTTGAAGTGAAACCTCTTTTTGACGTTTGGCGTGCCGCTTTCTGCCAGTCTGTGGATGGGGGTCGCAGTAGCGATCGTATATACTCTTATGAACCGCCCGTGCCTGACATTTTTAGGTGGTTATATGGCGAATGCACTGGCATCGTTAGTATCCGTCGCCGTCGGCGCATTGGTATTCTTCTGGATGTTTTTATCGCTGAAAGGAATGTCAAAGCAGGAATTGTTTGATTTTCCAATGGGACGTAAATTATATCTTGTTGCCAGAAAATTACGACTTATGGAATAGTTTCTTTGTCAGTGCGAGAAGGTAGTCTGTAAACCCGGCGGCCGGGATATCTTTCGATGCGGCAAGGACAACGGAACCGATTTTTTATCCTTTTCATAATAATCAACGGAACCGACAGGGGCACCTTTTTCAGGGGTGCCTTTTGTGCATCAAAATAACTTATTTTTTTCTTGTCGGAGCAGCGGAAGAATCTTCATTTTTCAAAAGATAAGAAAAGGTGCTCTTCGGAACCGGAACTACTTGATCTTCTTTGCCACCCTGAACAGGAACCGGTTTCAATGCCTGTGCAATGTCCGTATCACGGTAAATATGGCAGTTGGCAAAACCGTAGTCAAGAAGAGCCTGCGCTTCGGTAAAACGTTTTTTATGATCCGGCGCAGCCATGATAACGGCGATAAGGTCCATATCATCACGGCGTGCACTGGCACTCAGACAGTATTTGGCTTTGGAAGTGGAACCGGTTTTGAGCCCGGTGATCCCATCGTAAAAAGCGGACCAACTTATTGGTGTTAGTCAGACCAAACTCGGTTTCTCCTTTTTTCGTCTTATGAATGATCGTGTCCATCCAAACGGTAGAATAATTGCTGATCTCCGGGTGTTTTGTGATCAATTCACGCGACATGAGCGCGACGTCATAAGCACTTGAAAAATGGCCGGATTCAATATTATCATCGAGACCGGTGCAATTTTTAAATTGTGTATGCTTCATGCCGAGAGCGACAGCTTTTTCATTCATTTTTTTCACAAAGGCTTCTTCGGAACCTGCAATTTTTCTGCCATTGCGACAGCGGCATCGTTTGCACTTGCAATTGAGATACATTTGATCATCGTATCGACGGTCTGCGTTTCATTTGGTTCTAAAAGACCTGGGAACCGCCCATACGTGCGGCGTATTCGCTGACAGAGATCGGCGTTTCCAATGTCAGTTTGCCATTATCCAGTGCTTCAAAGATCAAAGTAAGCGTCATGATCTTTGTAATACTGGCGGGAACCAGTTCTTTGTCCTTGTCTTTTCATAGATAATATCTCCGGTAGAACCCTCAATCAATACGGCAGAAACAGCGCTGATGTCCACAGCACCTCCGGAAGCTGTTTTTTCTCCTGCCAGAGCACTTCCGGAAATAGTAAACAGAAAAGCGGACAGACAGACGAAAAATAAAGTGAGACGTAATTTCATAATATAACCGTCCTATCATTTTTTATGCTATATTTTATGCAGCGACAAGGGAAAACATACCGGTTATTTGAAGACGATTACTTTACGACCGTTACTTTACAGCGGTAACATTTTTTGTTTGAGATTACTTGGATGATGGCGACTCCGGTCCGCCTGCCTGTGATTTTTCCGAAAGGGGAGACACTGGCGATGTAGGGAGCAGTGGAATAATAGCGTACCGGCTTTTTCGAATGCTGTAAATGAACATATGCGGTTTTTCCAACCTTTAATGTGAGAGCAGTAGCGGTTAATTTCCGCTTTGGAATGATTGGTTTGTAATATGCGAGGCGGGTGTGGGGATAAAGAAAATAGGCACACAATACAAGCAGAAGAATAACGGTAACTTTTTTCATGGATATCTCAAAAAAGGGGATTACTTTATTCTATGCAGAAAAAGGAGCCGCAAACATAGAAAATACTACATTTGCGGCTCGGGTATTTAATAACTATTCAGGACTTCCCCGACCGCACATTCGCATTTCGAACACTTTGTGTTCTTTTCTCGCCTTTGGCAAGGCTAAAAATGCTCATGTGGGGCGGGGAGCCCTATTCGGATTTAATGTACGGAGATTAATGTCTCTTACGTGCAAGCACGATAATCCATTAATCTCCGTACATTAATCCTGAATAGTTATACTTCAAAAATCAGGTCTCCATAAGAAGGTACCGGCCAATATTCTTTATCAACAAGCATTTCCAGCTCATCGATTGGAGTACGCAGCTCTGACATAGCAGTAAATACAGAGTCACGATAGAACTCAGCCTGTTCTTTTCCTTCTTCCATTGTGCAGCCCTTGTCGGTTGCTTCAATCAAAGTATTCAGAGCACTCTGCGCTTTGGCAAGAAGTGCAGAACATTTGGTAAGAAGTTCTGTCTGAACGGAAACGTTAGCTGCCGGACAGGCACTCTTGATCTGATTTACAGAATCTGCCAAACTTGTTGTATATTTGATGATGGATGGGATGTACTGTTTTGCAGCCATCTCGATCATTGTCTTTGCCTCGATATTGATAGCCTTTGCGTAGGCTTCATAGTTAATCTCGGCGCGAGATTCCAATTCCACTTTGTCAATACGTTCTGGCGTTCAAACATTTCGATTGTCTTAGGATCTACGAGAGAAGCAGTAGCATCTACCATTGTTTTTACATTTGGAAGGCCACGGCGTTCAGCCTCAGCAACCCATTCATCGGAATAACCGTTTCCGTTGAAGATAACTTTCTGATGTTCTTTCAATGTTTTCTGGATCAGAGTATCGACAGCAGAATCAAAGTCTGCTGCACCGGCAAGTTCGTCTGCCATGCCTTCCAAAACATCAGCAACAGCGGTGTTCAATACGGTGTTTGCACCGGCGATAGACATGGAAGAAGCCACCATACGGAATTCGAATTTGTTTCCTGTGAAAGCAAATGGTGATGTACGGTTACGGTCAGTAGCATCCTTCTTAACCGGAGGAATGGAACTTACACCGATATCCATTTTCTCGCCTTTGATACTGTGAGTAGCCGTACCGGTAGCGATAATCTGCTCTACGATATCCTCAAGCTGTTCGCCAAGGAAAATAGAGATGATTGCCGGAGGTGCCTCGTTTGCACCAAGACGGTGGTCATTTCCTGGGTTGGATGCAGACATACGGAGCAGGGCAGCGTTTTCATCAACCGCTTTAATGACAGCAGATAAGAACAAAAGGAACTGTTTGTTGTCATGTGGAGCCGGACCCGGGTTCAATAAGTTAATACCGGTATTGGTAACGATAGACCAGTTGTCGTGTTTACCGGAACCATTGATGCCGGCAAATGGTTTTTCGTGAAGAAGACATTCCAAGCCATGACGGCGGGCAACTTTCTTCATAGTCTCCATAACGATCTGGTTATGGTCGGTTGCAATATTTGCTGTATTATAGATTGGCGCCATTTCGTGCTGTGCAGGAGCTACCTCGTTGTGCTGCGTTTTGGAAAGAATTCCCAATTTCCACAATTCGATGTTCAGGTCTTTCATGTAACCTGCCTGACGCTCGCGGATGGTACCAAAGTAGTGGTCATCCAGCTCCTGGCCTTTTGGAGGCATTGCTCCAAACAAAGTACGGCCGGTAAAGATCAAGTCGTCACGTTTCAGGTACTGATCATGATCGACTAAGAAATATTCCTGCTCAGGTCCTACGGAACAAGAAACTTTTTTGTTACATCTTCATGCCCGAACAAATGCATGATGCGGACAGCCTGTTTGCTGATTGCTTCCATGGAACGAAGAAGAGGAGTTTTCTTATCCAATGCTTCTCCGGTGTAAGAACAGAATGCGGTAGGGATACAAAGTGTCACACCGATTTCATCTTCACGAAGAAATGCCGGAGAGGTACAATCCCATGCTGTATATCCTCTTGCCTCAAATGTTGCACGGAGTCCGCCGGATGGGAAAGAAGAAGCATCCGGTTCTCCTTTTACCAATTCTTTACCATTAAATTCCAAAACAGCATGTGACTCGGAATCTGCTCCAAGGAAAGAGTCCTGTTTTTCTGCGGTCACGCCGGTCATTGGCTGGAACCAGTGAGTATAATGGGTAGCACCATTTTTAAGAGCCCATTCTTTCATACCGTGTGCCACAACGTTTGCGACTTCTGGTGTAAGCTCTTCACCACTTTCAATTGTTTTTTTCAAAGACTGATACGTTTTCTTTGGAAGGTATTCCTGCATAACTTCGTCATTAAATACCTTAGTTCCAAATACATCTGAAATTATATTTGTTTCCATAGTTTCCTCCATTCCGGCATGTGCTGCCATTAAAAATTTTCATATTTAAATGTGCCTGCAATCCTTTATCCATTATACACAAAAATTTCGTTTGTGCAATAAATAAAAAAGGGCATCCTCAAAAAGAACGCCCTTGTTCTGCTTTAGCACAAAATCATCATATCATGTTTCGAAAAAAAAAAGTAAAGAGTTTTTTGAATTTTTTTTGAAAGTTTAAAAACAAAAATGTTTATATAATTATTTCTTGCAAAAAAGCGATAAAAATTCATCAATAACTTCATATAAAATGTGTGAAAATGTAATCTTATCGACAGAGGCTGACGGATAAACCGGATAGGCGTTGTATACACTGCCATTGATCCGGCATTCGATCGTTCCGACGGGATCTGAGGTGCTGACCGGTGCCGTGACTGACGCAGGAAGCCGGTAATGGATTTCAAGTGTTTCAAAGGACGCCAGCGGAAGCGTGATCGGTTCCGGGACACGGAGAAATACCTGATTTTTGATACCGTCAGCGACACGAAGAGGTGTTTTACTGAAATCCTGAAAAGAAATCTTTTGTTTTTTAAAGTGTGTAAAGCCATAATCCATCAGTGCCTTTGTATCGGCCCATTTGCGGCTCTTATCCGGGGGCCAGCCGCTGGCAAGGACACAGCTGCTAAGCGTGAGATTTTCCCGCTTTGCAGCTCCGACAAAGCAATAGCCGGCTTTTCCGGTGAAACCGGTCTTGATTCCCAAAGCTCCGCTATAAGAGGTGAGAAAGGCATCGTGATTGGTCAAAGAATACGAATGTCCTTTTTTATCGGAGATTGTTTTAGACGGTGTCTGAATGATCTTCAGGAAATTTTTGTTTTGGCAGGCGTAGGAAGCAAGCCGGCACATATCTGCCGGTGTGCTTTGATGGCCGTCTGCATCCAGTCCGTTGGGCGTTACGAAATGGGTAGCGTTCAAGCCGAGTTGTGCCGCTTTTTGGTTCATTTTATCGGCAAAGCCTTCAACCGAGCCGCCAATATGTTCGGCAATAGCGACTGCCGTGTCATTGTGGGATTCCAGCATAAGGGAGTGCAGGAGATCATTCATGGCAAAAGAACTGCCTTTTGAAGCCCCTAAGTGTACTTTTGGCATGGAAACGGCACGGGAAGAGAAAGAAACTTCTTCCGATGGAGAACTTTGTTCCAAAGCAAGAAGGCAGGTCATAATCTTAGTTGTACTTGCCATCGGACGAGGTGTCTGTTCCTCTTTTTCCATAAAGTATACGGCCGCTTTCCGCATCCATCAGACAGGCTCCGGAGGCAAAGAGAGATAGTTGTTTTGGTGTGTCAGAGGAGGCGGAGATGGTATTGTCTGCAAGGGAAAAGTCAGAAATTACGGTACTTTTTTTCAGAGGATGTGCATACATACAGCAGACGATCAAAAAAAGGATCCCTGCCAAAAGGGAGAAGCAGATCAGAAGTTTTGAATGTTTCAACAAAGACCTCCCATTAATGCTTTATATTATTTTGTATCTATCCTATGAAACTTTACATTATTTAATGCACAAAAAAATCATGTAAATGTTTTGCAAAATGTTAAAATTATTGTTGCTATTTTTTCAAAAAAGCATTACAATTACAATTGGAAAAATTTTGTTTTAACAAAACATAACTATAAAAAGTGGAGGACTGCAGTATGAGTAATTCAGCAAAAATGTCAGCAAGACAGAGAATTGAATCTCTTGTTGACGCAAACAGTTTTGTTGAGATCGGCGCTCTTGTAACAAAGAGAAATACAGATTTCAACATGCAGGAAAAAGCAGTGCCAGCTGATGGTGTCATTACAGGTTATGGAGTAATCAACTCCGGACTGGTATATGTTTACAGCCAGGATGTGACCGCGATGAATGGTTCTGTCGGCGAAATGCACGCAAAGAAGATTGCCCGTCTTTATGAGATGGCGATGAAAGCAGGTGCACCTGTGATCGGATTGATCGATTGTGCCGGTGTACGTGTTCAGGAAGCCGTAGATGCATTGGCTGGATTTGGTGAGATTTACATGAGTAAAGTCAAAGCAAGTGGTGTGATTCCACAGATCAGTGCTATTTTAGGCTCATGTGGAGGAGGAGTGGCGGTATCGACACTTCTGAGCGACTTCACTTTTATGGAGGCAGAAAACGGGAAATTGTTTGTTAATTCTCCAAATGCCATTGACGGAAATCGCGTAGAAGCCTGTGATACAGCAAGTGCGGCATTCCAGGCAGAAGCAGGAAATGTCGATTTTGTCGGCGAAAATGAAGCAGATGTACTTGCTCAGATTCATAACCTGATCGAAGTACTTCCGGCAAATTACGAGGATGTGGCAGCAAACGAAGTAGAAGATGACATGAACCGTGTGATCCCGAATTTTGAAAGTCTCATCGGAGATCCTGTGGCAGCATTGACACAGATCGCAGATGCGAATGTATTTATCGAGACGAAAAGGATCATGCAAAAGATATGATCACCGGATTTATGACTCTTGGCGGTGTGACAGTAGGTGCTTTGGCAAACAGTGCAGAGCAGACACTTTCTACTGCCGGATGCCGTAAAGCAGAGAAGTTCATCTATTTCTGTGATGCATTTGGAATTCCGATGATCACACTTACAAATGTAAAGAAATATGCTTCTTCCATGGAAGAAGAAAAGACCATCGGACAAGCGGTAGCAGATCTGACCTGTGCTTTTGCCAGCGCAGAGAGTGCGAAAGTGAATGTAATTACCGGTGAAGCTTACGGAAGTGCCTATGTAGCAATGAATTCAAAACATATCGGAGCAGATCTTGTACTTGCTCTTGAAAATGCCAAAGTCGGCGTGATGGATGCAAAGAGTGCGGTTTCCGTTATGTATGAAGATGATATTAACAAAGAGGCAGATAAACTTGCTGCTTTGGATGAAAAAACAAAAGAGTTTGAGGAGATGCAGTGTAAAGCCTCGATTGCAGCAAAACGTGGCTATGTAGATAATATTATCGAGGGTTCTGAAATCCGCAAACAGTTGATTTATGCAATGCAGATGTTCGGAATGAGGTGATAAAATGATAGTATTAGCAGCGACAGCGCAAGCAGCGGGAGAAGATTATACGACAATCCCGGAAGCCCTTGTCAATACTGTTATTGCCATGGGAACGGTGTTCCTTGTATTGATTCTGATCAGTTTTATTATTTCTTTGTTAAAATACATTCCTGCTTTGATGGATAAATTTACAAAGAAAGAAGAACCGGTACAACCAATTCCACAGGCACAGCCGGCACCGGCACCAAAGCCTGTTGTACAGACACCGGCAGCACCTGCTGACGATACACAGCTGATTGCCGTGATCACAGCAGCTGTTGCAGCAGCGATGGAACAGGACGGAGTTGCCGTACCTGCAGATGGATTGGTGATCCGTTCCATCAAAAAGCGTTCGTATTAATTTGAAATATATCTTTAGGAGGAAAAATTCATGAAAACTTATACAATTACCGTAAATGGAACGGCTTATGATGTTACCGTAGAAGAGACAGCAGGCGGCGCAGCTCCTGCACCAGCAGCAAAAGCAGCCCCGGCGGCTCCAGCAGCAGCTCCGGCACCGGCACCTGCTCCGGCAAAAGCAGCAGGCGGCGCAGCAGGATCTGTAGAGATCAATGCACCGATGCCGGGTAAGATCCTGGATGTAAAAGCACAGCCGGGTGCAAGCGTTTCCCGTGGAGACGTTGTTTTGATCCTTGAGGCGATGAAGATGGAAAACGAAGTCGTAGCACCTCAGGATGGAACCATCGCAAGCATCAATGTAAATGTTGGTGATATGGTTGAGCCAGGAGCAGTTTTGGCGACAATGAACTAGTCTATAGACATAAGAACGGAGGATTAAGATGGAAGTTTTACAAAATCTTATTCACCAGACAGCATTTGCAAACAATACATTGGATTGGCGTAATGTCGTCATGATCTTTGTGGCATTCCTCTTTTTGTTCCTTGCGATTAAAAAAGGGTATGAACCACTGCTTCTTGTGCCAATTGCGTTTGGTATGTTACTGGTTAATATTTATCCGTCGATCATGGAACCGGGCGGATTGTTGGAATATTTCTTTAAATTGGACGAATGGTCGATCCTGCCATCTCTTATTTTCCTTGGAGTTGGTGCGATGACAGACTTTGGTCCGTTGATCGCAAATCCAAAGAGTTTTCTCTTGGGAGCGGCGGCACAGTTTGGTATCTTTGCCGCATACCTGCTTGCGATTGTACTTGGCTTCAATGGAAAAGCAGCAGCAGCGATCTCAATCATCGGTGGAGCCGATGGTCCTACCTCCATTTTCCTTGCCGGAAAACTGGGTCAGACAGATCTGATGGGATCGATTGCCGTGGCAGCATATTCGTATATGTCACTGGTGCCGATCATCCAGCCACCGATCATGAAACTCCTTACAACAAAGAAGGAACGAGAGATCAAGATGGAACAGCTTCGTCCGGTTTCCAAACTGGAACGAATCCTTTTCCCAATCATTGTTACGACTGTGGTATGTTTGATCCTTCCAAGTACAGCACCTCTCATAGGTATGTTGATGCTTGGTAACCTCTTCCGTGAATCCGGAGTGGTTCCACAGTTGATGGAAACAGCATCCAATGCAATGATGTATATCGTAGTTATCCTTCTTGGTACATCGGTAGGCGCAAAGACAAGTGGTGCAGAGTTTATCAAACCAGAGACATTGAAGATTGTTGTACTTGGTCTGGTGGCATTTGCTGTCGGTACAGCAGCCGGCGTTCTCTTTGGTAAATTGATGTGCAAAGTGACAAAGGGTAAAGTAAATCCTTTGATTGGTTCTGCCGGAGTATCGGCCGTTCCTATGGCAGCCCGTGTATCTCAGAAGGTTGGTTCGGAAGCAGATCCGACAAACTTCCTTTTGATGCATGCGATGGGACCAAACGTAGCCGGAGTTATCGGTACTGCAGTAGCAGCCGGTGTATTTATGGCAATATTTGGAATTTAATAAAATTATAGGAGGAAACTATCATGGCAGAAAAGATTGAAAAAAAGCCGATTAAAATAACAGAAACTATTCTTCGTGATGCACACCAGTCATTGATTGCTACTCGTATGACGACCGAGCAGATGCTTCCTATCGTAGATAAGATGGATCAGGTCGGATTCCATGCAGTAGAGTGCTGGGGCGGTGCTACATTCGATGCTTCTCTTCGTTTCTTGAAAGAAGATCCATGGGAGAGACTTCGTAAACTGCGTGCCGGTTTTAAAAATACGAAACTGCAGATGTTGTTCCGTGGACAGAATATCCTTGGATACAATCATTATGCAGATGATGTGGTAGAATATTTCGTTCAGAAGTCAATTGCAAATGGTATCGATATCATCCGTATTTTTGACTGTTTGAATGATATGCGTAACCTGGAAACTGCAGTAAAAGCAGCAAACAAAGAAAATGGTCATGCACAGGTTGCTCTTTCCTATACACTGGGTGATGCTTATACATTAGATTATTGGAAGGATATGGCAAAGAAGATCGAAGATCTTGGTGCAAAATCACTTTGTATCAAAGATATGGCTGGTCTTTTGACACCATACAAAGCAACCGAATTGGTTACCGCTCTGAAAGAGTCTGTAGACATTCCGATTGACCTGCATACTCATTATACTTCCGGTGTAGCTTCCATGACTTATTTGAAGGCTGTAGAGGCAGGATGTGATATCATTGATACCGCAATGTCTCCATTTGCTCGGAACAAGCCAGCCGGCTACCGAAGTTATGGTAGAGACATTCCGTGGAACACCATACGATACCGGATTGGATCAGAACCTTCTTGCTGAGATCGCAGAATACTTCCGCCCAATGCGTGAAGAAGCACTTGCAAGCGGTCTTATGAATACCAAAGTGCTTGGTGTTAATATCAAGACATTGATGTATCAGGTACCTGGTGGTATGCTTAGTAACCTCGTATCCCAGTTGAAAGAAATGGGACAGGAAGACAAGTACGAAGCTGTACTGGAAGAAGTACCTCGTGTAAGAAAAGACTTTGGTGAGCCACCATTGGTTACGCCATCTTCTCAGATCGTTGGTACTCAGGCCGTGCTCAATGTCGTATCCGGTGAGCGTTATAAGATGGTTACCAAAGAATCTAAGAAACTTCTTTCCGGTGAGTTCGGACAGACTGTAAAACCGTTTAATCCGGAAGTACAGAAGAAGTGCATCGGCGATGAGAAACCGATCACATGCCGTCCGGCCGATCTGATCAAGCCACAGCTTGCAGATATCGAAAAAGAGATGGCTCAGTGGAAACAGCAGGACGAAGATGTATTGTCTTATGCATTGTTCCCACAGGTAGCTACGGAGTTCTTCAAATACCGTCAGGCACAGAAGACCAAAGTAGATCCAACTCTTGCGGACAAAGAAAAACAAAGTATATCCGGTATAAGATATATAATCTGACAGAATGATAAGCCCGGGCAGACGTGTTACACTGCAAAGTGCAGCAAGGTTTGTCCGGGTTTCTTTTGATTTAAAAGTAACTATTCAGGAACCAATGGTTCTTACGTGCAAGCACGATAATCCATTGGTTTTGCACAGCGGACCTGAATAGTTACAGTAAAATAATAAATTTGTAACCATTTCCATTCGATATGTAGTAAAGTATAGTTGATAAAAATTGGCAGAAAACAGAATAAGCCGGAAAGAGGAACTTTATGAAACGAAAGACAGAAATATGGATGGTTGTATTTATGGCAATATTATTGGTGACAGGATTGACTGCCTGCGGCGGTTACCAAATTGAGACGGGAAGTGTATCCGGTGGTGCAGTTAGCGGACAGGCAGTATCGGGTTCGGCTGTCAGTGATTCTACGGCGTTAAATGTTCATGTGATGACAGAGGGAAAAGTGACGATTCCCAATCCGGCAGATGTCGAAGGATCCGCCGATGTTTATTTGAGAAAATCACCGGATGACAACATTTACGACGAAGAAGATAATATACTACAATCGGCGTATAAGGATTTTGTGGTCGATCTATCTTTCTCGGTTTTGACGAGCCTGTGTTTGTCAGTTCCTATGCCGTAGGAAATCTGACGAAAGCTACGGATTCCATTGCCCATGTGATGACACAGACCAAAAGGGAATCAAAGAAAAAAGAGATCAAGGGAGATTGTCTGGCACTATTTGTGACAGCGGGAATACCGACAGCGGAAGATTACAAGGAGTATGAGGTGGGGCACATCAGCCCATCTTATATTGTTGTGCTGGATTATGGGGCAGGAAAATGTTATAAAGTAAAAACAGATTTTTTCTTACATAATATTTGGTGGTGGAATAATTTGGAAGCCATAGATCTGACAGGAGATGGAGTGCAGGAATTGGTTGTTCAGCACAGGTATAATAAAACGTCTGACTTTGGAGCTTATCGTATCGATCAGAAAACAGAGAATCTGCGGGAAATTTATTCTACGAGGTCAGAAGAGTGTGGATACCGGGAAATCAATGAATTTGAGGAAACTCTTCTGGATGATTACAAAATAAAACTGGAATTTCCATGTATTGGATATTCCCACACGATTTCGATGGTAAAAGATGCTGGATACAAGGAAGAAGACTTGCAGATAAAGAATAGAGTGAATGAAGATGGTTACAGAAATTATGGAACGTTGTGGGAAGACGGAGTTTTAAAAAGTGACGCGATTGTAGCCTTATATACCATGGATCATGTGGATTATATCAAAATAAGGATGGCAGCATCCGGGTGGATTTTGCCTGGACAGTAGCTTTGGAACATCGTTCGTGTACGATTGGACTGATGCATGCTTATTTTGAGTATGATAAGTTGAAGGATACTCTTGTTTTGGCTGGGGCAAAGTATGTAAATAGGGAGCAGGCAGAGAAAGAGTGGAAAGAATGGTATAAAGAAGAAATGGAGATTAGAACATGGAAAAAGTAAGACGACTACTGGAGAAAAATTTAAACGAAAATACCCTGCGCGCCGTGGTAAGTAACCGCCGCAGCAAACAGGTTTCGCAGAAACTGGTATTCCGCCCTTTTATGGAAAAAGAATAAGTTAATGTTTCAGCGGGAAGAGTATGCGAACAATCAGGTTTTTCATGAGAATATGGACAAGGAGACAGCTGTAGAACAAATCTGCACCTTTTTGGAAAAAGATTACAAGCAGCTGGATCTGTTGTGTGAACAAAGTTCTTTCAGCGCATTAGTCAGCAAGAAAGGAAAATCTACCATAAAGGAAAATAAGAACCAAATCGTAAAGAAAATTGATCTTTCGCACAATCGTAAGAAAAGATACATTTTGGACACGGATGAAGTGATTCCGTTTTTGGTGGACCTCGGGGTACAGACCAAAGAAGGAAAAATTGTAGACAAAAATATAAAAAATACAAGCAGATCAACCGATTTCTTGAATTTGTGAAAGATGTGCTTCCGGAACTTCCGAAAGACCGCCCGGTCAAGATTATTGATTTTGGCTGCGGAAAATCGTACCTGACGTTTGCTGTATATTATTATCTTCATATTATGAACGGCAGAGACGTGGAGATGATCGGACTGGATCTGAAAAAGATGTCATCGCACATTGTAACCGTATGGCAGAAAAATACGAGTATACGAATTTACATTTTCTGGAAGGAAATATCAGCACATACGATGGCGCAGACAGTGCCGATATGGTGATCACGCTCCATGCCTGTGATGTGGCGACGGATTTTGCACTGGATAAGGCGGTACACTGGAACGCGAAAGTGATCCTGTCGGTTCCGTGCTGCCAGCATGAACTGAATGCACAGATCGAAAATGATATGTTAGAACCGCTTTTGAAATATGGAATCTTAAAAGAGCGGTTTGCAGCATTGCTGACGGATGCGCTGCGGGCAAATCTGCTGGAACAGCATGGCTATGAAGTGCAGATCCTGGAATTTATCGACATGGAACATACACCGAAAAATCTTTTGATACGTGCAGTAAAGCGGGGAGAAAAGGCGGATAAAAAGCAGGAAAAACTGGAAAACTCCTACAAAACACTGTGTGACGAGCTGAATGCACATGGAACATTGGAAAAAATAAGTCCCTGCTTTGCTATGAGGGATTTAGAACACCGTCGGTACATAGAGGGCGTAGTTTGCCCTCATGTACCGCTACGAGTGTTCTTCTAAGCGGAAGCGGTCCCGAATGGAAAAGCAGGGGCTTATTATTCTAAAACCAAAACCGTAAAATTTTGTTGAAGATGCAAGTTATTGGATTGACATAAAAGCGGTCAGGTGCTATTATAATAGTTAGAAAGGTGCTACCGATAGACGGTTAGCCTGATAAAAGATTGGTAAAAAATGACCGCTCAGTTTGTCGGAACTAGGGGCGGTCATTTTGTGTCCCACTATCTCTCGTACCGAAAGAATAGCCAAGACTAAAACAAGTCAAGCATAGGCTGATAACAGCTATGAATCCTTCGATCGTGAGCATGAGCACGTACCTCCTCCGATGGATTTCCCCAAGGGGATTTCTATGTAAACAGAGCTAAAACTCTCTGGAAGAGGCTAACCGCCTACCGTATATGGTAACACCTTAGATATATTATATCAAACACATGTTCGAAATACAAGAGGAAATTGAAAATCGGCATAGAAAACATGCTTATGTTCTAACCATCGTCAGAAACGAGAGCTATCTCACCATAAAAATATCGATTTATAACGTTCGATAGCAAGTTCTGTCGCTGGCTAGACCATAAACCCATAATATATTTTTACAGTTTTGGTATATAGAAAAAATGAGTCCCTGCTTTGCTATGAGGGATTTAGAACACCGTCGGTACATAGAGGGCGTAGTTTGCCCTCATGTACCGCTACGAGTGTTCTTCTAAGCGGAAGCGGTCCCGAATGGAAAAGCAGGGGCTTATTTTTCTAAAACCAGAACCGTAAAATTTTATTAAAGATGTAAAGAAAAACTCTTGACATCCATCGCCAAATACGTTATACTCTGTAAAGGAAATTACTTAACAGGGTGATTTCGTAAAAGCAGGCAGGAGATGAGAAGATGACAAAGACCAGTGTAAATGATTTGGATGAGATCGTGCGTTTGTCTTACTTGTACGATTTTTATGGTCCCCTGCTCAAAGAAAAACAGCGGCAGATTTTTGAAAATTATGTGCTGGATGATTATTCCCTGAGTGAGATCGCCGGTGAATACGGCATGACGAGGCAGGGGGTTCACGATATCGTAAAGCGAAGCAGTGAAAAATTGGAAGAATATGAATCAAAATTGAAATTATATAGAAGATTCCGGGGTGCCAGAGAGCGGCTGGAAAAAAGTAGAAGAACTGGTCGGAGATGAAAATCTGCAGAATGCAGAAAAGATTCGTTCTTTGACACATGAAGTATATGAAATGTTATAAAAAAGATCTGACAGGAGGTGACCGGAGTGGCATTTGACAGCCTGAGTGAAAAATTACAAAATGTTTTTAAGGGATTACGAAGCAAAGGACGTCTTACGGAAGCTGATGTTAAGACGGCATTAAAAGAAGTAAAGATGGCTTTGCTGGAAGCCGATGTCAATTTTAAAGTAGTAAAGAATTTTGTGAAGGCAGTACAGGAAAAGGCAACCGGCGAGGATGTGTTAAACAGCCTGACACCGGGGCAGACCGTTATCAAATATGTAAATGAAGAACTGGTTTCCATGATGGGAGGCACGACAACAGAGATTTCCCTGCTTCCCGGAAATGAAATTACCGTCATTATGATGTGCGGTCTTCAGGGAGCCGGTAAAACGACGACGGTAGCCAAACTCGCTGCCAAGTTTAAGGAAAAAGGGAAAAAGCCGTTATTGGTGGCCTGCGACATTTACCGACCGGCAGCGATCGAACAGCTGCAGACCAATGGTGAAAAAGTAGGTGTACCGGTATTTTCGATGGGAACCGGACATAATCCGGTTGATATCGCCAAAGCGGCGGTAGAACACGCAAAAGCAAATCAGTACAACCTTGTATTTTTAGATACCGCCGGTCGACTTCACATTGATGAAGAATTGATGAATGAGTTGAAAAATATCAAGGCAGAGGTGGATGTCTACCAGACAATCTTGACAGTAGACTCCATGACCGGTCAGGATGCGGTCAATGTTGCTTCGACATTCGATGAAGCATTGAATATAGATGGTGTCATCTTAACGAAGTTAGATGGTGACACACGTGGTGGTGCGGCGCTTTCCATCCGCGCAGTCACGGGAAAACCGATTTTCTATGTCGGTATGGGAGAGAAGCTTTCGGATCTGGAGCAGTTTTACCCGGATCGCATGGCATCGCGCATTCTCGGTATGGGAGACGTTATGACGCTGATTGAAAAAGCAGAAGCCCAGATTGATCAGGAAAAGGCGGCAGAACTCGGAAAGAAATTCAAAAACAATGAATTGGATTTTAATGATTTCTTAGAGCAGATGCAGCAAATGAAGAAAATGGGCGGTCTTACAAGCATTTTGAGCATGCTTCCGGGCATGGGACTGCCGGCAGATCTTGATATTGACGATGATGCGCTGAAAGGAACAGAGGCCATTATCTATTCGATGACCAAAGAAGAGAGAACCAAGCCTTCTATCATCAATCCATCGCGCAAACGCCGTATTGCGGCAGGTGCCGGAGTGGATATCAGCGAAGTAAACCGTTTGATCAAACAGTTTGAACAGAGCAAAAAAGATGATGAAGCAGATGTCCGGTATGATGTCAGGCAAGAAGATGAAACGCGGAAAATTCAAATTTCCGTTTGGAGGAATGTGATTCAAATAGTTGTTATACTTTTTGAATAGATGAAATTACGTTAAAGGAGGTGAAACGACGTGGTAAAGATCAGATTGAAAAGATTAGGTCAGAAAAAGGCTCCATTTTATAGAATTGTAGTAGCTGATGAAAGATCTCCTAGAAATGGTAGAAACATCGATGAGATCGGTACTTACGACCCAAATCAGGAACCTGCTGTAGTAAAAGTTGACGAAGAGGCAGCTAAGAAGTGGATTGCCAATGGTGCAAAACCAACCGATACAGTAGCTCGTTTGTTCAAAGAGGCAGGTATTGTAAAATAATGCGGTCCTAAGGGAGGTTAGCAGTATGAAAGAATTAGTTGAAATGATTGCTAGTGCATTAGTAGACAATCCGGACGAAGTTGTCGTAACTGAGACAGAGACAGAAAACGAGATTGTATTGAAACTGAGCGTGGCTCCTGCCGACATGGGCAAAGTCATTGGTAAGCAGGGAAAGATTGCGAAAGCGATTCGAACTGTAGTGCGTGCTTCGGCATCCAAGAGCGACAAAAAATACTGGTAGACATTCAGTAATGACAAGTGATATGTGCCTGCGAAAGTGCCATAAGGTATCGCAGGCATATTTTTTGTCAAAGGGTACATTCGGCAGCAAATAGGTAGAAAAGGAGAACAACGATGGAACAGCTTTTACGCGTGGGAGTTATAACGACAACACATGGAATCCGGGGAGAAGTCAAAGTATTTCCGACGACAGACGACATTCACCGCTTTGATGACCTGGAAGAAGTGATTTTGCAAAATAAAAAAGAGCAGCTTACCCTGCATATTGAACATGTAAAATATTTTAAAAACATTGTAATTGTAAAATTTAAGGAATATAATAATATTAATGACGTCGAAATGTTCCGCAAATGTGATCTTCTCGTGACGAGAGAGCATGCGGTACCATTGGAAGAAGGGGAATATTTTATCTGCGACGTGATTGGGGCAAAGGTCATTAACGAGGAAGATGGCAGTGTGATCGGAACGGTAAAAGAGATTTTGGAGACAGGGGCAAACAATGTTTTTCAGATTGAGACAGAAGAGGGGAAAGAACTGCTTTTCCCATCCATTCCTGAATGCATAAAAAAAGTGGATGTCGAAAAAGGTGAAGTGACGGCACACATTATGCCCGGCCTTTTGGATCTTGCAAAGTAAAAAGAAAATGAGGAAATAACGATGCATTTTTATATTATGACTTTGTTTCCGGAAATGTTTCCGGGAATTATGGATGCCAGTATACTGGGGCGTGCAAAAACACAGGGGCTTCTTGAGTGGGAAACGGTCAATATCCGTGACTATACCTTGGACAAACATATGAAAGTAGACGATTATCCGTATGGTGGTGGTGCCGGAATGGTGATGCAGGCAGAACCGATTTACCGCTGTTATGAGGCACTGCAGCAGAAAATGAAACCGGAACCAAAGAAAAACGGGTGATTTATGTCACACCGCAGGGGCATGTCTTTGACCAGAAAATGGCAGAAGATTTTGCCAAAGAAGAGGAACTAGTCTTTTTATGCGGGCATTACGAGGGTGTGGACGAACGCGTACTGGAAGAAATTGTAACAGACTATGTTTCTGTCGGTGATTATGTGCTTACCGGAGGAGAACTGCCGGCGATGGTTATGATGGATACGATTTCCGTCTTGTACCGGGAGTGCTGCATAACAAAGATTCGGCAGAGACAGAGAGCTTTGCAGACGGGCTTCTGGAATACCCGCAGTACACGAGACCCGAAGAATATCATGGAAAAAAAGTGCCGGAAGTGCTCTTGTCCGGACATCATAAAAACATTGAGGCGTGGCGGCTGGAGCGGTCATTGGAACGTACTAAAAGTACCGTCCGGACTTGTATGAAGAATATTTGCAAAGATAAAAGAGAAAGTTTATGACTTTCTCTTGCATTTATATAAAAAAATGATAAAATAAAAAAGAATATTTAGACATACTTTACAATTTGCAAGGAGGACATCACTGTGGGAAGACGTGCATGCTGCAAACGTGAGACAAAAGAAACGCAGATCGAGATTACATTGGATATCGATGGAACCGGAAAATATAATGTTCATACGGGAATCGGTTTTTTTGATCATATGCTGGAGGGATTTTCCAGACATGGTCTGTTTGATCTGGACATCCAGGTTCATGGAGATATCGAAGTGGACGCACATCACACAGTGGAAGATACCGGAATTGTGCTTGGTCAGGCATTTAAAGAGGCACTGGGAAACAAAGAAGGTATTGCCCGTTTTGGATATTTTATCCTTCCGATGGACGATGCGCTTGTGCTGGCGTCATTGGATATATCCGGACGGATGTATTTTGACTTTGAAGCGGAACTTCCGGCAGAACGTCTTGGAACGATGGAAACAGAGACTGTACGGGAATTTTTTATGGGATTTGCTTCCGGACTGGGAATGAACTTACATATCCGCCAGATGGCAGGCATGAATACACATCATATTGTGGAAGCCATGTTTAAGGCGGTTGCGAAAGCCATGGATCAGGCAGTTCGTGTGGACGAACGCATTCAGGGCGTATTGTCTACCAAAGGAACACTGTAAAGGAGGGGGTACTCATGAGTTACAAAAAAATAATTCCTTATATCAATGGTGAAAATGAGCTTGCTGCCAATGTAGTCATGCAGGCAGAGCAGTATTGCTTTGCAGGTGCGGATGCGTTGTTTTTATATAATTATTCGAAGATTGAAGCAGAGCGGGAAGAGTTTTTGGCGACTTTAAAAGAAGTAGCTGAAAAGATTGATATTCCGTTTATGGCAGGAATGTATATGGAACGCTTTGAAGATGCGAAAAAGTGTTCTATACCGGAGCGGAAAAATTGTAGTAAAATATGATCTTGTAAAGGACGATAGCCTTTTAAAAGAGATGATTGCCCGCTTTGGATCGGATAAGATCCTTGTTGAAGTGGATGCGGATATTGATTTTGATAAGATTCCTCTTCATGTAGATACCTTTCTTGTCAAACATGTGGATATCGATGCAGAATTCGAGCGCAAGATGATGCGCGCAGGAAAACAGATTATCATTCGCGACAGCTTGCTCAGGAACGATTTGGAAAATTTACTTAAATTAGAAAAAGTAGAAGGGGTATCCACAAATTATTATTTGGGAAAAGAGTTATTTAAGATAAAGAAAGCGATGAAAGAAGCAGGAATCAATGTAAATACATTTGAATCTGCGATTGACTTTTCGGAGTTTAAACTGGACGACCATGGCTTAATCCCTTGTATCGCCCAGGATTACAAGACCGGAGAAGTTTTGATGCTTGCCTATATGAATGAGCAGTCTTTTGCGGTGACTTGTGCGACGGGACGCATGACGTATTTTAGCAGAAGCCGTCAGGAACTGTGGTGCAAAGGAGATACTTCCGGACATTATCAATATGTCAAGGAACTTCGTTTGACTGTGATCATGATACTCTTTTGGCAAAAGTGCATCAGGTTGGAGCAGCTTGTCATACGGGGAGCGCGCAGTTGTTTCTTTAATGAATTGGCGAAAAAGAATACAATTCGAGCAATCCGTTAATGATATTAAATGATGTTTTTGAAACGATCGCAGATCGGAAAAAACATCCAAAAGAAGGATCTTATACCAATTATTTGTTTGATAAAGGGATCGATAAGATACTGAAAAAATGTGGAGAAGAAGCCACAGAAATTGTGATTGCGGCAAAAATCCGGATTCCGAAGAATTAAAATATGAAATTTCCGACTTTTTATATCATATGATGGTTTTGATGGCCCAATGTGGACTGGATTGGGATGATGTGATCAAAGAGTTGGCAAATAGGCATTAGGAGGCGTATTATTATGACATTATTGCAGGCATTTATATATTACATCGTACGTTTGGGTTTGTACGCAGCTGTTGCTGCAGGCGGGATTGCTATAGGAATCCGCTGGCGCAGACATAAAAATGCAAAGACGAATCAAGAATAGGTCATAGAGTATGGCAGTTAGAACTCGTAAGAGATTAGGAGATATTTTAATAGAGGCCAATGTCATCACACAGGAACAGTTGATGCAGGCATTGGCCAAACAAAAAGAGATCGGGAAACGACTCGGTGAAACACTGATTGAGATGAAACTGACCGATGAGATGGAGATTGCAGAAGCCATCGGTCAGCAGATGAAATTAAAATTGCTAAAATCCGTGAAGCTAAATTAGCACCGGAAGTCATTGCACTTTTGCCGGAAAATATTGTGCGCAAACACAATGCCGTTCCGTTTGAAGTGGACGAAGATAATCCTAATATCCTGCGTGTGGCGATGGCGGATCCTCTTGATATCATCGCGGTGGATGACCTTTCTATCATTGCGAACATGCAGATAGAACCGATGGTTGCGACGCCGTCTGATATCATGTATGCGATTGAAAAGTATTACGGAAATGAGCAGTCGGCAAAACTGGCAGAAAGTTATTCTCAGGAGCGTGCCGAGAAGAGTCAGAAATTAAAAGGAAATAAAGAGGACGAGGGAAATGATGAAGTAGACAATTCCCCAATCGTGCTTCTTGTTAATAAGATCATTGAGCAGGCGGTCAACGAGCGTGCCAGTGATATACATATCGAGGCATTGGAAGATCAGGTACGTGTGCGTTTCGAATCGACGGATCGATGCAGGAAGTAATGCGGTATCCGAAAGAACTTCAGGATGCGATCGTAGCACGTATCAAGATCGTCAGCGGAATGAACATTTCCGAAAAGCGTGCGCCACAGGACGGACGTATGACATTGATATTTAACCGGGTTGAGTATGACCTCCGTGTATCGTCTCTTCCGACGACATTTGGCGAGAAGGTCGTTATGCGTATCGCTTCGAAATCCGGATTGAATAAAGAAAAGAGTGAACTTGGTTTCCAGGAAGAAGAATTGAAACGATTTGATAATATTCTGAAAAATCCACATGGAATCATTTTGGTAACCGGACCTACAGGTAGTGGTAAATCTACAACACTGTATACGGTTTTGAATGAATTAAATGGCGGCGATGTTAATATTATCACAGTAGAAGACCCTGTCGAGGCCGATGTAGATGGTATCAATCAGGTACAGGTAAATGAAAAAGCGGGACTTACGTTTGCTTCTGCCCTTCGTTCTATCCTGCGTCAGGACCCTGACATTATCATGATCGGAGAGATTCGAGACGAGGAAACCGCAAGTATCGCCGTTAAAGCAGCTATCACGGGACACTTGGTGGTAAGTACCCTTCATACCAATAGTGCCGCGTCGACGGTAACCCGTCTGGAAGATATGGGAATTGAACCTTACATGGTTGCGGATTCTGTCGTAGGAATTATCGCACAGCGACTGGTAAAACGAATCTGTCCAAAATGTCATGTTCAGAAACAGATGACTGACACCGACAAATTCCGTCTTCGTCTGCGCGGAGATTCAAATCCGATGATTTATGAACCAAATCCGGGCGGATGTGCATATTGCAATAATACCGGATATCGTGGACGTATCGGTGTATATGAGATCATGCCGATCACACCGGCACTCCGTGAAGTGATCAGCCGGGGAGGCGGAGCAGAAGAAATCCAGAAAGTGGCGCTTAAAGAAGGTCTTACGACATTGCGTCTTGGAGCAGCCAAACTGGTGTTGAAAGGAGTAACATCCATTTCAGAAGTAGAGAGAATTGCAGCAGAATAACCGCTGTAACGATAAAGTAAAATGAGAAAAGTAAAATAATAAAGTAAGGAGGAAGGGGTATGACACTCGATGATATTTTGTTACAGGCACGTAAAGTTGGCGCGTCTGACGTACATGTATCGGTAGGTATACCTATCAAATGCAGAATCCATGGTACTTTACAGGATTTGACAAGCGCACCATTGAACGGGGAGGACACAAAGACGTTAATTCAGCAGATGATTCCAAAACGTCTGGTAGCGTCCTTTAATGAGACAGGAGAGGCGGATTTCTCGTATGCGATCCCGGGACATGGACGTTTCCGTGTAAACGTATTTAAGCAGAAAGGCTCCATGGCTTTCGTAATCCGTCTGATCAATACAGAAATTCCGGAACCGGAAAGTCTGGGACTGACGCCATCCGTTATTGACCTGATAAATAAAAAAGAGAGGACTGATCCTGGTAACAGGACCGACAGGTAGTGGTAAATCTACAACGCTGGCTTCTCTGATCAATAAAATTAATGAAAATTACAGTCATCATATCATTACATTGGAGGACCCGATCGAGTACCTGCATCAGCACAAGAAATCGATCGTCAACCAGCGTGAAATTGGTATGGATACAGATAGTTATGCTAATGCACTTCGTGCCGCACTTCGTGAAGACCCGGATGTTATTCTCATCGGAGAGATGCGTGACCTCGATACGATTGCCACAGCCGTAACCGCAGCCGAGACAGGTCACCTTGTATTTTCCACGTTGCATACCATCGGTGCAGCCGCAACTATCGACCGTATTATCGACGTTTTTCCACCGCATCAGCAGCCACAGATTCGTCTGCAGCTGGCAACCCTGCTGGAATCCATTATTTCCCAGCAGTTGTTGAAGACAGCGGATGGAAAAGGCCGTGTCGCAGCATTTGAGATTCTTCATGCGAACAGCGCGATTCGTTCCCTGATCCGTGAAGGAAAGAGCCACCAGATTCCATCTATTGTACAGACAAGTCGTAAAAGCGGCATGATCACAATGGATGATTCCATCTATGAATTGTACCAGGCTGGAAAAGTAACAAAGGATGAAGCGATTACCTTTGCTCAGGATAAAGTGGCACTGGAGAAACGATTGTTTTAATCGTATCGGAAGGAGGAAAGTAATATGGCTACTTATAAGTACCGTATCACGGACAAATTTGGCCGTGATAAAAAGGGAACCTTAGAGGCCGGTTCCCCGGAGGCAGCAACCGCCAAACTGAAAGGCGAAGGAGCTGTCGTGCATTCTATCGAGGAGACTACAAGTGTAGAAGATGCCTCTTGGAACGTAACGATCGGTAACCCGGTCAAATTGAAAGACATTACCTTGTTCTGCCGTCAGTTCAATAGTATATTGAATGCCGGCGTAACGGTTATCGAAGGACTTAAGATGATGCAGGAATCCACTGAAAATAAGGTCCTGCGTAAGTCTATCTATAATGTACAGGTAAACGTAGAAAAAGGTGAGACACTTGCCAATGCCATGGCTTTGGAAGGAAAAGTATTTCGGATCTTCTGATCAACATGGTGGCTGCCGGTGAGGCAACCGGTAACTTAAGTGTTGCCTTTGAACGTATCTGTGTGCAGTTTGAAAAAGATATGAAATTGAAATCTATGATTACTTCTGCAATGATTTATCCAATCGTTGTATTGGTCGTTGCCGTGGTTGTTGTTATCATTTTGATGGCGAAGGTTATCCCGAGTTTCCAGGAAATCTTTGATATGCTGGAAGGACAGTTGCCATTGCCAACACGTATCGTCATCGCCGTCAGTGATTTTGTGGTTGCGAATCTTGTATGGGTAATCGGTGGTATCATTGCGGTGATTGGTATTATTGCTTATGCGAAAAATACGGAATCCGGAAAACAGATTACCAGCCGGATGTGCTTGAAAATTCCTATTATAAAGGATTTCTCTATTAAAAATGCGTCGGCAAAATTCAGTATGACGATGTCCACATTGGTTATGTCCGGTGTGCCACTGGTAGAAGCACTGGGAATCGTAGCAAATGTCGTAGAAAACCGAGTGGTGCGAAAAGTGTTAAACGATGCCCGTGAAGATGTTATGCAGGGTATCCCGATGTCAGAGCCTATCGAAGCTTCCGGGGTATTCCCGATGATGGTTCATCATATGCTTCGTATCGGAGAAGACGGTAACGTAGAGCAGATGCTTGAAAAAGTTGCCGTTTATTATGAAGATGAAGTAGAAGTGGCTACGAAAAACCTTACCACAGCGATGGAGCCGGCAGTTATCTGTCTGCTTGCCGTAGTTGTAGGTGGTATTGTAGGAGCCATCGTAATGCCGATGATGCAGATCTACTCTTTGGCAGCATGATGGAAATCTAGTGAAGATTAGAATGTAAGGCAGGCAGAGATGTCTGTCTTATGTTTTATAGTAGAGTGATTTTGAAAAAGAGGAGATAAGATGATTCAATCAAAAAGATAAAATTATTTTTAGCAGCAATTATAATTTCAGTAGTGATGACTCTTTTGCCACTTCAAACAGAGGCAAAAGATAAGATATACCTATATAGGACAAAAATAACATTAAATGTTGGACAAACAAAGAAACTATCTTTAATAAGAAACAAAAAGAATGTTAAAAAGAAGATTAAAAAGAAGATAAAATGGGTAAGCGGAAATAGGAAAAGGTTTCTGTTGACCGAAAGGGAGTAATTCGTGCACTTCATTCAGGAAAAGCAAAAATAACGGCAAAGTATCAAGGAAAAAAATATGCTTGTATTGTCGTTGTAAAAACAGAAGACAGTCAGATGCGTTTACACCGACACCGACGCTAGTACCGGTGCAAACGTCGCAGCCAATTGCACCAACTTCGTCGCAGGCACCGCTGCAAACACCGAAACGGATTACGTTTCGAAATGAAAGCTTGTTAAGGGAGCATTTTGACAAACACGGAAAAGAGATGGGATTTACCGATGCAAAGGCGTATGAACAGGCTGCCGCTGCGGTGGTTACAAATCCTTTGTCATTACATAAATTAGAGGCAGAAGATAAGGATGACGTATATTATTTGGAAAGCACCAATGAATTTGTTATCGTATCAACAGATGGTTATATAAGAACATACTTTAAACCGGATAAAGGAAAAGCGTATTTTGATCAACAGTAAAATTGAGAGGTTGCATTTTAATGATAAAGAAAAGAAATATTGTAATTGTTTTAACAGCGATCATTTTGTTACAGTTAGGGTTTATTACTTATATGTTTGCTTTCCAAAAGGAAGGGTTTCATTCTGACGACAACTGGTCCTATGGGTTTGCCAATGCTGACGAAGGTGGTTGGATTTATCATGATGATAGCGGAAAAAGTCGTAATTTTAACAAGTGGACGGATGGAAAAGTATTGTGGGATTATATCACGGTTCAAAAAGGAAAACAATTTGATTTTGGTGCAGTGGCGCGAAATATGTCAGATGAACGGAATCCTCCCTTGCATCATATGATATTGCATGCAATATGTTCCTTTTCCCGGAATCTTTTTCGTGGTGGTATGGATATGCAATAAATGTTCTTTCGTTTATTGGAATGATGATTGCTTTATATTTTTTAGGAAAAGAGTTTTTTATGTCAGTAAAAAAAGCGTTGTTAATTTGCTTTTTTTATGGATTTTCTGTCGCAGCGTTAAATAATATGCTTTTTTTTGCGTCCGTATTGTTTGCTGACCTGTTTCAGTATACTATTGATTTATTTTCATGTCAGAATGTATCGGAAAAAATTTCACTCTTGTAGAAAAGAATTGATTGGAATTTTAATTACAATGATTGCAGGAAATTTAACACAATATACATTTATGATGTTTGGAATGTGTCTTATGCTGGTGTTTGGCATTTACGAATTTAGTCAAAAAAATGGAAGTTTGCTATCGTTCATGGCTTGATAATGTTGCAGTCTGTGATAATTACGATAATTGTTTGGCCGCATACATTGGATTTGCTCTTGACACGAAATCAAATGTATGCGGCGCAAATGCCGCTCCTTTGGGAAATTAATTTTTCTATGCTTCTCAGTGTGGAAGAATCAACCGGAATTCCTTTCCGGATACCGGATATCTTATTTTGGACTTACGTAAAGTTTATTATGATATTTTTAATCATAATAGCTGCGGGAGTATCCTTTATCGGCCGGAAGGAAGTGTGGTTCCAAAACGCGATGAAAAAAGGAAAAGATAGAGCAGTGCAGGCGGGAAAATGGATTCGAAACAAAATTCGATATGGTGAAAAAATAAGTGTTCTCCTTATGCTGACAGTATTTTTAACGATAGTTATCATTTCGTATTATTGCAATATATATGTAATGTCACTTTATGCGGACCGGTACTTTTTCTTTATTATGCCTTTTATCACATTAATTTTAGGAGGGCAGATATGCTGGCTGATTCAGCATCTGCTGCACAAAAAGGAAATGCAGCAGATTGTGGCAGTATTGTTGTGTGGCGTTTTGCTATTTATGGAACATAATGTATTAACGCCATCGTGGTATTTGTTCCAAAGACAGTGTGATGGTCCACAGATTGAGGAGTTGACTAAGGATACGGACGTTATTCTCATTACAAGTGATGTGTGGAAATTAACGTGGTATAGTTCGAAGTTAAGAAATGTATCCCAATTTTATGCGGTTTTGGCGGAAAACTGTATGACAGATGACACATTGAATATCATAAACCGATTAGAAGATGACAAACCTGTATATCTTGTTTTTGAAACAGATAAGTTTCGAGATGAATCATGGGATACATCAAAAAGCAAAGAGAATGAAGGAATTAAGACAAATGAAGAAATATTAACATTAAGTTACAAAAAAAAAGTGAAGTGGTAAATCAAATTGCTAAAGCAATTTGGGCAAAGGAAAAGAAATTTATTCAAAAAGAGAATTCTTTTGCGGGACAGATCGAAGTGTGGCGGTTACGGTGAATGTGAATTTTTATAAATATTACGTAAATATTAAGTTGATTTATTAAAAAACACTTGCAGATTTTCTACGCATGTGGTAAAATGTAGAAAACGGCAACAGAGAGTCTGTCGGAAAATAAAATAAAAGGAGAATGGAATTATGAAGAAAAAGAATTCAAAAGTATCTTAGCGGTTCAAATGAAGGTTTCTCTCTTGTAGAGTTGATCATCGTTATCGCTATCATGGCAATCTTAGTTGGAGTTGTAGCATTGGCGGTTATTCCAAACTTGGAGAAATCCAGAGAGTCAAAGGATTTGACTACATTGGATTCCTTAGTAAGTGGTGTAACGACAGCAATTGCAAATGATCCATCAATTACAACAAATGGATCAACTGCTACATTGACTTTGTCAAGTGTAACTTCAAGTGCAACGAGTGGAATTGAAAAAGCTGTATATGAGCAGCTTGGAGATCTTTCCAAAACAACAATGGTAAGTTCAGCAGGAAAGAGTGGTACTTTAACGGTTGAATATACAATTGGTGGTTCGGTAAGTACGGTAAGAGCATATGTTACTGGAAGTAGCAGTGGCGTTGCTACATGTAAGTATACCAAAGATGATCAGGGCAATGCTAAGCCCCTTGAAGTGAAAAACGGAAATTAATTTGCATTAAATTATTTTTCTAAGGAGAACCCACTATGACATTACCAACATTTATTATTTACATATTTGTCTTTTTATATGGAATCGTAATTGGCAGTTTCTTGAATGTCTGCATTTACCGCATTCCGAAAAAAAGAAAGTATTGTCACGGTGGGTTCTCATTGTATGAAATGCGGACACCAGTTAAAATGGTATGATTTTTTCCCACTTTTCAGTTTCCTTTTTTGAAAGGAAAGTGTAGATACTGCGGGACAAAGTTGTCCGTACAATATCCGGTAATTGAATTTACGAACGGACTTTTATATATTATCTTGTTTGCAGTAAACGGTATAAACGTGGAAAGCGTATTATACTGCTTTTTCGTATCTGCGTTACTGGTTATCAGCGTGATTGATTTTCGGACTATGGAAATTCCGGTAGGTATCAACGCTTTTATCTTGTGCCTTGGTGTCATTCATACGATTTATGATTATGAAAATTGGGTTCATTATGTTATCGGTTTCTTTGCGGCAAGCCTTTTTCTGCTATTATGTTTGATTATTACCCGCGGAAAAGGAATTGGCGGCGGCGATATTAAATTGATGGCTGTGGCAGGGCTGATGATGGGCTGGCAGAATATTATGCTGGCGCTGGTGATAGGGTGTGTGGTTGGATCGGTGATTCAATGTATTATCATTGCTATTATGAAAAAGAAAGATCGATTTGAGATGGGACCATATCTTTCAATTGGTATTTTTATTGCTATGTTATGGGGAAATGTCTTTTTTGACTGGTATGTAGGGTTAATGTAACAGGGGGCTTTTTGCGGTTTATGGATTCCAGTGCTTTTTCCTTGTTGTGATGGAGGAAAGAGGAGAAAGTAGTGTAATCCATAGATGTGTAGTGGTGAAATGTTCATCAACATAACAACATATGGGAAAAGTAATAAAGACAGTGTGGAAGTGAGAAAGCCACACTGCTTGCGGTAGTTTTACCGTAGGATAAAGGAGGTTATTATGGCTAAGAAGGTAGTAGTGGTTCGTGTAGGAACTGAGACGATTCGAATTGTACATATGGATAACACACCAGACAACCCTACTGTATATGGCTGTGTTCGTGTGCCGACTCCGCAGGGAGCAGTAGAAGATGGCGAAGTAAAAACATCATGGACGTCAGTCGTCGTATCAAACAAGCATGCCAGGAAAAGGAATTACGACAAAAGATGTAATCTTTTTCACTGTCATCATCCAAGATTGCAAACCGTGAGACGACGATTCCACTTGTAAAAGACAGTAAGATTCAGGGGATCGTTGATGCAAAAAGTAGGAGATCTTTTTCCCGATGGATAAAGATCGTTATATCTTTTCTTATGTAAAACAGGGTGGCAGTCGTACTGCAGAAGAAGGAGAAAAGGTAACAGACGGTTCGGAGAAAGCAAAGGAGCAGGAACCGGAAATTACGGACGATACCAAGAAAAAAGAAGAAAAAAAAGGAACTTAAACTTAACTTTAATATAGGTAAGAAGAAAGAAGGAGAAGAAGGGAAAGAAGAGGCTCCACAGGATGTACTCGACCTTCTTGTTTATGCTGCTCCGATTGACTTAGTTCGTTCCTACTATGCATTGGCTGAAGGCTGTGACTTTAATGTAATGGCAATTGAAGTGGATGGTAATGGTATATTCCAGATCATGAAACGTCAGGTCAATGAAGGTGTAGAGATGGCGGTTCAGATCAACCGTGATGCGACATTGATCAATATCATGAGCCAAGATAAACTTCTTCTGCAGAGGACGATTCCGTATGGTGCCTCTACAATTGTAGAAGCAGTGATGAATGAGCCGGCATTCCGGGCTCCGGAATATGATAAAGCATTTAAGATCATTATGACACAGAGAGTGCTTTTGTATAACTTAAATGCGGCAAATCCTCAGAATGATCTGTCCATGCAGAAACGTATTGAGCTGACACAGAGTGCTTCTTCTTTGATCGGAAACATCTATCGTGTCATTGAATATTATAATTCAAGATATCGTGAGGAGCCGGTAAAAGGTATTATCGTAACCGGTGACGGCGCAAAATTGCCGGTATTCACGAATTGATGGCAAATGAACTTGGTATTCCGACACGTACACCGAGTGAATTGCAGGGGGTTCAGTTTAATCGTCAGATTGAAGTGAATGTAAACATCCTCCAGTATGTTGGATGCTTTGGTGCGGTATACAGTCCGGTAAACTTTATCCCGGAAGATATTAAGAATAAGACGGCAACCAGAGAATCTATCAAGGGTATTGCTGCTGTGTTTGCTGCCTCTATTTTGGTCAGTATTGTGATGATTATGATTTCTATGATCTCACTGGGGACGGCGAAGGGTTCTTATGAATCGACAGCACAGAAAGAACGTTCCCTGCAGCCGGTACAGGCACAGTATGACAGTTTGCAGAACGATATGAAACGTATCCTTACTTATATGAAGATGGAAGGTATCACGGATACGAATAACAATAAACTTCATGCAATTCTGGAACAGGTAAAAGAAACTTGTCCGAAAGATTTTTGTGATCAGTGCAGTAAACACTACAAATTCAGGCGGTACGATCAGTTGTATATCAACAGATAAAAAACTTTCATCGGTATCCGCATTGGTAATTCGTTTGAACTTGATCACAAGTATCAAAAATGTTAAGATTTCAAGTTCCATCGTAAAGGATGAGGATGGAGTTACCAAGAAACAGCAGTACAAATACACCATTTCCTTTGATTATCTGTCATTCCGTGAATCACGTGATTCGAATGAAATTGATTTCTTTGGTGATGAATTGACATTAGGCGATGAGGAGGCGAAATAACATGGGCGGTAAACTTACTTTAACTCAAATGCGTGTAATTTTGTTGGCAGGTGCAGTGCTGCTTTTGGTTTTGGCGTACTTCCTCGGATTCCAGCCAAATATGGATTCTGCTTCCGAATATCAGGTGAAGACAGAGACCGCAGAAAAGCATATCAAAGAATTGGAAGCATTGAAGAGCGATGTTAAGAACTTAGAGATTTTTACATCCTTGTATAATGATGAAATTAAGGATTATATTAATTCTTTCCCGGTTAAGATGACACAGCAGAAATCGGTATATCTTCTGTATCGTATGATGATCAATACAGAGGTAGATGTTACAAGCATCACACCGGGTACAGAATCTCCGTTCTATTATAAAGGAAATGTGCTTACTTCAGATGGAGATAAAGCACAGGCACAGGCAGATTCAGAAAAGGATACGATGTCAGAGATCACTGTTGTAGATATGGAACAGATGGTAGGAAGCGTAGCTTCTTATACGGTGGAGTTGTCCGGTACAACAAAACAGATTTATAACTGTCTGGACTGGATCACAGAAAATGATGAAAAATGTCTGTCGGAGATGTAAATATTCAGTTTGATAAGAGCACAGGAAAATTATCAGGTACAATCGTTGTAAACTTCTATGCGATGCTTGGTAATGGTGTTGCTTACAAAGAACCGGATACGACAGGGTTTGCCTATGGTGTAAACAACGTATTTGGTGCGGTTAAGTAAGAAGAAAAAGAAAGGTGGTGTTATTATGTGCTTACATGAGTTACGACAGAATGATCAAGGTTTCTCTTTGATTGAGGTGATATTGGCAGTGGCGATACTGGCACTGGTAACGCTGCCTATTATTAACTACTTTACTTATTCCGGACTTCGTACAGCCGATGGACGTGACAAGCAGTCAGCGACGGTTGTGGCGGAAAATGTTTTGGATGAATTAAATTCTTATGACAATTTTGAACAGATTGAGAATATCGCCAGCAGTGGGGCAGTAGATGCGGCAAGCTGGACAGTTGTTCCGGATCCGTCAAATCCGACCAAGTTTACGTATACGGATTTGACGAAAAAGTTCAATTGAATGGATATGATTACGAAGCGAAAGTTCATATTACATACACGGATCATACGACGTCAGACGGAAAAACGTATGATACAGGATATGATTCCAATACGGTAACGAAAGATACAAATGAGGCAATTACTTCCGAGTTTAATGATTATGAGATTCCAAATCCAAACCGGATTTATGGAAAAGAAAGTGTTGTTGCAAAAGAAGAGGATCAGTTGGATCGGGCAATCAGTTATTTTCTGACAAATGAGGCGACAGATTCTAACACTTTTTTTACAAAATATAATCTGATTAAAGATAAATTAGATCGAAGACTTGCGATGCATCTTGAATATAAAGATGGCGATCCGGATATATACAAGGTAAAAGTGTCTTATCTGTATGAATTGAATGGCGCGAACATATCTCCTAATATTGAAAATGGTGTGTATGAGGCTCCGCTGGAAATTTCAGAAGTAAAAAAGGAATCATTAAAAATATTTATGTATTCTATAACTTAAGGAGCGGCTATGATAATGACAGAGTAAAGGTTACATTTGGTACAGGGATTTCAGAGGAAGATATTAAAAATATCCACTATTATCTTTGCGGACTGACGACAACAGAGTGCCCGGATCGTGTAAACAATTATAAGTTTTTATTGTCAACGGATTCGGATCCGCTTGCATTAAAGTGTAACTATTTCTTTAATGGAAATACAGACACAATATTAACAGCAAAAGAAGACGATGGATCTACTGCAGATTTTATTTCGAAGAAGACGAAAAAACGAATTGGAGCCATTGAAGTCAGTGTGTATGAAAAAGGAAGTAATGAGCCACTTGCCGTTATGAATACGACAATTAGCGAGTAAATGATTGGAGGTTTTTCATATGATAAAGAAATGGATAAAGAAATTCAATGAAAAACTGCATAAGGCGAATGAAGATGACAGAGGTTCTGCATTTGTGATGGTTGTTATCGGCGTTATGGCTACGGCAATCATTGGAGCGACAGTATTATCTCTGGCTACAAATTATTTTGTATCGGTTGTTGTTGATCAGCAGGGTACGGATAATTACAATGAAACAGAGGCGATCGTTGCAGAGATTCGAAGTGGTATTGAAGAGGTTGCCGGTGTGAGTAATGAAGTTGCTTACATGGAAACCTTGGATAGTTATAATGCAGCCAGTGGAGAATTGCAGGATGTTTACTCAAATTGTATTTATCCGGTATTATATATGGAATTAAAAACCGTAATAATTTTACCAAAGATAATTACAAGACATATATCGATAACACATATAAAAAAGATTCAAAGATTGATTTTACATTGATACCGACGGAATATAACTCGGATTCTTTGGATGAGACAGGAGATCCGTTTGTATCGACTGGATCCAATAATTATTTTTCCGCAAGTTTACTGCAATCGATGATCACGCGAAAAATACGGTGGTCACGAGTGATATTATCAACTATTTCTTTTATCGTGATAAAAGTTCAGGAAAGCGCTGGCTTACGTTAAAAGGAATTAAAGTATCTTACAAAGATGAGCAGGGATATCAAACCGATATTCAGACGGATATTGTTATCAATGTACCGGATTACCGTTTTGAGGGAGAAGATACTTACGATCAATTGAAAAATTATATTTCCATCAGCGATGATCAGTTGACGATTGAAGGTCAGGCAAATGTTGGATTTATCGGAAATGTGTATGCCGGTGGTTCACAGACCGATTATAATTATGATGAAGGAATCGTGGCTGGTGCACAGTCAACGGCTTCTTTCGATAGTGATAAGGTGATTACCAGAGGGGCGATGAATCTTTTAACAGGAGCGAGTGTTACTGTGAATGGAGCGGATTTCTGGACAAAAAATATTTTATTGAATTCATTTGGAAGTTCAACTTCTACAAATAGTTCAACCTTGAATTTGAATTGCAACTCTTATGTGCTGGATGACTTAAGCGTTAATGATAATAACGCAAATGTAACCTTAGGTGGAACTTATTATGGTTACAGTTACAGTGAAGATAACTCAGCCGGGAGTGGTGTGAAGCAGCTGGCAGATTATAGTAGTGCGATTCTTGTAAATGGTAAAAACACATTGCTGGATGCCTCCTCCAATTTGGCAAAACTCGTTCTTGCGGGTCGTGCGTTTGTACAGAGAAATGATGCAACCGGCACCAAGTATGCATCCAATGTAGAAGACATTGCGATGGGTGAGTCGGCTTCCATCAAAAGTAACCAGGTAGCTTATTTGCTTCCACAGGAGTACATCGTAAAGGACATAACCCATTATTGACGGCGACAGAATTTGATGCGGATCATATTGAAGCCAATTATAACAAAGACATCCTTATTCAGGATTTGGGACAATATCTGGATGACGCGAATCCGGTGACTTTGAATTATAATAATGCAGGCGGTTATGTATATCTGTATTTGAACTTTAAAGATTATGCAAGTGCCAATAAGTATTTTGCCAATTATTATTCTGTGGGTAATCCGGATAATGTAGACATGGTCAATGAACGTGCACAGACCTATATTACATCCAATTTGGCAGCGGCACCTACAGACGGTATTCGTATCAGTCCGACATTATATCTTCTTGCAGGCAATGTGATCAAGAGTTATTATGATGGCGCTGACGGATCAAATAAAATGGAAAGCAATTATTTTGCCAATGGGCAAGCATCTGCTACACTTTTGGCAGATGGATATAAGAAGATGGTTCAATATATGAGTCTTCAGTTGTCTTTGGTAGGAGGAAAATATGCTTCGACATCGGGAGCATCGCCGCGAATGGAATTGTATTACGCTGCAGCGACATCCGATGAAAAAGACAAGATAGACCTGGTAAAAGACAGAATTGTTGATTTCAGTGCAGTTCCATCTTCGGGAGAAAGACATACCTTTGATGAGGGAACAGCTTATATTACGCCGGGAACGATTTCCAGTTTGAAAGATACCGGTGTATCGAAAGGGTTGGTTGTAGCCGGCGGTGATGTGGGGATTGACTGTGATTTTGAAGGGTTGATCATATCCGGTGGAAAAGCAACCGTAAAACTCGGTGGTACATATAAGGAAGTTGCCAATACCAGTATGCTGGTAGAAATTCTTGATTGGATCAAAAAGATGACACATGGAAAGAGTTTTTCTATGCGACAAAAGATAAAAATAAAAAAGAAGAAAATGTTGCTGAATGTATCGGTTATGAGAACTGGACAAAGAATTAATTGACAGGGTAAGAAAGAAGGTGATTTCGTGAAATCAAACAATAAAGGTTTTTCGTTGATCGAGTTGATTATTTGCATTACTATCTTGGCACTGTTTAGTACTTTAGTCGTGGTAGGACTTGGTTATATGGATCTTGCAAATTCAAAAAAATGTGTATCTAAGATTGATTCGGGTTTGATGACTTTGAAATCACGGAATATGGCAGACAGTAAGCGTACGTATCTGCATATTTACCGGTATACGGATGGTAATTATTATCTGACATATACAGAGGCAGATAACTACACAGATGCATCGCATTTTACGCCGGATGGTTCCGGAGAACAGATTGCAAACCGAAAATTGACGATCAGTTATAATGGAACAGAAATTGGAGTAAATGACTGCGTTCATATCGGTATCAATAAAAAGATGGATCCTTTGATGAAGAGCCGCATCATGAGACGATGAGTACCATATCGGTAACGGGTACTTCGACACAGACTTTGAAACTTGTGACGGCGACTGGAAAATATTTTAAAGAATAGGAACTGAGGTGAATTTTTATGAAATTAAATAATAAAGGTTTTTCCTTAGTGGAAGTTTTGATCGCAGTTGCTGTTTCTACTATTGTATTTGGTGCAATTACGGCGTTGATCGTATTTGCTTCCAACAGCAGCCGGCAGACAAATGCAAGAATCACCTTGCAGAATGAAGCCAAGGATGCAGTAAATCATATGGAGGCCTATATCATAGAAGCGCAGTCTGTCGTATGGGATAGCACGAGCGATGCATTGGTATTGGTGAAAGATTCGGCAGATGCCAAAGAAGTGAAAACCTCAATGATACACTTTCTAATGTAGGTCCGAAAGTAAGTGTTTTTAATACTGCGAAAAAGACATTTGTTTACTGGTATGATAAAACGGCAAAGAAATTGTTTTTTGGAGAATGTCGTACGATGGCATCGGATCAGACCAATACAGTGGATCTGACCGGATCTTTGCCGACAGATGATATGTATCTTTTGGCAGATAATGTAGAGGATTTCACTTGTAAGTTAGTGAAGAATAAAAAATCCGATAAGTATACAGTTAACTTCAGTGTAAAGTTTAAAGATAGTGTATCAGAGTATTCGCTTGACAAATGTGTTTACTTGAGAAATCAGTAGAAGGGAGCGATAATATGAAAAGGAGTCAGATCAAAACAAAAAATGGAAGAAAATAGTCGGCTGTACAGCAATTACACTGGTTCTTGCCTGTGTTTTTTGTTGTGGGCTTTTTGCCATTAAAACCGGAAGCATTTTTGGTATGTTTTCTTACGGGAAGCCTTATGTAGAGACTAAGGGTGATGGCACAGCAGATGTTGTCACGATTCCGGATGATAAATTGAAAGTAACCGGTCAGGAAGACTATAGTAGTGTTTTGACGTCTTCCTCGACAGAATATACAGGAATAAATGCACTTCCTGAGATTCCGGAAGCAAATTCCGCATATGACAAGGGGACGGAACAGAATCCGCTGGTTGTCTTAGAAGTTGTTCCGGAATTGTCACAGCAGTCATTAAGTTATTTTGCTACATCGAAAGAAGATGGGCTTCCTTTTGATCCGCTTGAAATGAGTATGAGGATGTCAAAAGATCAGAAACAGTCCTATATTCATTCTTCCATGCAGCAGACATTTATGTTAAATAACAAACATATTAAAAGTGGAAACTGGAAAGCACAGGGATTAAAAAGTGCAAACTTATCCTGGCTGACTCAGGTTGGTGGTATTTTCTCCGGAAACAATTTTGATAACTTGTATCAGATATACGATTATGACCATACGGTTACCGATAGTTCACGTAAAACGAATGGAGAAGATTATGACTTTTCAAATGCTCCGCTTGTAAAGGTGGATTCCGATTATACGGTTGAGATGAAAAAGGGAAGTACCTTTGTAGAAGGGTTGAGCCAGGAAAGTAACGGTGGATCTTATCCGACGATTGCGTCATTGTATGATGGAAATGCAGCTTTTAAAGCAGCTTTTGTAGATAAAGATGGTCAGGAGATTCCACGCGAAGTTATTGATGATGATCGAAATTGGGCATGGAATATAGAAGCGGATTCAGATAATAATAAGCAATTTACTATTTCGGTGACAGAACCGACGGCTGAATTTGAATCGGATTATGCAGAATTGAAATCCGGGGCGCTGGATCAAAAAGTTTTTTAGAAAGATATAAAGATGTTCTTTCTACGACAGATGCTGGAACAAAAGTGTCGGAGGATGAATTTGCCAGAACAGAAGCCTGGTCATTTAATGATGCGCAGGAAAAATATAAAGGTTATTTTGTATGTGTTGGATCAGGGAATGGTAATGTAAAGGTAGATCCTTATTGGACTGAAGCTCAGGAAGGTGCTGCTTGGAAATTTGTAGAAGAAGCATCGGAACTTCCACAAAATGCAAATAATATCTGGCCGGAAGGAAAACAGGGCTGGGAAGTGAGAGAAGCTATCAATCTGCAAAAAAGAAGGAGACTATGTTCCTGCGGGCTCTATCGAAGGGATAGATAGTACGTTGGCTGCTTCATTGAAAAAGATGAAAGCCTACACCATCAACTATAAGTATGAAGGTTATAAATTAAAATTCCAGTATATAGGTATCAAATGGAATGATGTATTGAAACGAATGCTTATCAATTTTAAAGATGAAATCGATTCGGATGGAAAAGTAACACAGACCGCGGATCAGCAATACGATAATTATCACATTAAGATTGTTACGGTAACCCCGGCGATGATCAACGAGATGGATAAGAACGATACCGAAAATACATTGGATTATATTGAGCGTGCAGATATGTTCTATATCAGTTCCTATTATGGAGGTAAGAATGGAACAAATGCAGATCAGGTAAAAAATCTGCGAGACTTTTTCTGGAAATATGTTGATCCGGACAAAGAGACAGCACTTCAGGCAAATAAAGACGATGTAAGCCAATTGGTTTCTTTTGAGGAAAATGACCTTGAATGGAGCGACTGTATGAAGATTATCAAACGTCTGAGCGGTGATGCCGGACTGGCGATGATGTTTTCAAGCAGATGGGATTTTATCTGGATGACGGAACGGATAAAGTTTGTAACTTGATTTATGATTCGACTTACAAACATGATCAAAAAGCAAGTTTGTGTAATCTGGCGAAGCTGTATTTGGTTTCTACATTGTTTGATCTTTCCGCATCTACGTTGTCAGACAAATCACAGAACCTGCTTTGGACATTTATGGATAATGTTTATGGCAATATTAAGCAGGTAAAATTGTCAAGTTCTGCCAAGGCACCTGACAATACTGCTCAGTATACCGGATATTATAAAGAAGATGAAGAAGGTGTGAATGCTGCCTGTGGTTCACATGATACAGATTCGAAATACACATATTTATGGAATTTGTATAGTTTTATACCATATGTAACGACAGCAAGCGAAGATGCTTTGTATAGTCCTGATGGTACGGCAGACATGGATACCTTTGTGGAAAAATATGGATTTTTGAGTTCATCCCTTCGAGGAACGTATCCGGAGAGCACGTATGGTCATGTAGATGGTAATATTTCGGATAAAGGATATCGTTGTGGACTGACGTCAAATAATAATTATACTTATACAAGCATTACAGGTACTCGAGATCCGTTAGAAGATTTTCAGAATGTAACGATTGTTATGCCGGGTGATATGGAGATTGTAACCTGGCAGATGGGCAAAAACAAGGAAGGTGTACCTGGGACATTCTTATATGGTCAAAAAGGAAATTATAATGCAAAAGAAAACCTTGACAATAAGAACTTTACAGTCATAGATAAAGGTGTTATGTCACGAATTGCCGTGGTATTGTTTAATATTTTACAGAATGCAAAAGCACCTGCTCCGACGATGAAGTTTAATGTGGATTCGAATGAGGATTCGAAGAAATATTATCAGAAGATGAGTAATTCCAATGTGCTGATCGACTTTAATCCGTCTGCTTCTTATAATGAGAACCGTAGCAAAGAGAAGAATGTTTTGAAGTTGTTCTGTACATTAAATAACTCAGCAAATAGAGAAAATTCGATTATCACATCGATTAAGATGGTAGATCCGAATGATTCGTCAAAACCGGCGATTCCAATCAATACCATTTACAATTATGATGGTGACGTGATTTTGAAAGAGGCAAGCATCGGATTTTCGCAGAGTCTGCCTACTCGAAAAAATATCCGGTAGAATTTATTACTGGTTACAAAGTGACAAGTAATAATGCAAAATACAGTTTTGTGGTTCCGTTTAAACTGTCAAACTGGCAGAAGGGTTATACACAGATTCGAATTGACTGGGTAGCTAGATCCAGCCGAAAGGTAAAAAGGAGAATTTATGCCATACCAGAATCCGTCGGATCCTTCGGATAAAGACATCGTAGAGGCAGCAAAGCAGTATGCGGAAGTAGATATCGGAGAGCGTGAACTGTTTGACCTTGAGTAGGCTGAATAGTTACAAAAAACAAATACCTGTGTACAACGATTGTGCACAGGTATTTTTCGGAAAAAAGAGGTAACTATGTCAAAAAAAAAATAGTCGATATAAAAAGTGAATTCGAAAATGCAGCCCGAGAAGAGTGGCAGACATTATTTGAAGAATATGCTTCGGATGAGCGGAGTGGTGTGAAAAATCTGATCTTTTCTTATCAGAAAAAGCAGATTGCCTATGAAAAAGAACTTCTTCGATTGGAGACGATGCTTGCCTTTGAAAAAAAAAATACGGAGATGAATACGAGTGCATCTGTGGAATTGACGAGGCAGGGCGCGGACCATTGGCAGGCCCGGTTGTCGCCGGGGCGGTTGTCCTCCCGAAAAATTGTAAAATATTGTATCTCAATGATTCGAAGAAACTGAGTGCCAAGCGCAGAGATGAATTGTTTGACGAAATCAGAGAAAAAGCGATTTCTTATGGAATCGGGATGAGTTCGCCGGCACAGATTGATTCCATCAATATATTGCAGGCGACGTATGAGGCGATGCGGCTTGCGATCGAGGATTTGGAGGTTGTGCCGGATCTTCTTTTAAATGATGCGGTGACGATACCGCAAGTTCCGATTAAACAGATTGCAATTATTAAAGGTGATGCGAAAAGTTTGTCGATCGCGGCAGCGAGTGTGATGGCAAAAGTTTCCAGGGACCGCTTGATGGTACAGTATGCAGAGATGTATCCGGAGTACGGGTTTGAAGGTCATAAGGGATATGGTTCGGCAGCGCATATCGAGGCCATCAAGAAATACGGACCATGTCCGATTCACCGGTTGACATTTATCAAAAACTTTATGTAAAAGCTACAAGGAGTGTGATGTAGATGTTACAGGACAATTTAAAAAGACGGCAGTAGCGCTGGAATATGAAAAGGGCGATATGGCGCCTAAAGTCATTGCGTCCGGGCGCGGCTACATCGCAGATCGTATTATAAAGACGGCGGAAGAGAGTGCGGTTCCGGTTCATAAGGATGAAAAACTGGCGAAAAGTTTGTCGCTGCTAGACGTGGGGAGTATATCCCGCAGGAATTGTACAGTGTCGTAGCGGAAGTGTTGGTCTATGTCGATGATATGGAAAAGATACAGAGCAAATTAGGACGATAACATTTGACAAATCCTATATTTTATGATAAACTGGCAAAAAGATTGAGGATATCTCATGAAGGGTACACCACCGCGGGTGTAGTTTTCAGGTGATATCCTTTTTATTGCAATAGAAGCCTTGGAGGTGAAAAGATGATTCAGATCAATGGAAATGCCAAAGAGCAGTACGATGGAAAGACATTGGAAGATGTGTTAGCCGGTGAAGGCTATGAAAAAAGCCGGATTGCCATGGAAGTAAACGAAGAGATCATTCCCAAAGCAAAGTATGGGGAAGTGACTTTGAAAGACGGTGATGTGGTAGAGATAGTAAGTTTCGTTGGCGGTGGATGCTGACAAGCGATAAATGAAATAACGACAGAAAAGAAAGAGAGGACATAGATCATGGAAAAAGATACATTGGTTTTAGGCGGACAGGAATTTACTTCAAGATTTATTCTTGGTTCCGGAAAATATTCATTGGATTTGATCAAGGCATCGGTAGAAAATGCAGGTGCGCAGATCATTACGCTGGCACTTCGCCGCGCAAATGTCGGAGGTACAGCAAATATACTTGATTACATTCCGGAGGGTGTCACCCTTCTTCCCAATACTTCCGGTGCGAGAAATGCAGACGAGGCAGTTCGTATCGCAAGACTTTCCCGCGAAGTCGGATGCGGAAATTTTGTAAAGATTGAAATTATGCGGGACAGCAAATATCTGCTCCCGGATAATCAGGAGACGATTAAGGCGACAGAAATCCTTGCTAAAGAGGGATTTGTCGTAATGCCATATATGTATCCGGATCTGAACGTGGCAAGAGACTTGTACAATGCCGGTGCGGCCTCCATCATGCCGCTGGCTGCTCCAATCGGTTCCAATAAAGGACTTTGTACGAAAGAATTTATCCGGATCCTGATTGATGAGATCGATCTGCCGATCATCGTAGATGCAGGAATCGGTTCCCCTTCCCAGGCATGTGAAGCGATGGAAATGGGCGCTGCCGCTGTGATGGCAAATACTGCAATTGCTACAGCCGGTGATATTCCGGCGATGGCAGAGGCCTTTAAGAAAGCCATCGAAGCAGGAAGAACGGCTTATCTATCCGGTCTTGGAAGAGTGCTTGATAAAGGGGGAAGTGCTTCTTCTCCATTGACAGGGTATATTCAGGATGGAAGCAATCGCTAGATTTGGAGGAAGATCATGCAGGAAAAAGTAAACGAAAGCATCTTAAATGATGAGATCAAAGAACATTTAAAAGAAAACCGGATTGACCATATGACCTATCTCGAGGGAATGGAAGTATTGGATTCGGATATTGATAAACGAGTGATAGAGGCAGCAAAAGCATATGACAGCGACAAATATACGGCAAGACGTACGTCGTGCCCTGCTTCATACGAATAAAACGCCGGAAGATTTTGGAGCTCTTTTATCACCGGCAGCGATGCCGTTTTTGGAAGAGATCGCACAGCAGGCACAGCAGGAGACGAGAAAACATTTTGGTAATTCCATCTATATGTTTACTCCGATCTATATTGCTAATTATTGTGAAAAATTACTGCATTTACTGCGGATTTAACTGCCACAATAAGATTCGTCGTGCCAAATTAAATGCCGATGAGATTGAAAGGGAAATGCAGGAGATCGCAAAGACCGGTTTGCAGGAAATTTTGATCCTGACTGGGGAAAGTCCGAAAATGTCCGATATCCATTATATCGGAGAGGCTTGTAAGATTGCGAGAAAATATTTTAAAGTGATCGGTTTGGAAATTTATCCGACAAACTCGGAAGATTATGCGTATCTGCATGAGTGTGGCGCGGATTATGTAACGGTATTTCAGGAGACTTATAATTCGGATAAATACGAGACACTTCATCTCGCCGGAAATAAACGTATTTTCCCATATCGTATCAATGCCCAGGAGCGTGCCTTGAAAGGCGGTATGCGAGGAGTAGGATTTGCTGCACTTCTGGGACTGGATGATTTCCGAAGAGATGCCTTTGCTACCGGAATGCATGCATATTTTATGCAACGTAAATATCCGCAGGCAGAGATCGCATTTTCCTGTCCGCGTCTTCGTCCGATCATTAACAATGATAAGATCAATCCGATGGACGTGCATGAAGCGCAGCTGCTGCAGGTTGTCTGCGCGTATCGTCTGTTTATGCCATTTTCCAGTATCACCGTTTCGACGCGTGAGTGCGAGAGAGTGCGTAACAGCTTGATCAAGATTGCAGCGACAAAGATTTCAGCCGGTGTCAATGTAGGAATCGGCGGTCACAGCGGTGAAGAAAAAGGTGACGAACAGTTTGAAATTGACGATACGAGAAGTGTAGACGAAGTGTATCAGGCAATTATCGACGAAGGTTTGCAGCCGGTTATGAACGATTACATTTATGTGTAAATAGGAGTATACAATGGCGATACGTGCAGGAAAGCACAATATTCCCTGTATTTGCGTGACAAATCGAACATTGTGCAGAGATGACTTTCTGACACGCATTGATCATATTGCAAAAAAGGCGTGGCAGATGCCATTCTTCTGCGAGAAAAGGAGCTTACCGAAAGGGAGTATTTGGAACTGGCGGAAAAGGTCCTTTCGATTTGTAAGTCGCATAACAGGCGGTGTATTCTGCATACTTATTATAAAGCAGCAAAAGAGCTTGGGTGTAAAGAAATTCATCTGCCGCTTCCCCTTTTGCAGAAAATGCGGGAAGAGGGAGAGAAGGAATGGTTTACCACGGTGGGAACGTCGGTTCATTCGTTAAAACAGGCGAATTTAGCGATGCATCTGCAGGCGGATTATATGACGGCCGGTCACATTTTTGAGACGGACTGCAAAAAAGGGACTTCCGGGAAGAGGACTTTCCTTTTTGAGCAAAGTTGTCTGCAAATCGGGGGTTCCGGTCTATGGAATCGGCGGAATTTCGGCAGATAATGCCGGACAGATCATGGAGACCGGAGCGGCTGGTGTTTGTATAATGTCTGGTTTTATGCTTGAAAGTATGAATTGATTGTGGTAGACTACCTATATGCAGCAAATGTTAGGAGGTGATCAATATGCCGATTAAGATTCCAAATTCACTTCCGGCGACGGAAATATTGGAAAATGAAAATATATTTGTAATGACGGAGCATCGTGCGATGCATCAGGACATTCGACCACTTCGTGTGCTGATCTTAAATCTGATGCCTACGAAGATTGTGACAGAGACGCAGCTTCTTCGTAAGTTGTCAAATACGCCGCTTCAGATCGAAGTGGAGTTTTTAAAGACAGCAAGTTATATTCCGCAGCATACGGATCCGACACATTTGGATACGTTTTATACTACGTTTGATGAGATTAAAGAGCGGCGTTATGACGGAATGATCATTACCGGAGCACCGCTTGATTATATTGAGTTTGAAGATGTGACGTATTGGAATGAAGTATGTCGGATCATGGACTGGTGTAAGTCACATGTACATTGTACGCTTCATCTTTGTTGGGGGGCATTTGCGGGGCTCCATTATTATTATGGTATCCCGAAAGTGGACTATGAGAAGAAGTTGTCCGGTGTATATGAACACACTGTAGTGAAAAAAATTCACCCTTTTTCCGTGGCTTTGATGATGTTTTTATGCACCACAGTCCCGTGCTATGGGGATGCGCCGTGAGGACATAGAGGCCATTGACGAACTGGAACTGATGGCGATATCGGAAGAAGCCGGAGTGACAATCGTTAAGACGAAAGACAGCCATCATTTTTTATGACCTGTCATCCGGAATACGATGCGGATACATTGGCAAAAAGAGTATTTCCGCGATCTGGAAAAAGGAATGAATCCGCAGATGCCATGCAATTATTTTCCGGACGATGATCCGAGCAAAGCACCGATCGTGCGCTGGCGTTCCGCGGGGCAGTTATTGTTTTCTAACTGGTTAAACTACTATGTATACCAGAGTACACCATATGAACTTTGATTTTTAAGAGAGGTATTATTTATGAAAAACAAGCATTTAATCCATATCTTCCTTCTTGGGAATATGTTCCGGACGGAGAGCCGTATGTGTTTGGCGACCGGGTATATGTATATGGTTCACACGATTATTATAATGGGTATGTATTTTGCATGGGAGATTATGTTGGATGGTCTGCTCCTGTCGATGATCTTGGAAACTGGCGGTATGAAGGCGTGATATATGAAAAGACCGCAGATCCATTGAATAAAGATGGAAAAATGTGTTTGTATGCACCGGATATTACGATGGGACCAGATGGAAGATATTATCTGTATTATGTATTAGATAAAGTATCGCTGGTGTCTGTGGCAGTTAGTGACAGTCCGGCCGGTCCGTTTTCTTTTTATGGTTATGTAAAAGATAACGAGGGAGTGCGACTGGGCGACCGGCCGCAGGATGAACCACAATTTGATCCGGGAGTTCTTACAGAAAATGGAAGGACATATTTATATACCGGTGCTTGTGCGGCTGGCGATAAAAGCCGTTCCGGTGCGTGGGTGTGCGTGTTAGGCGAGGATATGCTGACGATGGAAGAGGAATCGGTTTGCGTTGTACCCGGATGTGAGTATAGTGCAGGAACTTCTTTTGCAGGACATGCTTTTTTGAAGCATCTTCCATCCGGAAAGCAGGAGATACGTATTACTTTGTTTATTCGTCTGAAGTGATGCATGAACTCTGTTATGCAACAAGTAAATCGCCATTGGGAGATTTTGTATATGGCGGGGTGATCGTAAGCAATTGTGACCTGCATATTGATACCTATAAACCGGCAGATATGCCAATGGCTTACGGGGCGAATAATCATGGAAGTATTGTGCAGATTAAGGATCAATGGTATATTTTTTATCATCGTCATACGAATGGAAGCTGGTATAGCAGACAAGGATGTGCTGAGCCGATTTCGATTGCGGAAGATGGCAGCATCGAGCAGGTGGAAATTACGTCCTGCGGGTTAAATGGCGGTCCGCTCGCCGGACAGGGAGAATATCCGGCGTATCTAGCTTGTCATTTATTTACGGACGAACCATCCATGTATGTTGGTGGAGATGCTTTTCCGAAAGTAATGCAGGATGGAAAAGATGGAGATGAGGAGATTGGCTACGTTGGAAATGTTCAAAATTCGGCTACGATAGGATTTAAGTATTTTGATATGAAGAATGTGAAAAAAATCCGAGTGACGATGCGTGGCTATATTAGTGGGAACATAGAAGTAAGACTAACCTGGGATGGTGATGTTCTTGCGAGTCTGCCAATTGAATTTACAAATGTTTGGGAAACGTATGAAAGTGAAATTGAGATTCCGGATGGAATCCATTCTTTGTATTTCACGTTTCGCGGAGATGGAAATGGAGCGTTGAAAAGTTTTGAACTGCTGGTGTAATATAGCAAGGTATACAATACGATGAATTGACATTGTGAGAGAAAAGGAGGCGCATGTGTTTTGCAGACACATCAGATTAAAAATCATATGATGTCACTGACGGTGGCAGAACATGGAGCAGAGATCACGTCGATCCAATTAGAAGGGATAGAGAGAATGTGGGATGCTGATCCGGCGTTCTGGGGACGGACCGCACCGGTTCTTTTTCCCATCGTCGGAGCGTTGAAAGACAATTCGTATCGTTACGAAGGCCAGACCTATTTGATGGGACAGCATGGCTTTGCCCGAGATATGGATTTTACTTTGACAGATCAGACAGAAGATAAATTGAATTTACGTTATTTGACAACGAAGAAACGTATGAAAAATATCCGTTTCATTTTCAGTTGCAGATTATTTACGAGGTTTTTCAAAATCAGTGTCGTGTCACCTGGAAGGTGAAAAATATGGATGACAAGACAATGTATTTTCAGATTGGCGGACATCCGGCGTTTGCCTGTCCGTGCGAGGGCGGAATGATCCGGGATGATTACAGTGTCCGCGCCGGAGAATCTCCGCTTTTGGAAGTGGCATTTTTGGAAAATGGACTTCTTAGCAACGAAAAAGAACTTCATTCCAATGAATTTGTATTGGAAGAGGATACTTTTGCACGTGATGCGTTTATTTTGCAAAATGAGACGATCGGACGTCTGGAACTTGTCAATCATCTGTCCAATCAGGTGAAAGTTCGTGTGAGTGCTGATGTGCCCGCCTGGGGAATCTGGAGTACAGCAGATAAAAAGGCTCCGTTTGTGTGCCTTGAGCCGTGGTATGGCCGCTGCGATAAAGAGGATTTTGAGGGAGAACTGTCCGAAAGAGAATATATGCAGTCTCTGGAGTCCGGAGAAGAGTTTACCGGCGGTTATCTGATGGAATTGTTATGATTTAAGAAAAATGCTCCACTCGGGAATACGGTGTCCGGGGGTGGAGCATTTTATAGTGGTGCAACTTTATTATAGCAATTGTGAAAAGACCTTTCCAATCGCATCATTGATAACAAGGTTTGCGTGTGCATCGCGGCTTGTTTCACTTTTGTTGATGAGAACCAGTTTGTTTCCACGGTAATAGTCGATCAAACCGGCTGCCGGATAGACAGCAAGAGAGGTACCGCCGATAATCAGTATGTCGGCATTTTTTATGTAATTTACTGCTTTTTCCAAAACGTAGGAATCCAGTCCTTCTTCATACAATACAACATCCGGTTTGATGATTCCACCGCAGGAGCATTTCGGAACCCCTTCCTGAGAAATGGTGTCCTGCAGATTATAAAATTTTCCACATTTCATACAGTAATTTCGAAGAACCGAGCCGTGAAGTTCCAATACTTCCGTGCTGCCGGCTTTTTTGGTGCAGTCCATCGATATTTTGTGTGATGACTGCTTTTAATTTTCCTTGTTTTTCCAGTTCCGCCAAAGCAAGGTGTGCTTTGTTTGGTTCGGCATCCGGAAAGATCATTTTATTGCGGTAAAAACGGTAAAATTCCGGGGTATTCCGCATAAAAAGGTATGACTGAGAATCGTTTCCGGAGGATAGTCATATTCTTGATTGTATAAGCCGTCGACACTTCGAAAATCCGGGATATTGCTTTCGGTAGATACGCCCGCACCACCAAAGAAAACAATGTTGTCGCTGTCGTGGATCCACTCACGCAATTGTTCAATTTCATTCATATTAAAAACCTCCTTTTATATAAAGAAAAAGTTAAAAAAAAACTCCTACAATGAATGCAGGAGAAAAAGATTATGAAAAGTAGTCCGTAGGGGAATCGAACCCCTGTTTCTGCCGTGAGAGGGCAGCGTCTTAGCCGCTTGACCAACGGACCATCAACAAGACATATATTACTATAAAATAGAAATAATGTCAAGAAAAAATAAAAAAATTTTGACATTTCTCGTACAAATGTGATAAGATAAATTTCGAACGGCGAAAAAACGGAGGAATCAGAAAATGGAAGAGAAAAAAGTTATTTTAAAGGGGGTGAATTCTTAAGCTACTATAAACCATTTCGAGGAATTTTTGCGGCAGATATGTTTTTTGCTTTTTTAGGAGCGCTTACCACGTTAGTCATTCCACTGATCGTGAGATATATTACGGGAACTGTTGTTTATCTGCCTAAAGGAGAGATTTTGCCAAAGATTCTTTTTTGGGAGGGGTTATGATCATTCTTGTGGCAGTTCAGTGCTTTAGCAATTATTTTATCGGAAATTACGGGCATGTCATGGGGGCAAAGATTGAGTACAATATGCGAAAGGAGATCTTTGAGCATTACCAGAAACTGTCGTTTTCCTTTTATGATAACCAAAAAGTAGGGCAATTGATGTCTCGTATCAAAAACGATTTGTTTGATATCACGGAATTACTTCATCATGGCCCGGAAAATGTAGTCATTTCATTTATCAAATTTGCCGGAACCCTTTCTATCCTTGCGTGGATGAATTGGCGTTTGGCACTTGCTGCCTTTGTGTTGATCCCGGTTATGTTTGTGTATGCTTATATACTAAATAAGAAGATGAAGCGGGCATTTAAGACAAACCGCGAGAAAGTGGCAGATATCAATGCGCGCATTGAGGATAATCTGTCTGGGATCCGAGTGGTCAAATCTTTTGCCAATGAAGAGATTGAGCGGGAAAAATTTATGGAGGGCAACCGGGGATTTTTTTAGACAGCAAGAAAAACAGTTATTTTTATATGGGACAATATCATGCCGGCTTGACTGCCTTTATTACGATGATTACCGTGGTTGTGATCGTTGTGGGAGCGGTTTTGTTGTCAAATGGTACGATGAATGCACCGGATCTGATCACTTTTTTACTTTATATCAGTAACTTTACGGAGCCGGTACAAAAACTTATCAATTTTACAGAGCAGTTTCAAAACGGAATTACCGGATATGAACGATTTCGTGAAATACTGTCGATCGATCCGGAGATCAAAGAATGTGAAAATCGGTGGAAGCAAAAGATATCCGAGGAGAAGTGGTGTTTGACGATGTGGGATTCCGCTATGAAGAAGGACAGGAAAAAGTGCTTAGTCATGTGAGCCTGAAAGTAAATGCCGGAGAATATGTTGCGCTGGTTGGAACGTCCGGTGCCGGAAAAACGACACTTTGCAGTTTGATCCCGCGGTTTTATGAGGTGACCTTCGGAACCATTCTCTTAGATGGAATCGATGTGCGGAAATATACGCTTTCCAGTCTGCGAAAGAGTATCGGTGTCGTTCAGCAAGATGTCTATCTGTTTGCGGGGACGGTGCTTGATAATATCCGATACGGAAAAGTGGAGGCGACCAGAGAAGAGGTCATTCAGGCAGCCAAAGAAGCCAATGCCCATGAATTTATCATGGGACTTCCGCAAGGGTACGATACGAATATCGGCCAGCGTGGAGTAAAACTTTCCGGAGGGCAGAAGCAGCGGCTTTCTATCGCCAGAGTGTTTTTGAAAAATCCGCCGATCCTGATTTTTGACGAAGCGACATCGGCACTGGACAATGAGAGCGAAAAGGTCGTTCAGGAGTCCCTTGAGAAATTGGCAAAGAACCGTACGACATTTGTTATCGCCCACCGGCTTTCTACGATCCGCAATGCACAGAGGATTCTTGTTCTGACGGAAGAAGGAATCAGCGAGGAAGGAAGTCATGAGGAATTGATGAAAAAACATGGTGTATATTACAATTTGTACACATTATCGGGCAATGAAGCATAAAAAGTGCTTGCATTTGGAAAAATTATGTGATATACTAAAAATGTTGTTATTGGATTAAGATGAGTGGACGCGAGTCCACTCATTGTTATTATGAGGAAAAGAGGTATGTTTTTTGGGTAAACATCAGATGTATGAAAAGCGTACAGAAGAATTGATTTCGCCGATTTTGGAAGAAAATCATTTTGAACTGGTTGATGTGGAATTTGTCAAAGAAGCCGGTTCCTGGCATCTTCGTGCCTACATTGACAAGGAAGGCGGTATTACGATCGATGACCTGACACTTGTCAATCACGCATTGAGTGACAAGATGGATGCGGAAGATTTTATCGACGAATCGTATATATTGGAAGTGAGTTCTCCGGGACTGCTCCGTCCATTTAAAAACCAAAAGATTATCAAAGAAATCTGGGAGAAGATGTGGAAGTAAAACTTTTGCTCCGATCACATTTGAGCAGAAAGGGAAAAAATATACAGATAAAGAATTTATCGGCATTTTGAAATCCTACGAAGCACCGCAGGAAGATTCTGTGAATGGTGGAAAAATCGTACTGGGATTTGATGGCGAGGAAACATTGGAACTTGAAATTAAAGATATTGCGTTGATCCGAAAATCAATTGACTTTTAAACAATATGGAGGTAAAGAAAAAAATGAGAGCGAAAAACAGTAAAACAACAAACGGAAATCCGGAATTGATCGAGGCATTGGAAGCCATTGCCAGAGAAAAGGATATCAGCAAGGAGGTATTATTGGAAGCCATCCAGAATTCTCTTTTGGCAGCTTGCAAAGACCAGTTTGGTAAATCGGATAACATTCGTGTGGTTTTAGATGAGACAACAGGAGAATTTCATGTATACCAGGATAAGGTTGTTGTCGAGGAAGTTCTTGATGATACACTTGAGATCGCTTTGGCAGAAGCAGAAGCGAGACATGGTGTGACAGATCTGGGAGCGACCGTAAGCATCGAAGTAACGCCAAAGAACTTCGGACGTATTTCCGCGCAGAAGGCAAAACAGGTTGTTGTACAGAAAATTCGCGAAGAAGAAAGAAAAAAGTTTTGTATGATCAATATTATACAAAAGAAAAAGATATTATTACAGGAACGGTTCAGCGTTATTCCAATGGAAATTACACGGTAAATATTGGAAAAATCGATACGGTTTTGACAGAACAGGAACAGGTAAAAACAGAACGTTTCCGTTCTCATGAAAAGATTCGTGTTTATGTTACGGAAGTAAAAGACACACCGAGAGGACCAAGAATTGTGATCAGCCGTACGCATCCGGAACTCGTAAAACGTCTGTTTGAGGCAGAAGTTGCAGAGATCCAGAGCGGTGTTGTGGAGATTAAGAGTGTATCCCATGAAGCCGGTTCCCGTTCCAAGATCGCAGTGTATAGCAGAAACCCGGATGTCGACGCAGTAGGTGCCTGCGTAGGTATGAATGGGGCACGTGTCAATGCGGTAGTGAATGAACTCCGCGGTGAAAAGATCGACATTGTAGAGTGGAATGAAAATCCGGCAATCTTTATTGAGCATGCTCTCAGTCCATCCCGCGTCGTATCGGTTACTGTGGATATTGAGGAAAAGAGCGCGCTGGTAGTTGTTCCGGATTATCAGTTGTCACTGGCAATCGGTAAAGAAGGACAGAATGCAAGACTGGCAGCAAAACTGACCGGTTATAAAATAGATATTAAGAGTGAGACACAGAACCAGGAAGGATAAGAGGTGGTTTTGTTGAAAGAAAAGAAGATTCCAATGAGACAATGTGTCGGCTGCCGCGAAAGCAAAGAAAAAAGCAGCTGATCCGCATTGTAAAAATGATCAGGAAATCACAATTGACCGCACCGGGAAAAAAAATGGACGTGGTGCATATCTTTGTGACAACTTGGAATGTTTGGTAAAAGCAAGGAAAAATCGCGGTTTGAACCGGGCATTTCGAATGGAAGTTGACGAATCAGTATATGAAGAATTAGAAAGGCAGTTGTTGAATGAGTCAAAATAGAAGCAAAAGTTTGGGAACTCTGGGATTAGCGATGAAATCCGGAAATGTAGTAAGTGGAGAATTTCTTACGGAGCAGGCGATTCGTGCCGGTACGGCGCGGCTTGTGATCGTAGCGGAAGATGCATCCGATAATACGAAAAGAAATTTTGTAATTCCTGTTCATATTATCAGGTCCCTTTGGCAATCAAATTTGACAAGGATACTCTTGGAAATGCGATTGGTAAAGAGTTTCGCGCTTCACTCGCAGTTCTTGATCAGGGATTTGCGTCAGCAATTAGTAAAAATTTAGAATTGGAGGAAATGTAATATGGCAAAAATGAGGATATTAGAAATTGCAAGAAGTATTCAGGCAAAAAATAAAGAAATAAACACTGGCGATCTGGTAAGACTTTTAAATGAAAATGGGTTTGATGTCAAAGGGGCAAACAGCAATATTGAAGATAAAGAAATTGCTTTTTTTGTTACAGACATTCAATGATCCGAAAAAGTGGAAAAGATATTAGCATCGCATAATACGGAAGAGGTCAAAGAGGAAAAGAAACCGAGAAGAAAGAACCTGTAAAGAACAAAAACGGCAGAACCGGTAAAAGAGAAAACAGAAGAAAAAAATTGGAAGAAAAGCAGGCAGAAGAGCTTGTAAAGAAACCGGTTCCGGAAGAAAAAAGAAAGAGAAAAAAGAGGAGAACAAAAAAAGAAAGTGCCTGAAAGAGAACAAAAGAAAGAAATGCCAGAAAAGAAGAACGGAAATAATCAATCCAATTCAATTCTAATGACCGTCGCCGCGATAATAACCGTGACAACAATAACCGTGGTGGAAATGATCACAGAAATAACCGTAATAATAACAACCGTGATAACAATCGCGGGGGAAACAATGACCGCAATGCAAATAACCGCGGCGACCGACGACCAAATAACAATAACCGCAATGACCGAAACAATGACCGCAATGCAAATAACCGCGGTGACCGCAACAATGACCGTAATGCAAATAACCGCGGTGACCGACGTCCGAATAATAATGATTATCGTGGTGGAAATAATAATCGTGGTAATAACAACGGACGCGGTGGAAATAATAATCGTAACGGAGAAAAGGTTCTGGAGCGCTTTGAAAAGGCCCAGAGTGGATTTGATGGAATCAAACAGGAACAGAAAAATTCAGAAAACGTAATAAAAAGCCTGCGGATAAGGGCACATATAAGAAATCAACAAAAGAAGAAATGAGCCGTATTCGGAGCAAAAGGATCCAAACCGTAAAGGTGCGTTTATTAAGCCGGAACCTGTTGTTAAAGAGCCGGAAGAGACAATTAAGCAGATTACGATTCCGGAAAGTTTGACAATTCGTGAATTGGCAGATAAGATGAAGATGCCGGCGGCAGCTCTTGTAAAGAAACTGTTTCTGCAAGGGCAAGTCGTATCCTTGAATCAGGATATTACGTTTGAAGAGGCAGAAGAAATTGCCCTTGAATTTGATATTATTGCTGAAAAGAAGAGAAAGTTGATATGGTGGCTGAACTTCTGAAAGAGGACGAAGAAGATGAGGCAGATCTTGTAAAACGTCCACCGGTTGTCTGTGTAATGGGACACGTAGACCACGGTAAAACATCTCTTCTGGATGCCATCCGCGAAGCAAATGTTACTTCCCACGAGGCAGGCGGTATCACACAGCACATCGGTGCTTATGTTGTTGAGATTAACGGAGAAAAGATCACATTCCTCGACACACCGGGACATGAGGCATTTACTGCAATGCGTATGCGTGGAGCCCAGTCTACCGATATTGCCATCCTTGTAGTAGCTGCAGACGATGGTGTTATGCCACAGACTGTCGAAGCCATCAATCATGCGAAAGCAGCCGGCGTAGAGATTATTGTTGCCATCAATAAGATTGACAAAGAGGGCGCCAATGTGGAACGTGTAAAACAGGAATTGGCAGAATATGAACTGATTCCGGAAGACTGGGGCGGAAGCACAGTGTTTGTACCGGTTTCTGCACATACGAAAGAAGGTATCGAACAGCTTCTTGAGATGATCGTGCTTACTTCAGAAGTGCTGGAGTTAAAAGCAAATCCAAACCGTAAAGCACGTGGTATCGTGATCGAGGCTCGTTTGGATAAAGGGCGCGGACCGGTTGCTACCGTATTGGTACAGAAAGGTACACTTCACATCGGTGATCATGTGGCAGTCGGACCTGCTCACGGAAAAGTTCGTGCGATGATCGATCATAAGGGAGAGCGTGTGAAAGTGGCAACGCCTTCTACTCCTGTAGAAATTCTGGGGTTGAATGGTGCACCGGATGCCGGAGAAATCTTTGTTGCTACCGAGAGTGATAAAGAAGCAAAACAGATCTCACAGGCATACATTGATCAGAGTAAGGATAAACTTTTGGAAGAGACAAAATCCAAGAAACTATCTCTCGATGGTCTGTTTAACCAGATTCAGGCAGGTAATGTCAAAGACCTGAATCTTATTATCAAAGCAGACGTTCAGGGATCTGTGGAAGCCGTAAAACAGAGTTTGTTAAAACTTGGAAATGAAGAAGTCGCAGTCCGCGTGATCCACGGTGGTGTTGGTGCCATCACAGAGTCGGATGTATCGTTAGCAAGTGCATCCAATGCGATCATCATCGGATTTAATATCCGTCCGGACAATACTGCGAAAGAAGTGGCAGAGCGCGAAAATGTCGATGTACGTTTGTACCGTGTCATTTACGATGCGATTGAAGATATCGAAAATGCGTTGAAAGGTATGCTTGATCCGATCTTTGAAGAGAAAGTGCTCGGACACGCAGAGGTTCGTCAGACATTTAAGGCTTCCGGTGTGGGAACGATCGCCGGTTCTTATGTACTCGATGGTAAAGTACAGCGTGGATGCCGCTGCCGTGTATACCGTGGTGACGATATGATCTTTGAAGGTGATCTTGCTTCTTTGAAACGATTCAAAGACGATGTCAAGGAAGTGGCAGCCGGATACGAATGTGGACTTGTATTTAGCAACTTCAATGATATTCAGATGGAAGACCGTGTAGAATGTTATATCATGGTAGAAGTTCCAAGATAGTTTGTAAATAGATAGTAACTATTCAGGAGCCAATGTATGGGAAATCAATGAATCGTCGTGCTTGCACGTAAGAGGCTTTGATTTTCCATACATTGAGATCCTAATAGGGCTTCCCTCCACATATGAGCATTTTTAGCCTTGTCAAAGGCGAGAAAAAGAACACGAAGTGTTCGAAATGCGAATGTGGAGGAGGGGCGTCCTGAATAGTTACAATAGATAGCAGAAAATCCGAAAGTAACTGCGGAAACGCAGTTGCTTTCGTGCTAAAGGAGAAAAGACATGAAAAAAACAGTGTTAAAAATATCCGTATTAACAGCGAAGTGCAGCGTGAGATGAGCCAGATCATCCGCGAGGATATTAAAGATCCGCGTGTGCATCCACTCACTTCGGTTATGGCAGTGGAGGTTACTCCGGATTTAAAATTTGCCAAAATTTTTATCAGTGTATTTGGAAATGAGGAAGAGAAAGAAAAGACGATGGAAGGCTTGAAAAAGAGCGTAGCATTTGCCCGCATGCAGCTGGCAAAACGCATGAATCTTCGAAATACACCGGAATTGACATTTATATTGGACGAATCCATTGAATATGGTGTCAATATGTCAAAGAAAAAAATTGATGAAGTAAATCATAAGGAGTCAAAATGAAATTCATAGAAAAGATAGAAGGTGCGGATACGATCGCCATTGGTGGTCATGTGCGCCCGGATGGCGATTGTGTAGGATCGTGTATGGGACTTTTTGGGTATCTTGCGGACCATTATCCGGAAAAGAAAGTCTGTGTGTATCTGGAGGAAATTCCGGAGGCATTTGATTATTTGAAAATCGACGAGGCAATGTCAGAAAAAGCAGACAAGTATGATCTGTTTATTGCACTCGACTGTGGTTCCATCGACCGTTTGGGCGAAGCACAGGAGATCTTTGAAAAAGCTGTAGATACAGTCTGCGTGGATCATCATATCAGCAATACGAATTTTGCAAAGGAAAATATTGTAAAAGCAAATGCTTCTTCCACCTGTGAAATCCTGTGTGAACTTTTACCGATGGATAAAATCGGAACATTTAGTGCGATTGCATTTTATACCGGGATCATTCATGATACCGGTGTGTTTAAACATTCGAATACTTCGAAGAAAACGATGGAGACTGCGGGATATCTGGTGGAAAAGGGGATCCCTTTTGGGAAGATCATTGACGAAAGTTTTATATGAAAACGTATCGCCAGCTGCAGATCATGGGACGCTGCCTGTTAGAGAGCATCCGAGTGATGGATGGCAGATGCATCGTATCGGTTGTTACAAAACAGATGATGGATTTTTATGGAGCAAAATCTTCCGATCTGGATGGAATCATCGATGAACTGCGTACGACGCAGGGAGTCGAAGTGGCTGTGTTGCTGTCGGAAAAGGAACCTTTGGAATTTAAAGTGAGCATGCGGTCCAATCAGATCGTGGGATGAGTAAGATCGCGGTCTTTTTTGGCGGCGGCGGGCATGTAAGAGCTGCCGGCTGTACGATCAAAGGCTCCTCCTATGATGTGATCAATAACCTGACAGAACAGATTGAAAAACAGTTAAATCAGGGAAAATAACGGAGGCAGATGCGTGGACGGAATTATCAATGTATATAAAGAAAAAGGTTATACATCCCACGATGTAGTAGCAAAACTTCGTGGCATTCTGCACCAGAAAAAGATTGGGCATACGGGAACGCTGGATCCGGATGCGACCGGGGTACTGCCGGTCTGTCTGGGAAAGGCGACCAAAGTGTGTGAACTGTTGACCGATAAGAAAAAACATATCTCGCTGTCGTGCGTCTTGGTGTGCAGACGGACACGCAGGATCTGACAGGAACGATTCTGGAAGAAAAGGAAGTGAAGGTAACCGAAGAACAGATTCGGGAGACTACGGCTTCTTTTTTGGGGGACTATGAGCAGATTCCGCCGATGTATTCGGCTGTAAAAAGTCAATGGAAAACGGTTATATGAACTGGCAAGACAGGGCAAAGAGGTCGAACGGAAGGCAAGAAGGGTACACATTTACACTTGCGATATCCGAGACATTGCTCTTGCAAAGAATGAATTTTCGATGGAAGTAACCTGTTCAAAAGGAACCTATATCCGCACACTCTGTTATGATATCGGAGAAAAAATTAGGCTGCGGTGCGGCGATGGCATCTCTGGTACGCACTCAGGTTGACCGGTTTCAGCTTGAGGATGCGTTGACATTAGAACGCATCGAGGCATTGCAAAAGGAAAATGAACTGAAACCGTTTATCCTGCCGGTGGATCAGTTATTTGAATATTATGACAAGATCGTGGTGGCAGATAAAGCAATCTGTTATCTGCAAAACGGAAACAAAATAAATGCCGGATTCTGCCAGGGGAATATTCCCGGAGAAGATGGAAAAAAGTGCGTATGTACGATACGAAAGATCGTTTTTATGCCATTTACCGATGGGATGCCGGGCAGAATGTATTTGTGAATGATAAAATGTTTTTCCCTCATACGGAAGCATGACGGGAAGGAGAAAGAATCATGATAGTAATTAACAAAAGACCTTATCAGCTGAAAAACAGTGCCGTCTGTATCGGCAAATTTGACGGCCTTCACCGGGGGCATCAAAGCCTGATTGAAGAGATCTCGCACTTTTCTGACTGCAATAAAGTGCTTTTTACCTTTGCTTTTCCAAGGCACCGTACATCTTATCGCCGGAAGAAAAACGAACGAAAGCTGAAAAACTGGGGATTGATACTTATGTTGAGTGCCCTTTCGATGAGTCGTTAAAAGCGATGACGCCAAAAGAATTTTTTGAGGAGATACTGGTTCGGCAGTGTGATGCCAGAGTCATCTGTGTCGGGGATGATTTCCATTTTGGAAAGGACCGCGCCGGGGATGTGGATGTTTTACAGAAATTAGCAGAGGAAGCAGGGATTACCTGTATCATTGTAAAAAGAGAAAAAAATGTACGATGAGATCATAAGCAGTACCCGGATTCGCGAGGCGCTGGCAAAGGGAAATCTGCCGCTTGCCAATGAACTTCTGGGAATGCCATACATGGTGCAGGGAGAAGTGGTCCATGGCAATGAGATCGGTCGTACCTTGGATATGCCGACGGCAAATCAGATTCCGGATTCCAGAAAAATACTTCCGCCGTTTGGCGTGTATGCTTCGAAGGTGGCGGTGGATGGAATGGAATATTACGGCGTTACGAATCTTGGCGTAAAACCTACGATACCGGGAGAAAACCAAGTTGGAGTGGAGACTTGTCTGCTGCAGTTTGATGGTGACTTGTATGGAAAAATAATACAAGTGGAGCTTTGTAGTTTTCTGCGCGGGGAGCGTAAATTTGCCGGTCTGGAACAATTGATGCACCAAATGGAGGCGGATAAAAAGAATGCTGGTCTTTTCTTTGGACAATGAATCGGGAATACCGTTATACCAACAAATATATGAATATATAAAAGAAGAAATCATGCAGGGACGTCTTTCTTACCGGGAAAAATTACCTTCGGCAAGAGAATTGGCGGCCTCTCTTCTCGTGAGCAGAAATCCGGTGGACACTGCATATGAGCAGCTTGTCGCGGAAGGATATGTCTATGCTGTCGCCCAGAAAGGGTATTATGTTAATGAAATCACTTATATCCGGGAGTATAGTGGGCGGAAAGAAGACAGTCCGGCTCCGGAAGAAGAAAAATACCGGTTTGCCGGAAATATAATTTTAATCCGGATGAAGTGGACAGCAGTCATTTCCCTTATGCGGTATTTCGTTCTATCGCCAGAAATGTGATGGACCGGGAAGATTTTTTGTCTTCCGGAAATGCGCAGGGGAGACAGGCAGTTTCGCAGTCAGGTGGCAAAATATCTTTACCGGTCGCGCGGGGTGCAATGCGAACTTTCGCAGATTGTGATCGGAGCGGGAATCGGTTATCTTTTGCAGCTTCTTTCGGTATTGTTTCGTAAAAACGGAAAGATTGCTTTTGAAGAGCCGGGGTATGTCCGGGCGAAGGAGATTTTTGCTTCGTACGGATTTGATGTTGTGAATGTGAAGATTGCGGAGAAAACGGTTACGCCGGAAGAACTTGACCGGGCGCAGACCAGCCTCTGTTATCTGACACCTTCTCATCAATTTCCGCTTGGCACGGTAATGCCGGCACCGGAGAGACAGCGTCTTTTAAAATGGGCAAGAGAAAAAGAGGGACGGTATCTGATCGAAGACGATTACGACAGTGAGTACCGTTATAAAGGAAAACCGATTCCGGCGATGCAGAGTCTTGATCCGGAAGGAAAAGTGATCTATATCGGTACTTTTTCCAAAGTGATCACACCGGCACTGCGTCTTGGGTACATGGTGCTGCCAAAAAGAACTTGTTTCGCTCTTTCACCGGGAATGTGGTGCGTATAACTGCCCGGTTTCCCGACTCGATCAGCAGATCGTGACAGCATTTATGTCGGAAGGCCATTTTGATAAACATTTGAACCGGATGCGCAAGATTTACCGGGAAAAGCACGATGTCATGCTGTCGGAACTGCAGAAATATCCGGAAAAAGTTAAGGTGCACGGTGATTATGCCGGTCTTTATGTCATAGTAGAAGTGCTGACCGGAAAAAAGGAAGAGCAGATGATATGGGAAGCAGAAAAAAGAAATTTATCTGCGGCCGTTATCAGTGTATTACAAGAACGCAGAAGAGGTAGGAAAACCTGCGTTTTTACTTGGGTTTGCAGTACCTGATACAGAGACGATAAAGAGGGGGATTTTCCTCTTGTGTGAAGAAATATTTTAAAAAATCTTGTATTTGTACCAAAATTATATTAAAGTAGAAGTATACGACGTTAAAAATGATGAAATTCAGAAAAGAGGAAAACGATGGAATTAATATTGTCTATTTTAGCCGGTGTTGGTTTGTTTTTATATGGAATGAATCTTATGAGCGATGGTTTGCAGAAAGTAGCCGGCCAGAAGATGAGAGATGTACTTGAAAAGTTGACAAAAAGTTCGATTATGGGACTTCTCCTCGGTATTATATTTACCGGTATTATCCAGTCTTCTAACGCGACGACCGTTTTGGTAGTCAGTTTTGTAAATAGTGGTATTATGAAATTATCGCAGTCTGTCGGCGTGATCATGGGTGCCAATATCGGTACGACCGTGACGGGACAGCTGATTTCGTTTAAGTTAGATGCGATTGCACCATTTTTTATCATTGCCGGTGTGATTTTAGTCATGTTTATTAAAAAGCCGATGGCAAAGCGGATCGGTGAAGTAGTACTGGGGTTTGGTATTTTGTTCTTCGGAATGTCCACCCTTTCTTCGTCGGTAAAACATTTGAACCAGTTTGCGGCAGTAAAAACATTGTTTGGAAGTGTTACCAATCCGTTTTTGGCTGTTCTCATCGGATTTGTACTGACATCGATCTTACAGAGTGCTTCTGCGTCAGTAGGTATTTTGATCGTGTTGGCATCTTCCGGACTGATTCATCCTGACATTTGTTATTACATCATCATGGGATGCGACATCGGTGCGTGTGGGTCTGCCGTTTTGTCAAGTCTTGGTGGTAACAAAGATGCAAAACGTGCCGCCTTGATCCATTTGTCATTTAATGTGATCGGGACTGTGATCGTTATGATCCTTTTGGCAGTGGCAGGAAATCCAATCCGCAGTGCCATCCACGGTCTGACCGCATCCATCGCGGATACCGGACTTCGTGCGGGGCGTGACGTGGCAAATATTAACTCCATATTGAAAGTTTCCCAGGTGATCATTCTGTTCCCATTCAGCAAGTATCTGATCAAACTGACCAGATGGATTGTAAAGGGCGAGGACGAAGAAGTACATGGCCTGGAACTCAAATATATCGGCAATCATTCGATCTTTAATGTAACGACAGCTCTTCCGCAGGCGATTCACGAGACGGAGCGTATGGGAACGATGGCAGTCAATAATTTAAAACGTTCGATGAAAGCCTTGATGGAAAAAGATGAGGAAGCATTGGAAGAAGTGTATAAGAAAGAAGAAGTAATTGACTTCTTAAATACAGAAATTTCAATTATCTTGTTCGTGCAAACCAGTTATCCCTTCCGATTCAGGACCGGAAAGAACTGGGAGCTATGTTCCATGTGGTCAACGATATCGAGAGAATCGGCGACCATGCAGAAAATATCGCGGATTTTGCAAAGACGATGCGCAAAGCAGATCTGCAATTTAGTAAAAAGCAACCAATGAATTGATGGAATTATACGAAAAGGTATGTACATTATTGGAATTTTCAATCAAGAAATTTGTTTCCGGAGATGAGACGCATGCCATTGAGATCATGCAATTGGAAGATGAGATTGATAAAATGGAAAAGAAATTCCAGAAGAAGCATGTAAACCGTTTGGCAAACAATAAATGTGAACCACATGCCGCCATGATCTTTTCGGATCTTTTAAGTAATCTGGAACGTGTGGTAGATCATGGTGTTAATATCGCATTTGCCGAGCAGGACGAAGAAGAAGTATAAGCAGAGAGAGGGGCAGCTTTGGTAGGATATGTGCTTGCAGCGGGAATCCTGGTACTCTTAATTGGATTATTTGTATATGGATATCTTGCAAATTTTGAAATGAATGCAAAATGCCGCAGTGAATACGAAGTGATTCTGCCGGAAGCGGCGTGCAAAGAGCCGGTGCGGCTGGTTTTTCTGACGGATCTGCATGGCTGGATTTACGGAAAAGAAAATGAGAAACTTCTGAGACAGGTGGCACAGGGCAAACCGGATCTCATCTGTATCGGAGGAGACATGACAGTAAAGGAAGGAGAGGGATGCAAGTCCGCTCTTTCTTTATGTAGCAGACTAATGGAAATGGCACCGGTATATTATGCGATGGGCAATCATGAGATCCGTATGCCGGAGTATGAACAATACGTGAAAGAATTGGAAAAAATTGGCGTTGTCGTACTGCGAAACCAATCTGTCTTATGGCAGAAGAATTCCACAAAGTTTCGGATTTATGGCTTGGATCTTCCGCCGGAATGTTATCACCGGGGAAGAAAAAGGAAATTCCGACATCGGAGCAGATTGAAACTCTGCTTGGAAATCCTGTGAAAAAAAGGAAGACGAAGTGACAATCCTGCTTGCGCATAATCCGATGTATTTTTCAAAATACCATAATGGAAATCCGGATCTGGTGCTTTCCGGCCATCTGCACGGCGGCATTATGATCCTGCCGTTTCTCGGAGGTGTGATTGGACCTGATTTCCGATTATTTCCAAAATACTACGAGGGCGTTTTTAAGGAAAATGACACATTTATGATCGTGAGCCGTGGACTGGGAACGCATCATCTGCCGTTCCGGTTTTTTAATCGGCCGGAAGTGACGGTGATTGAAGTCCGTCCGGGTAAAAATAAATTGGTAGAGAGGAAGTGAAAACATGGGAATACCTGTTAAATTGGAGGTCTTTGAAGGACCTTTGGATCTGCTGCTGCATCTGATTGAAAAAAAATAAAGTGGATATTTATGATATTCCCATTGTTTTGATCACAGAGCAGTATCTCGACTATGTCAGTAAGATGGATACGAAAGATATGGATGTGATGAGTGAATTTCTTGTAATGGCGGCGACACTTGTGCGCATCAAGTCGAAAATGCTTCTTCCGGTAGAGGAGGAAGAGGAGGAAGAATTTGAGGATCCAAGGCAGGAACTCGTCGAGAGAATCTTGGAATATAAAATGTATAAATATGCTTCTTACGAATTGAAAGACCGGCAGGTGGATGCCGGCAGAATGGTATTTAAGGAGCCGAGCATACCGGAAGAGATTCAGGATTTCAAAGAAGATGTCGCGATCGAAGATCTGCTCAGCGATGTCACACTGGCAAAACTGCAGGGAATTTTCAATTCGGTGATGAAAAACAGGTGGACAAGATCGACCCGATCCGAAGCAAATTCGGAGAGATTGAAAAAGAAGAGATCAGTCTGGAAGATCATATCGTATTTTTGGATTCCTATGCGAAAGAACATAAGACGTTCAGCTTTCGGAAATTATTGGAAAATGGTTCCGGAAAAACTTATGTCATAGTTACCTTTTTAGGAATATTGGAAATGATGAAGATGGGAAAACTTACGATCGTGCAGGAAAATATTTTTGATGATATTTTGATCACCTATCGGGAAAAAAGAGGACAAGCGGAAGGAAAGAGAGGAATAAAAAGTGAGTATAAAAGAATTAGGGGGAGTGATCGAGGCCATTTTATGTACAATGGGCGAAGCGGTTGAAGTGGAACGGATCGCAGCTGCCGTAGAACATGATGAAGATACGATACGTCGTCTGATCCGTAACATGATGACACGATACGAGGAAGAAGACCGGGGAATCCGTATCATTGAACTGGATGGATCCTTTCAGCTCTGCACGAAGCCGGAAATGTATGAATATCTGATCAAAGTGGCACATGTGCCGAAAAAACATGTGTTGACTGACGTTATGCTGGAGACACTTTCCATCATCGCATACAAACAGCCGATCACCCGTATCGAGATTGAAAAAATCAGAGGAGTTAAATGCGATCATGCGGTTAATAAATTGATCGAGTACAATCTGATCTGCGAGGCCGGCAGACTGGATGCGCCGGGACGCCCGATCCTGTTTGCCACGACGGAAGAGTGCCTGCGTTATTTGTGGATCGAATCGCTGGAAGAACGGCCGATCCTGAATGAGGAAACCATCGATAACTTTAAGGAAGAGGCAGAGCGGGAAGTAATGCGTGAGATGGCTGCCGGTGAATTGTCAGGGGAGAACTTCCGGAAGAAATATTATCGGAAGAGGAAGAAGAACCTTTGATGAACTGGATGGAAGAAAGTGAAGAATAAAGAAAAGAAGCCGGATTTGACATTTTCTGTCAGTCCGGCTTCTTAAATGTTGAATTTGGCACACCTGCTTTTTATTTGTAATCTACCAATTCTACATAGACATTACGGTAATCGGTTCTTTTTTCTTTTGTAGACGCAATCGCAGTACGTGGATGCTGATTCAGCTGTCCGGTCAAAAGATAAGGGATGTTATAACCCCATACGACACCCTGCTCCTTGAGTGGCTCAATTTCATTTTCCAAAATATCCAGAATCGGAAGAATATTATATTTTGGGTTTTTCAGGAAACCAAGAAGAATCTCGCTGGCGCAGTTTCCGGCTCCACGGCCCATGCCGCTTACGGTAACGTCAAGATAGCTGACGCCGCGGGTCAATGCCTCAATCGTATTGGCAAACGCTAACTGCTGGTTATTATGTGCATGGATTCCGATGAATTTATTGTATTTCTCACCAAACGCAAGATACTTGTCAGCAAGTTTGCGCATCTGTTCCGGATAAATCGCACCATAACTGTCTACGATATAGATTCCGTCTACCGGACTCTGACCGAAAAGTTCAAGTGCTTCGTCGATGTCAGCATCATTGTCATTGGAGATGGCCATGATATTGATCGTCGTTTCATAGCCTTTTGCATGACAATATTCAATCATTTCAATCGCTGCCGGAATCGTATTGATATAAGTAGCGATTCGGATCAGGTCGATCACACTGTCGCTCTTATCAATGATATCGCGGCGAAAATCGGTTCTACCGACATCTGCCATCACGGCAATCTTCATGTCGGAATCGTTGTCGCCGACGATACGGCGAATGTCTTCTTCGTTACAGAATTTCCATGGTCCAAAATCTTTTTCGTCAAAAATATCTTTGGATGCTTTGTAGCCGAACTCCATATAGTCAACCCCGGCTTTGATGTTAGCCTGGTATAGATTTTTCACAAATTCATCGGTAAAACGAAAATCGTTTACCAGTCCACCATCGCGAATTGTCGCATCTACCACCCGGATGTCCGGACGATAGGATAAAATTGTTCCTTTGTTTTCCATTTTTCTTTTCCTTTCATCGTTTAAAAGAACGTATTTTTTTATTAAATGTAACTATTCAGGATTTAATGTACGGAAATCAATGAACCGTCGTGCTTGCACGTAAGAGGCTTTGATTTCCGTACATTAGATCCTGAATAGTTACTATAAAACCAATTCTAATTGTAACAGAAATAGAAGAAAAATGCAAAAGAAAATGAAACAAACTTTGACCGACGCTCAGTTCTATGCTATAATAAAAGTAATTTTGATGCGTAAACCGCAAATACTAATACAATGCGCAGTATTTTCGCGCGAGAAGGAGTTAAAAATGGATTACAAGAAAGCAGGCGTAGATATTGAAGCAGGATACAAAGCAGTTTCTTTGATGAAAGAACACATCGCTTCGACCATGAGACCGGAAGTATTGACAGATATCGGTGGATTTTCCGGGGCATTTTCCATGAAAAAAATTTATGGGAATGGAAGAACCTACATTGGTTTCCGGTACAGATGGTGTCGGAACAAAATTGAAGATCGCATTTCTTCTGGACAAGCATGATACCATTGGAATCGATTGTGTGGCAATGTGTGTAAACGATATTGCCTGTGCAGGCGGTGAACCATTATTTTTCCTTGATTATATTGCATGCGGAAAAAATGAACCGGAAAAGATCGCAAAGATCGTAAGTGGAGTAGCAGAAGGATGCCGTCAGTCAGAAGCTGCACTGATCGGTGGAGAGACTGCCGAAATGCCGGGATTTTATCCGGTAGATGAGTATGATCTGGCAGGATTTTCTGTCGGCGTGGTAGACCGCAAAGACATGATCACCGGAAAAGAGCTGAAAGCAGGCGATGTTCTTGTAGGTATGGCATCTTCCGGTATCCACAGCAACGGATATTCTTTGGTACGCCAGGTATTTTCGATGAATACAGAGGCACTTAATCGTCACTATGAATCCCTTTCCGGTACTCTCGGAGAGACCCTTTTGACACCGACGAAAATTTATGTAAAAGCATTGAAGGCAATGAAAGAAGCCGGTGTTAAGATCAAAGCATGCAGCCATATCACAGGCGGTGGATATTATGAAAATATTCCTCGTATGCTGATCGATGGAACTCATGCAAACATTAAAAAGACAGTTTTGTCATTCCGCCGATTTTTGAGATGTTGGCAAAAGATGGAAATGTGGAAGAGACAGCAATGTTCAATACCTATAATATGGGTGTAGGAATGCTCACAGCCGTAGATAAAAACGATGTAGATAAGACCGTAGAAGCCATTCGTGCAGCAGGTGAAGTGCCATATATCATGGGCGAGATCGTAGCTGGCGAAAAAGGCATCACATTATTATAATTGAGGTGATGGCATGAAGATAGCAGTTTTGGTATCCGGTGGAGGAACGAATCTCCAGGCGATCATCGACAGTCTTTCGGCAGGAAAGATCACCAATACGACATTGGAACTTGTCGTGAGCAATAAACCGGGAGCCTATGCGCTTGAGCGTGCGGCGAAAAACGGTATTCCGAGTGAATGTGTGATTCCGAAAGATTATTCTACAAGAGAAGAATACGGGGAAGCGATGATTTCCCTATTGGAAAAACATGAGATTGAGCTGGTGGTGCTGGCAGGATTTTTGGTTATCTTGCCGGAAAATCTTGTATCTCATTATGCCGGACGGATGATCAATATTCATCCATCCCTGATCCCGGCACACTGCGGCCCGGGATACTATGGACTGAAAGTGCATGAAAGTGTACTTGCCCGAGGAAACAAAGTGACGGGAGCAACCGTTCATTTTGTCAATGAGATTGCTGACGGCGGTCCGATCATTATTCAGAAAGCAGTGGAAGTGCAGGATGATGACACGCCGGAAATTCTTCAAAAGAGAGTGATGGAGCAGGCAGAATGGAACATTTTGCCACAGGCGATCGATGATATTGCCAATGACCGGATTGAAATTGTAGACGGAATAGTAAAACACAGATAGGAAAGTGAGGACTTTTCAATGAAAGTACTGATTGTAGGAAGCGGTGGACGTGAACATGCGATCGCAGCAAGCGCAGCGAAGAGCAAACAGGTAGATGAGATTTATTGTGCCCCGGGAAATGCGGGAATTGCCGGACTGGCAACCTGTGTGGACATTGGTGCGATGGAATTTGATAAATTGGCAGATTTTGCAGAAGAAAAAGAAATTGATCTTACCATTATCGGTATGGACGATCCATTGGTTGGCGGTGTCGTGGATGTATTTGAAAACGCGGTTTGCGTGTCTTTGGACCGAGAAAAATGCAGCGATCATCGAGGGAAGCAAGGCATTTTCCAAAGATTTGATGAAAAAATACGGCATTCCGACGGCTGCTTATGAAAACTTTGATTCTCCGGAAGCAGCACTTGCTTATCTGGAGACGGCAAAGATGCCGATCGTATTGAAGGCCGACGGTCTGGCTCTCGGAAAAGGTGTGTTGATTTGCAATACATTAGAAGAAGCCAAAGAGGGTGTTAAAACGCTGATGCTTGACAAGCAGTTTGGCGATGCCGGAAATCAGATCGTGATCGAAGAATTTATGACCGGACGTGAAGTGTCCGTATTGTGTTATTGTGACGGTACGCATATCAAACCGATGACAAGTGCACAGGATCACAAACGTGCGAAAGACAACGACGAAGGACTTAATACCGGTGGTATGGGAACCTTCTCCCCAAGTCCGTTTTATAATGAAGAAGTACAGCGCTTCTGTGAAGAAAAGGTATACCAGCCGACGATGGATGCCATGAAAGCAGAAGGAAGAGACTTTGTCGGAATTCTGTTTGTTGGCTTGATGCTGACAGAAGATGGCCCGAAAGTGCTTGAGTACAATGCACGATTTGGTGATCCGGAAGCACAGGTCGTTCTTCCACGTATGAAAAATGATATCGTGGATGTTATGAATGCCTGCATCGATGGCCGCTTGGATGAGATTGATCTGCAGTTTGAGGACAACGCGGCTGTTTGTGTCGTTTTGGCTTCCGATGGTTATCCGCTGCAGTACGAAAAGGGCAAAGTAATCACAGGGTTTGAGAACTTTGAAGGAAAAGACGGATATTATGTTTTCCACGCCGGCACAAAATTTGATGCGGATGGAAATATTGTTACCAATGGTGGACGTGTTCTTGGCGTGACTGCCAAAGGAAAAGATCTGAAAGAGGCACGCCAAAATGCGTATGCAGCGACAGAATGGATTTCCTTTGAGAACAAATATATGAGACACGATATCGGAAAGGCAATTGATGAGGCTTAAGTGCAATGTTTAGTGTATTCTACACTTGCAGCACTTTCTATAAAAATAAAAAAGGAGAGTAAGAGATGTATTCATTTGAAGAAGTAGTAAAAGCGGATCCGGAACTTGCCAAAGCGATGGAACTTGAGACGAATCGTCAAAATGATCATATCGAATTGATCGCTTCGGAAAACTTTGTAAGCAAAGCGGTTATGGCAGCGATGGGAAGCACTTGTACCAACAAGTACGCAGAGGGATATCCAGGAAAACGTTACTATGGTGGATGCCAGTATGTAGACATGATTGAAGATCTGGCTAGAGAGCGTGCGAAAAAACTGTTTGGCTGTACGTATGTCAATGTTCAGCCACACTCCGGAGCACAGGCAAATATGGCAGTATTTTTTGCCCTTGTGAAACCGGGCGAGACGGTAATGGGCATGAACCTCGATCACGGCGGACATTTGTCACATGGAAGCCCTGCGAACATTTCAGGAACGTATTATCATATCGTACCTTACGGAGTAAATGACGCAGGATTTATCGATTATGATGAAGTAGAGCGCATCGCGAAAGAGTGTAAACCGAAAATGATCATCGCAGGAGCAAGTGCTTACTGCCGTAAGATTGATTTTAAACGTTTCCGTGAGATCGCAGATGAAGTAGGAGCTTTCCTGATGGTAGACATGGCACATATCGCAGGTCTGGTAGCTGCCGGCGTTCACGAGAGCCCGATCCCATACGCTCATGTAACGACAACAACAACACATAAGACACTTCGTGGACCTCGTGGTGGTATGATTCTTTCCAGCGAAGAGTTTGCGACAGAGCACAAATTGAATAAAGCCATCTTCCCGGGAATCCAGGGAGGACCTTTGATGCATGTGATCGCAGCAAAAGCAGTCTGCTTCAAAGAAGCATTGGATCCAAGTTTCAAAGAATACGGTAAAAATATCGTGGCTAATGCGCAGGCACTTTGCAAAGGATTGATGTCACGTGGTATTGATATCGTATCCGGTGGTACGGATAACCACTTGATGCTCGTTGACCTTGTAAATAAAGGATTGACGGGAAAAGAAGTAGAAGCATGGCTGGATGAAGCGAATATCACAGCCAATAAAAATACCATTCCAAATGACCCACAGAGCCCATTTGTGACAAGTGGTGTTCGTCTTGGTACTGCTGCTGTGACGACACGCGGATTTAATACAGAAGACATGGATCAGGTAGCAGAGGCAATCGCTATGCTGATCGATGATGTCAATGCAAATAAAGCGAAAGCAATGGAAATTGTAAAGACATTGACCGATAAGTATCCATTATACTAAAAATACAAAATGATCCTATAGGAAAGAGAAGTCTGAGAAGATCGGGCTTTCTTTTTTGAGGCTGTTTGAGGAACTGTAACGATTCAAGACATCTCCCACACATTCGCATTTCGGAAAAATATGTTTTGACATGCCATTGAAAAAAAGAGGTAAAATAGGAAAAAGTGCAATTTTACAACGGAAAAGGATTTGTTGGCAGAAAGGTGAAAATTATGTTTGGAAATGGAAGAAAGACCATTGGCTTATTTATTTTCAGCAGTTATGAACAATATCAGCAGGAGATATGCCATGGAATTGCAGAACAAGCTTATAAAAAAGGATATAATGTATCCGTATTCAACTCATTTGGACGTTATGGTGACAATGTAGAATATTTTGAAGGAGAAGCAAGAATTTTCGATTTGCCGGACTATTCAAAATTTGCCGGAATCGTGTTAGCGACGGATACATTTGATATAGAGGGAGCCAAGGAGAAGATCATGGAGCACATCCGTAATGAGGCGAGATGTCCGGTCGTATCGCTGCGCCAGGCAATGAATGGGATTAATAATATTTTACTGGATGAAAGAGATACGATGGAGGAAATTATCCGTCATGTGATCGAAGTGCATAAAGCGAAGGATATTGCATTTATGTCCGGGCCGAAAGACCGATACGATGCAAATTTTCGTCTTGCCTGCTTTAAACGGATCATGAAAGAATATGGATATGAGATTGGAGAAAACAGAGTTTTTTATGGAAATTTTTGGAAAGACCAGGGAGGCAGAGCCTGTGATTATTTTTTTTCTGCCGGGAAATGGCCGGAAGCAATCATCTGTGCCAATGACAATATGGCACTTTCCGTCTGTGACATCCTTTGTGAGAGGGGAATCCGTGTCCCGGAAGACATTATCGTGACCGGCTATGATGGCGAAGAAGAGGGAAAATATTATCAGCCGGCGCTGACGACGGTCAAAGTGGATTTTAGGGATATGGCACACCAGGCAGTCAATCTGATTGATAAACATCAGGAAGATTTGCAAAATGAAATAATCTATGCAAAGACAAAATGTTATCTCAAAGAGTCGTGTGGCTTTAAAAAACGGATACGAATTTTGCAAAGCGGGCCATGCATTATAGTTCTAATCTTCGGTTAAGTAATATGGAGATGCAATTTAGTTTTATGTCTATAGATTTTGGGGAAATAGGAAAAATATGTGATATGCCGGCAGTCATCCGAAAGTATATTTACAACTATGAAGACTTTACCGACTATTATCTCTGTCTGTGCGATGAACTCGGACAAAGACAAAAGGAACATGTATCCCATTATACGGATAAGATGCACCTGCGTGTCGGATTTCACAACCGAGAGGTCATGTCAGCTCCGGGAGAAAATCTGGATATGGTATTTTCACAAAAGGAACTGCTGCCACATGAATTGGTCGATGATACACCACAATGCTTTTATTTTGTGCCGGTTCATTATCAGAATACATGCTTTGGTTATGAGGCATACCAGTTTTCCAGACCGGATAACGGCGGTTCTATCTATGCCCGCTGGACGATTGCGGTAGCCAATGCAATTGAGGCGATTCTTGTACAACAGAAGCTTCATAATCTGATCGATGAACTGGAAAATATGTATATCCGTGATGTGTTGACTGGATTATACAACCGCCGTGGCTTTGAAAATTATGCAAGAACACTTTTTTGGAAGCAAAGGTAAAGGAAAGCAGCGTCTGTGTGATCGGCATCGATGCGGATGGATTAAAGCCGGTAAATGACATATTTGGTCATCATGAGGGCGATAATGTTCTGCGTGCCATCGGTTATGCAATCAATGAAGCCGGCCGTCAGGGACAGATTGGAGCAAGGATTGGAGGAGATGAATTTGAAGTCATCCTGAGGAATGTCGATGAAGAAGATGCCAAACATTGGGTATATACGTTTGAACGAAGTCTGGAGACTTATAATAAAAATCCGAAAAACCCTATGAAGTTCATGCAAGCACAGGATATCGTGTCGGAATTCCGGGGGCTTCAGATACGTTGGAAAGCTTTATGAAAGAAAGCGATGACATAATGTACCAAAATAAAATAGAAAATAAACGCAGGAGAAATGAACCCCTGCGTTAAGAAGTTTTATTCGTAACTATTCAGGACGCCCCTCCTCCACATTCGCATTTCGAACACTTCGTGTTCTTTTCTCGCCTTTGACAAGGCTAAAAATGCTCATATGTGGAGGCCTATTAGGATCTCAATGTATGGAAATCAAAGTCTCTTACGTGCAAGCACGACGATTCATTGATTTCCATACATTGATCCTGAATAGTTACTCTTATTCGTGTAATTCCTCTCTCATAAGTCCAAGTGCGTTTTTTTTCAAGACGGGAAACCTGGGCTTGTGAGATGTGGATTTCTTGTGCTACTTCCATTTGTGTTTTTCCTTGAAAATAGCGGAGTTCAATAATATTTTTTCACGTATAGGAAGCGAACGGATCGCCTCGCGCAGGCATAACATTTCTACCCACCCATCTTCTTTATTTTTCTTATCACTGATCTGATCCATGACATAGAGGGTATCGCCCCCTTCAGAATATACCGGCTCATAAAGAGAAACCGGGCTTTGTATCGCATCCATTGCCATCGCAATCTCTTCAGGAGTGACGTTCAGTTTTTCGGCGATTTCTTCCAATGTCGGTTCTTTTTCTGATTGTTTCATTAGTGCTTCTTTGGTGTAGATCGCCTTATAAGCGATATCACGCAGGGAACGGCTGACGCGGATGCTGTTATTGTCGCGCAGATAACGCCGTACTTCGCCGATGATCATAGGTACCGCATAAGTGGAAAATTTTACCTGTAATGTTGTGTCAAAATTGTCGACAGCTTTCATCAAACCGATACAACCAATCTGAAAAAGATCATCCACATTTTCCCCGGTGTTTGTAAAACGCTGGATGATACTCAGGACGAGTCGGAGATTTCCATGGATAAACGTATCACGTGCATTGCGGTCGCCCGTTTTAATTTTGTCAAACAGGATCTGTTTTTCTTCTTCGGTGAGGAGTGGAAGTTTTCCGGTATTTACTCCACAGATTTCAACTTTGTATTGTGCCATTGTCTTGCCCTCACTTCTTTTGTATTTTTAGTTTGCCACAAATTGAATGAAATATTCCTGTTGTGAATAAGATTTATAAAAAGGAAAGAGGTTCCTCTATGCGTATCTGTGAATTGAGAGAGAAAAGTAATTAATGTGTGTGACGGGGAACGGATTGGGTTTGTGGAAGACATGATCTTTGATCTGTGTAAAGGCTGCATTTCCCACATTGTCGTCCCTAAAAATTGTAAATTCATGGGGATTTTTGGAAAAGAGGAGGAGTATATCATTGATCTGAGGTGCATTTGTCAGATTGGAAATGATATTATTCTGGTGGAGATGCCTCCTGAAAAAAAAACAAAATTTTTGTGAAAAATAACTTTACGACGAGGAGGTTTTCGATTATGATAAAAGAAGAAATTATAGAAAAGAGGTTACTAGGATGAAATGTCCATTTTGTGCAGAAGATAATACGAAAGTAATTGATTCCAGACCGGCGGATGATAATAGTTCCATCCGCAGAAGAAGACAGTGTGAGCGCTGCGGAAAACGCTTTACGACATATGAAAAATTAGAGACGATACCATTGGTTGTCATCAAAAAAAGATCTGGCACGCGAGCCTTATAACAGAGATAAGATCGAGCAGGGAATTTTCCGTTCCTGTACGAAGCTTGCCATCTCGATCGACGAGATCAATCAGGCAGTGGATCAGATTGAGACTGAGATTTTTAATCTCGGAGAAAAAGAGGTGTCCAGTAAATACATCGGCGAAGTTGTCATGGAACGTTTGAAGGCATTGAATCCGGTAGCATACGTGCGTTTCGCGTCGATTTACCGCGAGTTTAAAGATGTGAATACATTTATGGATGAAATTAAAAAATACTGGACAATCAGTAAAATGACATGTTATACTTTACATAGGCAATTTCTCCTTTTGGAAGGAAAGGAGAATTATTTATGTATAGTAAAGTATACAGTGCAGGGCTGAATGGCTTGGAAGCACAGAAAATTATAGTAGAGGCAGATGTCTCGGGGGACTTCCCTCGTTTCAGATGGTTGGTCTTCTGGCATCTGCGGTAAAAGAAGCCAGAGAAAGAGTACGTATTTCGCTACAGAATTCCGGGGTGATATTTCCTCCGAAACGAATTACGGTAAATCTTTCTCCGGCCGATATTCGTAAAGATGGCTCCGGCTTTGATCTGCCGATTGCCATTTCTTTAGTCGCCGCATTCGGCAAGATCCCTATTTCCCACACAGAACATATGGCTATTGCAGGAGAACTTTCATTGGATGGAAGAGTTCATGGAATTCATGGTGCCCTGTCGATGGCTATCGTTGCAAGAGAATCGGATTTTCGTCAGTGATGCTTCCGACAGCAAATGTGGCAGAAGCTTCGTTTGTAGAGGGGATTGATGTGATCGGTGTGCAGACATTAAAAGAAGCAATCGCGTATCTGCGAGGAGAGATTATAATCCCGCCGGCAAAGGGAGAGTGGGAGAAAACCGGAGGAGAAAGACAACTTCCGGAAGTTGATTTTTCGGAAATTTCCGGACAAAAGACGGCGAAGAAAGCTGCTGAAACGGCGGTGGCAGGTGCCCACAATCTGCTGATGGTCGGAGCACCGGGGACCGGAAAAACCTTTGCGAAGGCGTTGGTGGGAGTTATGCCACCTCTGTCTCGAAAAGAAATGCTGGAACTTACAAAAATTTACAGTGTTGCAGGCCGGCTGGATGAAAAAATGCCGGTTATCCTACAGCGACCGTTCCGTGCTCCCCATCATTCTATCTCTCCGGCAGCATTTTCCGGAGGCGGCAGCAAAGTTATTCCGGGAGAGATCACGTTGGCTCAGAATGGCATTCTCTTTTTAGATGAACTTCCCGAGTTTTCGAGAACGACACTGGAAATACTTCGTCAGCCGATGGAAGAGGGGAAAATCCATCTTTCCAGACTGGGACACAGTTTTGAGTATCCGGCAAAAATGATGGTCGTAGGGGCGATGAACCCATGTCGCTGCGGCTTTTATCCGGATATGCAGAAATGCCGGTGTACGCCGTTGCAGGTGCAGAATTATCTTGCCCGGTTAAGCGAACCTTTGTTAGACCGAATGGACCTCTGTGTGGAGATGGAAAAAGCAGTATTCGGTTTGCCGGAAATAAAGGAAAAAGTAGAAAACAGTGAACAGATCCGTTCCCGCATACTGGCAGCGAGAGAACGGCAGGAGAGACGATACCGGAAAGAAACGATTTCATACAATAGTGAACTGGATGGAAAAGCAATAGAAAAATACTGTAGTCTTAGAAAAAATGAGGAGGTTTTGTGGCGGGAACTTTGCGAGCAGTTAGAATTGTCTGCCAGAGGGGCAAAGCGTCTTCTTCGTGTGGCGCGTACGCTGGCAGATCTTTCGGAAAGAGAGCAGATTCAGGAAGAAGATTTGTTCGAGGCATCGATGTATAAGGGAATCAGCCGAAAATACTGGAATTCGATTCCGGAAGGCACACGGGGGTGATGAGATGACGCAGGAACAATATGGAATGTGGCTTTGCAGTATAGAAGGAATTGGAAGCCAAACGATACGGAAATTAATCAATCGTTTTGGTACCCCAGAAGAAGTATATACAAGAACAGAAGAACAATTAAAAAGAAGCAGAAATTGGCGACAGGGAGAGAAAACTGCTTATAAATGGAAAACGACAGTTTCATTATCGTGCCATGAAGCAAAAAATATCTTCCTATGATATGGACGTCATTTCTTATTTTTCAGAAAGGTATCCGGAAAAGTTGCGCCATATACCGGATTTTCCCAAACGGCTTTATTGGCGGGGAAAACTTCTACGTGAAGAACTTCAGATTGCAATCGTGGGTGCAAGAAATTGTTCGCATTATGGTCGTGAGATGGCACGCAGATTTGCGTATGAATTATCCGGCTCAGAAATCGGAGTTATAAGTGGGATGGCAAGAGGAATTGATGGCTGGGCACACCAGGGGCGTTGGAAGCCGGAGGGAATACCTATGCCATATTGGGAAACAGTGCAGAAATCTGTTATCCCAAAGAACATGCAAGGTTGTATCAAAGTATTGTACGAAACGGTGGTGTCTTGTCAGAATATCCACCGGAGACACCGGCGATGCCCGGATTTTTCCGATGCGAAACCGGATTATCAGTGCACTTTCTGACGGAGTTCTTATTGTGGAGGCAAGAGAAAAAAGCGGTTCCTTGATTACTGCAGAACTGGCACTTGAACAGGGAAAGGATATTTTTGTCATTCCGGGAAGAATTGGAGATACGCTGAGCGAAGGATGCAATCAATGGATTCGTCAAGGTGCTTACTTAGTCACAAAACCCTCAGATATCGTGGAATATTATGAGGCAAATGGGCTGCTTGCACGAAGAAAAAATCGAAAAATTTAGCAAAAATAAAAGTTTCCCTTGAAAGTGAAGAAAAATGGTGTATGCTAGTTTAAGTCTTGAGCCGAAAGAAGTAAATCAGATTGCGAAGGAAACAGCGCTTCCGGCAGCGATGCTTATGAAACAGTTGTTTTCCTGCAAAAAAAAGGCTTGGTCGAAGAAGTTGGGAAAAATAATTATATTAAAATATAGCACAAGGGGGCAGTTTTTGTATGGCGAAAAACTTAATTATCGTGGAGTCACCGGCAAAATCAAAAACGATCAAAAATTTCTCGGAAGTAATTATACGGTAGTGGCGTCTAACGGACACGTTCGTGATCTGCCGAAAAGTCAGATGGGTGTTGATTTTGATAATGATTTTGAACCAAAATATATAACGATAAGAGGAAAAGGGGAATTGCTGGCTTCTCTTCGAAAAGAAGAAAAAAAGCAGATAAGATTTATCTCGCAACGGACCCTGACCGCGAAGGAGAAGCGATTTCCTGGCATTTGTTTTTCGCACTGAAACTGGATCCGAAAAAGACAAAACGTATTACATTTAATGAAATTACAAAAAATGCGGTGCGCCAAGCTATCAAAGAGTCCCGCGAGATTGATATGGATCTTGTGGATGCCCAGCAGGCACGACGTGTGCTTGACCGTATCGTGGGATATTCCATCAGCCCGCTTTTTTGTGGCAGAAGGTAAAACGCGGACTTAGTGCGGGCCGTGTGCAGTCCGTGGCACTGCGTATCATTGCCGACCGCGAAGCACAGATCGATGCGTTTATTCCGACGGAATACTGGAGTATGGAAGCAGAATTTCCGGTAAAAGGATGTAAAAAGCCGCTTTTGGCAAAATATTACGGCAATCCGAAGAAACAGGAAAATATCGGGAAAGAAGAACTTGAGAAAATATATAAGGATTTGGAGGGAGCGGTGTACGAAGTCTCTGAGATCAAAAAAGGAGAGCGTACCAAAAAGCCACCATTGCCATTTACGACAAGTACGCTGCAGCAAGGAATGTGCCAAGCATTTGAACTTTGCTACATCAAAGACGATGCGTATCGCCCAGCAGCTCTATGAAGGTGTGGCAGTAAAGGTCATGGAACAATTGGTTTGATCACGTATCTTCGTACAGATTCTACACGTATCTCACAGGAAGCAGATGCCGAGTGTAAGGAGTTTATCCGTGAAAATTATGGAGCAGAAAATGTGATGGAAAATGCTGCCCGGAAGAAGGAAACGAAGAAGATTCAGGATGCGCATGAGGCGATTCGTCCGACGTATGTGAACCTGACACCGGCAGTTGTGAAAGATTCTTTGTCAAGAGATCAATTCCGTCTGTATCAACTGATCTGGAAACGTTTTGTCGCAAGCCGGATGAACGGAGCGAGATATGAGACGACTTCCGTTAAGATCAATGCCGGAAATTACCGCTTTACAAGTTCCGGTTCTAAGATTGTATTTCCCGGATTCCTTTCGGTATACCAGAATGATGAAGACAAGGAAGAAAATAATGCTGCCCTTCATAAAGTAGCAAAAGGTGATGTGTTTAAAGAAGTGGAATTAAAGAAAGAACAGCACTTTACACAGCCACCGGCCCATTATACGGAGGCTTCCCTCGTGAAAGAACTGGAGGATCTTGGGATTGGACGCCCGAGTACGTATGCACCGACCATTTCGACATTGATTTCAGAAGATATCTTGCCAAGGAGAATAAGAATCTGTATTTGTCTGATTTGGGAGATATTGTAAATAGAATTATGGTAAGTGCCTTTCCGAGCATTGTTGATGTAAATTTCACAGCGACGATGGAAACACTTTTGGATGGTGTGGCAGAAGGAACGGTAGAATGGAAGAGCATCATACGGAATTTTTATCCGGACCTGAAAGAAGCAGTCGAACATGCCGAGCAGGCATTGGAAAAAATTGAAATTGAAGATGAAGTGACCGATACGATCTGTGAAAACTGCGGCAGAAATATGGTCATCAAATATGGACCTCATGGAAAATTTTTGGCATGCCCGCGATTTCCGGAATGCCGTAATACCAACCCGTATTTTGAAAAAAGTGGCGTGAAATGTCCAAAATGTGGTGGCGAGATCGTCATCAAAAAGACACAGAAGGGTCGCCGTTATTATGGATGCGAAAATTATCCGGAATGTGACGTGATGACATGGCAGAAGCCATCGAAAGAAATTTGCCCAAAATGCGGAAATATGTTGCTGGAAAAAGGAAACAAGCTTGTCTGCGCAGATTCAGCGTGTGGATATATTGTTGAAAAAAAAAGGATAATGCTTGAATTTTTTTTTGAACTGTGATAAAATTATGGAAAGTGATTGTGAGGCATGAAGATGAGTGTAGAACTTTTTAGACAAGACACGGAAAATCAATCAATTGCTAAGGGATAATCGTGTGTCGAAAGTGGCATTTACGGATTTGTGCCGGTTGCTTGGCGAATTATTAGAATCCAGTGTGTATGTAATCAGTAACAAAGGAAAAATTTTAGGTATAAATCAAATGCCGGATGACACACCCCATTCCTTTTTCCCATCTTCCGAAGGGCAGTATATGGATGCAAAGATGGCAAAGCGTTTTCTGGAAGTTTTATCGACAAAAGAAAATGTGAATCTGGAGTTTATGGGATTCCCTCGGGAAGTGTCAGAAGAAATTCAGGCAATGATTGCACCGGTATACATAGCAGGGAAGCGGCTCGGGACATTGTTCTTGGCAAGAAGAACCCGGTGTTATGGTATCGAAGATATTATTTTGACAGAGTATAGTACGACGGTAGTCGGACTGGAAATGATGCGGGCGGTTTCGGAAGAAGATGATTTTGCGAGCCGTAAGAAGCAGGAAATTGAATGAATATTACATATTTTATCGCCTTTGGAAAAAAGTGCGGTAAAGCAGGTGATTCAGCGGATTGAACAGGGGGAAGGTACGATCGTGACTTCCCGTCTGGCAAAAGAAGTAGGAATTACGCGGACAGTAATTGTAAATGCACTGAAAAAAGTGGAAAGTGCAGGATTGATTCAGACAAAATCGTATGGTGTGAAAGGAACGCACATCAAGGTTATGAATGATAAAATATACACCGATTTTGTAACACAAAAATGGAAATGGATTTCTGATGACGCAAATGGAATTGTGCTTTTTCGCGATTCTCTTTGCGTTTTTATACGAAATAGTTTGTTAGGAGGGATTTTCTATGGTTTTGTCAAATGCATATAACTATGTGAATGTGCTTGGAAAAGCGGCAGATGCAAGCTGGACGAGAAATGACATTTTGGCAAATAATATCGCTAATGCCGATACGCCTGGGTTTAAGAGAAAAGACGTGCAGTTTGAAACCTATCTTAAAAATGCGGTAGCAGGAACAGACAGTCTGAATGAGACGGTTGCAAATATTGACTTAAATGAGTTAAATTGTACAACCTATACCGACCAGGCAAATCTCAGTTATCGTTACGATGGAAACAATGTTGATATCAATACGGAAAATGTAGAATTGGCAAAAAACCAATTAAAATATTATACGCTTATGAATTCTATGTCACAGGAATTTTCGCGTTTAAAATCTGCATTGCGTACGTCTTGATGATAAATGAAGACGATGGAGACAAAAAGAAAGGATGAAAAGGATATGTCAGTATATGGAGCTATGGATATCAGTGCATCAGGAATGACAGCACAGCAACTTCGCACCGATATTATTTCACAGAATATTGCCAATGTGAATACTACCAGAGATGGAAATGGAAAAGTGTATAAACGGAAAACCGTTGTCTTTGAAGAAAAAGTTATCCTACATTTAATGAATCCCTGCAGTATGCAACCGGAAATATCGGTAAGGGTGTCAAAGTAACGGAGATTGTAGAGGATCCGTCTGAGGGGAATAAGGTGTATGACCCTTCCCATCCGGATGCTGACGAAGATGGATATGTTACTTACCCGAATGTAAATACTGTGACGGAAATGACGAACATGATCGATGCGACACGAGCATACGAAGCCAACGTTACGGTGTTAAATTCCACCAAGGGGATGGCGTTAAAAGCACTCGAAATCGGAAGTAACAGTTAATAGATAAAAACTAAAGGAGAAGAAAAAGCATGGATATCACAAATATTTCAGCAATTCAGTCGTTGTCTGATGTAAGCAGATATACGGATTCGACAGCCAAAGTGACAGGGAGCGGAGAGGAAAATCGTTTTGATTCCTTTTTATCTTCTGCGATTAATATGATCGGAGAAACCAATCAGCTTTCGAATGCAGCGCAGGCAGAAGAAATACGTTATTCAACCGGGGAGTCGGATAACTGGCATGATCTGATGGTTGCTCAGCAGAAAGCCAATATTTCTCTGCAGTACACCGTTGCTGTAAAAAATACAGCATTGGAAGCATATCGGACTTTGATGAATATGCAGATGTAATAGACAGACACTTATGATGTTAGGAGAGTAAATTGTATGATGGATCAATTGATTGCCATAAAAGATAAATTGCTGGCTTTTTGGAATAAATACACGACAAAGCAGAAGACGATCATTATCTGTGTTGTGTTAGCGGTGTTTTTGCGATCGTGATATTGTCCTATGTGTTGACGAGGCCGGTATATACGCATCTGGCTTCTTTTTCCGATGCCAGTCTGGCAAGTACATTATCAGATTCCCTCGACAGTGAAGGGATTACATACAAAATGGAGACAGACCCGAGTACAGGGATTACTTCGTTTGATGTAGAACAGAGCAAATATTCCGATGCCGTACTGGCGATGGGAGCCAATGGTATCGTGGATAAAGAGATGAGCTGGGATGATGCTTTAAAAAGTGATATGACGACATCTTCTCTGGAAAAACAGACCAAGATCACACTGGCACTCCAGTCTTCAATCAAAGAGAATCTGCTTAAATTTGATGGTGTGGAAGATGCTACGGTTATCATTAACCGCCAGGAAGATGATAAGAAGTTTATTTCAGCAACAAAAGAAACAGCGGTTAGTGTGTCTCTGAAATTGGCAGATGGAAAAGAGTTACCGACGGAGACAGCGACGGCGATGGCTTATTATCTTACTAACGCAGTAGGAAATACGACGACAGACAACATTGTTATCGTGGATACGAAGGGGAATCTTTTGTATGGTGCGAAAACAGATAATACGCTTGGTGGTACGATGTCGGGAACCGAAGATTATAAGGCAAAATTGCAGCAGACATTTTCCGAACGTACGGAAAAAATGCTTTTGAAAGCCGGCTATGACGATGCCGACTGCAGCAAGACAAATATTAAATTTAACATGGACAAAGTGACGGAACTGGTTACGACGTATTCAGTGGCAGACGGTCAGGACCAGGGATACTATTCCAGTTCGTATGAGTACTCTTCTACAGGGGCTTCCGGAAGCGGTGGTACACCGGGAACGGATTCAAACAGCGAAGAGACAGATTATATGATCCAAAGCAATGGAGGTTCTAATTCGGAAACGATTTTGAATAAATACAATTACCTGCCAAATGAAGATGTTAAAAATATCGAACATGAGGTAGGGGCTGTTGTGCCGGAAGAATCTTCCATGGGTGTTGTTTTGACAAAGTACAAAAGATATCGGAAGAGTCACTGCAGGAAAGCGGAGCTCTTGATAATATTTCATTTGAAGAGTACGCAGAACAGAATAGTGATCCGACGACGCTTGAAGTGCCGGAGGAAATTACCCAACTTGTTTCGGCGGCGACCGGTATCGCGCAGAATAACATAACGATCATTGCACAGGAACAGCCGGTTTATGAAGCAGCAGAAAAGACTGGATTTACAGGAAGTCTTACCAACTACCTGATGATCATTCTTGCCGTATTGATCGGTGCCCTTCTTATCTTTGTTATCATCCGCGGTACTTCACCGGTGAAAGTAACAGAGACAGAGCCGGAACTTTCGGTAGAAGATCTGCTTGCAACGACAAAAGAAAATGAGGAAAATCTGGAAGAGATTGAACTTAGTGATAAATCCGAAACACGAAAGATGATAGAGAAATTCGTGGATGAGAATCCGGAAGCGGTTGCGATGCTACTGCGAAACTGGATCAATGAGGACTGGGGATAAGATAGGAGGTACACGAGCATGAGTGCAGTATCAGAATTGGATGGGATTCAGAAAGCAGCGATTCTTTTGATCACACTTGGACCGGAGAAGGCTGCGGGAATCTTTAAACATTTAAAAGAAGACGAGATTGAACAGCTTACTTTGGAAATCGCCAATACGCGAAGTGTATCTCCGGCAGATAAAGAAGCGGTTTTGAACGAGTTCTATGAAGTTTGTCTGGCACAGCAGTACATCGCAGAAGGTGGTATCGGTTATGCGACGGATCTGCTTCAGAAAGCATTGGGAGAGGACAAAGCCAAAGAGGTACTTGGAAAACTTACAGCATCTCTTCAGGTACGTCCATTCGAATTTATTCGAAAGACAGAGGCATCTCAACTTTTGAACTTTATTCAGGACGAGCATCCACAGACTATTGCGATGATTTTGTCATATCTGTCTCCGACACAGGCGGCAGGGGTTATCAGTACCCTACCTCCGGACAAGCAGACCGATGTAGCCAAGCGTATCGCTTTGATGGATCGTACGTCACCGGATGTCATCAAAGAAGTGGAAAATATTTTGGAGCAGAAACTGTCATCACTGGTCAATCAGGATTACACGATCGTTGGTGGTATCGATTCCATCGTAGAAGTGTTGAACACGGTAGACCGTGGTACAGAGAAACATATTATGGAAAATCTCGAGATCGAAGAGCCGGAACTTGCCGACGAGATCCGAAAGAAAATGTTTGTATTCGAAGATATTCTTATGCTTGATGACCGTTCCATCCAGCGCGTTCTCCGTGAAGTGGAAAATGGCGAACTGGCAGTTGCCCTCAAAGGTGCAAATGAAGATGTACAAAATGTTATCTTCAACAATATGTCTACTCGTCTGTCCGCAATGATCCGTGAAGACATGGAATATATGGGACCGGTTCGTATGAAAGATGTCGAAGAGGCACAGCAGAAGATTGTAAATATTATACGTAAGTTGGAGGATTCCGCTGAGATTGTAATATCAAGGGGCGGAGGTGACGAGATCGTTGTCTAATTTAATTAAGTACCAGTTTGTCGATCTCCATCCATTCGATACAGTAAAGATCAACAACAATGACAAAAAGACAATTTTATTCCGCTGGGAAAAGATGGTGGGATTTCGATAGAAACCATCGGCCAGCAGGAAGCGGAAAAAGCAATTTTGTCTTTACAAAAAAGGAAAATAATGAGGCGGAGCCGGAAAATATTTCGGAAGAAGAATATGAGAAAACAAAAGAAGAAGCAGAGTTTCTCATAGAGGAAGCCAAAAATCAGGCAGAACAGATGCGAAGCGAGGCATCCCGACAGATTCAGGAAGAGATGAAGCGGGCAGTAGAGGACGGCCGAAACCAGGGATATCAGGAAGGCTGGCAGCAAGCGGAACAGGAAATCGCCCAGCGGAAAAAAAGAACTCGATGATACGGCGAGAAACCAGAAACGTGAGTTAGAAGAATATGTCGATGGAATTGAGAAAAAGTATGTCGATGTGTTGATTGCCCTGCTTCAGAAATTGACGGGAGTTCTGATCGAAGACCGTGATGATCTGATCTTATATCTGATTCAGACGACAATCCGAGACCTGGAACCTTCTGACAAATATTGTATCCGGGTATCCGGGGATGATATTTATGAAGTCGAGAGCAACAAAGAAAAGATTATACAGGAACTCGGAGAAGGCGTCAGCCTTGATCTGGTAGAAGAAAAAGGACTGGAAAAGGGACAGTGTGTGATCGAGACGCAGAGCCAGATGGTAGACTGTGGTTTTCAGACACAGCTGGATACACTGATCCGGGATTTAAAAATGTTGGTTCATTCCTAAAAAACGGAAATGAGGGAAACTATGGAACTATCCGAAAAAATTCACTTTGACCGCTATGAGGCACTTTTGGATCGAAGTTATGTGAAACATCTCGGAAAGGTGGCAAAAGTGGTTGGACTTACCATTGAATCAATTGGTCCGATGGCAAAATTGAATGACTTATGTTTGATACGGTCGAATTCAGCAGCCGGTGTCGTAAAAAGCCGAAGTGGTTGGATTCGGGATGACCGTGTCCTTTTGATGCCTTACGATAACGTCGAAGGTGTAGGACTCGGAAGCTGGGTCGAAAATACCGGCGCACCGCTTCAGGTGCCGGTAAGTGAAGAACTTCTGGGACTGACATTAGATGGTGTAGGAGAACCGATGAATGCCGACAGTCTTGGGGCGGATTGTGCTCATTATTCTGTAGAAGCGGCACCGCCGGATCCTCTTAGCAGAAAGATCATAGATGAAGTGTTGACGTTGGGAGTAAAAGCGGTAGATGGACTTCTTACGATTGGAAAAGGCCAGAGAATTGGAATTTTTGCAGGAAGTGGTGTGGGAAAGAGTACACTAATGGGTATGTTTGCCAGAAATACGAAGGCCGACATTAACGTAATCGCGCTGATCGGAGAGCGTGGACGAGAAGTAAGGGAATTTATTGAACGAGATCTGGGAGAAGAAGGAATGAGACGTTCTGTCGTTGTCGTGGCAACATCGGATAAACCGGCGTTGATTCGTAAAAAGGCGGCACAGACGGCGACGGCGATTGCAGAATATTTTCGAGATCAGGGAAAAGATGTATTACTTATGATGGATTCCCTGACGCGTTTCTCAATGGCACAGAGGGAGATTGGGCTGGCATCCGGAGAACCGCCGGTATCACGTGGTTATCCGCCAAGTGTGTACGCACAGATGCCCAAATTGCTCGAGCGCGCAGGAAATTCTGACCGCGGTTCCATCACAGGTCTTTATACGGTGCTTGTCGATGGAGATGATTTCAATGAGCCGATCACTGATACGGCCCGAGGAATCCTGGATGGTCATATCGTGCTTTCGAGACAGATGGCGCAGAAGAATCATTATCCGGCTATTGATGTACTGCAGAGCATATCGCGTGTCATGAGTTCGATTATCACAAAGGAACACAAAGTAGCTGCCGGAAAGATGAAACAGGTGCTGGCGACGTATCAGGAGGCAGAAGACCTGATCAATATCGGAGCTTACAAGGCGGGATCCAACCCGGACATTGACTTTGCGATTGATAAGATCCGTGCCGTAAATGCTTTTCTACAGCAGCAGACCGATGAGAAGTATACATTTGAAGAATCTCTTCAGCAAATGCTTGATATTTTCAGTGAGGATGGTGAATAACCATGGGACGGTTTCGGTTTTCGATGCAGAATATATTGCAAATGAAAGAAAAACTTGAAACACAGGCAAAAACGAATATGCACAGGCAAATGCCAGATTGCTACAGGAGCAGGAAAAACTGGAAATTCTGCAAAACCGGCTGCGGGCCAATGATGAACTTTTTAAAAGGTGAATTGCAGGAAAGTTTAACGATTGTAAAAATAAAGAAAATCAAGCAGGATAGTGAAATTTTAGAAACGTATATTGAAGTACAAAATAATGTCATTGTTCGTGGTGAAGCAGAAGTGGAGCAGGCGAGAAAAAATTGACAGAAGCGATGAAAGAACGAAAGATTTTTGAAAAACTACGCGAAAAAGCATGGGAAAAATTTCAAAGAGAAGAATTGCAGAAAGAACAAAAAGAAGTGGATGAACTGGTAAGTTACACCTATTCAAATTCGACAGAAAGGATTTAAAGATTATGGCTAGAAAGAAGAAAAAAGATAAAAATGTAGAAGTTGCACAGGAAGAAAGCGGTGGAAGCAAACTGCTTACGATATTGATCGTAATTGCGATCGTATTGATCTGGCTTGGAATATTTGGTGTATTGATCAAAATGGATGTCGGAAATTTCGGAAGTGAGGTATTGGCACCGGTGATCAAAGATGTGCCGGTGATCAACCGTATTTTGCCGGATGATGGTTCTAACAGCCAGACAAACGGTTATACCAATATTGATGAGGCAAATGCACGCATCAAACAGCTGGAAAATGAACTGGCTTCGCTGAAAAGCACCAATTCTGCCAGTGCAGATGAAGTGACACAGTTAAAAAAAAGAAGTAGAACGATTGAAAAAGTTTGAAGAACAGCAAAAGTCATTTGAGCAGCGCGTAAAGAAATTTGATGAAAATGTTGTTTACAATGATAAGGCACCGGACATATCCGAATACAAGCAGTATTACGAAGAAATTGATCCGGATAACGCCGCTGCGATTTATAAAGATGTCGTAAAAGATCTGACGTATACAGCCAAGATTACCAAACAGGCGACGATGTACAGTAAGATGGATCCGGATAAGGCTGCAGTAGTGCTGGAAACCATGACGGGAGATCTTGATCTTGTCGCTTCGATTTTGGACAGCATGACAGAGTCCAAGAGTTCTGCTATTTTGGCAGCGATGACACCTGAGACGGCGGCTCAGATCACGACAAAAATGACGGAAAAATAGTGCCCACAACGGTTAAAAACAACAGTTTTTTGACCGATATATATATAGTGGATGATTTGGGTGATAACAAACCCGGAAAGGAGGAAACATGAAGACAGCAAACATTTCTTTAAATGTACAGGCGGTACAATCCCGCGGCATGGACAAAAGTGCATCCGTAAAAGATAAGTCGTTTGAAAATTTTTTTCAAAAAACACGGCAAACACATCGGAAAAAGCACAGCCGGCGAATGTAAAGACTTCCGGGAAGAAAGAAATAACCGATGGTTTTGATTCTCATAAGATTACGGTCAAAGCGGACAAAAACCAGACACCTGTGGAAAACGAGATGCCGACAGAAGAAATTGCGGAAAAAGTAACCACGTTGCTGCAAAATGTCTTTGGTCTTTCCAAAGAAGATGTGGAAGATCTGCTGGAGCAGCTCGGAATTACACCGATGGATCTGATTGTGGATGTTACCGGTGCACAACAGTTACAGGCGACAGGTAACACTTCGAATATCAATGCACTCATTTTGGAGATGCATGGTGTGGAAGATTCCAGTGCAATGCTTGTATCGGATGAACTTACTTCCGATTGGATGCAGATCACACAGGGGATTTCTGAAATTTTGGAACAGGTTTCCGAAGTGCCTCAGGACTCACAGGATATGCAGAACTTCTTACAAAATCTGACAGAAGTAATAACGGAAAATAAAAATGTTCCGGAACAAACACAGAAGCAGACAGATGTAGAAGCAGATTCGGTGACTGATACATCTGCAGTAACGGTTTCACAAGACGAAAGTGTTCCGGTCACTGTAGAAGTTTCAAACGAATCCGGACAATCGGATGCTTTTGCACAGGATTCACAAACCGGTTCCCAGCCGGCGGCAGAAGCGGAAAATTCGTTACCGGCATTTGTGGACAGACTGACGCAGGCGTTTGAACCGGGTACGGAAAATACAGAGATCCGTCAGGTTTCCATGCAGGAGATCGTAGATCAGGTAGTGAACCATATCCGCATTCGTGTACTGCCACAGACAACAAGTATGGAACTGCAGTTAAATCCGGAATCTCTCGGACGTGTGCATTTGAGCGTTTCATCCAATCAGGGCGTTGCGACAGCGACACTTACGGTTCAGAATGAAATGGCAAAAGAAGCACTGGAGGGCCAGCTGGTTGTATTGCGGGAAAATCTCGAAAGTCAAGGTTTGAAAGTAGAATCGGTAGAAGTAAATGTATCCAATTTTGGATTCAAAAACCAGGAAGATTCAAACAATCATAACTTTGATCAGAAAAAGGTTCTGCCAAACGTTTTCGCGTCGATGCCGGAGAACAGGCATTGGATGGGGATAATGTTTCTCAGGAAACAGAGACAGAACGACAGGATGGAGAAAGTATTGTGGATTATACTGCATAATAAAAAGGAGGCGAACACATGGCAACATCATTGGATGGTATTGTGACAGGACTGAATGATCTGAGTTTTGATAAAAACAGAGTCAATAAGTCGCAGTCATCGGATCGTGCCGTAGGAGGAGAACTTGGAAAAGATGAATTCTTGCAGCTTTTGGTGTGTCAGATGAAAAATCAGGATCCGCTTGAGCCGGAGAAGGATACTCAGTTTATTGCACAGCTCGCACAGTTCTCAGCATTGGAACAGATGCAGAATCTGAACGAAACTGCTGTAAATTCACAGGCGTTTGGATTGGTTGGTAAAGCCGTTGTTCTTAATACAAAGAGTACAAATGGAAGTATTACCGAAGTACAGGGTGTAGTTGATTACATTGCTGTAAAAAACGGAACCGCACAATTATCTGTAAATGGACAGTTATACTCTATTGATGATTTGGTAGAAGTAAAACAATCCTATGCAGATGTGGCAAAATATCTTCCTGTTGCAGAGCAGACGGAAGCTGTTTATGACAAATCAAACAAAAGTATGGTCGATATTAATATCAACCTTGGCAGCGGAAACTATGCAGCAAGCAGTGTAGCTGTTATGTTAAATGGAGAATATATTAAATCCGACTATTTGTCTTACAACAACGGAGTACTGTCTATTGCACCGGGGGCTTTTGAAAATCTGGATAACGGAACATACAAACTGGCGTTGTGCTTTGACGATCCATATAATACGACGATTACAGATAAAGTTACGGTAAAAGTGACAGAAAGTGGCATTTCCAAGGATGAAGATGACACGACGACAGAATGAAACGATCATTCTTTAGGAGGTGGACAAAGCGATGAATATCAATAAAAGTAACTTTGCTTCCATCGATGAAATGCGGCATAAAATAAATGCAGCAGAACAAAAACAAATCAAACAGCATCAAAGACCGGTGAAAAATCCACAACGTTTGGAGAAGTGTTACAGAGCACAGCAGATCGTGTTCGATTTTCCAAACATGCGGCAAGACGCTTGGAGACAAGAAATATTTCTATGACGAAAGAACAGCAGGCACGTCTGGAAGAGGCGGTAGATCGGGCTGAGGAAAAGGGCATGACGGAATCTCTTGTTATGGTAGATGATCTTGCATTTATTTTAAATGTGAAGAATAAAACAATCGTCACTGCGGTCAATGATACTTCAAATGCAGTTTTTACCAATATCGATGGAGCGATCATTAATTAAAATTGCCGCAGAAAGAAAATGAAACCATGCCGGCCCTTAACAGGACGCATGATAATCCCTGACTGACAGAGGGGTTAACAAATGCAGGAATTTGAAAATGGAGGGTGATTCATTATGATGAGATCATTGTGGTCCGGTGTATCAGGATTGAAAACCCACCAGACAAAGATGGATGTTATTGGTAACAATATCGCAAATGTAAATACGGTAGGATTTCGTTCCAGTTCGGTAAACTTTACGGATGTGTTTTATCAAACGACACAGGAGCTTCCGGTCCGAATGCGACGACAGGAGCAGCCGGAAGAAATGCCGTTCAGATCGGTTTGGGATCCAATGTAGCATCCATTAGTGTAAATATGAGTGGAACCGGCGCAACAAACCGTACCGATAGAGGTATGGATCTGATGATAAACGGGGATGCATTTTTTGTTGTAAGAAGCAACGGAAGTACATATTTTACAAAATCCGGATGTTTTGACATCGATGCAGCGGGTACACTGTACTGCACGACAAACGGAGCTTCCGTACTCGGATGGGGGTGGATGCCAATGGTGAAATTCGTAAGGATACGGCAGATACCTTACAGCTGATGTCTCCGGAAAACCAAAATGCAGAGCCGGCAGCCACAACAAATGTTACATTATCCGGTAATATTGACAGCAAAGATAAACAGGTAACCTATAGTGCAGATGGAGCGGGATATCCGATTTCTGTCAGCTTTTATGACAATGTCGGAAATCTGTTTACTGCAAAATTGTCTGTTATGAAAGCCAATGCGACAACAGACAATGAATACACGGTAGGAATTACGGATATCATGGATTCCAAAGGAAATTCCATTTTGAAGCAGGCGACTGTGGATGCCAGCGGAAATACCGTTTACAGTACGACAAACCAGTACGTCAGCTTTGGTGGACAGAGTCCATTGAACTATACCGTAGATCCGGATGGTACAATCACATTTGCACAGAGTACATCCCTTTTAACCTTTAATGGTTCTTCGGGTGAATTCGTAAGTGTTTCCGGTGAAGTGGAAGGAATGCTGAACTTAACGTTAAACGATGGAAATACGGAAAATAACGCCTTTCCGGTGAATGGTGTCAATATTGATTTTTCCGGACTTACGATGTATGCCACAAAAGGAACTTCTACCGTAAAACCGGAGCGCGGAGATAAAGACGGACACAATGCAGGAAATGCTGCAGGTACTTTGAACGGATTTTCAATCGGAACCGATGGAAAAATCTATGCTGTATACAGCAATGGAGATGATAAACTGCTTGGGCAGATTGCAGTAGCGTCATTTGCTAATCCATCTGGCTTGGAAGCTGCCGGAAACAGTTTGTTTGCAGCAACACTGAACTCCGGTGATTTTGATGGAGTTGGCCAGGATATTACTGAAGTTGGAAGTTTTTCCGTAGGTGCACTTGAAATGTCAGATGTAGACCTTGCTACTGAGTTTACGAATATGATCACAACGCAGCGTGGTTTCCAGGCAAACTCCCGTACAATTACGACATCCGATACGATGTTGGAAGAATTGATCAATCTGAAACGTTAAAAAGAATAAATTTCTTATAAAAAAGGGAAACTTTTGTTTCCCTTTTTGCTTTTTTTGTGGTATAATAAAACTAGTATTGAAAAGTGTTGAAAAGGAGGAATTGTATGATTGACGTCACGCGAATGAATGGAAAACAATTTACTTTAAATTCGGATTTGATTGAAACCATCGAGGAAACTCCGGACACGGTACTAACCTTAACTACAGGAAAAAAATAATTGTAAAAGAAAGTAGACAAAAGGTGAAAAATCTAGTAAAATTGTATCGGAAAGAAATTTTTTCAATACCATTAGATTAAATATAACATTAAGGTGGTGTATTTTTTGGATTTAGCATCAATTATTGGTATGCTGGGGTGTGCCGCAGCAGTTGTGTATGGAATTGTATCCGGGAATCAGGGATTTGCTGCACTGGGAAACTTTTTATGACTTTTCCTCCATTTTGATTACAATCGGAGGCTCCTTTATGTGTATGCTTACGATGTCAGACAGTATACCGGCATTTTTTAACTCGCTGAAGTCTTTTAAGCTGGTTTAAAAAACTCCGGCGACAAAGGAAAGTGAAATTATACATACGATTATTGATCTGGCGAATGTGGCTAGAAAAGAGGGGTTGCTTCAGCTGGAGGAAGCGGCGGCAGATATCGATGATGATTTTTTGAAAAAAGGAATCATGCTGATTGTCGATGGTACCGATCAGGAATTGGTTACCAGCATACTGGATACCGAACTGAACAGTATTGAACGTCGACACAATAAAGTGATCAGTTTTTGGGATGGATTGGCTGCTATGGGTCCTGCCTGGGGTATGATCGGTACGTTGATCGGTTTGATCAACATGCTGAAACTGCTGGATGATCCAAGTTCAATTGGACCGAACATGGCAGTGGCTTTGGTTACGACGATGTATGGTTCTCTTCTTGCAAACTGGATTTCCATTCCTATCGCAACAAAGCTTCGTGCGATCAATGCGAGAGAGATTATGGAGAAAGAAGTTATCTGTGAGGGAATTCTGTCGATACAGGCAGGGGAGAATCCACGTGTGATTGAGGAAAAACTGAAATCATTCCTTGCACCGGGTGTCCGTGACTCTCTTTTAGGAGGCGATGGAAATGAACAAGGTGGTGAAAGCTAATGGCACGAAGAAAGGCGGAAGAGCCGGCATCCATTGAAGGTGGATGGATTAACACATTTGCAGATTTAATGAACTTGTTGCTGTGCTTTTTTGTGCTATTGTTTTCCATGTCAACTGTAGATGCAGATAAATACGAACAGATTGTTACTTCTCTTTCTGAGAGTATTGATATCTTTTCCGATGGCGGAAATGCCGTTGGCGAGGGTGCTTTTGTTTCCAGTGGAACCAGTCAGAAAATTTCCATGGAAGAGTATTTCAATGAATTTGAAAACAGTGGACAGGATCAGGAACTGAAAGACGATTCTACGGAAATCTCGGATGAGGAAAAGTATAAGCAAAAACTGCAAGACCAGTTGAAACAAAAAACAGAGGAACTTTATGCCGAAGTATCGGATAAAGCAGCAGCAAAAGGAAAATTCAGGATATGGTCAATGTAAACATGGACGAGCAGTACCAGTATGTTCAGATTTCATTGAATGGTGCGATTTTATTTGATTCCGGTTCGGATGAAATTAAAAAATCAGCTGTTCCGCTTTTGAGTAAAGTGGGCGATATTTTGAAGATATATGATGACCATATGATAAAAATCGAAGGTCATACCGACAATGTTCCGATTTCCAGCAGCACATTTAAAAATAATATGTGGCTGTCTACGGCGAGGGCGACGCAGGTGTTTGAGTATTTTACCAATAAAAACATATGGATCCTAAGACGTTAGAGACGACGGGACGAAGTCAGTACGATCCGGTGGCAGATAACAAAACGGAAAAAGGGCGTGCGAGAAATCGGCGTGTAGAAATTAAAATATATACCGAAGAGTGATTATGGAGGGTAAAGATGAAAAAGAATATTTTGACGATTATAATCATGGCATCTTGTCTTTTGAATCTTATTCTGACAGCTGTAATTGTATTTGCAGTGGTTCCGACGATGAATAAGACAAGCCAGCTGGTAGACAAAGTTGCTACCGCGATTGATCTGGAAACAGATGAAGAAGCTTCCGGAGATTATTCCATAGATAATCTGGAACCGTATTCGATTGCGTTTGAAAATAAGCAAACGATTAATTTGAAACCGGACGAAGGTGACAACACTTCTCACTTTGCTGTGCTGGAAGGGGTTACCATTTCTTTTTAACAAAGAAGCAGAGGATTACAAAGAAGTTTCTGAATCTGTAAAAGCAAAAGATGTATATATTACAGAAATTGTAAAAGAAACCATTGCAGATCAGAGTATGAAAACATTGAATCAGAATGCAGTAAAAGAACAGGCACTTGCTAAAATCCAGGATTTGTATGGAAGCAAATGCATTGTACGTCTTGCATTAGATGGATTTATGTTCCAGTAGGAATAATAACAAATTTGGAAAGTCAGTGAGGTGAAAGAAAATGGGGACGTCTTATCGCAAAGCGAAATAGATAACTTGCTTTCTGCGTTAAACAGCGGTGAATTTGATCCGACAGATACCGATGCAGAAGAAGAAAAGCAGGTAAAAGATTATAATTTTGCAAGACCATCCAAATTTTCGAAAGATCACTTACGTACTTTAGTATTTATTTTTGAACATTATGCGCGTTTGTTATCGACAAATCTGCCGGTGTATCTGCGGAGAAATGTTCAAGTGGAAGTAATGCATGCGGAAGCAGCAACGTTTCAGGAGTTTTCGAATTCGTTGTCAAATCCGGTTCTCTTAGGTGTTGTCAATTTTGCACCTTTGGAAGGGACGATCATCATTGAGATGGCGAGCAGTCTTGGATATACGATCGTAGATCTGATGCTTGGTGGAAGTGGTGTTCCTTTGGATAAGCCAAGAGAGTTTACAGAGATTGAATTGTCAATTATTCAAAGGATCATGGCAGTTTGCACAAATCTCTTGATTGAACCTTGGGCTAATGTGCAGAGCATCAATCCTACATTAGAAAGAATTGAGACAAACTCGCAGTTTGCACAGTTTGTTTCGCCAAACGAAATGACTTCCATTGTCACGATGAATATTAAAGTTGGTGATGTTGAAGAAGTGATGAATATTTGTATTCCATATGCGGTAGTAGAGCCGGTTATTGATAAGATCAATACGAAATACTGGTATTCTACAGCTGAAATAAAAGACGATGATAAATATCGTGAATTAATCGAAGACAATATTCATAAAGCCAAAATCCCGGTGCGTGCGATTATGGGACGCAGTGCTATATCGGTAAACGATTTTATTCATTTACAACCGGGGGATATCATTAAGTTAAATACCAAGATAGAAGATGAAATGGATGTCTATGTTGGTAATATCAAGAAATTTTCTGCATTACCGGGTGCCCATGATGACGCCTATGCAGTTAAGATTAAATCAGTCTACAGAGAGGAGTAAGAATGCATGGATGGAATGTTATCGCAAGAGGAAATCAATGCGTTATTAGGAGGTATGGGCGATTCTGCTGAGAATACTTCCGATGTGGTAGCAAATGAGCCAACACCGGCTGCGGCAGACTCTAACGAACGTTTGTCTCCGGAAGAAAGTGATGCTCTAGGGAAATTGCTAACATCAGCATGGGTACGGCGGCAACAACGTTGTCGGTTTTGGTAAACAACCGGGTAGAGATTACAACTCCCAAATTATCTTATGTTACCTTGAATGATCTGAAAGAAAAAATCCTGCACCATGTGTCTTTATATATATATCTTACCGAACCGGTTTGGAAGGAAAGAATATTTTGGTATTAAAAGAACATGATGTAAAAAGTTATTACAGATTTGATGATGGGCGGTGATGGCACAAATACAGATGCCGAATTAACGGATCTTCATTTAAGTGCGATCAGTGAGGCGATGAATCAGATGATGGGATCGGCGGCGACATCAATGTCATCAATGATCAATGAAAAAGTGGATATCAGTCCGCCAAGTTCGACAAGAGTTGACTTAACTGACACTATGATGGAAGACGGCTTACATGACATGGTTGGTCAGACATTTGTTCAGGTTTCATTCCGAATGACAATCGGTGATCTGGTCGATAGTGAAATCATGCAATTGTATCCGTTTGATTTTGCAAAACTCATTTATACCAGATTCCGAAGTACGATGGAAGGTGGTATGGAAGAAACGGCAGCTTCTGAACCGGAACCAGCACCACAACCGGAACCGGTTGCCGCACGGGTACAGCAGCCGGAGCCAATGCAGGCAGTACCGGTATCACAGATGGATCCACAGATGGCACCACAGCAGCCTATGATGGGAATGCAACAGCCGACGATGAACGGTGCAATGCCGATGTACAATATGCCAATGCAGAATGTACCGATTCAGCCGGCACAATTTCAAAATTTTGCACCGAGTCAGAACTTAGATGGTATCGCTCCGGAAAATATTGATTTGATCATGGATGTTCCGTTGGAAGTCACGGTGGAACTTGGAAGGACAAGCAAGTCGATCAAAGAGATACTGGATTTTTCACCGGGTACGATCATTGAACTGGATAAACTGGCAGGTGAGCCTGTTGATGTTTTAGTAAATGGAAAATTTGTCGCAAAAGGCGAAGTTGTGGTGATTGAGGAAAACTTCGGTATTCGCGTGACAGAGATTATCAAAGATTAATATAATGGAGGAATATGAACAATGGCAAAAAGTATTTTGATATGTGATGATGCTGCATTTATGCGAGTTATGATCAAGGATATTTTGACAAAAACGGATATGAAGTAGCTGGAGAGGCAGAAAATGGCTTGAAAGCTGTTGAAAAATACAATGAGACCAAGCCAGATCTTGTTATGATGGATATCACGATGCCGGAAATGGATGGAATTCAGGCACTGAAAAAGATTAAAGAAGCAGATCCGGCAGCCAACATCATTATGTGTTCCGCAATGGGACAGCAGGCGATGGTAATTGAGTCCATTCAATCCGGAGCAAAGGATTTTATCGTAAAACCTTTCCAGGCGGATCGTGTATTGGAAGCAGTAAAAAGGCAATTGGAAAAATGCTTAACAATATTTTACAATTGATCGCTACGTTGTTTGCGTTCGTGTTGGTTTTGGCGCTTACCTATTTTGTTACAAAATGGATCGCCAAATCCGGTGCGATGCAGTCTCGAGCAAAGAATATTAAAGTGATTGAGACATATAAGATTGCCCCATCCAAATACATTCAGATTATCCAGATTGGAAAAAAGCAATATGCCATTGGGGTAACCAAAGAGCAGATCACATATTTGACCGAATTAACAGAGGATCAGCTGGAGGTGCCGGAAGAGTTCGGAAATACACCAGGAGATACCTCGTTCAAAGAAGTGATGAAGACGATGCTTTCGAATGTAAAAAACAGAGATGACAAGAAATAAGAAAAGGTTGGTATTATGAGAACACACAGGAGATTTTTTGGATTTTGACTAAGACGATGTCTCTGGTTTTAGCACTATGTATATTGACCTTTTTTCTGGTACAATCATTTGCGCAAAACCAGATTCCAATTCGCATGTAGATGAGATAGAAGGAAGTAGTACTGCGGGAACATCCGATCCGGAAGATCCGGATGATTTTCAATTTAACATTACCTCCAATGCAGGAAGCAGCAGTTTGTCAGCAAGTTTGCAGATGCTTCTTGTATTGACAGTGCTGGCACTGGCACCATCGATCATTATAATGATGACATCATTTACAAGGATTATCGTGGTGCTTCATTTTGTGCGTTCTGCACTGGGAACACAGACGAGTCCGCCAAACCAGGTTTTGGTGGGGCTTGCTTTATTTCTGACACTGTTTATCATGTCACCGGTTATCACACAGATCAATACGGATTGTGTGCAGCCGTATGAACAGGGACAGTTGACACAGGAAGAAGCGCTTAATGCGGGATTAAAGCCGATTCGTGAGTTTATGTTTAAACAGACAAACCGTTCCGATATTCAGTTGTTTTGGAAATAGAAGGAAAAGAAAGCGAAATTCAAACTGAAGATGATGTGCCGACGATGGTTTTGATGCCGGCATTTATGATCAGCGAATTGAAGACCGCATTTATTATCGGATTTTTGATTTATCTTCCATTTATTGTAATTGACATGGTTGTCGCGTCAACCCTAATGTCAATGGGAATGATGATGCTTCCACCGACTACGATTTCCATGCCGTTTAAGATTTTATTATTTATTTTGGCAGATGGATGGAATCTTGTGATCGGCCAGCTGGTTCAGACATTTTATTAGAGCCGCTGGGAGAGTGGAAGAATATAGAGAAGAAAGGTTAGGTGAGACAGCATGACAGAAGCAGATCTGATTGAAGTTTCAACACAGACGATCTGGGCGATCATTAAATGTTCGCTTCCGTTGCTGCTTGTATCCCTGATTGTCGGATTGATCATCAGTATTTTTCAGACGGTAACTTCGATACAGGAGCAGACGCTTACCTTTGTGCCAAAACTTTTGGCGATATTTATTACCCTTTGCTGACAGGAAATTGGATCATGCAAAGCTGTGTAGAGTTTTTTACCACATTATGTGAAAATTTTTATACGTATGTCAAATGACAGAGGTAAGAAGGTTTCGGTGACTGAGGAGGAGAGATTATGAGCTTTACGGTAGAACATGTAGAATTTTACCTTTTGGTTCTCATCCGGATCACGTCGTTTGTGATCGGGGCTCCTATCTTTGGTTATCAAACGATTCCGATGAAGATCCGGCTGGCAATCGGTATGGTACTGTCGCTTGCGGCGATTCAAACGGTACCGGTGATTGAATTGAATTATGTAGGCGTCCTTGGATTTTCTGTATTGGTATTAAAAGAAATGATCGTAGGACTTACGATTGGATTTATGTGCAATATGTGCACTTACATTGTTTCTTTTGCCGGACAACTCATGGACATGGAAATGGGATTGTCGATGGCAAGTACCTTTGATCCCTTGACCAATATTCAGGTTTCCATCAGCGGAAATTTGTATGTATATTTGGTAATGTTGATGATGCTTATCAGCAATATGCACTATAAGATACTGCAGGCGATATTAGATACATTTACATATTTTAATGTTGGACAAGCCGTATTTGACGGAAATTTACAGGAGACAGCTGTAGAATTTATTGTCAACTTTTTTCTCGTTGGTTTCCGCATCGTGCTTCCGGTATTTGCCTGTATGCTTGTGATCAATGTCGTGCTTGGTATACTGTCGAGAGCGATTCCGCAGATGAATATGTTTGTCGTCGGAATTCAGATCAAGGTTTTGGTCGGTATCGTAATTTTGCTGATTATTGTGCCTACCATACCGACAATCGCTAATTTTGTATTTGAGACAATGCAGGACATTGTTGTAAAATTGTATAACTCTTTTACTCCAACTTAAGAATGGAGAATGAATTATGTTAAAATATGAACTCCAGTTTTTTGCCAAAGAAGGAGAAGGCGGTGAAAAACAGAAGATGCCACTCCGAAAAAATTGGAAGATGCCAGAAAAGAAGGACAGGTTGCCAAAAGCCAGGATATCGGTGTCGCTGCGATCTTATTGATTTTTTTTGTGGCAGTCCGCATATTTGGCGGCTTTTTTGTATCGGACACTGCTCGAGACATTTCATTTTTTATATGAAGCCATCCCACAGTATGCCGGCGATTTTAATGGAGCCAGATCCATGAATCTGATGACGTATTGCGGAAGACAAACCCTTTTGCTGGCAGGACCCATTATGGCGATTTTGCTGGTTGTTGTGGTCATTGTCAATGTGGCACAGGTTAAATGGCATCCGACGATGAAACCACTGCAGCCAAAAAAATTTTCCAAGATCAGTCCGGTTTCCGGTATGAAACGGATGTTTTCAAGGACAAGATCTTTGATCTGGTAAAAGCAATTGCCAAATTACTCGTGTTGTTTTATGTGATCTACAACGAGTTATCCGATGAATGGGGAATGGTTGTCAATATTTACAGCCTCGATCTGACATCGGCCTTACAATTATTAGTAAATGCAGTCATTAATATTGGCTTAAAGATAAGTTTTGTCTTTTTGATTCTTGCTGCCGTTGATTACTATTATCAGCGGAGAAAATTTAAAAATGATATGAAGATGACAAAGCAGGAAGTAAAAAGAAGAATATAAAAACACAGAGGGAAATCCGCAGATTAAAAGCCGCATTCGAAGCAAGATGCAGGAGGTTTCCAGGGCACGTATGATGCAAAGTGTGCCGGAAGCAGACGTAGTTATCACGAACCCGACACATCTTGCGGTGGCGATCAAATATGATAAAGATCTTGGCGAGGCGCCGGTTGTTCTGGCAAAAGGTGCAGACTATCTTGCCGCGAAGATCAAAGATATTGCAGCAGAGAATAAAGTGGAAATTGTTGAAAATAAGCCGCTTGCCCGAATGCTGTACTACAATGTAGAAATAGGAAACCAGATCCCACCGGAACTGTATCAGATGGTGGCAGAGGTATTGGCTTATGTTTATAGTATACAAGGAAAAATATAAAAGAAAATCAGAACCAAGGAGGTGGAATGATAAATGAAAAAGACGGATATTATTTTAGGATGTTTTGTCCTGATTCTTATTTTGTGCCTGATCATTCCGGTTCCATTGGTATTATTGGATGTGTTATTTACCGCAAACATTGGAATTTCGATGTTGGTGCTTTTTAATGCGTTGTTTGCAAAAGAGCCTTTGGATATGTCATCGTTTCCAACCCTTTTGCTGCTTACGACGTTATTCCGTCTGTCATTAAATGTCAGTTCCACCCGTAATATTTTGTTAAATGGAGAAGCCGGAAATGTCGTAAATACTTTTGGTAATTTCGTAGGTGGCGGTAACTTAGTCGTAGGAGCGGTTGTATTTATTATTTTGATCATTGTGCAGTTGATGGTCATCAATAAAGGTTCGGAACGTGTTTCCGAAGTAACGGCTCGATTTACACTGGATGCGATGCCCGGAAAACAGATGGCGATCGATGCTGACTTAAATACCGGTGCTATTACGGACGAGGAAGCCAAAGTCAGACGTGAAAAGATTCAGGAAGAGGCGGCGTTTTTTGGTTCCATGGATGGTGCTACCAAATACGTAAAAGGAGATGCTACAGCCGGTCTTTTGATCACGGTGATCAACTTTGTCGGCGGTCTTGCTATCGGCGTATTGATGAATGGAATGGATGCTGCTGCTGCACTGCAGACATATTCCATCTTAACAATTGGTGATGGACTTACGAGCCAGATTCCTTCTCTGATGATTTCATTGGCAACCGGTGTTTTGGTGACGAAAGGTTCGAAAGAAGCCGATATCAGTGGAATTTTGCAAAAACAACTGTTTTCCACACCGAAGGTATTGTTGATCGCAGGGTGTGCCCTGATTGGTCTTGGAGTATTTACTCCGATGAATATTATTATATTTTCCGGGTATGGAATATTATTTATCGTGACAGCACGGATTATGAAAAACGAACTGGAAATGGAAGAAACGGATGCGCAGGTGGATGAAGAAGAAGAGAGTGCCGAGGAGATCCGAAGACCGGAAAATGTTACTTCTCTCTTGAAAGTGGATGCCATCGAACTGGAGTTTGGTTACGGAATTATTCCTCTTGCGGATGTTAATCAGGGAGGTGACCTGCTTGACCGAGTTGTTATGATCCGAAGGCAGATCGCGCTCGAACTTGGATGTGTGGTTCCTATGATTCGACTGCGTGATAATATTCAGCTGAATCCAAACCAGTATGTAATTAAGATAAAAGGGGTTCCGGTCAGTGAAGGTGAAATTTTGTTTGACCACTATATGGCGATGAATCCGGGTTATGTCGAAGAAGAATTAACCGGAATTCCAACCTTTGAGCCGTCGTATCATCTGCCGGCGATCTGGATTACGGAAGCACAGCGTGAACGGGCAGAATCCCTGGGGTACACTGTTGTGGATCCACCGTCGATCATTGCGACGCATTTGATGGAAGTGATCACGCAGAATATTCATGAACTGCTTACAAGACAGGACGTTCAGAATCTTATCGACAATGTCAAGGATGCCAATGAGACACTCGTCAGTGAACTGGTACCGAAGATGCTTAGTGTCGGAGAAATTCAGAAAGTATTGCAAAATCTTTTGCAGGAAGGAATTTCTATCCGGGATTTGATTACAATTTTTGAAACACTGGCAGATTATGCACCAACGACGCATGATACTGATATTTTAACAGAATATGTAAGACAGAGTTTGAAACGTGCAATTTCAAATAAATATTTTGCAAATAAAGACATGACAAGTGTGATTACGCTCGATCCGAAAGTGGAGCAGGAGATTATGAATTCTGTGAAACAGACGGAACAAGGGGCATATCTTGCGCTGGATCCGGAGTATTCCGCAAAGATCATGGAATCGCTGCAGGAGCAGACAAGCAAATTGGAAGAATTGGGACATACCCCGATTATTATAACGTCTCCGATTGTTCGTATGTATTTTAAACATCTGACGATGGAACAGTTTAAAATTTACAAGTATTATCATATAATGAGATTGACTCCGACGTAGAGCTTCAATCAGTTGGGATGGTGACCGTTGAATGATTATTAAGAAATATCTGGCAAAGACAGAGACACAGGCAATTGAAATGGCAAAGGAAGATCTTGGCAGCAATGCCGTAGTGATGAATATTAAGAAAATATCGCCAAAAGGTCTTGCGAAACTTTTTATGAAAGGAAAAGTGGAGGTAACTGCGGCAATAGATAAAAATGTGGAATATCAATCAAGTTTATCTGGTTCGGCGAATAAACAAAATTCTGCAAAGGAAGCGGTAACACCACCTCAATTTGTGAAAGCAATTATTGCAGAAGATTCTGATAAATTAGTAAATGAAAAGAAAGCAGAGGAATCCATCGAAGATAAATTAAATCACTTAAAAAAGATGCTGGAACAGCAGATGGTAGGAAAAGAAGAATGGGAATCTGAGAATTCAGAACCAAAGGAAGGGGTAAGAACAGCGGCAAAGACAAGACAGGAACGAATTTCCAGTGCAGAAAAAAAAAAGCAAGGGATTGTAAGGCTTTGATTAAGAAACAGCTGCAGAAAAATGAAGTGGATCCAGATCAAATTGAGGAAATTATGCAAGAAATTGAGGAATCCCTTCCGGTAGATGCTGCCATTGACCAGATTCTTGCTGCATTTTATCAAAAAATAATTTTGATGCTGGGACAGCCCTATACATTAGAGGAAACTGGGAAAGAAGGAAAATCAAAAGAAAAATATATTTTCTTTCTTGGTTCTAAAGGTGTAGGAAAAACGACAACAATAGCTAAAATTGCATCCAAATTGAAACTGGAAAAAAATTTGAATATTGCACTTGCTACGGCAGATACTTATCGCATTGCTGCCGTGGAACAGTTAAAAACGTATGCGAATATCCTTAGTGCTCCCTTAAAGGTAATTTACAGCCCGGAAGAACTTGGGGAGATAAAAGAGGAGATGGATCAATATGATGTGTGTCTTATTGATACGGCAGGGTGTTCTCATAAAAACAAAGAACAGTTAGAAGATATTAAAAACTATTGGATCAGGTTCCAATTTCAGAAAGAGAAGTATATTTAGTGTTAAATGCAGCTACCAAGTATTCGGATCTAAAAAGAAATTGCAGATGTTTACAAGGACATGACAGATTATAGTATTATTTTTACAAAATTAGATGAAACATCTACAACAGGAGTATTGCTGAATATGAGGTTATATACTCAAAATCCTCTTTCTTATGTAACGTGGGGGCAGAACGTGCCGGATGACATTGGAAAACTGGATGCGCAGAAAATTGCAAAAAAACAGTTATTAGGAGGGAATGCGTAGTGGATCAGGCAGAAAAAATTAAGAAACATTATCAAAAACAGGAACTTCCTAATAATCAGCCAGTCAAAGAAGTATCTGTAAAACACAATGCGAAAGTAATTACGGTTACAAGTGGTAAAGGTGGTGTTGGCAAATCCAGCATGTCAGTAAATCTTGCGATTCAACTGGCGCGCCGGGGAAAAAGAGTGGTTATCTTTGATGCCGATTTTGGATTGGCAAATGTTGAAATTATGCTGGGATTACATCCACAGTATAATTTGGCGGATATGATGTTCCGGGGAAAAAAATTGAAAGACATTATTATGTATGGTCCTGAAAATGTGGGCTTTATATCCGGAGGATCGGGAATACAGGAATTGGCTAATATGACGCGGACTCAGGTATTAGATCTGATTCAAAAATTAGTTGAATTGGATCAATTTGCAGATGTTATTATTGTAGATACGGGAGCCGGTATTAGTGATACGGTATTGGAATTTGTAGCGGCAAGTGAGGATGTGCTGTTAGTAGCTACGCCAGAGCCAACCTCTATCACGGATGCGTATGCCTTATTGAAAACACTTAATAAAAGAGTTTCTGCAAATCCGGAAAAACGGTAGTTAAAATGATTGCAAATCAGGTTCATGGTAATCGGGATGCGAAGGAATTATTTGATAAATTAGGAATGGTTGTTTCGAAATTTTTAGACATTAAGGTAGAATATATTGGTGCGGTTCCCTATGATCATAATATGCAAAAAGCCATTATGAAACAAACACCGATCAGTATTTTAGACCCGCATTCCAATACAGCAAAAGCAGTAAAAATATTGCAGGTCTTATTGATGATGATATGAATCAGCAGGAAGAACATTATGGTATTGTAAAACTATTTTCCAATGTTATACGGATGCGGTTTATGAAACGATAGTAGATTATAGAGGAGAATGGTATGCAGAAAGATAATATTACAATTGGAGATCGAATCGAACTTACACAAACCAAGAGTACATTAAATAGGAAACTGTCAGATAATAAGTATGCAAGCCAGTTATTGGATTATGATGGTATAAGAACTCTTAAAATTTCTGTCCCTTTGTTCGAGGGACGAGTTGTGCCATTGGATGTAGGAGATGAATATCAATTATGCTTTTTACATCCAAGGGAATGTATCGATGTCGTGCTAAAGTGATACGGCGATATATGGAAATGAAAATACATATCCTTGAAATGAGAATGATTACCGGCTTGACAAAATTTCAAAGACGGCAGTTTTTTCGCCTTGATTGTTTTTTGGATTTTCAGTATAGAATTATAAGTGAAGAAGAAAAGGCACTTCGTGATCTGATTGACAGAAATGAATTCAGTGATGAGGCAGTACGTGCTAATTTCGAAAAAAAACTTATCGATATGAACCACGAATGGAATGAGGCGAAAATATCGGATATTAGTGGTGGTGGGATTCGGTTTCAATGTACTGGAGAAATCAAACAGCAGATGACTCTTGAATTTAAACTGCCTCTTAAAGAGAATAACCGAATTCAAATGATTCAATGTATGGCAAGTGTTATCGAAGTTTTTCCGGGTATGGGACAAAATCAGGAAAGTACAGTAAGATGCCAATTTGAAGGTTTGGATAAACAAACGCAGGAAAAGATTATAAAATATATTTTGAAGAACAAAAACGTCGAATAAGAAAGGACTAAATGTTTGATGAAAAAATTTTGATAATTGATGACTCTGCACTTATGAGAAGGGTCATGTCTGATATAATAAATACAGATTCCGAAATGTGTGTGACAGATACCGCAGAAAATGGGGTTGCTGCCGCAGAATTGTTGAAACAGGGAAAAGAATATGAATTGATTTTGTTAGATATTAATATGCCAAGGATGGATAGTTTGAGCTTTTTGAAATATTTAAACGAAAAAGAAATTCATATCCCCGTTTTGGTAGTAAGTTCTCTTGCCAGCAAAAGTACAGAAGAGACAATTCAAGCCCTTGAACTGGGAGCTTACGATTTTGCGAAAAACCAAGCCGGACTTTGGGGAATGAAGAAGATTTTCCAAAACAGTTACTTGCAAAAGCAAAATGTGCGTTTACCATTCAGCAGGCAAAGCCTGTAAAGAAGAAAGAGAAAAAGCAGGTGGCGGACAGCCGGCCGGTAAAAACCAGACGGATGGCGGGAAAACTACAAAACGTGTGCAGACCTGCGAATTTGCAGTGATTGCTTCTTCGACGGGAGGCCCCAAGGCACTGAAGTCAGTTGTACCAAAACTGCCAAAGACATTTTCATGCCCCTGGTAATCGTACAGCATATGCCAACCGGTTTTACAGCTTCGCTGGCAAAAAGGTTGGATGAGATGTCTGCTTGTAAAGTTTTAGAAACGGAAGATGGTATGGAAGCCGAAGCAGGAAAAGTATATGTTGCCAAGGGAGGATACCAGCTTCGAATGGAAAAAGATAACAGGGGAAAGATGGTTTTTTCTGTAAAAAAGGAACCGGTTCGAAATGGGTTACGCCCTTGTGCGGATGTTTTTTTGGAATCCCTGCTTGATGCACCGTACCAGCGCATTTTATGTACGGTATTGACGGGAATGGGAAACGATGCGACACATGGTTTGGAACAATTGAAAGAGAAGAAGGAAATTTATGTAATCGGGCAGAGCGAGAGGACCTGTGTAGTATATGGGATGCCGTTTGCGCTTGAGAAAGCCGGATTGAGTGATGAAATATTGGATTTAGAGCAGATTGCAGATGTGATGTTTAAGAGAATGAGATAATTTTAAACAGGTGACATCGGAATGGAGGAAATCATGGATACAAGTCAATATCTGGAATTATTTATTGATGAAACACAAGAACATTTACAGTCGTTAAATGAGCACATTTTGGAGTTAGAAAAGGAACCGGAAGATACCGATACCATTAATGAGATTTTCCGTGCCGCACATACGTTAAAGGGAATGGCGGGTACCATGGGATATACCAGAATGCAGCGCCTGACACATGATCTGGAAAATGTATTTCAGGAGATCCGAAACGGAAATATGAAAGCAAATGCTAAACTCATTGATATTTTGTTCCGTGGTCTGGATGCATTGGAAGGGTATCTGGAAATTATTTCCACTACCGGAAGTGAAGGAACCGAAGACAATGAAGATATTATAAAGATTTGGATGAACTGGTAAAAGAAGGGACCGGAAAAGCATCTGACGGTGATACAAAAGAAGAGAAAGCGAAAGAGGCGTCGGCACAGGCACAGCCGACTGGTTCAGATAAAGATAAATTCCGCAGTATCCCGGTTTCTGAGTATGAAATCGTGGCGACGGATAATGCCAAACAGGAAGGTCAGAATATTCTTGGAATCACAGTCTATCTGCAGGAATCCTGTGTTTTGAAGGCTGCGCGTGCATTCCTCGTATTCAAGTCGGTTGAAGACAAAGGCGAATTAATTAAATCCGTTCCTACGACAGAGCAGATCGAGGATGAAGAATTCGATTTTGATTTCAGTTGGATTTTAGCAACCAAAGAAGATAAAGAAACGATTAAAAATTGATCATGAATGTATCAGAGGTTGCAGATGTAGCAATTGATGAGTTTACCTATTCTGCAGAACAACCGGAAGAAAAGCAGGAAGAAAAAACAGTAGAGGCAACCGCTGTGACACAGAAGGAAGAAAAGAAAGAAGCACCGAAAAACCTGTCACAAAGGGAAAGGTAGCAAGTCGTTCCGTTCGTGTGGATATTGATAAATTGGATGTTTTAATGAATCTTGTCAGTGAACTTATCATTGCGAAGAATGCTTTGGTTTCTGTCTCTTCTGCAGAGGGAACTGCCGACTTGTCATCGAATTCCACATTCAATGAAAATATCGAGTACCTTGAGAGAGTAACGACCAATCTGCATGAGTCCGTTATGAAAGTTCGAATGGTTCCGATCGAAAGCGTGGTAAATCGATTCCCACGTATGATTCGTGACTTGAACCGTAAATTGAATAAAAAGATGGAATTGTACATGACAGGTGAAGATACCGAACTTGACCGTACGGTAATCGATGAACTTGGTGATCCGCTGATGCATCTCCTTCGTAACTCGGCAGACCATGGACTGGAGAGCAATGAAGAACGTGTCCGCCTTGGTAAACCGGAAGTTGGTTCCATTTATTTGGATGCTTACCAGGATGGTAACAATGTTACAATTGAGGTGCGTGATGATGGTGCCGGCATTAATATAGAAAAAGTAAAAAGTAAAGCCATTGAAAAGGGAACAATTACTGAGCAGCAGGCAGAGACAATGACAGAGAAAGATTTTATCGATCTGCTGTTCCGCCCAAGTTTCTCGACGGCGGATAAAATTTCAGATGTATCCGGACGAGGTGTTGGACTGGATGTTGTAAAAACGAAGATTGAATCGTTAGGTGGAAGCATTGAGGCGAAGACCGTAAAAGGCGAGGGAAGTACCTTTACGATCCAGCTTCCATTGACCCTTGCCATTATTCAGGCACTTATGGTAGAAGTTGGAAAAGAAAAATATGCGATTCCTCTTGGAAATATTGATACGATCGAAGATATTGCACTCGATGAGATCAAACTGGTACAGTCCAAAGAGGTCATTCATCTGCGTGGCAGCGTAATTCCTATTGTACGCATGAATGAAGTTCTTGAGATGGAAGATTACGAGCATGATTCGGAAAGCAAGTCCATGGTCGTTGTAGTAGTGAAAAAAGGAGATCAGCGACTTGGTCTTGGTGTGGATAATCTTCTTGGACAGCAGGAAACCGTTATCAAGTCGATGGGACATCATATTACAAATGCCAAATTGTTCAGTGGTGCAACTATTTTAGGTGATGGTGAAGTTGCCCTGATCTTAGATACAAATACTTTGGTATAAGAATGGAGGATGCGAAAATGGATGCTATGACAAATGAAACAGTAACAGAAGAAATTCAATATATTGTCATTCGTTTGGGCGAAGAGCAGTATGGAATCAATATCGGATATGTGGATAATATTGTCAGAATGCCACGAGTAACCCGTGTGCCGAAATCCCAGCCATATTATATTGGTGTGATCAATCTGCGTGGAGAAGTGGTTCCGGTAATGAGCCTTCGCAAACGCTTTGGACTGGAAGCAGATGAGTATACCGGGGCAACTCGTATCATTATCTTGAAATTGAAGGACCAGTCGATGATCGGAGTAATTGTAGATGAGGTAAAAGAAGTTGTAAATCTGGATCCGGAAACCATTGAAAAACCAAATTTTAAATTGGATGAAAGCAATGCCTCGTATTTGACGGGAATTGGTAAAAGTGGAGAAAATCTTATTTCTCTTCTGAACATTGAAAATGTGGTAGGAGAGACCAAGACAGCATGAGTAATATGATTCGCGTGGGGATGGCAGATTATAGGTTATGCCGTCCGCCACAAAAATATCAACACTTGGTCTGGGATCCTGCCTTGGTGTGATCCTATATGACCAGAGATTAAAGATATGTGGATTGGCTCATGTTATGATGCCGAGCAGTCAGTTGATCCGAAAAAATGCCAATCGAATGAAGTTTGTGGATACTTGTTTAAAGGACATGTTCGAAGAACTGTTAAAACAGGGAAGCCGAAAGGAAAATATGATTGCAAAGATGGCGGGCGGTGCGCAGATGTTTGTAAATCAGAACGCGCATAATATGCTCAATATCGGTCAGCAGAATATCCAGGCGGTTCATGAACTTCTGGCAGAATGGAAAATTCCGCTTGTGGCAGAGGATGTCGGCAACAATTATGGTCGTACGATTGAGTTTGATCCTGCGACGGGGAACTTATGATTCGTACGATTGGTGTAGGAGATACGGTCATATAGCACATATTAATGAAAGATAAGGCAAAAAAAGAATGAAATATCGTTTTATTCCGGCATGTGTTATGCTGACAGCAGGTTTGGTATGCTGTATTATGAGTATTGTACAAAGATGGGATGTTACATATAGTCTTATTGCTCTGCTGATCGTGTTAATTTTGTTTTATATTCTCGGTCAGATCGCTGCACAGGTGATCGGAAAAGTGATTGCCGATCATGAAGCAATGGTAAAGGCAGAGGAAGAGCGGCTTCGTAGGGAAGAAGAACTTGCTGCGGAAGAAGCAGAAAAAGAGAAGGCAGAACAGGAAAACAACGAAGATAATGAAGCAGAAACATTGTGATGGGGTCTCCCTAAGTGAGTGAGGAACTTGTATGGCGATGAAAGAAGAACAGAAAAAAAAAAGTTATGGGATGCATATAAAAGAATAAAACTCCAGAAATACGCGAGCAGTTAATAATTGAATATGCAAATCTGGTTAATCTGGTGGCTGGTCGTATGGGGATGTATCTTGGCTATACAGTCGAATACGATGACCTCGTTGGCTATGGTATTTTCGGGCTTATCGATGCCATTGACAAGTTTGATTTAACAAAAATGTAAAATTCGAAACGTATGCAAGTCTTCGTATCCGAGGATCAATCCTTGATCAGATCCGTAAGATGGACTGGGTTCCCAGAACACTTCGTCAGCGTCAGAAACAGATGGATTCTGCAGCGGCAAAGATTGAAACCAAAGAGGAAGACCGGCGACCGACGTTGAAATTGCAAAAGAATTAAACATTGCAGAAGAAGAATACAGTGGATGGAAAAGTGAGATTCAGCTTGCAAATATGATCTCGCTGGATGATTATCTGGAACAGAGTGGAGATGCTAATATTGAACCGGGAGGTTCACAACGGTTTGAACAGCCGGAAAAGGCAATTGAAAAAAAGAAGAACTTAAGCAAATGCTTGCAGAAGCATTAAAGACGTTAACAGAAAAGGAATGCAGTGTGATCACACTTTACTATTATGAAGATTTGACACTGAAAGAAATCAGCCAGATTTTGGGAGTGTCGGAATCCAGGGTATCCCAGCTGCATTCAAAGGCATTGCAGAAAATGAGAGGAAAACTGGGCGACAGTGTAGAGTTATTGGCTTTGTTTTGATACGAGGGTCAGTCTGCCCGGACGGGATAAAAAGGGGGAAATATCATGGAAAAAAATGCATATTTTCAGATCGTTCATAAACCAAAGCGAACCATGATCAAGGTGATACCATCTTCCGAAGGCGGAGAAATGTTCTCTATTGACGAAGTGCAGCAGTATTTGGATGCTGTAAATATTATGATCTAAAGGGATTAGATACTTATCTTAAGCAGGGGAATTCGCCAAAGAATATCCTCTTCTTATGACGGAAACACTTCCGGAAGATGAAAAATGTTTTATTACAGTGAACGACGAAGGAACAACGGCGGTTGCTCGTTTTTATCCGGCCTCATCAGAGGGAAAACCAATACAGAAAGAAGATATTTTAGGAGACCTTCGTCTGGCAGGTGTTACTTATGGGATACAGGAAGAAGAAATCAATCGGTTTTTAAAAGAAAAGAGGTATTGTACCGATTATTGTCTTGCCAAAGCCAAACTTCCGAGACAAGGATCGGATGCGGAAATTGAATATCATTTTGATGTAAATACGACAGCAAAGCCCAAATTAAATGAGGATGGGAGTGTGGATTTCCATCATTTGGGAAATATTAAACCGGTGGAAAAAGGGGAAAAACTTGCCACATTGAAGCCGGCAGATTTTGGAGAAGCAGGGATTACGGTAACCGGAGAACCGATACCGCCTGCCAAAGTAAAAGTTCTTACCCTTCGGTTTGGAAGAAATATCCGACTAAGTGAAGATAAATGTGAGATTTATTCGGAAGTTTCCGGTCATGTAACACTGGTAGATGATCTGGTCATGGTATCGGATGTCTATGATGTTCCGGCTAACGTCGATGTATCTACCGGTGATATTGAGTACAAAGGGAACCGTGCATGTAAACGGAAATGTTCTCACCGGGTATATGATTCAGGCGACGGGAGATATTATTGTAAACGGCGTGGTTGAAGGTGCTATTTTGATCGCAGGGGGAAATATTGTATTAAAGCGCGGAATGCAGGGGATGACAAAGGGAAGTTTGTCGGCTGCCGGAAATATTACTGCAAAGTTTATTGAAAACAGTGAAGTGCGCTGCGAGGGAACATTAATGTGTGATGCTATTTTGCACAGTGATGTTGAATGTAAAAATGATATTTCGGTACTGGGAAGAAAAGGTCTCATCAATGGTGGTCACATCCGTTCGTACACAAATATTGCGGCAACGCAGACAGGGTCACCCATGGGAACGTTGACCATTCTTGAAATTGTTTCGGATACGGAAGCGGCAAAGCGATATAATGAGCTGCAGAATCGTAGTCAAATGGCAAGAAAAGGACTTCGTCAGATGGAGCATGTGTTGGTTTCAATTAAAAGTAATTTGAAAAACGGAAAGCAACTGACAGAAACGCAGATTCAATATTTGAAGATGGCAGCGGTATTGAAGCCTAAAATGTTGTATACGTTGGATCAGATTGAAGATATTCTGCCAGGGCTTGAAAAGAAACTGGATAGCAGCGGAAAAGGAACAATTCGGATCGAAAGGAACATCAATCCGGGAACGAAAATTGTGATTAAAGAGATGTCAAGAATTATCTCGGAACCGGTTTCCCGATGCAAATTTGTGCTAAACGGAGCAGATATCAAGTCTGTTGGTATATAGCGGAAAGGAGAATGTCATATGCCTATTAATTCCATTGATTTAGTGACACTGCCTTCGCGGTCAGCTGAAGCATCCACGATAGCCGGAAGAGAACAACACCAGATTCAGCATATGGCAGACAGCGGTGCGACGATACTGGAAAAAGAAATCGTAGAGAATCAGCATCGTACCGTGGAAGCAAAAAAAGGTGAAAAGATGAATTTTGACCTTGGTGAATCCGGAAATTCCGGATACCGCCAAAATCGAAAGAAAAACGTAAGAAAGAAGAGGCGCCGGAAGAAGATAAAAAGATGCCGGGAAGCAGCTTTGATATAACAATATAGAAAATAGGAGATGTAAAGTTGATTGTAACAGAAGTGATTTTAATTATAATTGGTATTTTCTCAATTTGCTTAAGTTTTTTATTAAAAGTCGAAATAGGCAGGAAACGGAAAGTGAAATAGACACTGTCAATACAAGAAAGCAATTTTTAGAACAGATAACGGAAGTTCTGGAAATGAAAAAAGAACAGGTTATTTCGGAGACAGAAGAATATCTGAATCGGAAAAGCAATGAAAAGATAATGGAATTTGAAGAATACTCATCACAAGTGATTGAAAAAATTGAACGTAATCATGAAGAAGTTGTTTTTATGTATCAGATGCTTAGTGACAAAGAGGATGAGTGGAAGAATTATATATCAAATTCAAAAAAAGAAAGAAAAAATATGAAATCTGCGAAGAAGATGGAGCAAAAAGCCAGTTAAGCAGAGTGTAAAAAGGGAAGAACCAGCACCTGATAAAGATAAAAAGGAAATAAATGCCCTGAACGAGCAGATGATTGAATTACACCATCAGGGAAAAAGTGTACTGGAAATTTCTAAAATCCTGCATGTTGGACAAGGTGAGGTGCAATTGATTTTGTCCTTATATGATAAGTGAGATGAGGTGAGGTTGTGAAAACAAGATGGTTTTTAAGAGGTCTGGGAATTGGTATTATAATTTCGGCTCTTTTTTTGTGCATAGGCTACCGCGAGCAATCAGATCATAACAACTGATTAAGGAAGCAAAAAAAATAGGAATGGTTTTTCCAAAGAGGAAACAACATCCGTTGAACTGGCGGAAAATCTGAATAATATTCAAAAACAAGAAGTGGTTTCAGAAGCGGCAGTTACCACAACGGCTGAAACAGAACAAGAAAAAAACAGCCGTGAAAAAATAGAAAAAAGTAAAAAAGATATTACTTCTGCATCAACATACCAGAAAGACAACAAGACAGTTGTTGTACTTCCGGGAGAAATTGTTTCGTCTGAAACGGTTACAAGAAAATTGGAGGAAGAAGGCGTGATTGATAGCTCAGTTGATTTTGATAAATTTCTGGAAGAAAATGGATATGCAAAAAAAATACGGAGTGGAAAATATAAAATACCGAAAAATGCAAAATATGATGAAATTGCCAAAATCATAACAAAACAAAATTAGGACTTGCTTTTTCTGATTTAATATGATAAAATAAATCGGATTGAAAAAACACGTTGACGGATTTTAGAAAGTGCTGCATCGAATGCGGTTTTTCTGAAAGAAGAAGTCATCGGAAGAAAAAAACCATATGGAGGTAAGAAAATGAGTGTTATTTCAATGAAACAGTTATTAGAGGCAGGTGTTCATTTCGGACATCAGACAAGAAGATGGAACCCTAAAATGGCAGAGTACATCTACACAGAGAGAAATGGTATTTATATCATTGACCTTCAGAAATCTGTAGGTAAAGTAGATGAAGCTTACAATGCGATCAAAGACATCGCAGCAGATGGCGGAAACATTCTTTTTGTTGGTACAAAGAAACAGGCTCAGGAGTCGATCAAGACAGAAGCTGAGCGCTGCGGTATGTACTATGTAAACGAAAGATGGCTTGGCGGTATGCTTACAAACTTCAAGACAATCCAGACACGTATCAAACGTCTGAAAGCAATCGAAAAGATGTCAGAAGACGGAACTTTTGATGTACTTCCTAAAAAGAAGTTATCAACTTGAAAAAAAGAATGGGCTAATTGGAGAAAAACCTTGGTGGTATCAAAGATATGAAAGGGATTCCTGACGCAATCTTTGTTGTAGACCCTAAGAAAGAAAGAATTTGTATCCAGGAAGCTCACATTCTTGGTATTCCATTGATCGGTATCGTTGATACAAACTGTGATCCGGAAGAATTGGATTATGTAATTCCTGGTAACGACGATGCTATCCGTGCTGTAAAACTGATCGTTTCTAAGATGGCAGATGCCGTAATCGAAGCAAAACAGGGCGAGACATTTGTAGAAGCTGACGTTACAGAAGAAGCAGCGGAAGAATAATCAAGAAAGAAAGGAAGACAAGAAAATGGCTATTACAGCAGGACAGGTAAAAGAATTAAGAGAAATGACAGGCGCTGGTATGATGGATTGTAAGAAAGCTCTTACAGCTACAGAAGGCGATATGGATAAAGCAGTTGACTATCTTCGTGAAAACGGATTGGCAAAGGCTGAGAAAAAAGCAGGAAGAATTGCTGCAGAAGGTATTGTTAAGACAAATATCAGTGCTGATAAGAAAAGAGCTTCTATCGTAGAAGTAAACAGTGAGACGGACTTTGTTGCTAAGAATGAAAAATTCCAGGCATTTGTAGAAGCGGTAGCTGCGCAGGCAATCGATACAGATGCTGCTGATATTGAAGCATTTCTGAATGAGGCATGGGCTGCTGATACAAGCAAGACTGTAAATGAAGAATTGGCTTCTATGATCGCTACAATCGGTGAGAACATGAACATCCGCCGCTTTGAAAAAGTTTCCTGTGACAATGGAATCGTTGTTGATTATATTCACGCCGGTGGAAAAATCGGTGTATTGGTTGCTGCTGAGACGGATAGTACAAGTGACGCTGTTGTAGAATGCTTGAAGAACGTTGCTATGCAGGTTGCTGCTATGAATCCAAAATATCTTTCTTCTGCAGATGTATCCGATGAATACAAAGAGAAAGAGAAAGAAGTTCTTTTGGCTCAGGCGAAAAACGATCCTAAGAATGCTGGTAAACCAGACGAGATCATTGAGAAGATGATCATCGGACGTCTTAACAAAGAATTGAAAGAAGTATGCTTGACAGAGCAGCTTTATGTTAAGGCTGAAAACAAAGAGTCTGTTGCAAAATATGTAGATATGGTAGCAAAAGAAAACGGCTGCAATATCACATTGAAACAGTTCGTACGTTTCGAGACAGGTGAAGGTCTTGAAAAGAAAAACGAGGACTTCGCAGCAGAAGTTGCTTCCCAGTTGAAATAATTTCATAAAGGGAAACATATGGATAGAAACAATAAAGTCATTGATGTTCCACAAGTTGTGGGCGTCAATGGCTTTTTTTGGGTATGGAAAGTAAAATTTATGTTGGCATTTCCGTAAAAATCATGTATAATAGAAATGTATATGTATGCTTATGAAAAAACGATTGGTATTGAGGGTGATTCAATTATGTTTAATAACGGAAGAAAAAATATTTGTGTGATCTTATGTGATGTAGCGGCCATTATCAGGAGCGAGAAAAGAAAGAAAAATTTGTAGAGACGGTTTTGCGTAAAGAAGAAAACTAAAGGCACTTGAAAGGAGAAAATGTTTTGAGTGAAGGTACACAAGAGTATCAGAGGAAACGCAAAAAGCGAGTGAAACGAATCAAAAAGATTATCGTTGTTGTTTGCATTGTATGCCTGATACTTCCTTTGATTATGTCAATATTTTTGCTGGTTCGTATGAATCAGATGGAAAAAAAAAATGAATACATTATTATCGGAAGAGGTGTCACAGCAGGATTCCGGCTCCGGTGATGTCATTGAGGCAAAAGAAAAGCCGGCGACCGGGGAGCCGTGCAGGCAGGCACAGGAAAAAAGTGTACCTTACTTTTGATGATGGTCCGAGCAAAGAGACAGAGAAAATATTGGACATTCTCAAAAAAGACAAGTGAAAGCGACATTTTTTCCATTGGCAGAGACGATGCTTTTTCAAAAAAGATGTATCAGCGCATTGTGAAAGAGGGCCACACACTGGGAATGCATTCTTATTCTCACCAGTATAAAGAAATATATCAATCCATGGATGCTTTTCAGGCTGACTATGAGAGGATATCGAACTGTCTGACAGCGGCGACGGGGATTAAACCATTATATTACCGTTTCCCGGGCGGAAGTACGGAAGTGACAGAAAAATTGCAGATGACAGATTTGGATGCTTATTTTAATGCGCAGGGGGCTTCGTATTTTGACTGGAATGTAATCGCTGCGAATAATACAACGGACGATGTTTCGGTTAATAAGATGGTTGACAGTGTTATGAATGGCGTGGCCTTGTATGATACATCAATTGTTTTGATGTATGATTCTGTGGATCGCAAGATGACCGCAAAATCATTGGACAGCATTTTGGATTATTTATTAAAAAATGGGTATGAAATATTGCCGATTGATGAAAATACAATTCCGATTCGTCATTCGTAGGTAATAGATAAATAACAGGAGGACATAGCATGGGCTTTTTAAAGGACTAAAAGAAGATATTGTACAATCTGTTAATGAACTTAGCGATTCTTTAGGCGATGTGCTTGAAGAAGATGAAACGGTAACAACGATAGAAAATCCGGAACAAGCGCAAGAAGAATTAACGGAAGAAAATGTCGAAGAAGAAACAATAGAAGAGACAGCGATACAAGATTCTGCTGTTGAAGAGAAGGTGAACGATGAGATATTGGAAGACAGTAGTGTCCAAGATGTCGAAGAAGTGAGCGATGAAAAACGATTGAAACAGAAGAAAAACAACAACCGGAAAGACGAATTGAAAAACCAGTTCGAGAAGTGAATAGAACAACCAATAGACATATGGAGGGTAGAAAAATGAGCGATTTTAAATCATCAAAAGATACTGAGGCGGTTACAGTTATTACAGAAGGCACTACGATTAGTGGTGGAATCCGATCGGATACTGCACTTGATGTAAAAGGTATTATTGAAGGCGATGTGGAATGTCAGGGGAAATTGACAATTACAGGTCAAGTAGACGGAAATTGTTCTGCTACTGAAATATACGTAAATACTCCAAGATTGGAGGGAAATCTTGACAGTTTAGGAAGTGTTAAGATTGATGCAGATACGATTATCATTGGTTCCATAACTGGTACTTCGGCAGTTATTGCAGGAGCTGTAAAGGTGATATTGATGTGGAAGGTCCGGTTGTTATTGATTCTGCTGCAGTTGTGCAGGGAAATATCGCAGCAAAATCTTTACAGGTTAATAGCGGTGCAATTATAGAAGGCTTCTGCTCAATGAAGTATGCAGATGTTGATCTTGAAGCGTTCTTTGAATAAGTAAAATACATAATAATATGTTTAGATTGGAGACTATTATGAAATATAATCGAGTTTTGTTAAAACTGAGCGGAGAAGCTCTTTCCGGTGACAAAGGAACCGGATTTGATGAGGCTACATGTATTCAGGTTGCCGGTCAGATCAAAGAATTGGTAGAAGATGGCTGTCAGGTTGCTATCGTGATCGGTGGTGGAAATTTCTGGCGTGGACGTACCAGTGAGACGATTATGAGAAATCAGGCGGACCAGATCGGAATGCTGGCAACGGTTATGAATTGTTTGTATATGTCAGAAATCTGTCGTTATGTCGGTATGAAGACACAAGTGTATACACCGTTTGTATGTGGAGCCTTTACGGAACTTTTCAGTCGGGATAAAGTGGAAGCCGGATTTGAAAAGGGACAGGTGGCTTTCCTTGCCGGAGGAACCGGACACCCATATTTTTCTACCGATACTGCAACAGCACTTCGTGCCATCGAGATTGGTGCGGATGTGATTCTTGCTGCCAAATCCATTGATGGCGTTTATGACAGTGATCCGAATGTCAATCCGGAGGCAAAAAATATGATACCCTGCCAATCAGCAAGATTATTGATGAAAAATTAGGAGTGATCGATCTGGCGTCTGCGGTATTGTGCTATGAGAACAAGATGCCGATGTGCATTTTTGGATTAAATGAGGAAAACAGCATTATCAACTGCGTCAATGGAAAATGTACCGGAACGGTCATTACGGTATAAGTTAGAAAATCAGATAAAGAGAGGATATTATCATGGATATTAAAGTATATGAAGACAAAATGGAAAAGACATTATCAAATCTGCAGGAAGAGTATGTTTCCATTCGTGCAGGACGTGCGAACCCGCATATTCTGGATAAAATTCAGGTGGATTATTATGGGACACCATCTTCTTTGCAGAGCGTAGCAAACATTTCTGTACCGGAAGCTCGTATGATTCAGATTCAGCCATGGGAAGCAAGTTTGATCAAAGACATCGAGAAAGCGATTCTCGCATCGGATATCGGATTGACACCGGCAAACGATGGAAAAGTGATTCGTCTGGTATTTCCGGAACTTACCGAAGATCGTCGTAAAGAACTGGTAAAAGATGTAAAGAAAAAGGCGAAAACGCCAAAGTGGCTGTCCGTAACGTGCGTCGTGATGCCAATGATACGATCAAAAAGGAAAACAAGGCAAATGAGATTTCAGAAGATGAGCAGAAACAGTTAGAAGATAAGATTCAGAAATTGACAGATAAATTTGTGGCAAAGATTGATGATGCTGTAGAAGCAAAATCAGCAGAAGTAATGACGGTATAAAAGGAGTTGTCTATGAGTGAGACAAAGTTACAGGTACCGGAGCATGTAGCGATTATTTTAGATGGAAACGGACGCTGGGCGAAAAAACGTCTGCTTCCGAGAAAAGCAGGACATGTTGCGGGAAGCCAGACCGTTGAGCAGATTTGTGAAGATGCCTGGAATCTGGGAATTAAGTATTTGACAGTATATGCGTTTTCAACCGAAAACTGGAAACGTCCGAAAGATGAAGTAGATGCCCTTATGAAACTGCTTCGCCGTTACTTGAAAGACTGCATTAAACGAAGTACAAAGAACAATATGTGTGTCCGCGTGCTCGGCGATATTACTCCGTTAGAGGAGGATCTGAAGCAAAGCATCCTGGAATTGGAAGAAATTTCCAAAAATAATACCGGTCTGCATTTTCAGGTGGCGTTAAATTATGGAAGTCGCGATGAGATGCTTCGTGCAATTCGAAATGTAGCGAAGGAAGCAAAAGAGGGAGACTTAGATCCCGAACAGATTACCGAAGAATTATTTGCATCACAGCTGGATACGAGAGGAATTCCGGATCCGGATCTGCTGATCCGTACCAGCGGGGAAGAACGTTTATCGAACTTTCTTTTATGGCAGCTGGCGTATACCGAATTCTACTTTACGGATGTGCTTTGGCCGGATTTCAATAAAAAAAGAACTGGAAAAGGCAATTGCTTATTATAACAAGAGAGACCGCAGGTTTGGCGGAGTAAAATAAAGAGTTGAATGGAGTTTCATTATGTTTATCAAGAGATTTATCAGTGCAGTCATATTATTGGCTTTTTGCAGCAATCGCTCTTGTGACAGGAGGCGATTTTTTGCTGGCGGCCAGTGCGGTTGTAGCAATCGGAGGTACGTATGAAATATTAAAAGTCGATTCCCTGCATAAAACCCCATTGGGGGCGGTAAGTTATATCGCCGCTGCTGGTTATTATGTCATGTTATATTTGGAAAAGCAGCAGTATTTTACCCTTTGGATCGTGTTTATGCTGATTCTGCTTTTAACGAGTTATGTATTTTCCTATCCAAAATATGATGCCAAACAAGTCGGACTGGCATTTTTGCCGTTGGTCTATGTGGCTGTATTGATCTCTTTTGTATATCAGACCCGTGAACTTCCGTGTGGCAACTGGTTCGTGTGGCTGATTATCATTGGGGCTTCCGGATCGGACACGTTTGCATATCTTACCGGGATGCTCATTGGCAGACACCATTTTTCTGAACTGAGTCCGAAGAAAACCATCGAAGGATGTGTGGGCGGCGTGCTGGGGACAGCAGTGCTTGCCTTGGTATATTCCTTTTTCCTTCCGGAAGGAGTGGATACACTGTTTGGTGTAAATGTACACATCCTTTTGCTGATATGCGGAGCCGTTTGCTCCATCGTTTCCCAGATCGGCGACCTGGCAGCATCCGCAATTAAGAGAAATTATGGTATTAAAGATTACAGCAATCTGATTCCGGGACATGGGGGATCATGGATCGCTTTGACAGTATTCTTTTTACCGCACCGTTAGTATATTATATGATACAATTATTTATTGCTTAAACAAGGGAGGAAAAATGATGAAGCGACTGTGTATTCTTGGTTCGACCGGGTCTATTGGAACGCAGACTCTGGAAGTGGTTCGGGGAAACCGGTCCGAGTTTCAGGTAACGGCCCTTACAGCAGGGGATAATATTACCCTGCTGGCAGAGCAGATTGCAGAATTTCATCCGCAGATTGTAGCTGTAAAATCCGGAGAAGGTGCAAAAAAATTAGAGCAGAGACTACTGGAAAAGGAAATTGAAAAACCGGAAATCACAGCAGACATGGACGGCTTTGTTGCCTGCGCCACACACGAAGAAGTAGATCTTGTGGTGGCTGCGATGGTTGGTATGATCGGACTGCAGCCGGTGATCAAGGCAATAGAAAGAAAAAAGACATTGCACTTGCAAATAAAGAAACATTAGTGACGGCGGGGCATTTGATCATGGATTATAAAAACAGATATGAGGTAAATCTGTATCCGGTTGACAGTGAACATTCTGCCATTTTTCAATGTCTGCAAAGTGGTGCCCATGATGAGATCGAAGAGATTTTATTGACGGCATCGGGCGGACCATTTCGTGATCTGACGGCAGAGCAGATTACGGATGTGACCGTAGATCAGGCATTGGCGCATCCGAATTGGTCAATGGGGAAAAAATTACCATTGATTCTGCTACCATGATCAATAAGGGATTGGAGATCATCGAAGCTTGCTGGCTGTTTCAGGTGCCGATTGAAAAGATTCATGTTCTGGTGCAGCCGGACAGTGTGATCCATTCGATGGTACAGTTTCAGGATGGTGCCGTCATTGCGCAGATGGGAACCCCTGACATGAAATTGCCAATTCAATATGCTATGTTTTATCCAAAGCGTGCCTTTCTTGGCGGCGAACGTCTGAAGTTTGAACAGCTGCAGAGCATCCATTTTGCAAAGCCAAATCCGGCACTCCGCGGGATTGAACTGGCTTCGGAGGCATTCCGCAGAGGCGGTTCGATGACGACCGTAATGAATGCGGCCAATGAATATGCGGTAGCAAAATTTTTAAACCGTGAAATCTTTTTTACGGATATTTACCGGTGGATCGAGTATGCGATGGATCATCATTCGGTAATACAGAATCCGTCCTTGGAAGAGATACTGAAAACAGAGCAGGAGACATATACTTTGTTAGAAAAGGATCGTAACATTATCAAATAATAGAAATGAGGTTGACTATGGGAATCAGTAATATTTTAATCGCCATTCTTTTGTTTAGCGCGATTATATTATTCCATGAATTGGGACATTTTTTAGTGGCAAAAGCAAATAAAGTCGGTGTGATCGAGTTCTCCTTGGGAATGGGGCCGCGAATCATTTCTTTTGCAAAAACAGACAAGGGAAATCGTGTAAAGTTTTTGGTTCTACCAATTATTTTGAAGAGCATGAAGAATTCAAAGACCATACGTTATATTCTTGGAAAATTCTTCCATTTGGCGGTTCTTGTATGATGCTTGGCGAAATGGAAAATATTGAGGATGACCGCGCGTTTGGGAAAAAGAGTGTGCTCGCACGTATGGCAGTCATTTTTGCCGGTCCGTTTTTCAATTTTATCCTTGCCTTTGTTCTGGCATTGATTCTTCTTGGAATGGCTGGTTATGATAAGGCAGAAATTTCAAATCTTGAAGCAGGAATGCCGATGGCAGAAGCGGGATTCCAGGATGGTGATGTTATAAAAGAATTTGATGGCAAGCATATTGTCGTCAATCGTGAACTGAGTTATTATCTGATGTTTCATCCGCTTTCCGATGCACCGGTCACGATCACAATGGACCGAAACGGACAAGAGATTACACAGACGGTAACCCCCAAACTGGTAAAAGATGACAAAGGAAATGAAAGTTACCGTATGGGATTTGCCTATGGTACGAGAGAGCGGATTGGTGGTTTGAACTTGATCAAATACTCTGCATACGAAGTGAAATTCTGGATCTGTACGACCGTGGAAAGCCTGGGACAGATGATCAAAGGCCGCGTAAGTGCAAAAGATGTATCCGGTCCGGTCGGAATTGTGAAGGCGGTTGGCAATGTAGTGCAGGAAAGTAAGGCAGACGGTATCAAATACGTTATTTTGAATATTTTGAGTTTTGGTATTATGCTGACGGCAAACCTTGGTGTGATGAACCTATTGCCAATCCCGGCGTTGGACGGTGGACGACTGCTGTTTTTGATCATTGAGGGATTCGCCGGAAACCATTGCCGGAAAAATTTGAAAATTACGTCAATGTTGGCGGATTTATGCTGTTGATGGGACTTATGGTAGTGATCCTTGCCAACGATATTTTGAAAATAATTCATTAAAGAAGGTGCAGACTATGCGGATGAAAACGAGAGAGATCCAAATTGGCTCTGTGACGATCGGAGGAGATCATCCAATCGCCATTCAGTCAATGACAAATACAAAGACAGAGGATGTGGAAGCGACGGTGCACCAGATCCGTGAACTGACAGTGGCAGGGTGTGACATTATCCGTGTGGCAGTGCCGACGATGGAGGCAGCGAAAGCGATTTCCGAGATTAAAAACAGATTTCGATTCCGCTTGTGGCCGATATTCATTTTGATTACCGGCTGGCCATCGAAGCAGTGAAAAACAGGGCAGATAAAATCCGTATCAATCCTGGAAATATTGGCGACAGATCCCGTATTCAAGCGGTAGTCGACACCTGCAAAGAACATGCGGTGCCGATCCGTGTCGGAGTGAACAGTGGCTCACTGGAAAAACATTTATTAGAAAAATATGGCGGCGTGACACCGGAGGCGCTTGTGGAGAGTGCGCTGGATAAGGTGCATATCATTGAAGATATGGGATATGAAAATCTTGTCATCAGCATTAAGTCCTCGGATGTATTAAATGGAATTAAAGCGCATGAGTGCATCCGTGAAAAGACCGATTATCCGCTGCATGTCGGCATTACGGAATCCGGTACGGTGTTTACCGGTGGATTGAAATCGGCAGTTGGTATCGGGAATATTTTGTATCAGGGAATCGGAGATACGATTCGTGTTTCCCTGACCGGAGATCCGGTGGAGGAAGTTCGGGCGGCTAATGTAATCTTAAAATCACTTGGTTTGAAAAAGGGTGGTATCAGTGTCGTTTCCTGTCCAACGTGCGGACGTACCCAGATTGATCTGATCGGGCTTGCTACAAAAGTAGAAAAAATGGTTGCGGATTTTGATCTTGATCTGAAAGTGGCAGTCATGGGTTGTGTTGTAAACGGTCCCGGTGAGGCGAGAGAAGCCGATATCGGAATTGCAGGCGGGAAGGGCGAAGGACTTTTGATCAAAAAAGGAGAAATTGTCCGTAAAATGCCGGAATCGAATTGTTAGATGCGTTACGGGAAGAACTTGAAAACTGGAAATGAATTCCAATTATTCAGATGGATAGGAGAGGGAACGATGGAAAAGTTTTTGAGTGCATTTTCAAAACTTGATTGTAAAGATAAATTGAAAACGACATATGAGTCGGTGATGGTAGAGCGCATCAGCGCTTCCCGGTCAAAAAATATGGTATTTGTGTACTGTCAGAACGGGGAGTGGATGCCATACCGCGTGATTCATCAGATGGAGCAGCAATTATATAAGCAGATTTTCCGGCCGATGGGATTTCATCCGCAGATACAGATGCAGTATCCGGATCTTGGAAAACTTACCCTTTCGCAGATTTTAGAGCGGACGGAGCCGGATATCAAACAGGAACTCCGGGAGATTGATTATGTAGATGCCATTGAATTTTGTGAAGAACCGTTTGAATGTGAGGGAAATTCTCTGTACATTACATGTGGGGATTCGTTTTTGGCAAGAAGGCGTGCGGAACAGGTGCAGGATTGGTTCCACGCCTTATTTTTGACGCGATTTGGAAAGGATATTACGATAGAATTCCGTTTCAAAGAATACGAACGAAAGAAAATGGAACAGACGGAGACATTTGTTATGAGACGTCCGGAAACTCCGAAAAAAGAGGAGTCGGAGGCACCAAGAATCAAACGGGAACCGAAAAGAATGTGTACCGCAAAAAAAATATGCGGGATGTCGATGTTTTTATGGCCGTAACTGCGAGGGAACCATTGTGCCGATCAAAGAGATTCAGGATGAGATCGGGGAAGTCGTGATCGATGGTATGATACGAAATGTGGAAAGCCGTGAGATCAAGGGCGAGAAGCAGATTGTCACTTTTGCGATCACGGATTACACCGACACGATCGTCTGTAAGGTGTTTATTAAAAATGAGCAGATTACAGAGACAAATTTTTTTGATATGGTAAAGAAAGGAAATTTCATCCGCGTAAAAGGAGTGGCAAGTCTTGATTCTTATGATAAGGAAATCCGAATCGGAAGCATTATGGGAATGAAGGAGATTGAAGGATTCCGTGTCGGAAGAGAAGATCATGCGCCGGTGAAGCGAGTGGAACTTCATGCCCATACGCAGATGAGTGATATGGATGGTATTACCCATGTGGATCAGCTGGTGCGCCGGGCTCACGAATGGGGGCATCCGGCAGTGGCCATTACGGACCACGGCGTTGTGCAGGCGTTTCCGGATGCCAATCATGCACTGGAGGGTCTGAAACTTCCGGAAGATGATCCGTTCAAAGTAATTTATGGCTGCGAGGCATATCTTGTTGATGACCTAAATGACCTTGCTGTTGACAACGAAAAGGGACAGAGTCTGCGGGACGAGTACGTTGTATTTGACCTAGAGACGACGGGTTTTTCCTCAGAACACGATAAAATTATCGAAATTGGTGCGGTTCGCGTAAAAAATGGAAAAATTAGTGAAAAGTACAGTACATTTGTGAATCCGGAGAGGAAGATCCCGGAGCGGATCACGGAACTTACTTCTATTACGGATGACATGGTGAAAGATGCGCCGGTTATCGAAAAAGTTCTTCCGGATTTTCTGAAATTCATCGGTGACAATGCACTGGTTGCTCATAATGCAGGGTTTGACCACGGCTTTATCCGTCAGAAGGCAAAAGACCAGGGAATCGAAACCGATTTTACCGTTGTAGATACGGTTGGACTTGCCCGTGTTCTTTTTCCGGAACTTGCCAAATATAAATTGGATAATATCGCAAAGAAATTGAAAATTTCACTGGAAAATCACCACCGCGCGGTAGACGATGCGGGGGCAACGGCGGAAATTTTCGAAAAATTCGTGGAAATGTTAGAAGAAAAAGGGCTTCATACGTTGAAAGAAGTGGCAGATTTTGCTAATGGTTCCGCGGATATCGTGAAGAAGAAACCGTATTTTCACGCTATTATTCTGGCGGCAAATGAGACGGGAAGAATTAACCTTTACCGTTTGGTTTCCATGGGGCATCTGGATTATTTTTACCGGAAACCGAGAGTGCCGAAAAGTATGTTTTTAAAATACCGCGACGGACTGATTATCGGGTCTGCCTGTGAAGCCGGAGAATTATATCGTGCGCTTTTGGATGAGGCACCGGAAAGCCGGATCAAAGAACTGGTGGATTTTTACGACTATCTGGAAATTCAGCCGATTGGAAATAATAAGTTTATGATTGAGAGCGAACGTGTGGAAAACATTCACAGTTTTGAGGATCTGAAAGATATGAACCGCAAAATTGTAGCTCTTGGTGAAAAATACAATAAACCGGTTTGTGCGACCTGCGATGTTCATTTTCTTGACCCGGAAGATGAAATTTACCGAAAGATCATATTTGCCGGAAAAAGATGAAAGATGCGGATGACCAGCCACCGCTTTTTTCTTCGGACTACAGAAGAAATGCTAGAAGAATTTTCCTATCTTGGACAAGAAAGCATTTGAAGTTGTCGTTACGAATACGAACCTGATTGCGGATCGGATAGAAAAAATGTCACCGGTTTATCCGGACAAGTGTCCACCGGTTATTCCAAAGTCGGATGAGACACTGACAAACATTTGCTATAATAAGGCAATCAGTATGTACGGGGATCCTTTGCCGCCGCAGGTTAAGAATCGCTTGGATCATGAATTGGATTCCATCATCAAAAATGGATTTGCCGTAATGTATATTATCGCACAGAAACTGGTGTGGAAATCAAATGAAGATGGGTATTTGGTAGGTTCGCGTGGATCGGTAGGATCGTCGTTTGTGGCGACAATGTCCGGTATCACGGAGGTAAATCCGCTGCCGGCACATTATTACTGTAAAAATGCCATTATGTGGATTTCGATTCGGAGGAGGTAAAAAATATGCCGGAAGTTCCGGATGTGATATGCCGCCGAAGAAGTGTCCGAATTGCGGGGAACAACTGATTCAAGAAGGTCACGATATTCCATTTGAAACATTCCTTGGATTTTACGGCGACAAAGAGCCGGATATCGACCTGAATTTCTCCGGAGAATATCAGAGTAAGGCACATGCATACACGGAGGTTATTTTCGGGGCCGGTCAGACTTTCCGAGCCGGAACAATCGCGACATTGGCAGATAAAACGGCGTATGGATATGTTAAAAACTATTTTGAAGAACGTGGACAGCATAAGCGGAATGAGGAGATTGAGCGAATCATTGAGGGCTGCGTAGGAATCCGCCGTTCGACCGGACAGCATCCGGGTGGAATCATTGTACTTCCGTTTGGATGGGAAATATACACGTTTACACCGGTGCAGCATCCGGCAAATGATCAGAATACACCGATTATTACGACGCATTTTGATTACCATTCTATTGACCATAACTTATTGAAACTTGACATACTCGGACACGACGATCCGACCATGATCCGTATGCTCGAGGATTTGACAGGGATTGATGCAAAAACGATTTCGCTGGACAACCAAGAGGTTTTGTCATTGTTTGCCAATACTTCGGCACTGGGGGTTACACCGGAAGAGTTGATGGGATGTGATCTGGGAAGCCTCGGTATTCCGGAATTTGGAACAGATTTCGTTATGCAGATGCTTCGCGACACGAAACCAAAGAACTTTTCGGATCTGGTACGTATTTCCGGATTGTCACATGGTACAGACGTTTGGCTGAACAATGCCCAGTATTTTATTAAGGAAGGAAATTGTACACTTTCTACCGCCATTTGTACCCGTGATGATATTATGACCTATCTGATACATACCGGAGTTGAAAATGGACTTGCCTTTAAGATCATGGAAAGTGTGCGTAAAGGAAAAGGTCTTACGGAAGATATGGAAAAGGCGATGCGCGAAGCCGGTGTGGAGGACTGGTATATCGAATCCTGTAAACGAATTAAATACATGTTCCCAAAAGCGCATGCTGTTGCCTATGTCATGATGGCATTTCGTATCGCGTATTTAAAGTATTTTATCCGCTTGCTTATTACGCGGCCTTTTTCAGTATTCGTGCGAAGGCGTTTGATTATCAGTTGATGTGCCAGGGCAGGGAAAAACTGGAAAGCACAATGCGTGATTACAAGAAACGTTATAATGAATTATCCAAAAAGAACAGGATAGTTATAATGATATGAAGATTGTACAGGAGATGTATGCGAGAGGTTTTGAATTTATGCCAATCGATATTTTTCGTGCGAAAGCCAATCATTTTCAGGTTGTTGATGGAAAATTGATGCCGGCACTGAGTACGATTGACGGAATGGGTGGAAAGGCGGCCGAAGGAGTCGTCGAAGCGGCAAAACACGGACCGTTTTCTTCCCGTGAGAATTTCAAATTACGTGCAAAAAATTTCCGGAACTGTTGTGGAAAAAATGGCGGAGATGGGAATTTTGGGAGATCTTCCGGAGACAGACCAGATGTCGTTGCTGGATTTTATGGCGTAATTTTCACTGTAATAAAAATGTATTTTATAAAAGAGTTCTGTTTACATGGACGCTCGCGCTATAATAAGTGCGCAGCGGTATGGACACTGAAAATACCAGTGTCTCATACCGGCGTACTTATAATCCATGTGTCGCAGAACTCTTTTACAAAATACCAATATTATTCCAGTGAAAATATCATAAAGGTATAATCAGTAATTGGTTTGATATTAGCACCATAACAAAATAGCATTAGCTATTATATGGTATACCATTATTCCAGTGAAAATATCATAAAGGTATAATCAGTAATTGGTTTGATATTAGCACCATAACAAAATAGCATTAGCTATTATGTTATAGGTAATACCGAACCTATTAGTACAAACGGAATAGTCCGATGACAATACCGAGGATTTGTACGTGGTCTACGTAGATCGGATCCATGGTATCGTTTTCCGGCTGGAGACGGTAGCGGCCGTCTTCTTTGTAGTAGGTTTTTACGGTGGCGGAGTCGTCGACAAGGGCGACAACGATATCTCCGTTTTTGGCAGTGGAGGCTTCGCGGACGATGACTTTATCGCCATCGTGAATGCCGATATTGATCATACTTTCGCCGCGTACATTGAGCATAAATAAATTTCCGCTAGGCAGTTCATCTGCCAGAATAGGAAAATATCCGCTGATATTTTGTTCGGCGAAGATTGGCTGGCCGGCTGCGACGTCGCCAATGATCGGAATGTTTCTCATTTCTTTTCGTGTGATATTGAAATTGTCATCGACGATCTCGATTGCACGTGGTTTGGTAGGGTCTCTTCGAATATATCCATTCTTTTCCAGTGTTTCCAGGTGTGAATGGACGGAAGAAGTGGATTGTAAATGTACCGCATTACAGATTTCACGGACTGCCGGCGGGTAGCCTTTGTTTAAAATTTCTTCCTTAATATATTCAAGAATTTCACTTTGTTTTGCAGAAATACGACCATTTCCCATATGATTTGTCCTTCCTTTCCTATCATGCTGAATGATAAATGCAAACAATTGTTTGTATTTATAGTAACACAGTTTAAAACGATTGTCAAACGTTTGTTCTGATAAATGCAAAATTCTTTAAATTTTATGTGGACAAATTTTTGTTCTATGGTTATAATTAGAAAGGTAGTACTTTTGAACATAATGCGTAAGGAGAATGAGAAAAATGAGTGAAGGTAAAGGAACGAATTTTTTCGATAAATTGAAAACGGATAAGAAATTTCGATTTGAGTTTATTATGGCGATATGGTCTGGTATCGTGGGGATTGCCCTCGTGATCGGACTGGTTTTTGTAGGAAAGACGTTTTTCTTTGGAAAGAAAGTGGTTGACAGCGGAGATCTCGAGGAAAAACCGGCTGTTGTGACCGAGCAGGCTGTGGATGCTGAAGAGACCCCGGCACCATATGATTCTGCGATTGTCAGTGGAAATGAAGAAGATTTTCAGGATGACGAGGAAGACGAGGATGATGATCTGAAGGATGCAAAAGGTGGCTTATGCGACGACCGTTTTAATCTTCGAAGTGAGGCTGCTTTGACGGCAGACGTGATTGCCAAGCTTCAGACAGGAGATAAAGTGACGATTCTAGAATATGGAAAAGAGTGGACGAAGGTAGAAGTAGATGGAACACAGGGGTATGTCAGTACCATTTATCTGAGTACGAAGAAAGCGGCAGAGGAGCCGACGGCAACCCCGGCTCCAAGAACAACTTCGGCACCGAGGGCTACGGCGACACCTAAACCGACAAAGCGTCCGAAAGCGACAAAGAAACCAAAAGCGACAAGAACTCCTGCGACTCATATCCCATCACATACGCCGCAGGAAACCCAGGCACCGCTGGAGACCGTAGCACCGGAACCAACGAAAGTGCCGGACCCAACAAAGGCACCGGAGCCTACAAAAGCGCCGGAACCAACGAAGGCACCGGAACCAACGAAAGCACCGGAGCCGGAAAAACACCAGATCAGACTTCCGCACAGGAAGGCTAAAAAAGGAGACGACCAATGGAAGAACAGCTTACCCCCATGATGCAGAAGTATCTTGAGACAAAGAATGAGTACAAAGATTGTATCCTGTTTTACCGTCTGGGTGATTTCTATGAAATGTTTTTTGAAGATGCGAAATGTGCATCAAAAGAATTGGAATTAACTCTTACCGGAAAGAGTTGTGGATTAAAAGAAAGGGCACCCATGTGTGGTGTCCCCTTTCATTCTGCAGAAGGATATATTACCCGCCTGGTTTCCAAAGGATATAAAGTGGCAATATGCGAACAGGTGGAAGACCCGAAATTGGCAAAGGGACTTGTGAAAAGAGAAGTTGTGCGGATCGTTACACCGGGAACTAACTGTAATCTGGAAGCGTTGGACGAATCCAAGAACAATTATCTGATGGGCGTTGTTGCGATGGATGATCTGTTTGGAATTTCTGTTGTAGATGTGACGACCGGAGAGTATCGTCTGACCGAAGTAGACGGTCTGGGAAAACTTCTTGATGAAATCAATAAATTTATGCCAAGTGAACTCATTTGCAATGAGTCTTTTTATATTAGTGGAGTCGATGTTGAAGATTTGAAAGAGAGGCTTGGAATCTCCATCTCCTCTCTGGCACCGCATTATTTTGATCAAGAATGCTGTGAAAAATCACTGTGCCGTCACTTTTCTGTTCAGACACTGGATGGACTGGGATTGGCAGATTATTCGGTAGGAATTACGGCGGCAGGTGCGGTTATGGAGTACCTTGAAGAGACGCAGAAGACTTCACTTGCCCATATTTTGGAACTGATTCCGTATAAAGTGGGAAAATATATGCTGTTAGACCGCAATACCCGCCGAAATCTGGAACTTGTAGAGACACTTCGGGAAAAGAAAAAAGAGGCTCTCTTTTGTGGGTTCTTGACCGGACACGGACAGCGATGGGAGCGCGAAAACTCCGCAGTACGCTGGAACAGCCGTTTATTCAAAAGAAGAGATTTTAAAACGCTTTGATGCGATTGATGAATTAAATGCAAATATGATCACGCGGGAGGAACTCAGAGAATATCTGAATCCGATTTACGATCTTGAGAGACTGCTTAGTAAGATCAGTTATGAGTCAGCGAACCCAAGAGATTTTATTGCATTAAAAGTTCGTTGGAGATGCTGCCACCGATCCGCTTTTTGTGTTCCAATTTTAAAAGCCGGTTATTTTCGGAAATTTTAGACGAATTAGATCCCTTAGAGGATATTTGCAAATTGGTTACCGATGCGATCACCGAAGAACCGCCGCTTGCTATGCACGACGGAGGGATTATTCGCGATGGTTATGATGAGCAGGTGGACAAACTCCGCAAAGCCAAATCTGAGGGGAAAGACTGGCTTCTCCAGTTGGAGGCCGAAGAGCGGGAAAAGACAGGAATAAAAAATCTAAAAGTGAAATACAATCGTGTATTTGGCTATTATTTGGATGTGACAAATTCTTATAAAGATCTTGTGCCGGCGGACTGGGTGCGCAAGCAGACACTTGCAAATTCGGAACGTTACACGACAGAAAAATTAAAAGAGTTAGAAGATGTCGTCCTTGGAGCGGAAGATAAATTGTATAATCTGGAATACCAGTTATTTTGTAATATACGAGACCATGTTTTTACGCAGGTTAATCGCATCCAGCGTACCGCGAAAGCGATTGCAATGTTAGACATGATGGCAAGTCTTGCGCTCGTGTCGGAAAAGAATAATTATGTGCGTCCGACCCTTAATGAGGAAGGAATTATCAATATCAAAGAAGGACGTCATCCGGTCATTGAACAGATGATTGACCACGATATGTTTATTTCAAATGGGACCTATCTCGATGAGGATTCTCACCGCGTTGTTATCATTACGGGACCGAACATGGCGGGAAAATCCACCTATATGCGCCAGACGGCGCTGATCACGTTGATGGCACAGATTGGATGTTTTGTTCCGGCCGCGTCGGCGGACCTTTCTGTGGTAGACCGTATTTTTACCCGTGTGGGCGCATCCGATGATCTGGCAAGCGGACAAAGTACATTTATGGTAGAAATGACAGAAGTTGCTAATATTTTTTACATAATGCAACAAAGGACAGTTTGATCATTTTAGATGAGATTGGGCGAGGAACGTCTACGTTTGATGGACTCAGCATTGCGTGGGCAGTGGTAGAACATATTGTAGATAAAAAGAATATTGGGGCGAAGACATTATTTGCAACCCATTATCATGAACTTACGGAACTCGAAGGAAAGCTGGAAGGTGTTCAAAACTACTGTATTGCCGTAAAAGAAGATGGGGAAGATATTGTATTTCTGCGAAAAATCGTAAAAGGCGGTGCTGATAAAAGTTACGGTATTCAGGTGGCAAAACTTGCCGGTGTGCCGGAAAGTGTGCTGGTCCGTGCCAGAGAAATTGCGGAAGAACTCGAAGGCGGAGATAGTTTGTCGGTGATCCGTATTCCGGAGAAACAGGAGCAGGGGCAGGTGCCGGAGAAAAAGGCATCTTCCGGGATGAATCAGCTTTCTATTTTTGATACGGTGACGACATTCCATTCGGAGGATATTTTATTTGAATTGCGGGATATTGACCTTTCCCGTGTGACACCGATGGATGCGATGAATCTGGTATATAAATGGCAGAACGAATTAAAAGATAAATGGTAAGGAGTGTGATTGGATGATACAGCTTTTGGATCCATCTACGATCGATAAGATCGCGGCAGGGGAAGTTGTAGAGCGCCCTGCTGCCGTTGTAAAAAGAACTTGTGGAAAATGCAATTGATGCAGGGGCGAATGCCATCACGGTAGAGATCAAGGAGGGTGGCATTTCCTTTATACGAATTACAGATAATGGATGCGGGATTGCCAGAGAAGAAATTCCCATGGCATTTACCCGCCACGCGACAAGCAAAATAAAAATATAGAAGACCTTCTTACGATTCACAGTTTGGGATTTCGTGGGGAGGCTCTTTCTAGTGTAGCAGCTGTGGCGCAGGTGGAATTGATCACAAAACGCGAAGAGGATCTGATCGGATGCCGTTATGAGATTCATGGTGGCAAAGAGGTGGCAAACGAACAAGTAGGATGCCCGGATGGCTCCACCTTTTTGATAAGGAATTTGTTTTACAATACACCGGTCCGAGCCAAATTTTTGAAAACAAAAACGACAGAAGGCGGTTATATCAGTGAAGTGATGCTTCATTTTACATTGTCGCATCCGGAAATCCGTTTCCGTTTTATCTGGGATGGGAAAACGAAGATACAGACTTCTGGAAACGGCAATGTGAAAGACAATATTTACCAGCAGTTTGGTTCGGATATCACAAAAGCAACCTTGCCGGTCTGCGTGGAAAAAGATGGGATGAAATTGGAAGGATTTGTAGGAAAGCCGGAGAGTTCCAGAGGAACAAGAAACTTTATGTATTATTACATCAATGGCCGGTATATCAAAAGTCCGATCGTCACGAAAGCAATTGAGACTGCGTACGAAGGATTTACGATGACAAACCGCTTTCCGTTTGTGGTATTGTTTTTGACGATTGACAGTGCTTTTCTGGATGTCAATGTGCATCCGACGAAGATGGAAGTCCGCTTTATGAATCAGGAAGAAGTGTTTGAACTTTTTCAGAAAGAGATTCATCAGGTACTGCATGAGGCGACGCTGATTCCGAAAGTGGCACCGGGCAAAGAGGAAAAGAAACCGCTTTCTGCACAGATTCCAAAACCGCCTGAAAATCCGATACCGGAACCGTTTGAGCGAAAACGCATGGAAGATACAAAAAAGTAGAACCGGAAGAAAATGGAAAGAACGAGACGAAACAACAGCCATTGCCGGTGAACAGTCCTGTGATCCCACCACGGGAAGAGCAGCCACGGGTAAAATATGAGCAGCAGTCCTTTTTCAAAAATGAGATGCTGGCGGAAGAGGACCGTATTAAGTTTCGTTTGATCGGTCAGGTGTTTGGAACATATTGGATGATCGAATACGGAGAGGAAATGCTGATCATTGACCAGCATGCGGCGCACGAAAAGATTTTATATGAGCAATTGATGGAAGAACTTGCGGACAATCATGTGTACAGCCAGAATCTGGTAACTCCGTTATTAATTTCGCTTACGCACAAGGAAAAGGAAATGCTTGGTAAGTGCAAAGAAGCGTTTTCAAACTTGGATTTGAGATTGAGGAATTTGGCGGGGATGAATACGCAATTGTGGCCGTTCCGTCACATTTTCTGCATCTGGTAAGCAAAGATCTGTTTTACGGTATTTTGGATGAATTGATTGAAAATCCGATGGCAGACCGAATTGAAAAGATTACAGACCGTTGTGCAACTATTTCGTGCAAAGCGGCGGTAAAGGGAAATCATACGCTGTCTTTTGCCGAAGCCAATGAGCTGATCGATAAGATGCTGCATGCAAAAGATCCGTATCACTGTCCGCATGGCAGACCGACCACGATCTCCATGTCGAAAAAAGAATTTGAAAAGAAATTTAAGAGGATTGTATCAGGATGAAAAAACCTATTATTATATTGACCGGTCCGACCGCTGTCGGGAAAACCAAAGCATCGATCGAACTTGCACAAAAGATCGGCGGAGAGATCATATCGGCGGACTCGATGCAGATATATCAAAAAATGGACATTGGGACGGCAAAGATCACTCCGGAAGAAATGCAGGGAGTACCACATCATCTGGTGGATATTCTACCGGTTGAAGAGCCGTTTCATGTATATGAATTTCAGCAGCTGGCGAAAAAAGTCTGGAAAAGATCTATCAAAACGGACACATTCCGATCGTTGTCGGAGGGACCGGATTTTATATTCAGGCACTGCTTTATGATGTACAGTTTCAGGAAGAACGCGAAGGAAGCAGTTACCGCAAGAAGTTGGAAGAAATTGCCAGAATCGAAGGGGCGGAGGTACTCCATGAGCGGTTAAAAAAGTCGATCCGGAATCTGCGGAAGCCATTCATAAAAACAATGTAAAGCGGGTCATACGTGCACTTGAATATTATGAAGAGACAGGAAGACCTATTTCTGTGCACAATAAAGAACAGCGAGAGAATGAATCGCCTTATAACTTTTTGTATATTGTTCTGACAATGGATCGAAAGAAATTATATGCCCGCATTAACCGGCGGGTGGACCAGATGGCAGAACAGGGACTGGCGGAGGAAGTGACCGGACTTCACGAGGAAGGATATGACAAAGGGCTGACTTCGATGCAGGCAATCGGTTACAAAGAATGGTTCCCGTTTTTTGAGGGAAAATGTTCCAAAGAAGAAGTAATCGAACAAATAAAAAAGACACCAGACATTTTGCCAAACGGCAGCTTACGTGGTTCCGCCGGGAACGTGACGTGCAAATGATTGACAAGGATCAGTTCGCCACGGAGAGTGACATTGTGGAAGAAATCATAAGGCTGGCAAAAGAGAAGGGAATTTTATAGCGAAAAGAAGGAGAACATTATGCTGGAGACAGAAGAACGAAAAAGATGTATGAACAGGCGGGAATCAGTGTGCCTGTATTTGAATATGGAGAGAAGATCTGTACATCGCTCAAAGAGCGCTTTGAATCCATCGATGAGATGGCAGAGTATAACCAGTTAAAAGTGCTGCAGGCATTTCACAAAAACCGCGTCAGTGCGGAGCATATGTATGGAACGACAGGATATGGTTACGATGACAGTGGACGCGACACCGTGGAAAAAGTGTACGCCGATATTTTTTATGCCGAAGATGCTTTGGTAAGAACGCAGATTACTTGTGGAACCCATGCATTGACACTGGCACTTTCGTCCATTCTTCGACCGGGAGATGAACTGTTATCGCCGGTTGGCAAACCTTATGATACCTTGGAGGGAATCATTGGAATCAATGGAAAAAGCGAACCGGGATCGCTGCGTGAATTTGGAATCACGTATGCACAAGTGGATCTTCTGGAAGACAGTGCGGTCGATTATCCGGGCATTGAAAAAGCATTAAATAACAGAACTAAACTGGTTACGATCCAGCGCTCCAAAGGGTATGCGATGCGAAAAACCTTGTCTGTAAAACAGATCGGAGAGATCATTTCTTTTGTGAAGGAACGTCGTCCGGATGTGATCTGCATGGTAGACAATTGTTACGGAGAATTTGTAGACAGGATCGAGCCATCCGATGTCGGAGCAGATCTGGTGGTCGGTTCGCTGATTAAAAATTTGGGGGGCGGCATAGCACCGATGGGTGGGTATCTTGTCGGAAGAAAAGACATCATTGAACTGGCGGCAAACCGCCTTACGGCACCGGGACTGGGAAAGAAGTCGGAGCTTCGCTGGAAGTGAACCGTTCTTTTTATCAGGGATTGTTTTTTGCCCCACAGGTCGTGGCGAGTGCATTGAAATCTGCCATTTTTGCAGCAAATCTGTACGAAAATCTTGGCTTTGAGACAAGCCCGGGAAAAGATGAGGAGAGAAATGACATCATTCAGGCTGTTGCCCTTGGTTCGCCTGAGCGGATCATTGCGTTCTGCCGGGGGATTCAGGCGGGATCGCCGGTAGACAGTTATGTGGCTCCGGAACCGTATGCGATGCCGGGATATCACAGTGATGTTATTATGGCGGCCGGAAACTTTATTCAGGGATCCTCCATTGAATTGAGTGCGGATGCTCCGATCGAACCGCCGTATAGTGTGTATTTCCAGGGCGGTCTTACGTGGCAGCACGGGAAATATGGGATTTTAATGTCGCTTCAAAAGATGGTAGACGAAAAATTGTCGAATTACCCTAATAAATTGCGAAAAGTATGTGAATTTTATCGGCTTCTATATATACATTTTTGAAAATGTATGGTAAAATAATTTATGTATGGGTAGACAATGTGTAGAGTTAGGAGGCTGTATGAGTCAACAATTTTACACGATGAAGGAACTTCCGGTATCGGAACGTCCTTATGAAAAAGCAAAAGAACAGGGAGTGACGGCATTGTCCGATGCCGAGCTGCTTGCTGTTTTGCTGAAAACAGGAACCCATGAAAAAACAGTGTGGAACTGGCAAGGGAAGTGCTTGCACTGCACCCGGTGCACAAGGGTCTGCTGGGGCTTTATTATCTGACGGACAAGCAATTGAAAAAAGTTTGTGGCATCGGAGAAGTCAAAGCCATTCAGCTGCAATGCATGGCTGAGTTGTCAAAACGGCTTGCCAGACAGCGGAAACCGGAGCGCGCACGGTTTGATTCGCCGGAGTATATCGCAAGATACTTTATGGAAGAGATGCGAACTTTGGAAACCGAGCAGACAAGAGTGCTGTATTTGGACAACCGCTGTCGTCTGATCCATTGTGAGCGGATTTTTAGCGGTTCTGTCGCAGCCTGTGTTCTGCATCCAAGAGAAGTCTTGAAAAAAGGGCTTCAATACGATGCCTCCTGTTTTGTACTGATACATAACCATCCAAGTGGAGATCCGACCCCGAGTCAGGCCGACCTGGATGCGACGATACGTATGAAAAAAGCCGGAGAAATGATAGGAATTTCATTACTGGATCATTTGATTCTTGGAGATTATCAATATGTCAGCTCGAAAGAAAGAGGACACATATGAAGGACTATAAAGATACAGAGGATGAATAAAATGCTAGGAAAAGAAATTGGAATTGACTTTGGTACAAGTTAAATTAAAATTTATAAAAATGGAGAAGGTGTGATCTTACAGCAAAAGAGTGTGATTGCAATCTATAAAAAGAATCACGTATTTGCAGTAGGCGACGAAGCTTTTTGAAATGTATGAAAAAGCACCGGAAAATTTGGATGTTTCCTATCCGATCAAAAAATGGTGTTATTGCTGATATTGGAAATATGCAGGCATTGATCGATTACTTTTTTGCTGAATTAAATGGGAAAAAGAGATTCAAAGGAGCAGAATATTACATTGCGGTTCCGACGGATATTACAGAAGTGGAAAAGCGAGCATATTTTGATCTTATTGCAAATACAAACTTGAAATCGAAAAAAATTCATGTTGTGGAAAAACCGATTGCAGATGCATTGGGAATGAATCTTGATATTACAAAATCCACCGGTACCCTTGTGGTAGATATCGGTGCCAATACGGCAGAAATTTCTGTCCTCTCACTGGGCGGTATTGTACTTAGCCGATTGATTCCGGTTGGTGGAAACCGTTTTGATGAAGCAATCATTAACAAGATTAAGAAAGATATGAATTTTGTGATTGGGGAAAAGAGCGCCGAAGCAATCAAGAAAAATATTGCCTCTGCTTATGCAACCGATGCACAGATGGATATCTGCGGTCGGAATCTGGTGACCGGACTTCCAAGTGAAATTACAGTAACCGGGGAATGTGTGCATGAAGCACTTGCCGAATTGTTCCAGAGTATTGTGGACTCTATCAAGATCATTCTGGAGCGCACACCACCGGAAATTTCTTCCGATATTTATAAGTCCGGACTTTATCTGACCGGAGGTTCCAGTCGGATTCAGAATCTGGGACAGTTTATTTACGATGAACTTGGGTTAAAGGTAAATTTGTGCGAAGAGCCGGAAAGTACAGTCATCATGGGACTTGGCGCAGTGATTGAAGACCCACAGCTTGCAAAACTTGCTTTATAAGCAGAATGGAGACCGGCGATGAAAAGAAAGAGAAGAAATGGACCAAGAATTCATCCCAAATATATTTATATTTTTTCAGCATTCTTTGTGCCATTCTTGTAGTACTAAGTTTTAAATTTTCGGACCGCTTAAGTGGTGTGAAAGCGACAGTAGGAGATATTATGTCTCCGATGCAGAGTGGAATTAACAAAGTGGGAAAAGCAATCTCGGATAAGATGGATCTTCTTCATTCCAAAGAAGATCTTTTGGCGGAAAATAAACAGGTAAAAGAGAAAATTGATGCCGTTAGTTATGATAATAAAATTCTTGCCGGTGAAAATAACGACTTGGATAATTACCGTGAATTGTATCAATTGGATCAGAAATATCCGGATTATCCAAAAGTGGCAGCGACAGTTATTGGGCGAGACGGAAATAACTGGTTTCACTTGTTTACTATCGACAAAGGGAAGAAAGACGGTATCGCTGTCGACATGAATGTGATCGCGGGAAACGGTCTGGTAGGTATCGTATCCGAAGTGGGCGACCATTATGCAAAAGTCCGTGCAATCATAGACGACAAAAGCAATGTAAGTGCCATGTTTGAAAATACAGGAGAAACTTGTATTGTAAAAGGAAATATGGAAAGTATTTACAAAGGATACATTGATGTTACGATGATCAGTAACAATGTGACTGCAAAAAACGGGGATTCCGTTGTTACTTCACACATCAGTGACAAATTTCTTCCGGGTCTGCTTGTAGGTTATATTTCCGATATTACGCAGGAGGCAGATGGATTGTCTAAGAGCGGACATCTCACACCGGTCGTATCTTTTGATAAATTAGAGACAGTATTGATCATTACCACGTTGAAGGACTCTTCAGAAATCGAGGACATTAAAAACTATGATTAAAAGACGTATTTCAACCATCATTATTATTTTGCTTGCTTTTTTATTGCAGACAACTGTTTTCCATAAATTGGCATTGGCAAATGTGGTGCCAAATTTATTATTGATTCTGACTGTGTGTTACAGTTACATGCGTGGACGTACTTCCGGAGAAGTCATCGGGCTTGTTTGCGGATTGATGCTGGATATGATGTACGGAAGCGTGATTGGACTGTATGCCTTTATTTTTATGACGATTGGATTTCTTTGTGGTTATTGTCAGAAGATTTATTTTACGGATAATTACATACTGCCTTGTGTATTGGTAGGACTAAGCGATTTGGTTTATGGTTTTTATTATTATATCACGGAATTTTTAGTTCGTGGAAAATTGCATTTTACGTTCTATTTTTCCCATATTATTTTACCAGAATTGATTTATACATTGGTGATTTCTGTGGTTGTGTTCCGCGTATTAAACCGCCTGGAAAAGTATTTATCAACCGAACGAAGGGAGGAAGTGTAGTTCAATGTTTTCTTCAATTATTGATTACTTAAAAACATTAATGCGTTCACGTATTTTTACTTTAATTGTTGTTTATGTTGTGCTATTTAGTATTCTCGTAGGACGTTTGTTTTATCTGCAGATTGTACAGGGAGAAGCATATGATGAGCAGGCGACGATAAAAATGAAAAGCAGAAGACGATAAAAAGTTCCCGTGGTAAGATTTATGACTGCAATGGGAAACTTCTTGCGTCAAACGAACAAAGCTATGCGATCACACTGGAAGATACCGGGGAGATTGAATCCAATAAACAGATGAATGAGATGATATTAAAATGTATTAATCTCATTGAAAAAATGGAGATAAAGTAACCGTGGATTTTCCGCTTACGATTGACAAAAAAGGAAGATTCAAATTTACGGTAGATAAAAATGCGCAGCTTCGATTTAAGAGAGAGATTTATTTTTGCAAATCGGTGGACGAGCTGACTGACGAACAGAAAAATATGACGGCAGAAGAATGTTTCCGTTATATCCGAACATCGACAGCGGTCAATGCCATTCATTTTTTTGATCCGCTGACGGAAAAAATAAAAATGAAGCAGATGCGCAGGAAAAATATGAGCAGAATTATGACGATGCGACAGCACTCAAGATTATGGCGATTCGTTATGCACTGATGATGAACACATATCAAAAGTATGAGCCAATTACGATCAGTTCCGATGTTTCATTAAACACGGTGGCAGCGATAAAGGAAAATTCTGCTAGTCTTATTGGCATAGATGTCAGTGAAGAGGCAAAACGTGTGTATTATGACAGTACCTATTTTTCTCATATTATCGGTTATACCGGATTGATTTCTTCAGATACGCTGGCGTCGATGAAGGAAAACGGGGACAATACGTACACGGCTGCTGATCAGATTGGTAAGTCCGGTATTGAAAGCACATTTGAAGAGCAGCTGCGTGGAAAAAAGGGAAGCGAGACGCTTGTTATTGATAGCAGTTCCCGTGTTGTAGAGACGAAGGACCACAAAGATGCGACCGCAGGAAAAGACATATATCTTACGATTGACGCAGACCTGCAGAGTGCTGTTTATCAGTTGACGGAAAAAGCTATTGCGGGAGTGTTGATCTCTAAACTGAACAATAGTAAAAGTGCCGGCTCCAAAGGAAAAGATGCAAAAAATATCCGTGTGCCGATCTATGATGTCTATTGCGCCATCATTGAAAACAGTTTGGTGGACATTACAAAATTTTCCAATCCAGATGCGTCAAGTTTGGAAAAAGTGTATATCAGACATTTACGCGGGAGAAAAAGAATTCCTTAAAAGCGGTAAAAAGATATTTGTCTTATAACAATAAAACGACGACAAAGAAGATGTCCGATACGAATGCAGAATATATGGATTACATTTATTCGATGCTTCGAAAAAATGAAGTCATTGCAACAGATAAAATGGATAAATCCGATGATATGTACAATCAATATGCCAATGAAAAGATTAGTCTGAGTGAGTTTTTGATCTATGCAATCTCTCAAACTGGATTGATCTGGAAATGCTTAATGTCGGAGATGATTATTACAGCACAGAGGAAATTTATTCGAAGATAGTTGAGTACATTCTTGAGGAATTGAACGATGACAGTTCATACGATAAAAAGGTATATCACACGCTGATCTATAACGATCAGATCAGTGGAAGACAGGTATGTATGCTTTTGTATGAACAGGGGTATTTAAAGAAAAACAAAACGATGCTTGCGAAACTCCGCACAGGTATGATCTCGCCATTTCAGTTTTTGAAATCAAAGATTAAATCGTTGGAGATTACGCCGGGCGAACTGGGACTTACTCCTTGCGCTGCATCGGTTGTTATTACGGATCCAAATACCGGAAAAGTAAAAGCCATGGTATCCTATCCAAGTTATGACAACAATAAATTTGCCAACTCGGTCGATAGTGAATATTTTGCAAAAATCAATTCCAATTCTGCTTCGCCGTTTTTGAATCGAGCGACACAGCAGAAGACGGCACCCGGATCCACCTATAAGATGGTATCTGCGACAGCAGCGCTCGAAGAAGGGGTTATCGATCCCCATTCGACAGTAACGGACCGCGTAGTGTTTGATAAGATTAATCCGTCACCAAAGTGCTGGAGTACGTACAGCCACGGAACTATTAATGTGTCACAGGCGATACAGCATTCCTGTAACTATTTCTTTTATGAAATGGGATATCGTCTGAGTGGATTGACAGGAACAGCAGTAAACAATGAGCGCGGATTGAAAAAACTGGAAAAATATGCAGATAAATATGGTCTGACTGACCTTTCCGGTGTGGAATTGACAGAGGCACAGCCACATGTGTCAGACAGCGATGCGGTGCGTTCGGCAATCGGACAGGGTACAAACAGCTATACACCGGTTCAACTGTCACGTTATGTATCGACAATTTCAAATGGCGGAACCTGCTATGATCTTACTTTGGTGGATAAAGTGGCAGATCCGGCACAGAATAATAAGGTAAAGAACAACAAAGCTACAGTGCGTAACGAACTTGATATCAAGAGTTCGACATTGAATGCAATCCGAAGCGGAATGTACATGGTTGTAAACAACGGAAGCTTAAAGAGTGTGTTCCAGAAAGTGCCGGTGAAAGTGGCCGGTAAGACAGGTACGGCACAGATTAGTGCAAATGAACCAAACCATGCATTGTTCGTTTCATATGCACCGTATGATTCGCCAAAGATTTCGGTTGCCGTTGTTATGCCAAATGCATTTACTTCAAGCAATGCGGCATCTCTGGCGAGCAATGTGTACCAATATTACTTTGATGAAAAGGCAAGAAAGAAGTTGTTGAAGAAATCTGCAACAAATCCGGTCAGCAATTCCGGAAGAGTGGCAGACTGATCAGTGGAGAGAAAGTGAGGAGAACTATGAATCAACCGGTAGTGATCAAAGGAAATAAATCAGGTCTTATCGTTCATTTGGATGACAAGATGGAATTTCCCGAATTAAAAGAAAAGGTGGAAGAAAAATTCGCTTCCTCTTCTGATTTTTTAGGAGCGGCGCAGATTGCATTATCCTTCGAAGGACGCAAATTATCCGAAGAACAGAAATATGAACTGATGGAATGTGTTCGTGAACATTCCAAACTGGATATTGTCTGTCTGATTGATGATGACGAGAAAAGGGAAGCCCGCTTTGCCCAGAGTCTGGAAGAAAAACTGACGGAGTTAAAATCAAACACGGGTCAGTTTTATAAAGGAACTCTTCGTTCGGGACAGGTTCTCGAATTTGAGACAAGCATTGTTATTCTTGGAGATGTCAATGTCGGAGCCCAGGTAGTTTCCGCGGGAAATGTTGTCATTCTGGGAAAACTTCTCGGAACGGTATATGCCGGTGCTTCAGGAAAAGAAAACAGTTTTGTCGTTGCCCTGCAGATGAATCCGACCCAGATTCGTATCGCAGATATTATTGCGCGGAGTCCGGATGAAAAAACAGAAGCAAAATTGGAGACAAAGATTGCATTTGCAGAAGATGGCAATATTTATATTGAACCATTAAATCGAAAAGTATTAGATGGGATTTCGATATAAAAAAGATTGCAATTTCCAGTCAATTCAAGTAAAATATTATGATAGAGAGTTAATGAAGGAAAGGACAGGTAAATACGATGAGTGAAGTAATAGTTATTACATCGGGAAAAGGTGGAGTTGGTAAGACAACGACGACAGCAAACGTAGGAACAGGACTGGCAAAAGAAGGAAAGAAAGTTGTTTTGATCGATACAGATATAGGACTTCGTAATCTGGATGTGGTTATGGGATTGGAAAACCGTATTGTATATAATCTGGTAGATGTCATTGAAGGAAATTGCCGTATTAATCAGGCATTGATCAAGGACAAGAGATATCCGACATTATATCTTCTGCCATCGGCGCAGACGAGAGATAAGACAGCGGTATCACCGGAGCAGATGTCCAAATTGACAGATCAGTTAAAGGATGAATTTGATTACATACTTCTTGACTGCCCGGCAGGGATTGAACAGGGATTTATGAATGCCATCGCCGGTGCCAGCCGTGCGATCGTAGTGACAACACCGGAAGTATCTGCGGTAAGAGGTGCCGATCGTATTATCGGACTTCTCAATGCCAATGAGATTAAGAAAACAGAATTGGTTGTAAACCGTCTTCGTTATGACATGGTAAAACGCGGTGACATGATGTCTAGTGATGATGTTGTGGAAATCCTTGCAGTTGATTTACTCGGAGTTGTTCGGATGATGAAAACATCGTTGTTTCAACAAACCAGGGAGAACCTCTTGTCGGAAGCAAATCCCTTGCAGGACAAGCTTATGAAAATATATGCAAACGCATTATGGGGAAGAAGTTCCGTTATTGGATCTCTCAAAAGGAACAGGATTTTTCTCAAAGATAAAGAGTAAATTTAAAAACAACTAAAAGGAGATGAAAATTATGAAATTTGCAGATTTTTTCCGGAAAAAATCTTCCGGAAATGTAGCAAAAGACAGACTGAAGCTGGTCTTAGTTTCCGATCGTGCGAATTGTTCTCCGGACATTATGGAGCAGATTCAGAAAGACATTATTAATGTTCTTTCCAAGTATGTTGAAATTGACCAGAGTGGTCTTGATATAAAAATCGAACAAAATGAATCCGAGGGGAATAATGCAATTTTTGCAAATATTCCGATTTTGAGTATTAAACAAACCAAGTAATGGTGGTGACAGGCAGACATGGTAACAATAACAAATATAAAAGAACGGGTGTCAAATTGGTTTTTGTCCAAACATTACAATTTCAAACGCTTTGACGTTCTTTTAGTAGTGGTAGTTTTTATTTTTATTTTGATCAGTTCCTTTATATTATCAATTATTCCGTCCTCAGGACAGGTGGGGTCCGCGAAAAGACAAATTTTACAATTGGAATGGGGCTTTGTGTAATCCTTGTTTTTTCCTTAATTGATTACCACACATTATGTATGTATGTTCCCATTTTGTATATTATTACGACACTGATGGTTGCCGGAACACGATTTTCTCCCCTTGGTTCCAATGCGCATACGGATTCATACCGCTGGCTGGATTTTAAAGTAGTTATGTTTCAGCCGTCGGAGGTATGTAAAATCGTTGTGATATTGACGCTGGCGTCTTTCTTTCTGGCATATCGTGAGCGGCTGGATTCATTTAAAACATTTTTTCTGGCCAGTGCGATTGCGTTACTGCCGACAGCGTTTATTTTGGTACAATCCGATCTTTCATCGGGCGTTGTTGTTATGGTTGTACTTGCGATGATGATTTTGTGTTCGGGCATGAGTAAAAAGATCATTGGTCCGGTGGTAGCTGTATTGATTCCAATTGCCGGATTTTTGATATGGTATATCCAGCAGCCGGGGCAGAAGCTGCTTCATGATTATCAGCTGCGACGTATTACCGGATGGCTGCATCCGGAAACAGAGGCACTTGGTATTATGTACCAGCAAAACAACTCGGTATTATCGATTGCCTCAGGAAAATTGTATGGAAAACTGCTGATGGATGGTCTCAGCGAAAACCGAAACTATAATTCAGTTGATGTTATCGAAAGTGACTTTGTGTGGGCTCCGATCAGCGAGGAATTTGGTTTTATCGGCTGCCTGATCATATTAGGTTTGTTGTCGATCATTATTATTAAATGCTTTATCGCAGCCAAACATGCGAGAGATTATCTCGGAATGATGATTGCTCTTGGAATTGGCTCCCTTTTCTGCTTTCAAACATTTTTTTAATATATGCGTAGTGACATCGTTACTGCCCAATACAGGACTTCCGCTTCCGTTTTTGAGCAATGGATTGTCGTCCATGTTAAGCAATGCGATGGCGATTGGAATATTGATCAATATTCAGATTCAGCCGACACGTGGAAATAGCAGCAGTTTTGTTGAAAGTCTGGCATTGGAAAACAATTTATCTTGGAAAAATGATACTTCTAAGGAGGAATATACATGAACATTGGATTGATTGCCCATGATTCAAAAGAAAATCTTGATGCAGAATTTCTGTATTGCGTACCGTGGAATATTATGCAAACATGATATTTATGCGACGGCTACGACAGGAAGACTGGTAGAAGAAGTTACAAATTTGAATATTCATAAATATCTTGCCGGGCATCTGGGAGGCGAGAAACAGCTTGGTGCGCAGATTGAGAATAATGATATCGATCTCGTTATCTTTTTACGCGATCCACTCACGCCAAAATCTCATGAACCGGAAGTTACGACACTTTTTCAACTATGCGATGTTCACAATATCCCGTTGGCTACCAATGTTGCGACAGCGGAGCTGCTTGTGAAGGCCTTGGAACGTGGAGATCTGGATTGGCGCGAGTTGGTTCGCCAGTAATGGGTTAGTTTTTTAACCTTCCACAAAAACTGATCGCATAAAGACCACAGATACCGACAACAGCATATATGATCCGGGATAAAATGGACATAGTGCCGCAGATAAAAGCGACGAGGTCAAAACCAAAAATCCGATCAATCCCCAGTTGATGGCACCGATAATGACAAGTGTTAGTGCAATATAGTCAATTGTTTTCATATTGAGAAACCTCCTTTTGTAGTAATGTTAGTTATTTACAAAAAGTATATTTTTATTCATGAAAAATGGTTGTATCATCTAAAAGAAAGGAAGCATTCCGGTTTTGAAAAAAATAGAACAGTAGTTAAATATCGAAAACCGTTTAAACCGAATATTGCATTGCTGATACTGCTCATTATCATCGCATATGTCGTTGTTATTTCCTGGAATTATTTTCATGATGAACACATCAGCATTTATGAAGTAAATGAAACAAGCATCGCCGATGACAGTACATTGACCGGTTTTATATTACGCGAAGAATCGGTTGTGTATTCCGAGCAGGCGGGATATATCAATTTTTATCATGCAGACCAAAGCAAGGTGGGAAAAAAAGAAGTCGTTTATACGATTGACAAGAACGGAACGGTAAACGATCTTTTAGAGCAGGTACTCCGATCATCAGACGACCAGCTCCGATATACAGAAATTGCGTGAAGTAATCAGTGATTACTATAGCAATTACAATCAGGCAAGTTATTATACAGTAAAAAGATTTCCATTATGACATTGAAAATACGATATTTGAACAAAGCCGCAGCAATCTGTACAGTGATATTAAAAAACAGTTGTCCGAAGCATCCAAATCCGATGAAATCGTGAAATCCAAAGCGGCAAATCCGGGGGTGATTTCGTATTCGGTAGATGGTTATGAAGATATTACCTTGGACCGGATCAATCCGGATCTGTTTAAAGATACGACCTCTGTTGAGAGAGACCAGTTGAGTTCCGCTGAGAAAGTCGAAGCCGATGTACCGGTTTATAAATTAGTAACGAGTGATGAATGGAAGATTGTCGTTCCGCTTACCGACACGCTTTATCAGAAATTGAAAGACCAGACAACTGTCCGCATAACAGTAAAAAAGGATCAGGTGTCCTTTAACTGTGCCCTCACATTTCAGGAAAATGCGGGAACGCAGTTTGCTGTATTGTCCTCCGGACGTTATATGGGAAGATACTTAAATGACCGCTATCTTGATATTGAGTTAAATCTCAATGCGGCAACCGGATACAAAATTCCAAATTCTTCTATCATCAAGAAGAAAATGACCGTGATACCAAAAGAGTATGTAACAAATGGTTCACAAAAGATAGAAGAGGCAAATGTTCCGGGTGTCTTAAAAGTGACCTACGATAAGTCCGGAAAAGAAATAAAAACGTTTGTCTCGCTTGAAAATGCGAGTGTGAAGGACGATAAGTATTATGTCAATGACACAATTCTGGCACCCGGAGATACCATCGTAGATTCTGTTACGACAGATCAGGTTACACTGAGCACGCAGGAAAGTGTGGAAGGGGTTTACTGTGTAAATACCGGATACTGTCAATTCCGGAAGATTGAAAAAATATATGAAAATAATGAGTATACGATCGTTTCACCAAATACGAGCGGAGGAATCTCCAATTATGACCATATTGTGGTAAATCCAAAACTGCTAAATGAAAATGATTTTATACAATAAATCAGCCGTTAGGAGGAAGAAAAATGGTAACAGAAAACTTAAAAAAGTAGAAGAAAAGATTGAGAAAGCCTGTGAACGAAGTGGACGTTCTCGAAGCGATGTCACGTTGATCGCAGTTAGTAAAACGAAGCCGATTGAGATGATGCAGGAAGCAATGCAGGCAGGTGTCTCAATTTTTGGTGAAAATAAAGTACAGGAAATTGTAAAAAAGGAAGTGGAACTTCCGAAAAACGTAGAATGGCATCTGATCGGTCATTTGCAGCGTAACAAAGTTCGCCAGATCGCCGGAAAAGTTGCCCGCATTCATTCGGTAGATTCTCTTCGTCTGGCAGAGCAGATTCAGAAGGAATATGAAAAAATCGGTGAAACTGCCAATATATTGATCGAGGTAAATGTTGCCAAAGAAGAGTCAAAATTTGGATTGATGCCGGAAGAGACCGAAGAAGTAATCCGTGAAATCGCGAAATTTCCGAACATTAAGGTACGCGGTCTTATGACGATCGCACCATTTGTGGAAAATCCGGAAGAAAATCGGATACATTTTCAAAATTTACGTAAATTACTAGTTGACATCAACGCCAAAAACATTGATAATATTAGTATGAATGAGCTTTCTATGGGTATGACCGGAGACTATGAGGTTGCCATTGAAGAAGGAGCAACTTATGTTCGTGTTGGTACCGGTATATTTGGAAGCAGACAATATTAAGATACAGATAGAGAGGGTTTGATCGTATGAGTTTAAAAGGACTTATTAATTTTTTAATTTAGATGGTATGGATGAAGAAGATGAATTCGAAAACTATGTAGATGATTATGAGGAAGAGGCACCGCAGCGTACGACAGCTGCCAGAAGCAGCCGTAATACCGCAAAAGAATCATCGGAAGAAAAAGGAAAAATGGGTGGATTCCGCGGACCAAAACCCAAAGTAGTTTCCCTGAATCGAACCATTTCAGAGGTAAAGATTATATTCCCATCTTCTTTTGAAGATTCACAGGAAATATGTAATACACTATTGGAGTCAAAACCGGTTGTAGTAAATCTTGAAGGATTTGATGCCGATGATGCACAGCGCATTATGGACTTTATTTCCGGTTGTATTTATGCAATCAATGGAAAATATCACCAGATTTCAAAATATGTTTTTATTTTTACGCCAGAGCAGGTAGACATTAGTGGAGATACATTAGACCAGGTTAAAGAGCAGTCAGATACCATGCCTACCATTAACCGTGAATTTTAATGCATTCAGGAGGAAATACATATGTTATCTTTAATTGAATTACAAAATAAAAAAGTAGAGGCAAAGCGAAAAAAATACGAAAAAGATGAGATGGATGCTTATCTTGAACTGGTATTTGACAATTATAAACAATTGACGGAAGAAAATGCAAAACTGACAGAACAACTCCGCAATAAAGAGCGTCAGATGCAGGCAGAACGTGACGACCTCACTAGCAAGATTAAGACATTGAGCGACGGCGTGCAGTATTATCGTTCCATCGAGACAACATTGCAAAAAGCTCTGATTCTTGCTGAAAAGACTTCAAAAGAGACAAAAGATGCTGCCATTTTGAAGGCAGAGTCCATTGAGAAAGCAGCACATCTGCATGCAGATAAGATTATTAACAATGCCGAGGAAGAGTATCAGAAAATCCGCGAAAAATCGATGCAGCTGATCCAGCAGTTTAATCAGTATAAGTTACAGTTAAAAGAGGCTGCCAGCGCACAGCTTCAGCTTGTTGAAGGATCGGAATTTGATATCCATAAACCGGAAGATCTGGATACATCGAAAGCGGCAGGAGAAGAAACCGTTTCAACACAGGAAAAGCCGGAAGGGACTGTAAAAAAGACAGCCAGGCGGATACGACAGCAGAAAGTACTCCGGCAGAAGAAAAGGACAATGAAGTTACTGTGGCTCCACAACCGGTAAAAACAGAAGAAAAACAAATTGCACCGAAAACCACGGAAATGTCTGAGGAAGATCGTACAGCAGAGATTTTAAGTGCCGATACGATTGATCTCCGTGACACACTGGAAGCGGTAAAAGAGCAGGAGCCGGAAGTACAGCCTCAAGAACCAAAGAGGAAACTCAGCCGGAAGTGTCTGCAGAAGAAGCAGCGGAAACGGCTAAGGAAGAGGCAAAAGAAGAAAAGAAACGGTAAAATACCGGAAGAACCTGTGAAAACAGTAACGGAAGCAGCAGTTACCACGCCTGTGGAGGCGACACCGGTAAAACCGATTGATGTAACATTCACGTCTATGGATGATGAGCCGAAAGAAAAAAGAGGAACCAAAGGCGATGGTGCAGATTGAAGCGGAAGATAAGGTGGCAAAAAATGAGGACCTTGTTCCGACACTGGATTCCCTGCTTCAGGATCTGAATATGAATAATAAAGAAAAGAAAACAGATGACCCTTTTGAGTTTTTAGGATCGGTGGATTTCTGATCAATTTACAAAATGGAAAGGAATAAAGATTAATGACGATAATTTCAAAAAAGAAAAACCCATATTACGATGGCGGTACTTTTTGTTTTCCTTACCTTCTTGGATCAATTGACAAAGAAAATAGCATCTATGTATTTAATTGGGAATGATATTACGATCATTCCCAATATTTTAGAATTGCATTATTTGGAAAATAAAGGAGCTGCCTGGGGGCTTTTTCAAAATAGCACCTGGATTCTCGGAGGTTTTTCCCTATTGATCTTAGGTGTTATTTTTTATGCTTATTTCAAATTATCTTATGAAAAGAGATTTTTGTTTTTACGAATTATTTTCTGCATGTTAGCAGCTGGTGCATTGGGAAATTGCATCGATCGTTTTTGGCATCACTACGTAGTCGATTTTATCTATGTTTCCGCCATTAATTTTCCGGTTTTTAATGTGGCAGACTGTTATGTAACCATTGCCGCTGTACTGCTTATATATGCGTTAATATTCCGCTATAAAGATGATTTTGAAAAAGAGGATTGATGAAACATGAAACGAGAGTTGCAATACGAAGTAACAGAAGAAGAGGATGGATTGCGTCTGGACCAGTATATTGCCGGAAGATGTATGGATCTGTCTCGATCCTACATACAGAAACTGATCAAAGAAAGTAGAGTTACGATTAATAAGAATATACAGACAAAAACAAAAACAGCGGTTCAGGAAAGTGACATTGTAAATGTTTCTCTTCCGGATCCAAAGGAACTGGAGATCAAACCGCAGGATATTCCGTTAGATATTTTATATGAAGACAATGATGTTCTGGTGGTCAATAAACCAAAAGGAATGGTCGTTCACCCAGCACCGGGGCATTATGAAGATACACTGGTCAATGCGGTTTTGTACCATTGCCGTGACAATTTGTCCGGAATCAATGGTGTGCTGCGGCCGGGAATCGTTCATCGTATTGACAAAGATACGACAGGAGCATTGATCGTTTGTAAAAATGATAAGGCGCACCAGAAAATTGCCGATCAGCTGCGTGCCCATACGATCACGCGAAGTTATCGTGCCATCGTTTACAATAATTTTTCAGAAGACGAGGGGATGATCAATGCGCCGATTGGCCGTCATCCGACAAACCGCAAAAACGTATGGTAACGGAAAAAGAACAGCAAGGAAGCAATCACACATTACAAGGTTTTGGATCATCTGAATCATAAATTCAATTACATTGAATGCCGATTAGAAACCGGTAGAACACATCAAATCCGTGTTCATATGTCACATATCGGACATCCGCTTTTAGGCGATGAGGTATATGGCCCTGTAAATAGCAAATTTAAGAATTTGCAGGGTCAGACATTGCATGCGGCAACCATTGGATTTATTCATCCTACAACTGAAGAATACATGGAATTTTCAGCACCACTCCCTGATTATTTTGAAAAGTTACTAAAAACATTGGCATAAAATTGTTAAAAATGCCCTTGACGTGGGAGTTCTATTGTAGTAGAATAAAATTACTTTCTTGATTTTGTGCGCCGTGCGCGATTCTACACTTGAAGAACAAACGCGAATATGGCTTAGGAGGAGGCATGATAAGAAATGAGCCAGCAAAAAAGAAAAGGAAATACGCTTACATGAAGGGGAATTAAACGTTATGGAGTTGCTGTGGAGCAACAAAGTTCTCGCTGCAAAAGATATTTCGAAAATCATTAAAGAATACATTGGATGGGAAAAAATACGACCTATACATATATCAAACGTTTGATTGATAAAGGCGCAATTACTCGCGAGGATCCAGGTTTTTATGTCGTCCGGCGATATCTAAAAAAGATGTTCAGGAAATTGAGACTTCGGTATTGATGAAGAATTTGTATCATAATTCGTTTACCTGTTTTATACAAGAGTATATTGGAAATAAAAAATTAACGACTGAGGAATTATTTGAACTGCAAAAGATCATTCAAAATAATCAGGATTAAAATGAAAAGACATACCCATTGCGATATGTCTTTTTTTTAATACTAAAAGCCGTGGAAGCACTCGTTTGGCGGGATTACTATGTGGAGTCAGCGGAGGAAGCCGTGTGTATCTTGCATATAACTCTATTGGACAAACTCCAGTTTTTCAAAAAGAGGTATACAAATTTTAAAGAATGTGCTATACTTATATTATAAAGGAGGAAATGCCCATGGCTGCTAAGAATCGTGTGACTTATCATGAGGAAAACATAAATGCAAATACCCTGAAACTGCGTGAGGTACTGGATACGATGCCACGTTTCAGCAAAGATTTTTTTCGAGCGATTGAACCAAATACTTCAGCAAAAAAACAAGAATATCTTATGTGTATGATATCCGGTTGTTTTTTCGTTTTTTAATTCAGTCGAATCCTTATTTTAAAAATAAAGATATTAAAGAAATCCAATTGCAGGATCTTGAAAAATTACAGGCAGTTGATATTGAAGAATATTTAGAATATTTGAAGTTATATGTGGATGACGAGGGAAAACACATACAAACCAGGAACAGGGATTACATAGAAAATTGGCCGCATTACGAAGTTTTTATGCCTATTACTATAAACGGGAATTGATTTCTAATAATCCTACTTTGATCGTGGATATGCCAAAACTTCATAAAAAGAAATTATTCGTCTGGAATACGATGAAGTTGCGGATCTGTTGGACTATGTCGAACATGGCGGCGAAAAAATGTCCGGGATGAAAAAGGTTTATTTTGAAAAGAATAAAGTGCGGAATCTGGCACTCTTTACTCTTCTGCTGGGAACAGGTATTCGTGTTTCGGAATGCGTGGGATTGGATGTCGAGGATGTCGATTTTAAGAATAACCGTATCCGGATCATACGAAAAGGCGGAAAGGAAGATTTTGTCTACTTTGGTGATGAAGTGGCGGAGGCATTGTTCAATTATATGGAACAGCGCAAACATATTGTTACCAAGGAGGGACATGAACATGCACTCTTCCTCTCTGCACAAAAAAAGACGAATTTGTGTACAGTCAGTAGAAAATCTGGTGACAGATTGTGCAAGTCAGATCACTTCGATTAAACATATTACACCACACAAATTGAGAAGCACCTATGGAACGTCGTTATACCGCGAAACAAGCGATATTTATCTGGTGGCTGAAGTGTTAGGCCATAATGATGTAAATACGACGAGAAAGCATTATGCGGCGCTTGGTGAAGATCGAAAGCGAATGGCTGCCAAAGCAGTCTCCTGCGAAAAAGAAAAATAAGTGAACGCGTAATGAAATGATAGTAAAAAGAACCGGAACGCTTAATGGAATAGGCGTTCCGGTTCTTTTTTATTAAGGATTAATTTGAGGAAATTGTTTTATTTACGCCCTGTTGGATAGGTTGTAAATATTTCATTGATTGTATCATATATAACCTTAGCGGAATTACTTTGGAATGACGGATTTGTTAACTTTGCATAATCGCGGCTTCCGGAAATAAATCCAAGTTCGATCAAAACGGCGGGTACAGTATTATGATTTGTGACATAATATTTTGCTGTTTTTACTCCTCGGTTTGTAGTGCCAAGTCTTGTTACCAGGTTGTTTTTAAATAAAGTAGCAATGATTTTACTGTTTACGCCTGAAAAACTGCTTGCGTTATTCGTTGCAGTATAATATACTTCTGTTCCGTTAGCACTGGAACTAGAGGCTGAATTCATATGCAGGCTGACAAAATATCTGCGCCCACTTTACTTGCAAAAGCAGCTCGTTTAGACAAAGTAACAAATACATCGGAACTTCGACTCCAGTAAACTTTGGTTTCAGGGGCATTGGAGGAAAAATAACCTTTCATTAAGGTGTAAATGATCTTAAAGTTAAGGTCTTTTTCTTTGGTTCCATTATGAGTTGCACCGGAATCATATCCACCGTGTCCGGCATCTAATACGACGATATTTTTATAAATCGTACGAGGATCGCCAATCGCAACTACAAAGGAGTCAGATTTTTCATATATTTTATACCCCTGAAGTTTTGAGGTATTGACGGTGATTTCTGTATTACCGTTTACCGAAGCAGTAGAAATTCCGGTAACTACATTGCTGCTGATCGCAATTGGATTTTGATTATAAAAGTCGACCTGATTTCCGGGAATTATAATCTTGAATTTATTGCTTTGGTACAAATCTTCATTTTTACTGAGTTAATCGTTACTCCTGCAGGCTTTTTGAATTTTAAGGCATAATTTCCTACATACTCTCCCATGATATTGATCGTAAGTGTTCCATCCAGAGAAGAATAAGCAAAATCAGATTCTCCAAAACAGGAAATCTGCATAGTAATCGTATCATTTCCATCTTCTACGACTTCAAATTTTTCAATTTCAGATACAAACTTTGCAAAGGAAAACTGTTCAAGTAGATATTTGGAAGTTTTTGGGATAGTAACGGTAATTACTTTTCCACTTCTAGTAACGGCAACCTGATCCATAATGTCTGTTTTCGTACCTTTGATTTCAAAAGAAATACATTGGATCGCTGGGTTATAAGTTGCTTTTGCAGCAGTAATATAATTGACAGATGCATTGGTTGCTTTTTTGTATCTGCTGTCCAGTCAAAATAAATCAGATCATGAACAGAGATCAATGTCTTCTTCTTATCCCATTTGTAGGAATATCCAAGTGCCGTCAGAACTTTTTGGCAGGAATACATAAAACTTCACTGTTCTTATCTTTTCTTGTGACAAGATACATCGGTGTGGAAAGAGAAACCGGTGCCCCGTTTACGGTCATTGTTGTTTCATTTAAAACCAATTTTACCTTTTTATTCGTAACCGTATTTTCTATATCTAGTGTCTGGGTATCCGCATTATAATTGTAATTTAAACCGATAACATTACTTAATGTTTCTTCCGCAGGTAAATACATTGAACCGGATATTTTTAGTGCCGGCATGGAAGCCAATTTGTTAGATTTGTCGTTAAATGTAAAGGAATTAGAATAAACAACAGTTTTGCATCTTTTTCCTGATAAGAGTACATAAATTGTTTTGTTATTGTTAAAATAGAACCCTTTGCCCTATATTGAAAGCCGAGATGTTTACATAAAAATTTTGCAGGTACTAATATTGTAGAGGTTCGTTTACGAACATAAGTTACCTTTGTCGGCGCAACACTTAAGCGATATGTTTTCCCGTTTACATAAGCATTTTTACTGCCGACAGTAAGGGTTACTTTAATTCCATTGCGTGAAAAAGTAAGTCTTTTTTAGAGGATCTATATGATGTTTTTACCTTCAAGCCCTTTTTAAAAACATCTTTGTAAGATACCATGCGTGTGCCTTTAATGGTAAGTCCCTTACGAGAACTTTTGTAATGGTCTTGTTCTGATATCTTACGATAGACTGTGTCTTTCTATAATAGGTGGTTTTGCCATTTAACTTCACTTTAAGAGTCGCCGCCTGGCTGGTGGCAGGAAAGAAAAAGATTCCGAATAAAAGTAAAGTCAGGAAAGAAAAAGTATTTTCCGAAATGGTGTCGCTTTTGGTGTATTCATTGTAAGTTCGCCCCTTTATAGTAGTATTATCTTTATGTAACGGTTATGTTACATCTTGTTTTTAATTGTAGCAAGTCTTCTTGGCACAATTATGGCAGGGGTAATAATACACTTGTTAAATAGCTTCAATTTTCTCATAAATAGGAAGGATAAGATAACGTCCGGCGTAAATCATTCCTTCCTGAGAAATGTTATTTATTTCTTTAATTTCTTCTACATAAGAGGTTAACTGCTCTTCGTCGGCATTTTTCAAATGATCTTTCGCGATTGACCAAACGGAATCTCCTTCATACACAAGAACAGATTCAAATCTGCTAACGGTCATTTTGGAGGTTGCGGTTGTCTTTGCATTAATGTTCTGGAATACGACAAAGCATCCAAGAATAATAAAAACAACTAAGAGACAGTGTAAAATTGACATTTTCCTTCTTCTGTTCATAACAAATCACTCCTTAGGATAGTAAAACATAACAACTAATGAATCGAACATAACATCCGAACAAACAATCCGAACATCTGTTTATGCTGCTATCATACCACACGAACATGCGTTTGTCAATTGTTTTTTGAAAAAAAGGTAACTATTCGGGATTTTTTGCATGGAAAGCAATGAATCGTCGTGCTTGCACGTAAAAGACATTGCTTTCCATGCAAAAAATAATAGGGCTCCCCTCCACATATAAGCATTTTTAGCCTTGTCAAAGGCGAGAAAGAACACGAAGTGTTCGAAATGCGAATGTGGGAAGGGGACCTGAATAGTTACGAAAAAAAAGAAAATAAAAGGCAGCCAATTCCCGGACGAATCAAGGACTGGCTGCCTGTATCAAGCATTCTAAAATTATTTAAGCTTCGGTATCCGTTTCTTCTGTTGCAGTTTCCTCTGTAACCTTTTGTTCCGGCTCGTCAGAATCTGCGGTTTCTGTTGCTGTAGCGGCCTGCTCTGCAGCAAGTGCAGCAGCTTCTCTCTTTGCGCGTGCCTCTTCTTCTGTATCAATTTTAATTGCAGAAGTGGACAATTCTTTAATTGCAATACTGAGAGGTTTTGGATATTTTCCCGATACCAGAGGCTGGGAACCGGCAATAAGCTGACGGGCACGTTTTGCGGTTGCCAGTACGATGGAATAACGGCTGTTAACTACCGGGTGTTCTCCCCGGTTCAACATCACTGTTTACGACGTTCATTAAATCATTATAAGATGGGTGTAACATAATAAAGATCTCCTTTCAAATTTCCACATAATTTCTATATCTATTTTTTATCTTTGTATCCATTCATTATGGTGTTCCAAATTTCTTAAGTGGCCAGATACGCAAAACAACGTGGCCGGCGATATTTTTTCTTTGATCGGGCCAAGTTCGCGACTGTCTAGGCTTACTTCGCGATTATCACCAAGAACAAAATATTCATCTTCGCCCAATGTGATCGGCTCAGATGCCACACCGGCATCTCCGTCTTTCATCGCATTTTTCGCATAAGGATCATCAATTTTTTGTCATTGACATAAATGTCATTTCAATAATTTGAATTTTTTCCCCTGGAAGACCAAATACACGTTTTACATACAATTCGGAATCTTCTTCTTGGTCTCCGGAAGCCGTAGTATCAATTTCAATTGATCTTTCATACTTTCCGGAACTTCATCACCATTCTTTCCATATGGATAGAATACAATAATGTCATAACGCGATGGCTGTTTAAAATGATAGGAAACTTTTTTCCACCAGCAAACTCTCGTTTGTATGAAGTGTATTTTCCATGGATTCCCCTTTTACTACAGTTCGCTGAAGGACATGTTCCGGTACCCAGAATATACATAAGAGAATCAATGCCACATAAATAGCATATTCTATCGCATAACTGACTTTCGAGCGCTTTTTTTTCTTTTCTTTTTTTGCATTTTTATCAATTGTTTTGGCAGTTTCAGGTATGTTCTCTTCTTCCTGTTCTGTATCTGTCTGATTCATGTTGCTCTCCCTTCTTTATTTACCTACCAATGTATTTAACTGCTGCGTCATTGATTTGATCAATTCAGCGCAATATGCGGTTTTATGATGCCCAGACTGAATGAGGTGATGGAGGTCTTCTACCGCCGCTTCCAGTGAGTCATTTACCAGAATATAATCATACTGTTTCATAAAATCTGCTTCCTCAGAAGCACGGTGTAACCGGCGCTCAATCTCTTCCGCACTCTCAGTGCCACGACCGGTCAGCCGATCCTTTAATATTTCTGCACTTGGTGGAGTTACAAAGACAAGCATAGCATCCGGAAATTGTTTTTTACTAACATACCGCCCTGCATTTCAATCTCTAAGAGGACATCTTTTCCGGCTTTCAGCTGCTGTTCTACATATTCTTTTGGCGTACCGTAGTAATTTCCTACGTATTCTGCCCATTCAATCAATTTGTTTTCTTCGATCATCTGTTCAAATTCTTCCCTTGTTTTGAAAAATAATCGACACCATCAACATCGCCTTTGCGGGGCTTGCGGGTTGTGGCGGAAATCGACAGTTCATAGTCATATTTTTTTCGAAGTTCTTTTTATGATCGTACCTTTTCCTGCTCCGGAAAATCCCGAAACGACAGTAAGAATACCTTTTTTCATTGCAATCTCCTATCTATTTTTATTAACTAGTAACGTAACTATTATTTAATCGATTTGTGATCGTATCCGGTAATAGCGAACTTAACACGATCATATGGTTTTCCATAACAATGACAGCTTTTGTTTTTTGCCGCAGGTAGCATCGATGGCAAGGCCGGCATCTTTTGCTGTCTGAACCATGCGTTTTATGGGAGCTGCCTCATAATTGATCACGCTGATGATTTTTTCTGTATTAACAATATTTCCATATCCAACATTGATAAAAGCCATGAGTGCCGTCCTTTCCCAAAACTATTCAAGATTTTGTATCTGTTCACGGATTTTTTCAATTTCCGTTTTCAGCATGATACCAAGATCCGCAATAACAATATCATTGGCTTTTGATAATGTCGTATTTGCCTCGCGGTTTAATTCCTGCGTAATAAAATCCAGTTTACGGCCAACGGTTTCTTCTTTTTCAAGTGTGTTACGCATATGGCTGATATGACTCTTTAAGCGTACCAACTCTTCATCCACACAGATTTTATCTGCATAGATGACCAGCTCTGTCGCCAGAACACTTTCGTCTAAATTGCCGTCTGCCAGTGTTTCATTAACTTTGGCAGTAAGCCGTTCTTTGTATTCGGCAAATACTTCCGGAGAGCGTTTCTCAATTTTTTCTGCAAGTTCCGCTAAAAATTCAAGTTTTTTCAGCAGATCAACTTTTAATAATTCACCATCGATCTCTCTGGAGTGAATAAAGTTTGTCAATGCTCCATCTACGGTTTCGTAAACCAGTTTTTGAAGTTTTTCTTCGTCAACCTGCGCTTCCTCCATCGTATATACATCCGGATAACGGGATAACGCGGCAGCATCCAAACCGGGATTCAGAGAAAAATCATTGGATAACTGTTGTATCAATTGAACATAAGCCTGTGCCATATCTGGATGATACGTAATACTGCCCTCGGCTTTCGAGACTTTTTTTTTCATACGTTACAAATACATCAATTTTTCCACGGCTGATCCGGTCTTTTAATTGTTTACGGATGATATTTTCAAAAGGATTCAGATTTTTTGGAAGTCGTATAGAAATATCGCAGTAACGATGATTTACCGACTTGATCTCAACAACCAGTCTGGATTCTTCATTTTCAGCTTCATAACGGCCGTAGCCGGTCATACTTCTTATCATAACGTCCTCCAAAATTTAAAAATGAATCTATGCATTCCGTATTATTATAAAGGAGAAAGACGCATAAGTCAAGATTTCTGTGAGTTTTTTGAAATTTTGAAGTTTGACCCTGTCCGCGGATTATAGTATAATGAGAAAAGAAATATAAGATGGAGGAATTTGATATGGCTTTTGATGGCTTTTTGATGGCTGCCCTGACAAAAGAACTGTCGGATCGATTGACAGGTGGTCATTTACAAAAAAATTTCACAGCCGGAGCAGGACGAATTGATCCTTGCTGTGAAAAACAACCGGCAGACGTGGAGGCTGGTTTTATCGGCAAGTCCTTCTCTCCCACTTATTTATTTGACGGATAAGAGCAAAACGGCACCCCTTACAGCTCCCAATTTTTTTGTATGCTGTTAAGAAAACATTTAAGTGGTGCACGGATCTGCCGTATCTATCAGCATGAACTGGAACGCGTTATTTTTATAGAATTTGAAAACAGAAATGAACTTGGAGATTTGGTGCACCGCAATCTTGTAATTGAGATTATGGGAAAACACAGTAATATTATATTTTTGGATGAAGAAAATAAGATCGTGGACAGTATCCGGCATGTTTCGGCTCTGGTAAGCTCTGTACGTGAAGTGTTGCCGGGAAGGACGTATTTTATTCCAAATACGCGCGAAAAACATAATCCTTTTGAACTTACGACGGAATTGTGGATGACAGAACTGACAAAACAGCCGGTGTCAATTGCAAAAGGCTTGTGTAATTATCTTACCGGCTTTAGTTTTTCCATGGCACAGGAAGTGGCTTACCGCTGTCATTTGATGGAGACGATCCTTTTGCTTCCTGCAACGGAAATCAATTGTCCACGCTTCTCTCCTGTCTGCGTGCTTTGATGGAACATGTAAAAAATGGAAATTTCGAACCGGAAATTGTGTTTCATAATGGGGAACCGGTTGAATTTTCGGCTTTTGAAATGAAACGATATGAGGCCGAAGGATACGAACACCGTCCGTTTGAATCGGTCAGCCGGATGATCGAAGTGTTTTACGGCGAAAAGGAAATGATTCAGAGAATCCGTCAGAAATCCGCGGATCTGCGTAAAAATGTAACCAATCTTCTGGAACGTGACCAGAAAAAGATCGACATTCAGCGCAAGCAGTTAAAAGACACCGAAAAAAGGGAACGTTTTAAAGTGTATGGTGAACATATCAACACGTACGGATATCAGCTGTCGCCGGAAGACAAAGTGCTGCGCTGTACGAGCTATTATGATGGCTCGGAACTCTCGATTCCTATCGATCCAACGAAAACGCCGGCAGAAAATGCCAATAAATATTTTGACCGTTACAATAAGTTAAAGCGAACCTTTGAAGCGGTTACGGTTCAGATTGAAGAAACGCAGATGCAGATCGATCATTTGGAAACGATTCTTACGGCGCTTGATATCGCCAGACAAGAGGAAGATCTCCAGCTGATCAAGCAGGAATTGATTGACAGCGGTTATATGAAAAGCCATGCAGGAAAGAAAAATAAAAATAGCAAGGCAATGCCAAAAAGCAAGCCGCTTCACTTCCGTTCAAGTGATGGCTACGACATGTATGTGGGAAAAAATAATTACCAAAATGATATGCTGACGTTTAAGACAGCGACCGGAAATGATTGGTGGTTCCATGTAAAACAGGCACCGGGTTCGCATGTCATTGTCCAGTGCAATAACGAGGAACCGCCGATACGGACATTTGAAGAGGCAGCAAGCCTGGCGGCACATTTTTCACAAAAAGCATCTTCGGACAAAGTTGAGATTGATTACACGCAAAAAAAAATGTCAAGAAACCAAATGGAAGCAAACCTGGATTTGTCGTTTATTATACAAATTATTCCATGGTGGTATCTCCGGATATCGATGGCATTGAGGAAGTTCATTAGGAGGAAAAAATATGGTTCAATACGATGCACATATGCACACACAGTTTTCGACGGATAGTGAAGAACCGATGGAAAATATGATTCGGGAATCGATCCGGCGAAAACTCTGTGGAATTACTTTTACCGATCATATGGATTACCGGTTTCCGGTTACCTATGACTGGGAGCTTGGGAAAGGCGAAAACCGTTCCAGTTTGATTTTGAGAAATATCGGGAAGCCATTGCTGTTCTGCGTGAAAAATATAAAGAGCAGATTGAAATTCATACCGGTGTGGAAATTGGATTAAAATCCGATGCCTATGAGGAAAATGTGGCATTGAGCAATCGCAGTGATTTGGAATATTGTATCGGGTCCATTCATTTGGTAGAAAATATGGATCCTTATTATCCGGATTTTTGGGAAAGTTATGGTGAGGAAAACGGCCTGAAACGATATTTTGAAACAACCTATGAACAACTTAAAAATCTGGGAGAGATCCGGATTGATACTGTTGGACATTTGGATTACATTACACGTTATCTCCCTTCCGGTTATGCGTTTTATCACTATGAAAAATATGTAGAGCTTATTGATGAAATCTTAAAGATTATTCTTGAGCGAAATATTATTCTGGAGATCAACACATCCGGATATAAAAATGATGGAATTATGCCAAATCCATGCTTTGAGATTATAAAACGATTCCGGAAACTTGGGGGCGAAAATATTATCTTTGGATCGGATGCCCACGATATTTCCCGCGTGGCGGCTGATTTTGACCGTGCTGCCATGCTGGCACAAAAGGCTGGATTTTCCGGCTATGTGTCAGTAAAGGATCATGTTCGCCAATTTCATTCTTTTTGATTAAAAAGTAAAAAATACCGTAGATCCCTATTTTGGAAATCTACGGTGTTTTGATTTTTACAAAATCCGGAATCAGTACTCTTCCTCGGTATCTTCTTCCCTTCATGAATATCAGATTTTGGCTTGGAAAGCCCTTCAATCTTAATCCCATGTTTTTCTGCATAATCCCAAAGGGCTGCATGAATTGCTTCTTCTGCAAGAAGGGAACAATGAACCTTTACCGGAGGAAGTCCATCCAATGCCTCCATAACGGCTTTGTTGGTTACTTCCATTGCTTCCTGAATGGTTTTTCCTTTTACCAGCTCGGTTGCCATACTACTTGTCGCTACGGCAGCACCACAGCCAAAAGTTTTAAACTTACAGTCCTGAATTACACCATTATCGTCAATATCTAAATACATACGCATGATATCACCGCATTTTGCATTTCCAACGGTACCAACACCACTTGCGTTTTCAATCTCTCCTACATTTCTTGGATTGCTGAAATGATCCATTACTTTTTCGCTATACATTACGATACATCCTTTCCTTATTTTGCTGCATTTTTCTTTACAAAATCTTCGTACAGTGGAGACATACTTCTCAATTTTGCAACGATACCTTGCAATTTATCGATCACATAGTCGGCATCCTCAATGGTGGTTTCTTCACTTAATGTCATACGAAGGGAACCATGTGCAATTTCGTGAGGAAGACCAATTGCCAATAATACGTGAGAAGGATCCAAAGATCCGGAAGTACAAGCAGATCCGCTGGATGCGCAAATTCCTTCCATGTCTAACATGATTAACAGAGACTCGCCCTCGACAAACTGAAAACTAAAGTTTACATTATTTGGAAGACGCTTTGTGCGGTCACCATTTAATCGGCAATACGGAATGGTCTTTTTTTGATTTTTTCAATCATATAATCGCGGACTTCTGTTTCATGCTTGATTCGTTCATCCATAGTCTCTACGGCGATGGAAACGGCTTTTCCAAGTCCTACGATACCCGGTACATTTTCGGTACCGGCACGACGTTTTCTTTCCTGCGCGCCACCGTGAATAAAAGAACGAAGCTTCAAGCCCTTGCGAATATACAAGAAACCGATTCCTTTTGGTCCGTGGAGTTTATGTCCGCTGGCACTCAGCATATCGATATGAAGTTCATCGACGTTGATCGGAATCTGACCAAACGCCTGAACCGCATCGGTATGGAATAAAATGTCGTGTTCTTTGGCAATTTCACCGATTTCTTTGATTGGCTGAATGGTTCCAATCTCATTGTTAGCAAACATAACGGAAATTAAAATTGTGTCAGGGCGAATTGCTTTTTTCAATTCATCTAATTTCAAAATACCATTTTCATCGACATCAATATATGTGATCTCAAAACCACGGGATTCCAAATAATCACAGGTGTGTAAAATGGCATGATGTTCAATTTTTGATGTAATAATATGCTTTCCTTTATTTTCATAAGCTTCTGCAGTGGCAATCAATGCCCAGTTGTCGGATTCACTTCCACCTGCGGTAAAGTAAATGTCACGTACATCAGCGTGAAGCGCATCGGCGATGGTCTGTCTGCTGTCATTTACCGCTTTTTTGTTTTTGGCGGCAAAATCATATACACTGGAGGGATTTCCAAAGCTCTCTGTAAAAAATGGATACATAGCATCAACGACTTCTTTTTTTTGTTGATGTTGTTGCTGCATTATCTAAATACACAAATCTACTCATTGTGATCTCCTTTCTCTATTGACAGCCGCAGATTTTATCTGAATTTGATTCCTCGAGTAAATCGGAAATCATAAGACTATCTACAGCATTGTTGATACTCTCGCTAATGCGCTGCCATACCAGTTTGGAAACGCATTGTTTGGATTCTTTGCAGGGACTTCCGTTTTCAATGACTTCTGAGCAGTTTACCGGTGCAAGATCTCCTTCTAATGCTCTTAGTACATCTCCAACAGAAATTTCATTTTTGGGCTTGGCAAGCGAATAACCACCCTTTGCTCCGCGAACGCTGGTTACGATGTCCGCCCGGCGCAATTTGGCAATCAACTGCTCCAGATAACTGACGGATATATCTTCACGAACGGCAATATCACTTAAGGAAACCGGCTCGGAATCCCCATGTATCGCAATATCAATGACTGCGCGTAAACCATAACGTCCTTTCGTTGAAATTTTCATTGCAATCCTCCTTTGAACAGTGGAATTACAGTTGTTCTCCCTAGATAAAAAGGATTGGAAAAAGTCCGACTGTTTTAATTCCTATCATTTTTATCGGGATTAAAAATATTATAAACTTTGCTATTTTTTTGTCAATAACATTTCTCAAAAAAAATATAAAATTTATTAAAAAATATCCCACATATAGAGAGCTATACATGGGATATTATGGTTCTGCTATCCTTATAATATGCAGAGAATATCATAATTGTGTAAATTCTCTTTATTGATAATATAACTGGTAGTATTCACGCTGGAACGTACCATTATCGTAGATATTCTTTTCTGCATATACTTTTTTCTTCGTGATGTGTATGAACATCTTCAAGATGCTCCACTTCTTTTCTTTCCTCCGCAAGCATTTCCGGTGTCACTGACTGGATTTTTGAAATACCTTCCAAGCCGGTGACAGCAGTTTGAGAGGAGGCTTCCTGGTATTTGCCGGCTTTGCCGGTTCCTCTTTTGGTTTTGCAACTTCCGGCATATTGGTAGAACGGATTGGTATGCTGGAAGAATACTTGAATTTCTCTTTTTTTCTTCTGGGTCGCTGGCCTGTTTTTCGTCCATCTCATCCAAAGAAAGTGAGAATCCCTCGTCTTTTTCTTCTTCGCATTCTTTTTTCCGGTTTTTCTTCTTTTCTTTTTCCTGTTTTTTAGGTTTTTTCCAAACTTGAAACTGTCGGAACTTCGTTATAATCTTCAATGATCAAAGAAGAAACATCATCAAAGTCGTTCATTTCTTCGGCAAAAGAACTGCCCTGATCCGGATTAACAGGTTCAAAGTGAAGTGTAAATGGAACTTCTTCCTGTGCCGGTTTCTGTGCTTCTGGCTCTGTATCAGAAGAAACTGCTGTATGTTCAGGTTCAACAACTTCTTCCACCGGTTCAGGCGGACTTGCAATGCTTTCTACATCTGTCTCATCAATAGTAGGGGCAGCTATTATTCCCTGAGATTCCGTCATTACTTCGTCTAATTGATGGGATAATGTATCGTCCATCGGAGGAATCAGACTTTCAATCGCATTTTCGGTATCCAGATCTGCTTCAAAATCCAAAGCAGGCTCCGCTTCTGCTTCAAATTGATAATCTGCTACCTCCGGCTGCAATTGAGGCTCTTGTTCAAAATGCAGCTGTGCTTCCGGTTCCGATTGAGGTTCTTCCTTAAATTCAGGTTGAAGTCCGGATTCAAATGTCAGATCCGGTTCAAGTAGAGGTTCTTGAGCAGGCTCCGCTTCCGGCTGCACTTCCGGTTTTTCTGTTTCAAAGGAAACTTCCGGTGTTTCTTCTTCAAATTCAGGTGAGGTTTCCGCAAATGGATCATCATCTTCTTTGTAATCCAAATTAAAGTCCGGATTTTCTTCCTCTTCTTCTGTAAAATCTAAATTCGCATCCGGGTCAAATTCAAAATCGGACTCGAAATCTAAATTTGCTTCTTCCGGTTCTTCTTCTACTACAAAATCTAAATTAGATAGAGTTTCATCTTCATCCTCGCCAAAATCAAGATTTGCATCTGGAGATTCATCGTCGTTTTTGCTAAAGTCAAGCGTAGCTTTTTCCAGTTTTGACGGATCCGGTTGTTCCGGCTCTGCTGCAGTTTCTGCAGTGGAAGCACCCTCTGTCTCTTCCATCGAATTATTCTCTGAAGTTTCTTCATTTTCTGCAGCAAGGCTGTTTTCTTCTTCATGATGTGTTAATGTATTCATGGCGGCCGCAACTAAGTTAGACATATCAAAACTGGAAGTTGAGTCGGCTTCTGCTGCATCCAGATCAAGAGCATCCGAAGCAGGTTTATTAATCTCCTCTGCATCTTTTATACTTCCCTGGAATGCACTCAAATCAATATTTTCCTCAGAATACTGTGGTTCATCATCCAGATCATAACCCATGTCAAACATGTCATTGGTAATTTCCATGACTGGCTCTGCCTGGCTTTCCTTTGGCTCTTCAATCACTGGTTCAAGATCAGAAAGATTAGCACTTTCCTGTGGTTCCTCCGGCATAAGTGCATCAAGCTTCTCCATCGGAATGGAATCCTGAACTGGAGTTTCTTCGGAAACCGGCTCTTCAATCACTGGTTCAAGGTCAGAAAGATTAGCACTTTCCTGTGGTTCCTCCGGCATAAGTGCATCAAGATTCTCCACGGGAACAGCAGTTTCGAGTTCGTTTTCTACTTCTGTCTGCTTGATAACGTCTGCAATATCTTCTTGTGCTGCCGACTGCATTCTTTCTAAATTTTCAGACACATCTAACTGTTTAAGCAAAGCTAATACATCGTCCGTATTTTCTGATGTGGAATGATCCATTTCATCAATAATTTCAATATCTTCCGGTCTTGCTGAGTTTTGTTCGTTTTTAAGCAAATCCGCAGCCGTCGATAATATTTGTTCTTCATTTTCTTCTGAAACAATAGAATTAGCCATATCGGATAACTGGCTGTCAACATCCACCGGTTCCGGAGTAACTTCCACAACAGGTTCCGGCGCAGGTTGAGGTTCCGGTTCAGGAACAGCTTCTATAACAGGCTCCGGCGCAGGTTGAGGTTCCGGTTTAGGAACAGCTTCTATAACAGGTTCCGGCGCAGGTTGAGGTTCCGGTTCAGGAATAGCTTCTATAACAGGCTCCGGCGCAGGTTGAGGTTCCGGTTCAGGAACAGCTTCTATAACAGGTTCCGGCGCTGGCTGAGGTTCCGGTTCAGGAACAGCTTCTATAACAGGTTCCGGCGCAGGTTGAGGTTCCGGTTCAGGAACAGCTTCTACAACAGGCTCCGGTGTTGGCTGAGGTTCCGGTTCAGGAACAGCTTCTACAACAGGCTCCGGTGCAGGTTGAGGTTCCGGTTTAGGAACAGCTTCTACAACAGGCTTCGGTGCAGGTTGAGGTTCCGGTTTAGGAACAGCTTCTACAACAGGCTCCGGCGCAGGTTGAGGTTCCGGTTCAGGAACAGCTTCCACAACAGGCTCCGGTGCTGGTTGAGGTTCCGGTTGTCCGATATTTAAGATGCTGTCTGCCTTCTCCGTATCATCTGAGATATCAAGTGTTGTAATGCTTTCCGTGTCTTGCGTTGATAAAGTATCCCCACCAAAATCCAATACATTTTCTGTGGCAAAATTATTTTGTGCAGGAAGTGGCTCGGAAAAAGAATTATCATCCGATGCGGAATCATCATTTCCAATTACAAATTCTGTATTCAAGCCACCACCAAGTCCGGAACTAAGACCGGAAACTGCGGGTTGAACAGGCCGCGGTGATGGTTCGGAAAATGTACTTTCAGATGAAATGGTATTTTCGGGCTTTTTCTCCTCTTTTATTGTATCCTGAGACTCGGTAAAATCCAGAGAAAGCGTCCATTCTGGCAGTTCTTCTGTCGGAGTCCCAAGGGAAATTTTATTTCGTTTTGACATTTGCTATCGTCCCCTTTATATGAATTGATTTCGTACACATACAGTTATAACTATAATACAACAAAATGGTGTAAAATACAACATCTAAAAATTTTTCATATAAAATATTTTACAATCATATACATTTTATACAGAAAATCATGTAAGTAAATGATGGAAAATGAGTAAGGAGCAGAATATGAAAAATAAAATGCTAAAAGGCACGATTATTCTGACCGTTGCCGGAGTGATAACCAGAGTGATCGGATTTTTTTATATCGTATATTTCTGGCAAATCTTCTTGGAGATACCAAATTGGGAATATATCAGATGATATTTCCGATTTATGGAATATGTTTTACTTTATATGCTTCTGGTCTACAGACTGCTGTTTCCCAATTGGTTGCAGATCCCCATTTGAAAAATTCGAAACGTGTATTAAAGTGTGGAATTTTCTGTTCGCTTTGCTGTTCGATTACATTGTCCGTTCTCTTATTTTCTTTTTCGGATTGGATAAGCATTCATTTGCTGTTTGCAAAAGAAACTGCACCATTGTTAAGAATACTCTCGGTTATATTTCCTTTTTGCGGAATTACGAGTATTATCAATGGGTATTTTTATGGAAAACGTCATGCGAAAGTACCGTCCATCACACAAATTATTGAACAGATTTGCAGAGTAGGCTTTGTTGTTGCCGTTTTTTCTGTTTTCAAAAATCAATCTCGTGCGAAATTGCTGTACTTGGATTAATTATAGGGGAAATGGCATCTAACCTATACAATTTATGGAATATCAGAAAAGAATTTTCTGGGAAAAAGAAAATTCTAAATCAAGGTATGAAGAATTGATAAAAAACTGCTGGGTCAGGCAATCCCATTAAGCGCTACACGCCTTACCATCTCGGTTTTGTCGGCGGCAGAAGCCGTTTTAATTCCTATTATGCTGCAATTTTCCGGGTTGAATCGAACCAATTCTTTTTGCCCTATATGGAATAACCACGGGGATTGTGCTTCCATTTATTTTATTTCCGGGAACGATCACAAATTCGCTTTCGGTATTACTTCTTCCGGAAGTATCAAAAGCATTTTATGAAAGGGATAACCCTAAAATAATGCGGACAACGCAAATAACCATAAAGTAGTCTCTTCTGCTTGGCTGTATCGCCATGGCAGTCTTCGTATGTTTTGGACCTCAGATAGGAACTATGTTCTTTCATAATCCGCGTTCCGGGAAATTACTTTCTCTTCTTTCTATGATCTGCCCTTTTGTTTATGTTTCTACGACACTGGCAAGCATCATAAATGGATTGTCAAAAAGTTCGATAACTTTTCGAAATACGGTTATTGGTTTGGTTCTGAGAATTGCTTTTCTGATTACGGCAACCCCATATTTTGGCATATACGGGTATTTACTTGGGATGCTGGTCAGCCAGATTCTCATAAGTATTTTAGATGGATATTATCTTGTGAAAAGAAAATATACAAAGATTGATTTGATAAAATGGCTGGTTTGCCCGGCAATATTATTTATAAGTTCATGTTACATCGGAAAAAACTGTTTTCCATCAATGAAATATTACAGTATGTTCCTTCAACAGTATGCCTCGTCTTAATAATGGGAACGTTTCTCGTCATTCCCATTATTATTCTTTACAAAGGAAAAATGATACAAAAACAAGATTTTTATTGAATCATTTCAAGTAATTCGTCTTCTGTGATAATAGGAACGCCTAGTTCTTTGGCCTTCTTGTTTTTGAAGAACTTGAAGTAATATCATTATTAACCAGAAAAGCAGTATTTTTACTTACGGAAGAACTTACTTTTCCACCGAGAGATTCAATTTTTTTTACATTCGTTACGATTTGTAAAGTGGGTAAGACTTCCTGTAATAACAAATGTTTTCCCTTCGAAAGAAGCATTGGATTCGATTTTTTCCGGCAAAGCAATGGTAAGAATATTGCTTAATTGCTGTAAGAGATCCTGATTTTCGGAATCAGTAAAATATTCTACAAAGGACTCAGCCAGTTTTTCTCCAATGCCATCTACAGAAAGTAACTCTTTTACAGATAAATTTTTGTACTCGGTAAGAGAAAGAGGATATTTTCGACAGATTAATTTTGCCATGCTTAAGCCAATCCCTTAATTCCAAGACTGTAGATAACGCGCTCTAAAGTAACTTGTTTAGAGTCTTCTATTGCTTGAATCAAATTCGTGTACGATTTTTCTCCAAAGCCATCTAAATTTTGAATTTCTTCTTTGTATTGTGACAACGAAAAAATATCGGTAACTTTTTGCAACCAGCCGTGATCGATAAATTTTTCCAAAGTAGCTTCCGAAAATCCATCAATATTTAAGGCATCCCGGCTTACAAAATGGGTAAATGCTTTGATTTTTTTGCATAACATTTTGGGTTTGGACAAAACAAAAATTCAGAACCATTTTCATTGATAAGTTCTGTTTCCTGATGACACACCGGGCAAACGGACGGAATTGATAACGCATTGCTCTTTGTCAGGTTTTCTTGAATCTGCGGAATGATCATATTTGCTTTATACACTGTGATTTCGTCGCCGATTCCTAATTGCAGTTCTTTTAAAATGCTTACATTATGAACACTGGCGCGGCTTACAGTGGTTCCCTCTAATTCAACCGGCTCAAAAATCGCAACCGGATTAATAAGCCCTGTACGAGATGCACTCCATTCAATGTCTGTTAACGTTGTTTCTGCTAATTCATCCTGCCATTTAAAAGCAATGGAATCTCTCGGAAACTTAGCCGTTCTTCCCAATGACCGGCTATAAGAAATATCATCATAAGTAAGAACAAGTCCATCGCTTGGCAAATCAAACCCATTTGTAATCGTTTCAGAAAAATCGTCAATAGCGGAAAGAATATTTTTTCCGGTTACTTTTTTATAAGGCACGATGTCAAATCCCTGCTTGTCAAGCCAAATCAACTCTTCTTCTTTATAATCAAACTTGATTTCCGGATCGGACTGAATTAAGTTGTAAACATAGTAATGAACATTTCTTTTCGCGGTAATTTCATTATTTAACTGACGAACTGTGCCGCTGCACAAATTTCGCGGATTTTTGTATTTCTCCTGAATGTCAGAAAAGGATTCGTTTAATACTTTAAAATCAGAATATCGAATCAATGCCTCTCCACGAATAACCAGTGTTCCGGTGTACGGAATTTTAGCAGGAATATTTTTGAATGTTTTGGCATTGTTAGTAATCACTTCACCAATTTCACCATTTCCACGAGTTAACGCTTTTACTAAGAAACCATTCTGATAAGTTAAGATGACACTTAAACCATCTAACTTTAAGGATAACAATCCTTCACGTGAAGTAAGCCACTGTACCAGTTCTTCCCTGTTCTTTTGTCTTTCCAAGCGAAAGCATCGGGGCAATGTGCGCTTCTTTTGGCAGTTCACTAAGGGTTTCATATCCAACTTGAACCGTAGGACTTCCAGAGAGAACGACTCCCGTTTTCTCTTCCAAAGCGACCAATTCATCATATAAAGCATCATATTCAAAATTAGTCATAATTTCATCTTCACCCTGATAATAAACTTTAGCTGCAGCATTTAACCGGGCAACTAAATCCCGCATACGTTCCATCTCATTCATTGTAGAATTTTTGTCCTTTCAATGCGTTTTTAATTCTTCCAATTCATTTCCTGTGATCTCTCGCCAGGTTCCCTCTTTTAGTTCTCCTAAATGAATATTCATTACACGAACTCTTTTTAGTGTGATAACTTTGTAGCCAAAATATTCACACATACGGCGGATTTGCCGGTTTAACCCCTGAGTTAGTATAATCCGGAAGGTGTGGAATCAATTTGAATGATCTGACATGGTCTCGTCATGGTGTCCAAAATAGGAACTCCCTGTTCCATGGCGCGTACAATTTCCGGACGTAATGGTTTTTGAACTGTGACAAGATATTCTTTTTCGTGATTGTTTTTTCCGCGAAGGATACGATCTGTCAATTCTCCATCATTGGTTAGTAAAATCAATCCGGTGGAATCCTTGTCAAGTCTTCCTACCGGATAGATACGTGTTGGAAAATGTAAATAATCAACAATATTATTTTTTTCTTTGACACTGCTGGTACATACAATCCCTTTTGGTTTGTTAAAAGCAATCACAATTTCTCTTGGTTTTTCACCAACAGGATTCCATTTACCGTAATATACTGTTCCTTGGTAATACGTTCTCCAACAAAAGCAGTATGTCCATCCACTTGAATCTTTCCCTGTTCCAAGAGCCGGTCTGCTTCTCGTCGGGAACAGTAACCAATAGAACTTAAGTATTTATTTATACGTAATTGTTCATCCATAAATTATCTTTCTTTCTTGCTAAATTAGCAGATTATTGAGCCGGAGCAGCATTCGGATCGGCAGCCGGAGCAGCATTCGGATCTGTAGTCGCAGCGGCATTTGGATTGGCAGCCGGAGCAGCGTTCGGATCTGTGGTTGCAGCGGCATTTGGGTCGGCAGCCGGAGCAGCGTTCGGATCTGTGGTTGCAGCAGCATTTGGGTCAGCAGCGGCTGGTTCGGCCGTTGGCTGTGCAGCATCTGCCTGTGGTTCCGGTGTGGAAGAAACGTTTGCAATCGCCTGATCCATTGTCTGATACAACTGTCGGAATGCTTCATCTGCATTAATTGCTTCCTGCAGCTTATCATTAACCTCTTTTTGCATATCGGCAAGATGAGAATTCTTGTCTGCTGCAAGGATAAAGTCTTCCTCATTTTTGTCTAAAGCACTGAGATAAATAACATTTTTGCCATCGGATCCCATTGTAACATAAAGAGCACTCAGACAAGGAGCCAGTGTATTAATATTTTTCAGTTTCATATCAAATCGTACATAGACTCGATAAGCACCATTGTCTTTGTTTTCAAGAAGGTAACAGGTGATATTCTGATAATCTTCCACATATTCGGCCTGTGCAATCAATTTTTCCTGATCGATCTGATTAATATCGCTGACTAATGGTTCCAGTTCTTCCAGATTGACATCACGTTTCGCCTGATAGTAACTGGTAATCAGATTATTGATGTCTTCGTTTGTACACTTCACTAATTCTGCATCTTCTACCGGATTGGATGAATTACCACCGGTTGGAATCAATGTCAGAATAAAGAAGCCAAGTAACAATGCACCTACTGTAATAATAATAATTAATTTTTTATATTTTAATTTCATAATATTCAACCTCACTTTTGCTATAGGACAATTATATCAATTTTCGACAGATTTGTCTATTGCTTTCCCGATTTTTTAATTGTTCCAGATCTTCGAGATTGAATTTATAATTTGTATTACAAAATGGCAATTTACTTCAACCGGCTTGCCGTCCTTGATCATCTCATCCAATTCTTTTGTCCCCAATGAGATCAAAGCCCGGGAGACACGTTCTTTGGAGCAGTTACAGTAAAACTGCGCCGGCATTTCGTCCATCAATTCCGGATCTAAGCCTTCTAAGATCAATTTCAGCATAGATTCCGGTGTATGACCGTTTGATAAAAGCGTAGTGACAGGATCCAGGTGTTTCAATCGGGTTTCTAACGTATCAATGATTTCATCCGAAGCATCCGGCATCAGCTGGATGATATATCCGCCACTCTTTTTGACCGTGTTATTTTTATTCATTAAAACGCCGAGCGCTACTGAAGATGGGGTTTGTTCAGAAACTGCAAAATAATAGGTTAGATCTTCTGCAATTTCACCGGAAACAAGATTGATGGTTCCGCTATAAGGCTCTTTTAATCCGGTATCACGGATTACTGTCAGCACCCCGAGATCAACGGCACGTCCGACATCTAATTTTCCCGCTGGGCTTGCAGGCAACGAAACTTGTGGAACGAGCGGAAATCCTTTTACATTTCCTTTGGCATCAGCAGTTACGGTTAAGCCCTTTACCGGACCGGAACAGTCTATTTTTAATGTTAAGAGATCCGAATCCCCTTTCATCATAGCCCCCATCATGGCTCCACCGGTTAATAATCGCCCCAAGGCGGCAGTCACAACCGGACTTGTATTATGATGTTGTCTTGCTTCTTCCACAAGCTGGGTAGATTCCATCGCAAAACAACGAATCTGTCCCTCTCCTGCTATGCCACGTACTATTTTATCCATAGAAAAATAACCTCTTTTCAATTTTGTTCTTTACTTTTTTGGTAAAGTCGTATATAATAACAATTGATGCATCTGTGGCTCAGTGGATAGAGTACCGGCTTCCGAAGCCGTTGGTCGGGGGTTCGAATCCCTCCAGGTGCATTTTTTTATTTCATTTTTTGTAATTTCTGTTCATAGTAATAAACCTGATCGGATAATATCTCTTCCGGATCCACAAACCGTTTATTGACATCCTGTACCATTAACCTGTATTCAGCCAGCATCGAATCATCTTCTGCTGAAACCAAAATCACTTCGTGGATACTGCTCGGAATTACATAAAAATCTGTATCGTACTCTTTTTGCCAGAGAAGCCAGCATATCCGGATATAAGATCACGGCGGCTCCATTTACACCAAGTGTATTCGTGATTACTATCATATCGGTTTTTTCGTCATTTGTCAAATCTGATTCCGGTGCTTTCAAAGCAAGGTTCTCCGTAAGCATATCTTGAATATTGACGATGCGTGGCGGCATCAAACGAGGTGTGTTTTCGGAAGCAATCTGGAACAATGCCTGTGTAGTGATGTCCCAGGTTTCCAGAAGCTCATTTGTGATTTTTATGGAATGAAGGGACGGCGGATCCATAGACACAATTACGTGAAAAGTGATAGCAAGATCCATGAAGGGAATGTAGGGCATATTTTCCAGCATTTCCTGATTTTGTTTTTGCGAAACCAGCCGGTATACAATCTTATCCTTACAGTTTTCAAAGGTTGTGCTGTCCAAAGGAGCAAGTTTTTTAATGGATTTCCGGCTTTCCTGAAATCCTTCTGCAACTTTGTCGACAATTTCCTCCATGGTAACACTGTTTTTCTCGTACAATTCATAAAAATCATTCAGATAAATTGTAGGAAAGATATTGTCTTTCTCGTGGCGAATCTGTACACCGGATAATTCCACAGAATTATTTTTTAATGTGGTAGCAGTTTCTACAATATAATGTTCCCCAGATGTTCTTGCAGCAATTGTACAACTTCGTTAATGAAATGTTTTAATGTCATTTCTTCACTCTCCTTTAATGTATTTTGTTTGTTGATGATTATTCTAACAGGGATATTTGAAGAGTGCAACAATCAATATAAGGCATTTAGAGTCGTAATCGGGAACGACAGATTGTTATTACCGGAGTTGCTATAAATTGTAAAAAATAGGCAGTGGAAAAATCCAGCTGCCTATTTTAATTTCAATATGTTTTTACAACAAATGTATTTTAGACAATACCCTGAGCCTGCATAGCTTCTGCAACTTTTTCGAAACCGGCAATGTTTGCTCCTACTACATAGTTCTTTTCGAAACCATATTTCTTAGAAGCCTCATCACACGCATGGAAAATGTTAACCATGATGCCCTGAAGTTTATTGTCAACTTCTTCAAATGTCCAGTGAAGTCTTTCACTGTTCTGTGACATTTCCAAAGCCGATGTTGCAACACCGCCGGCATTTGAAGCTTTACCAGGTGCAAACAATACACCATTTGCCTGAAGATACTCAGTAGCTTCGATAGATGTAGGCATGTTAGCTCCTTCTGCTACAGCAACAACGCCGTTTGCAACAAGTGCTTTTGCATCATCGATCAAAAGTTCATTCTGTGTAGCACATGGAAGAGCGATGTCAACTTTAACAGTCCATACACCTTTTCCATCATGATACTGTGCGGAAGATCTTTTCTCAGCATATTCTGTCAATCTTGCACGATGTACTTCTTTTACTTCTTTCAGCAATTCAACATCAATTCCTTCTGGATCGTATACCCAGCCGGTAGAATCGGATACAGTAACAACTTTTGCACCAAGCTGCTGAGCTTTCTGTGCAGCATAGATAGCTACGTTTCCGGAACCACTGATTGCAACTGTTTTACCAGCGATGTCGATGCCATTGCATTTCAACATTTCCTGTGTATAATATAACAAACCATAACCGGTTGCTTCTGTACGAGCTAAAGAACCACCGAAGGTAAGACCTTTACCTGTCAAAACGCCTTCATAGCAGTTACGGATTCTCTTGTACTGACCATACAAGAAACCAATCTCACGTCCACCAACTCCGATATCACCAGCAGGAACGTCAGTATCTGCTCCGATGTGTCTCTGAAGTTCTGTCATAAAGCTCTGGCAGAATGCCATAACTTCTCTATCTGATTTTCCTTTAGGATCAAAATCTGAACCGCCTTTACCGCCGCCGATAGGAAGGCCGGTCAAAGCGTTTTTGAAAATCTGCTCAAAACCAAGAAATTTAATAATACCAAGATTTACGGATGGATGGAAACGCAAACCACCTTTGTAAGGTCCGATTGCACTATTGAACTGTACACGGTATCCGGTATTAACCTGTACATTACCATTGTCATCTACCCAAGGTACACGGAATTTAATCTGTCTTTCTGGGTTTGTCAAACGCTCCAATAAAGCGTCTTTACGGAATTTTTTTTCTTCGTTTTTCTCAACAACAGGTCTAAGGGATTCCAAAACTTCCTTAGCAGCCTGATGGAATTCTGGCTCTGCAGGATTTTTTTCAATCAACTGCGCCAATACCTCATCTACATATGACATGGGTCATACCTCCTTATAATAATATCAAAAGAATTATATAATATTTTAGGAGTATTTACAAGAACTTTTTTCTCGTTTTTTTTATTTTTTTGTTGCTAAATAAGAATTAGAAAATGGATATCACCGCTCACATTTTCTCCAAACCAGGATGGTGGACAAAATTGAACCGCTTCTTCTGTCGTTGGGAATTCGACCTCGGCAATCCGCAGCGTATCATAAGGCGCCTCAAAGAGATCCAGTTCAATGGTATATTTTTGATAAGGAATGTAGTATCTGGTTTTGCAGACAAGGATTCCGTCCGTTTTTTCTTTCAGATGTTCATAAGCCTCTTTGGAAAGCGGAAATTCCTCTTCGACATTGACACAGGTGTCGACCGCCGGCGATACATTCTGCCTGGATTTATAAGTCAGAATGTAGTCGTTATTTTTCGGCGGATCCGAATGGTTGGTTCCGTACATAAATACCCCTGTTCAATGACAAAATGCGGATATTTCCCCAAGTTTTCCGGTAATTGTTTTACTAAATATTTGCGTTCAATTTCCATGTTTTCTGCGTCCTTTTTATTCTAATTTTCCAAAGTTGTCAAAGGGAAGAACCCGCAGCCATGCTTTTCCGATGATCTGGTCGCGTTTGATGACACCAACGGCTTTGTCACGACTGTCTTTGCTGGCATTGCGGTTATCACCCAGGACAAAATATTCATCTTGACCAAGTTTAATTGGCTTTTCGGCGATTCCACCATCTTCCATTTTGGCATTTCCATAGGCATCAAATATGGCCCGTTCATTGATATAAATTTTACCTTCTGTGATCTGAATCGTTTCCCCCGGTAATGCGATTACACGCTTGATGTAATTAACGGATTCACTTTCACGGAACACAATGATATCATAACGTTCCGGATTGTTTGTCAAATAGGAGAATTTTTCCACAATAATATCATCACCGTTTTCCAAAGTAGATTCCATGGAATTTCCCTCCACTTTGGTATGACTGGCAACAAAATTGGTAATGATCAGTGCAATCACAATAGCAATCACAACGCAGATGCCAAACGCAATCAAATTTTTCTTTATATTTGGTTTGGATTTTTCTTTTTCGAATCGTTCTGAATCATCCGGCTGAGTTTCCTTTTTTCTTCCGGAACCGGTTTGGTTACGGATACCGGTTTGACTGAGGCTCCGGTTCTTTTTCTATTGTGGGAGTTTCTGGTGGTTTTACCGGTTCCGGTGCTTGGGAAACAACCGGTTTTACAGGTTCTGTGTTTTCTTCCGATACCGGTTTCGGCACGGGTACCGGCTTGACAGCAGGTTTTGGCTCAACCACAGGTGCTGTCACATTTTTGCCAATTCCAATGCTTCTACCGGCCGTGGCGATCTTCGATTAAAATCCGGATTATTTTGAAAAAGTTCTTCGCAGATACGCAGACTTTCTTCAATTTCGTTTGTGTCTAATTTATTTTCCATGCTAAACCTCTCTTTTGTCCGTTTATTTTTCTGCTTCGGAAGGTGTCTCTAAGGAGATCAGACCCAGTTTACTGCTGCGGAAATCATCGAGAATAAGGGCGGCAGTTTTTTCATAATCAATCTCAGTTCCTTTTTTTATACACTTGCGAATATTTCCGATTTCTTCCAGCATTGCGGCGGAATCGTTTGACTCCTCGATGCCGTATTGAGATGCTAAAGTTCCGGGATATGCTTCTTTCAGATATTCGATAAGATCCAGGGCGATTTCTACGCGCTGCAGAATTTCATCTTTAATCGAGCCGATAAAAGCAAGACGCAGACCGACCGTCTGATCTTCGAATTTCGGCCAGAGAATTCCCGGAGTATCTAGCAATTCAACCTGTTTATTGATGCGGATCCATTGTTTTCCTTTTGTTACACCCGGTTTGTTTCCTGTTTTTGTGCAGGCTTTTCCGGCAAAACTATTGATAAATGTCGATTTTCCTACATTGGGAATACCGACGATCATGGCACGGATTGGACGGTTTAATATCCCTCTTTTGCGGTCTCGCTCGATCTTTTCTTTGCATGCTTTCTGAATCAACTGATTAACTGCTTTTAGTTCGCTGCGTTTGGTGGAATTGACAGCCAGTACAAAAAGCCCTGTTTTTCATAATAAGCTTTCCAACGGGCAGTCTGGGCCGGATCTGCCATATCGCTCTTATTTAATAATAAAATGCGCGATTTGCCATTTGCCAAGGCATCAATATCAGGATTTTTGCTGCTCCTTGGAATACGTGCATCTACAAGTTCCACGATAACATCAATCAATTTAATATCTTCCTGCATGGCACGTTTTGCCTTTGTCATATGTCCGGGATACCACTGAAAATGCATGATCAATTCTCCTCTTCTTGTGTTTGTGTCGTTTTTTGTTCCGGTTTTGTTACTCGGGAAAATGGTTTTAACCGGAATGAAACTTTTCCGATAATCTGTGATTTTTTCACCATGCCAAAGGCCGAATTTCGGCTGTCATCGGTGTTGGAACGGGAATCACACAGCACAAAATATTCATCTTCCGAAAGTGTCTGCTCCTGCTCGGCAATGCCGCCGGTTGTCATGGCTGAATACGTATATTTTGATTGATATTCTTCCCCATTGATCCAGACTTTTCCATCGGTGATTTTGATTTTTTCACCGGGCAGCCCGATCACACGCCGTATGCTGATCAAGGGCTCCTCTTCGCCTTCTTGTTTCTCCTTTTCATAAAACGCAATTACGGCTTCACGTTTGGGAGAAGTAAGAACATAGGCTTTGGTATTGATAAATACTTCCTGTCCATTGTAAAGGGTTGGTTCCATGGTGGAACCGATCGTATTGGTACGACGGTAACAGAAATGTATCACAAAATAGGCGACAGCAATTACAATTATAATTTCTATCATCCAGATCAAAGAGGTTTTGATCAATTTTTTCGTTTTTGTTTTTTGATTTCTTCATCAAAATTTAAATTCAAAACAAATTCCCTTTCTGATTATCTATATAGAAACATAGTGTATGCTACGGCAAATGCTATAACATACACTATTAACAATAAACCTGTTTGTAATTCTTAGCGAACTAATTCTTTTACCTTAGCAGCTTTTCCAACACGGTCACGAAGGTAGTTCAATTTCGCACGTCTAACTTTACCAAGACGAACAATCTCAATCTTCTCAACGATTGGAGAATGAAGTGGCCAAGTCTTTTCTACACCGATACCATTTGAGCTCTTACGAACAGTAAATGTTTCACGGTTGCTTCCGCCCTGTCTCTTCAATACAACGCCTTCAAAAACCTGTGTTCTTTCACGGCTTCCCTCGATAACTTTTGCGTATACTTTTACAGTATCGCCAACGTGAAATTCAGGAATTTCACTTTTCATCTGTTCTGCTTCGATTTTCTTAATAATTTCGTTCATTGTTGTTCCTCCTACTTGTTTTTGATGTTCTTAATGCTATTTTGTTATGTCCTGCATAACGCACCAGAGGACCATCTATTTTTAACAACATGAAAAATATATCATATATTTTGTCTTCGTCAAGTGTTTTCTAGTTCTTTTCGGCATTTTTCAGGCACTTAAAATGAGTTTTTCCAATTCTTCCACTGTTTTGACTGTCCAAGCCGGACTGGCAGCTTCAATCTGGTCATTTTTTCCAAATCCATACAGCACTCCGATGCAGTCAATCCCATTTTCTCTGGCACCATTGATATCATCCGGATGATCGCCGATCATAACAATCTGTTCTTTGGGCAGATCAATCCGGGACAAAAGCCATGAAAGCACTTCGGTCTTTTTGTAGCGTCCTTCTTCCGGAACACTTCCCTCAATTTTGTCAAAATAAGGAAGAAATCCGAAGTGATCCAGTATCTCTGTTGCGGTCACAATCGGTTTCGAAGTGGCAACCATGGCCGGAATGCCTTTGTTTTTCATGTGCACCAATAATTCCCGGATTCCCGGATAAGGTGTGTTTTCAAACTTACCGGTTACGTTATAATAGGAACGGTAAATTTCTGTGGCGCGTGCCGCTTCTTCTTCACTGAAGCCATAAAATTTCTGAAAAGATTCCGGCAATGGCGGGCCGATAAAACAACTCAGTTCTTTGCGGTCCGGAACCTCGATACCAAAGGATTCCAATGCGTAGGAAACGGCTTTGGTAATGCCTTCGCTGGAATCGGACAGTGTACCGTCTAAGTCAAACAAAAATAATTTTTATTCATCGATTACTCCTGATCTTCAAAACGCACCGCGATGGAATTGGCATGTGCTGTTAAATGTTCTGCGGTAGCAAATTCGATGATATCTTTGTGGATTGGCTCCAAAGCTTCTCTTGAATAAGAGATTACGCTTGATTTTTTAATGAAGTCATCTACATTCAATGGGGAAAAGAATTTTGCGGTTCCGTTTGTCGGAAGAACATGGTTTGGCCCGGCAAAATAATCTCCCAAAGGTTCACTGCTGTATTCTCCAAGGAAAATAGCACCGGCATTCTGAATGCGCGTCATGGTGTCAAACGGATTTTTGGTAATGATTTCCAAATGTTCCGAAGCAATTTCGTTGGCTGTGTGAATCGCGGATTTCATATCCGGTGCAATCAAAAGGTATCCGTAATTATCAGGGATTTACGAATGATATCGGCACGGCTCAATGTCTGCAAAAAGCCTTCGATTTCTTTTTCTACCTCTTTGGCAAGATTCTCGCTTGTGGTAACGAGGATAGCAGATGCCAGTTCGTCATGTTCCGCCTGTGACAAAAGATCCGCTGCCACATAACGTGGATTTGCTGTCTCGTCAGCCAGCACAAGGATCTCACTTGGTCCCGCGATAGAGTCAATGCTGACATAGCCATAAACAGCTTTTTTGGCAAGAGCTACGAAAATGTTACCGGGACCGCAGATCTTGCATACTTTTTTGATGGACTCGGTTCCGTAAGCAAGAGCACCGATTGCCTGCGCACCGCCGACTTTGTATACTTCTGTAGCACCGGCAAGATGTGCGGCTACCAGTGTAACAGGGGTTACCTTTCCATCTTTTCCCGGAGGTGTTGTCATCACAATACGTTTCACGCCAGCTACTTTAGCCGGGATTATATTCATCAATACACTGGATGGATAGGCTGCTTTTCCGCCCGGAACATAGACACCGACACTTTCGAGTGCTGTAACACGCTGTCCCAAAATAACCCCGTCTTCTCTTGTCTCGAACCAGCTGTTGCGAAGCTGCTTTTCGTGAAAATCACGAATGTTTGCCAGCGATTTTTTCATCACTTCGATCAAGGAATCGTCTACCTGATCATAAGCTTCTTTGATCTCCTCTTCGGTCACTTTGATCGTATCTTTTGTGATCACTGCTTTATCAAATTTTTCGGTATAAGCAAAAAGTGCCTTATCACCGTTTTCTTTTACGTCATTTAAAATCTCAGCAACGGTATCCTGATAGGTATCATATTGATTTGGACTACGTTTTAAGAGATTTTCCAAAATGTTGTCGATGGAAGATTCTTCCAGTTTCATGCATTTCATATCCTGTCACCTTTCTTTCTTAGTTTTCGGATGTTGTCAGTGTATTTTTTAAATCTTTTACAATTTTTGTGATTCGTTCGCGCTGCATTTTCATACTTGCTTCATTTACAATGACGCGTGCGGAAAGCGGACAGATCTCTTCAAGAACTTCCAATCCGTTTTCACGAAGGGTAGATCCGGTTTCCACGATATCTACGATAACTTCGGAAAGTCCTACGATCGGAGCCAATTCGACCGATCCGTTCAGTTTCACAATTTCTACGTTTTGATGTTTTTATTGTAAAAATAATCTTTCGCAATTTTAGGGTATTTGGAAGCCACGCGGATGATCTGGTTTGTCTTCAGAAGCTCTTTGGCACTTGCCGGTCCTGCGACGCACATACGGCATTTTCCAAGCCCAAGATCAAGCACTTCCAGAATTTTGCGTCCTTCTTCCAAAATGGTATCACTTCCGACAACACCGATGTCTGCGGCACCGTATTCTACATAGGTAGGCACGTCAGAAGTTTTGGAAAGAAAGAATTTCAATTTCAATTCTTCATTGACAAAGATAAGTTTACGGGTATCTTTGTCTTTCATCTCCTCACAGGTTATGCCGGTCTGTTCCAGTAATTGTAACGTCTGTTTTGCCAAACGTCCCTTTGCCAGCGCAATCGTTATATATTTCATTTGGTTTCCCTCCAATTGGTATTTTCGCATTCAAATTGTGTACATTTTCCGGCTTCCACATAAAGAATCCGGGAAATCTGATTGCGGACTGCATAGTCTTCATAGAGCTCCATCGGCGTGGCTGCATTTTTCCGCATGGTAAGGACACAATGGCCTTTGGCACGTTCTTCATTTGCCATTTGGATTGCTTCTTTACGGTTGGCAGAACGATACAAAACGAGAATGCCGGATTTATCCGTTTCAATGTCAACTTCCTGGCTGGCAAGAGCATCCATCAGCTGATCCAAAACAATTGCTAAACCGACCGCAGAGGCTTTTTTACCGAATTGTTCAATCAAGTTATCATAACGGCCGCCGGTTACCAATGCTTCGCCGGTACCATAGGTATAGGCTTTGAAAATGATGCCGGTATAGTAATCATAATGGCTGAGCATACTTAAATCGTAAGTGATATTCTGCTCCAGACCATAACTTACCAAGATGTCATATACAGTGTCCAAGCGGTCAAGCGCTTCGATTGCTTCTTGACGTGTCACGCATTTTCTCGCATATTCCAAAAATTCTTTTCCGCCGAAAAGATCCGGAAGGCGGATCAGAAATTCTTTCAAATTGGCAGAAATATTCTGGAATTCCATCATTTCTTCCACGGCAAAAATATTTTTATTGGCAACATATTTTTTGTATTCTGCAATCTCCTCTTTGTTAAAATGAGCTTCTTCCAAAATCCCCCGAATCAGGCCGGCGTGACCGACATCGATCTTAAACTCTTTCAATCCGGATTTTGCCAGACATTCTACGGTAAGCGCGATCATTTCTGCATCCGCATCGGAACTTCCGTCATTCATCAATTCCGCACCAATCTGTGAAATTTCAGACATTTTACCCTGATATCCGCGGCGGTGGATAAAGGTGCTTCCACAATAAGACAAGCGGATCGGCATCGTTTCCTGTTCATAATATTTAGCAACGCAGCGCGCGATCGACGGCGTGATATCCGGACGAAGCGCCAGTGTGTTATTGTATTGGTCGAAAAATTTAAACATATCTTTCGAAGCAACAGTTCCACGTTCCCGGTTGAAAATATCGAAAAATTCGTAAGTTGGCGTCTGAATGTCTTTAAATCCATAGGATTTCATGATTTTATGGATATCCGCTTCAATCTTTCTTCGCTTTTCACATTCGATTCCGTACATATCCCGCACTCCTTCGGGAGTAAATAATAAACTTTGTTCGTAACTCATGATGGTATTCTCCGTTCTTTTATTGATAAATCGCTGTAGGCATCTGGTTTTTCGGCTGATATCCGGCATCTTTCAATGCCTGGATGATGGACTCTTTATGTTCGTGGCCAAAGGCTTCCATCGTGATGGTAAGTTCTACTGCAGCATTTCGGTTGATGCTGACAAACTGGTTATGCTCCAGACGAATGATATTTCCCTGTGCTTTGGCAATCACTTCGGCGACATGAAGCAGTTCACCCGGTCGGTCCGGAAGTTCAACGGATACGGTAAAGACACGTCCGCGCTGGATCAATCCGTGCTGAACAACCGAGGCGATTGTAATGACATCCATATTTCCACCACTCAGGATGGAAACGACTTTTTTGCCACGGATATCTAATTTTTTTAAGGCCGCTACGGTAAGCAGACCGGAATTTTCAACGACCATTTTGTGATTTTCCATCATATCCAAAAAATTTACGATCAAGTCATGGTCATCTACGGTGATGATATCATCAATGTTTTTCTGAATGTATGGGAAAATATTTGATCCCGGTGTTTTTACGGCAGTACCGTCGGCAATCGTACTTACACCAGGCAGTGAAGTAACTTCTCCGTTTTTCAGAGAAACCTGCATACAATTTGCACCCGCCGGTTCTACACCGATTACAGTAATGTTTGGATTCAATAATTTTGCAAGTGTCGAAACACCACAGGCAAGTCCACCGCCACCGATCGGTACTAAAATGATATCAACGGTAGGAAGTTCTTTAAAGATCTCCATTGCGATCGATCCCTGTCCGGTAGCAACGACTTCGTCATCAAATGGGTGAACGAAAGTATAGCCGTTCTCTTCTGCCAGTTTCATAGCATAAGCACAGGCATCATCGTAAACATCACCGTGAAGAACGACTTCTGCTCCGTAACTCTTGGTACGGTTTACTTTGATCAATGGGGTTGTCGTAGGCATAACGATCACAGCTTTTACACCAAAGATTTTTGCAGCATAAGCAACTCCCTGTGCATGGTTTCCGGCAGAGGCCGTGATCAGTCCTTTGGCACGTTCTTCTTCCGAAAGAGTGCTGATCTTGTAATACGCACCACGCACTTTATAGGCACCGGTATACTGCATATTTTCCGGCTTAAAGTATACTTTTGCACCTGTCTGGGCACTGTAATATTCACTGTAGATCAAGTTCGTAGGAAGGATGACTTCCTTTACCCGTTCGCTTGCTTCTTCAAATTTTTCTAATGTCATCATGGTTGTTATGTCCTCCGTTTTTATTCAAATAATGCATCGACAAAAGCATCGGCATCAAATTTTTGTAAATCCTCAATTCCTTCCCCGATTCCAATGTATTTGACAGGAATTCCCAGTTCAGATTGGATAGCAATCGCGATACCGCCTTTTGCCGTTCCGTCGAGTTTGGTTAAAATAACGCCGGTAATGTCGGTTACTTCACTAAACTGTCTGGCCTGTACCAAGGCATTTTGGCCGGTTGTTCCATCGACCACAATAAACGTTTCAAGATGGGCATCGGCATATTCATTCTCAATAATCTTATATATTTTATGAAGTTCTGCCATCAGATTTTTCTTGTTGTGAAGGCGTCCGGCAGTATCACACAAAAAGTAAATCGATTTTTCTGGCTTTGCCGCTGCAACCGCATCATAAACGATGGAGGCAGGATCGGCCCCTTCCTGTCCGGCGATAATCTCTACACCGGCGCGGTTGGACCATTCTTTTAACTGATCGATTGCTCCGGCACGGAACGTATCCGCGGCAGCTAAAAGAACTTTTTACCGGAATCTTTTAATTGATGGGAAAGTTTTCCCACACTGGTTGTCTTTCCTACACCGTTTACGCCGATAAATAACACAACAGATTTTTTATTTTCAAAATCATAAGCATCTTCCTCGACACGCATCTGTTCTTTGATGGAATCTTTTAACAATTCCCGGCACAAAGAAGCTTCTTTGATCTTCTGCTCTTTTACCTTTTCCTGAAGATCCTCGATAATTCGTGTCGTCGTTTCCATTCCGATATCGGCCATAACGAGTTGTTCTTCCAATTCTTCGTAAAAATCATCGTCGATTTCAGAAAAACCGGAGAAAACGGCATTCATACCGGATACAAAAGAATCTCTGGTCTTTGACAGACCACTTTTCAGTCTTCCAAAAATCCTTTCTTTTCACTCATGCAAGTTCTCCTTTTTTATTCTCATTTTTAACTGCTCTTCGATCAATTTAACGGATACTAATGTCGAAACACCTTTTTCCTGCATTGTAATACCATATAACGCATCGGCGGCAGACATCGTACCCTGTCGGTGGGTGATAACGATAAACTGGGTGTTTTTCGTTAACTTATGTAGATATTTAGCATACCTCTTTACATTCGAATCGTCAAGCGCCGCTTCAATCTCGTCAAGCAGACAGAATGGTGATGGTTTCAGATTCTGAATGGCAAACAAAAGAGCAATAGCTGTCAAAGCCTTTTCACCACCGGATAACTGCATCATGTTCTGTAATTTTTTTCCGGGTGGCTGCGCGATGATACGGATGCCTGCGGTAAGCACATCCTCATCTTCCACCAGTTCCAATGTACCTTTTCCGCCACCAAACAATTCACGGAACACTTTGTCAAACTGAGATTTGATCTCCTGAAATTTCTCACTGAACTGCTTTCGCATTTCCTCATCTAATTCGGCGATGATCTTTGTCAGTTTTTCTTCGGACTCAATCAGGTCGTCGTGCTGCGTTTTCAATACTTCATAACGTTCGCTTACGCTCTTGTAATCTTCGATGGCATTGACATTAACATCACCGAGAGAACGAATCTGATTTTTGTATCGGAAACCTGGCTTTTCATACGTGTATAGGTAAGGCCGGTATCTTCCGCATTTTCTTTTGCGTTGTGATATGTGATCTCGTATTCTGACCACATATAATTGACGCGGGAGTCAAGCTGCTCTTCCAATTTTTCCTTTCGAGATTGCAGACGGAAACATTCTTTGTCCAAATTTCCAATTTGTTCCATCATCGCATTGCGGCGTTCAAAGAAATCTTTTCGGGAAACCATCAAACGTTCTTTTTTCGGCAGAAGCTTCTTCCACTTCTTTTTCCAGATCTTCGATTTCTTTTTGGCAGAGGACCATGCGTTTTTCGAATTCTTCAATCTGTTTTTTCATCTTTTCTTCCTGCTCATCCGAATCCGTCTGATTATTTGTATGTGTGGCATACTCTTCTTCCAGTTCTTTGATTCTCGCATCGATTCGTGACAGGTTTTCGGAAGCAAACGTGTTTTCTGGGTGCAGGAGGCAATTTCCAGTTTCAATTCGGAAAGTTCGGATTGAAGTTTTTCCAATGCCTGCTGGTTCTGCTCCAGATTCTGTGTGGCAGATTCCACCAGTTTTTTCGCCTGTTCATTCTGCTCTTCACTGGATCCCAGTTTTTCATCAATCTGCGCCAGTGTTTCCGCCAGCTCCTGTTTCTGGTTTTCCAGTTCTTTTCTGTCATTTATGATGGAATTGTATTCGGTTTCCTGCTTTTCTTTAATGGAAACCGCTTGTTCATATTTGATTTTTGCTGTATTCTCCTGCAGTTCCAGTTCTTTTCTGTTAACGGAAATGTCCTCCGCCTTTTTCTCGGCTTTTGCGACTTCTTCCTGCAGTTTTTCAATCTTATCACGAGATTTTGCCATTGTCTGTTTCAGTTTATCAATGGCTTCTTCCAGTTTTTCCATTTCACGGCGGCGGCCAAGCAGTTTACTGTTATTTTTTATAAGCACCACCGGACATAGAACCTCCCGGACTGAGAAGTTCTCCTTCAAGCGTTACAATGCGGAGAGAATGTTTGTATTTTCTTCCCAAAGCCATCGCATGGTCGATCGTGTCAGCCAATACAAAGCGGCCAAGCAGATATTCGATCAATCCCTCAAATTTTGATTCTTTTTCTACCAATTCCGATACTCTGCCGATGACACCGGGTTCCGACAGAACTTCTTCTTTGATCCGGCCGCCGGAAGCAGATACGGTAGTAAGTGGTAAAAAGGTAGCACGGCCAAAGCGGTTCTTTTTCAAAAATTGAATCATTTCTTTGGCAGTGGATTCATCCTCGGTTACGATATTTTGAATACTTCCGCCGAGTGCGGTTTCTACAGCTGTCTCATACTTTTTATCCACCTGAATGATGTCTGCCACAACGCCGACAATTCCGGAATTTCGTTCTTTTTGTTCCATAACACGGCGGATGCTCTGTCCATAGCCGTCGTAACGCTCGGCGATGTTTTTCAAGGTCGCAAGTTCCGAGGTTTTCATATGAAACTCTTTTTGCTGTTCCTGTATCTGAAGTTCGATCCCTTTGATAAATTCACGGGTTTCAAGCGATTTCTTCTGGTATTCTTTTTGCTTGATATATTCAGCATCTAATTTCTCGCGAATTTCTTCCAATGCCTTTTCTTCTTTCTGCATCTCTTCAAGGGCAGAAGAAACCTGGCTTTTGTTGGATAAAATACGCTGATTTAATTCGGCTTTCCGGATGGAGTTCTGTTCCATCATTGACTGCACTTTTTTCCTGCTCACGTCCGATCTCGGATTTGATTTCCATATTCGACATCAGGATCTCATTCTGGGAAGAAATGGTCTGATTCATCCGGTCAATCGCAGCATTCAGAGATTCTATCTTTTCCTGTTTTTCTTTTTCCTGCTTTTCCATCGTGGAAAGGGTTGTAAGCCATTCTTTCTGGTTTTCTTCGTATTCTTTTTTTTCTCTTTTCTGGCCTCTTCCATTTCGGCATTTACTGCCGCCATGCGCTCTTCGTGAAATTCTTTTCCCTGTGATAAGGCAGCGATTTTTTCCTTTGTTACGCGGATCTCACTTTCGAGATTTGCCAGATTTACATTATCACGGTTCTTTTTTCTCTTTCTTAAATTCAATGTTCTCGTCAAATTCACGGATCTGATTTTCAACGGTTTCGTACTCTTCTTTCGTACTTTCCTGTTTTTGTTTCAAAGCATCAAGTTCTTTTTCAGCGTTGGAGATGTTATTTCCGGTTTCTGTCAGTTCTTCTTTAAAACTATCATAATCCTGACTAAATAAAGAAATCTCGTATTTTTTCAATTCTTCTTTTAAACGCAGATATTCGCGGGCTTTTTCGGACTGTTTTTCCAATGGGCCGACTTGTTTTTCCAATTCGGTCAAAATATCGTTGACACGAACGAGATTCTGGCGTTCTACTTCCAGATTCTTTTCTGCTGTGGCCTTTCGCTTTTTGTATTTCACGATTCCGGCTGCTTCGTCGAACAATTCACGGCGCTCTTCCGGCTTACCACTGAGAATTTTGTCAATCTGTCCCTGTCCGATGATGGAATATCCTTCTTTTCCGATACCGGTATCGAAGAACAATTCCTGAATGTCTTTTAAACGGCAGGCTGCCCCATTGATCAGATATTCGCTTTCTCCGGAACGATAAACACGGCGCGCTACTTTTACTTCCTCATACGGAACGATCAGTTTGTGGTCTTCGTTGAAATCGTCAGTGCCACATAGGCATAACTCTGTGGCTTACGAAGTTCGGTTCCGGCAAAGATGACATCCTGCATGCTGGCACCACGAAGCTGTTTTGCACTTTGCTCGCCGAGAACCCAGCGGACGGCATCGGCAACATTACTTTTACCGCTTCCGTTTGGTCCGACGATTCCGGTAATTCCATTATGAAATTCAAATACTAATTTATTGGCAAAGGATTTAAATCCATGCACTTCAATACTTTTTAAGTACATTCCGTTATACCATTCCTTATTTATTTCTTAATGCTAAAATTGCCTGATAGGCAGCTTCCTGCTCTGCTAGTTTTTACTGCGGCCGGTTCCCACACCAAGCTGACGGTCACCAAGACAACAGGAGATCACAAATTCTTTGCAGTGATCCGGACCCTTTTCTTCCAGTAAATGGTAAGAAAGCGTATTGGTCCCATGACTCTGTACCATTTCCTGCAAAATGGTTTTGCTGTCATAAAAGAGCGTTTTGTGTTCAATGTCCGAAAGAACATACTGGTGAATAAACCGCGAAGCCTCTTTCATTCCGGCATCGAGATAAATGGCACCGATCACGGCTTCAAACGCATCGGACAAAATGGAGTCCCGTCTGGCACCGCCTGTCGCCGCTTCACCTTTTCCTAAAAACAGATAGGAACCAAGGTCAATTTCTCTGGCACTCTGTGCCAGACTCCTTTCACACACAAGACTTGCGCGAAATTTACTCATTTTTCCTTCCATCGCAGTCGCCTGCTCGTGAAAGATAAAATCACTGCTGACAAGTTCGAGTACCGCATCGCCTAAAAACTCGAGACGTTCATTGTTTTTCTCATAAGGCAGATGCTTTTCGTTGGCATAAGAACTGTGTGTCAATGCATTTTGCAGTAAATCTTTCTTCTGAAACCGATAACCGATTTTTTCCTCAAATTTTGAGAGATCATTTTTCGTCATTTTAATCACATATACTTTCTTTGATTTTTTCGTTTATTTTCTGCTTTTTAAAGGAGATGCACTGCTTTAATGCAATTTCAATTTCCTTGCTGCTGGAATTTCCATGTGCTTTTACTACGAGTCCTTTTAAGCCGAGCAAAGGAGCACCGCCCTGACTGCTTGTGTCAAACTGGTTTTTCAGTCCTTTCAAAGCCGGCTTTACAAGAAGTGCGCCAAGTTTTGTTCTCGTACTGGACATCAATCCTTCTTTTAAACTTCCAAATAATGTCAGTGCCAATCCCTCAAAGAATTTCAATACGACATTTCCGACAAACGCCTCGCAGACGATGACATCCGCTGCACCGCTTACCAGTTCGCGCGCCTCCACGCTGCCGATGTAATTGATATTTTTACACTCTTTCATCAATGGTTTGGTATCTTTTACAAGCTGATTTCCCTTTTCTTCTTCTGTTCCGATATTTAACAGAGCAACCGTAGGATTTTTTTGCCCATAACATTTTCATAGTAAATGGAACCCATCTGTGCAAATTGCACCAAATGTTCCGGTCTGGCATCTACGTTGGCACCACAGTCGATCAAAAGCGAAAATCCCTTTGTAGTAGGGATAAACGGAGCCAATGGAGGACGTTTGATTCCTTTCAGACGACCGACGACAAGCTGACCGCCTACCAATACTGCTCCGGTGCTTCCCGCAGAAACAAGTGCATCGGCTTTGCCTTCCCGCACCAGTCTCATGGCAACAACTAAAGAAGAATCCTTTTTATCTTTGATCGCAATGGTTGGGACATCTCCCATATCTATGATTTCAGAGGCATGCACTACTTCAATGTCCTCTTTGGCATATTTGTATTTTTCAAGTTCTTTTGCAATCATGTCCTGTTTTCCTACAAGGATAACACGGATCTCATCACTTGAATTGACCGCTTCCACAGCGCCTTTTACTGTCTGCTCCGGTGCGTAATCTCCGCCCATTGCATCCAATGCAATAACAACTTTTTCCATTTGAATTCTCCTTTAACTAGCTTTATTCGGATAGAAAGCCACCCTAAAAACAAGGGTGGCTTCTAGCATCCATCAAATTTTTTATAAAAAATGATTGAAAGGTTTCCAAACCATAAACATCCGAACCTATAATTTGCTCGGTACTTCCTACAAAAAGCACACCATCTTTTTTTAATGATTGCGAAATGCCTTTGTATATTCGATCTTTTGCCTCTTCAGTAAAATAAATCAGAACGTTTCTGCACACAACCAAATCAAGGTTTCCGGGATACGTATCTTTTAACAGATTATGTTCTCGAAAGGTAATACATCGTTTCAAAGAATCAGACACCTGATAATATCCGAGTCCGTTTTTTCAAAAAATCTTTTTTGATACTTTTCCGGAAGCGATTTCAAACTCTTTTCATGATAACAACCCTGTCTGGCCTTGTCTAACACTTCTTTATCCATATCGGTAGCGATAATCTCGATGCGTTCCAATGGATAGAACTCACTGAGAACCATTGCCAGAGAATACGGTTCATCTCCCGTAGAGCAAGCGGCACTCCACACACGGATACCGGATCCGGAATGTTTCATAATGTGCGGAATGACAATGCTTTCCAATGTTTTCCACTGGACCGGATTACGATAAAACTCGGACACATTTATTGTAAGATATGTAATAAATGCATTATATACTTCGCGGTCTCTTTTAACAACTGAAAAACGCCACTAAGTTCACACCGATGTCTTCCCATAAAACTGAGAATCCGCCGTTTCATCTGAGTTTCTTTGTAAGAGTTTAAGTCAATTCCGGATAATAGCAAAAAATCTTTTTTAAATCCTTCATACTCATCTAGCATACCTATTCAAAACCTCATTCGAATTTATTATTCTGCGTCTTCTTCCGCAGCATCCTCGTTCTGTTTTTCAATCTCAAGAGCTTTGATGCTCAAGCTGATTTTCTTTGCTTCTTCATTGAAGTCAACGATTTTTGCAGTAACTTCCTGTCCAACGCTCAATACGTCAGATGGTTTTTCTACATGATCGATGGAGATCTGGGATACATGAAGAAGGGCATCAATTCCCTCTTCCAATTCAACAAACGCACCAAAATCTGTCATACGGGCAACTTTTCCTGTAACAACCTGTCCCTTTTCATATTTCTCAGATGCGTTTTACCATGGATTGTTGGAATCCAATTTCATCGTAAGGGCAATCTTTGTACCGGAAATGTCTTTGATCATAACTTCTACTTTGTCGCCAACTTTGAACATTTTCTTAGGATCGTCTACACGTCCCCAGCTCATTTCAGAGATGTGAAGAAGACCGTCTGCTCCGCCGAGATCGATAAATGCACCAAAATCGGTAAGGTTCTTTACGGTACCTTCTACCATCATACCTACTTTGATACGAGCAAGAAGTGCTTCCTGAGCCTCTTTCTTCTGTGTAACGATGAGTTGTTTACGGTCGCCGATGATTCTTCTCTTGCGAGGATTCACCTCAGTAAGAACAAACTCAATCTCCTGACCTTCATATTTAGAAAGATCTTTCTCATATACGTCGGATACAAGACTAGCCGGGATGAATACACGACCTTCTCCATAAGAAACACTCAAGCCGCCTTTCAATGCTGCTGTTACGGTTCCTTTCAGAACTTCGCCGCTTTCCATCGCTTCTTCAAACACTTTGTTCATCTTATCCTGCTGTAATCTCTTGTAAGTAAGAAGAACCTGACCTTCTCCGTCATTTACTTTCAGAACCTTTACAGTGAGCTTATCATCAACTTTAACTTCTTTTGTCAAATCAACATCTGGATTATTGCTGTATTCGCTTTTTGTCAAGATACCATCTGCTTTATATCTGATATTCAAGATAATTTCATTCTCATTAACGCTGATAACTGTCCCTTCTACAATCGCACCATTATGGATTGTTACTGATGATTCCTCTTTTAATAATTCCTCAAAACTTCTTTCTTCTGACATGCCTCTAGAACCTCCTGAATAATGTTTTTGGGGTGGATGCCCCTGCAGTAATACCTAGGCTTGACGAAAATTGAATCTGCTCCAGATCCAAATCTTCTAATGTCTGTATAAAATAAGTGTTTTTCACACTGATTTTTACTGATTTCAAATAACTTTCTGGAATTTGAACTGTTTTTCCCGCCTATAACAATCATCGCATCAGAAACAGCTGCTAACTCCTCAGCTTCTTTTTTGTCTCTCAGCGGTGGCATTGCATATAGTATTCACAGCAATTATATCATAACCTTTTTTTGAAAGAATTTCAACTAAATCTTTAAATTTTTGTAATTAAATGTCGTTTGGGCGACAATACACACTTTTTTTGTCGTATCATATAAGGTGAAATTCAGCGCTTCTTCCTCGGTTTCAAGGGCTTTTCCGTGCCCTTCGCACCATCCGAGGATACCCTGCACCTCCGGATGTGCTTTGCTGCCTATAATGACAATATCATACCCTTTTTCTGCATATTTTTCAACTGTTGTATGAATTTTTTTTTACAAACGGGCAGGTACAATCCACGATATTGGCACTCAAATTTTCTAATTTTGTGTAAATTTTTTGGATATCCGTGGGAACGAATGATGACAGTAGCATTCTCAAGGGGATATTTCCCGGAAAAAAGTTCTTCTTCGCTCAGAGAAAGAACTCCTTTCTGCTTCAGATCCGCAACTACCTCTTCATTGTGAATGATCGGTCCCAGGGTATAAACCGGTTTTCCTTTTGCTGCTTCGGTGTATGCCATGTCGACGGCACGCTTGACACCGAAACAAAAGCCGGCTGTTTTGGCAAGTGATACGTTCATAATCTCTCCTGCGTTACATTTTTTATTTTGCTTTTTCAACAATGTCGATCAGACAATTTACCACTTCTTCGATGGACATATCGGAAGAATCCACCAAAACCGCATCGTCCGCCTGACGAAGTGGTGAAATTTCACGATTCATATCCTGCTCATCACGGAGAATGATGTCTTTTTTCAATCTGATCCAGATCACAGGTCTCTCCTTTTTCCTGCAATTCTTTATATCGGCGCTCCGCACGTACTCTTGAACTGGCGGTCAGATAGATTTTAACTTCTGCATTCGGAAGTACGACCGTTCCAATATCTCTTCCATCCATGATGACGTCATTTTCGGAAGCAATCTTTTGCTGCAGAGAAACCAGTTTTTCACGGACTTTTCCATATTTTGCCACAGTGGAAGCCGTCTTTCCTACCTCTTCCTTACGGATTTCTTTCGAAACGTTTTCTCCGTTCAGAAAAATCTGCTGTTCTCCGTTTTCGTGGGACAATGTGATCTCAATGTCATCCAGTCTGGCGACAACTGCCGCTTCGTCGGATGGCGCAATTTGGTTTTTCAATACATACAGTGCGATGGTACGGTACATTGCACCGGTATCCAAGTAAACAAATGATAATTTTTTGCCACCAATTTGGCGATTGAACTTTTCCCTGCTCCTGCCGGGCCGTCGAGAGCGATATTCATAACTCCTTTATTCCTTTCTTTCTTTTGATTTTTCAGCTGCGGATCTTCCGGCAAGATAACCGGTGGACCAGGCAATCTGTAAATTGTAGCCGCCTGTCATCGCATCGACATCGATCATTTCTCCGGCAAAATACAAATTTTTGATTTTTTGCTCTCCATCGTAGAAGGATCAATGTCTTTGACAGATACGCCGCCGGAGGTGATGATCGCTTCCTTCCAGTCACGCAGCGACGGAATCGTAAAACGCATCCCTTTGATCTCCGACACAAGGCGGTGTCTTTCTGTTTTGGCAATTTGATTTACTGCCGCCCCGCCATTCAGCGAAGTACGTTTTAACACGACAGGAATCATGCTTTTCGGAAGCAGTTTCCCAAGGCAGTTTTTCAAAGAAGTATTCGGGCTTTCTTCAAAGTCCCGCACCAGACGTTTATCTAATTTTTCTTCAGATAACGCAGGCTTACAATCCAGTATAGCATAAATCTTGTCATTTTCCAACCTTTTTCCTACTTCGTGAGAAGCGGAAAGAACGATCGGACCGGTGATACCAAAATGGGTAAACATCATTTCCCCAAAATCGCGGTAAATCTTCTGCGTTTTTCCATTCTCTTTTTCTACATAAAACGACATTTCTACATTTTTCATAGAAAGTCCCTGCATCTGCATGGCATCGGATTCTTTTACATTCATCGGAACCAGTGCCGGGCGGCAGGAAACGATGCGGTGGCCGGATTTCTTTGCGAACCGGATGCCATCGCCGGTAGAACCGGTAGACGGGTATGAAAGTCCGCCGGTTGCCAGAATAATACTGTCTGCCTGCCACAATTCATCGGCAGTCCGAACAGCGCATGCTGTCTCATGGTCATATAAAATCTGCTGGCATGGGGTGTTCAGATGAATGTCAACGCCGCTTCGTTTACACTCTTTTCCCAGACATTGAATGACGTCAGAAGATTTATCAGAAACCGGAAATACACGATTTCCGCGTTCTACTTTGTAGAAAGCCCCCACTCCTGAAACAATTCTATCGTTTGAAAATTTGTCAATGTATAGAGACTGCTATACATAAATTTGGCATTGGTATTGACGGCAGAAAAGAACTCTTCTGTCTCACAGGCGTTCGTGAGATTGCAGCGTCCTTTTCCGGTAATATATATTTTTTCCCTAGTTTTTCGTTCTTTTCAAGTAAGGCGGTCTTTGCGCCTTCTTTGGCTGCCGCAATCGCGGCCATCATTCCGGCAGCACCGCCGCCGACTACGATCACATCATATTTTTTCAATATTTCGTTCCTGCTTTCCGTTTATTTGGAGCGATAGACCTCATTTTCCTCAAAATCGTAGTTTGCAGAATGATAGGCTCCCGTGTCACAGCGGAAAATCACATCATCTACATAAGAAAGATTGTCTAAAAGGCTGTTTGCCAGACAGTCTAACACAAGGGTCTCGTATTTTTTCGAACAATTCTTTACCGGAGCATAGTGAGAATCCAGTGTTACAAAGAGCTGTCGTCGTTCTACCGTAAGTTCGGTTACTTTTATCGTATCTTCCAGATTATTTATCACCTCATCGGTAACAAATGCCGGAGTTACTTCATTATCGTATAAAGGAACAGAAATCGGCATAAGTTCTTCATTGACGGTATCGACCGTATAGATCGAAATCGTCTTTATATTGCGCTTTTGGGAGTTGCGATTGCGGCAGGAGTCGTATCCTGCACCGAATCAATCTCTTCCTGCGTCAAATCCATATCGGACGTATCCTCAAACGGAATCATCGAACAAGAAGACAAACATAATGCCACCAGCAAAATACACGCTAAAGAGAACCAATGATTCATTGGATTCACTCCTTCAATGCTTTTTTTGCAAGAGTCAATGCGGCTTCAACGGCTGCATTGCGTACTTCGCTGCGGTCTCCCTTAAAAACATGTCGTTCCACGTAAGTGTTTCCCATACAATAACAACCGAGATAGACCAGTCCAACCGGTTTTTCGTCGGTTCCACCATCCGGTCCTGCAATTCCCGTAGCACTTAGTGCCACGTCGGCCTTTGCGGCTTTTGCTGCCCCTACCGCCATCTGTCTGGCAGTTTCTTCGCTGACAGCACCTACGGTATCCAATGTCTCTTCTTTTACCCCAAGAAGGGATTTTTTTGCCTCATTGGAATAGGTTACAAATGCCTGGTGAAACACGCCGGAAGCTCCACTGGCGTTTACAATGCGCCCGGAGATCAAACCTCCCGTACATGACTCTGCAGTTGTTATCGTAGCATTTCTTTTTGTCAATTCTTTGACAAGCCATTGTTCCAGTGTTTCCATCGATATCGCCATCCTTTTACCTGGTTTCCGTATCGCTTAATACGGCACGGTTTTTATAAATATAATCCAGCAGCGAAATGACAGTCAGTGCAACCGCCGCCCAGATCAATATCCATTCCAGGATTTCTGCACCGGAAAAAGAAAATCAAGGATAAGCACGATGGACATAACCATCTGTACCACCGTTTTCACTTTTCCCCAATAATTGGCAGCGATGACAACGCCCTTTTCTACGGCAATCAGCCGGAATCCACTGATAATAAATTCGCGGGCGATAATAACAATGACTGCCCAGGCCGGCATCACACATTCCGGATCGGCGGCAAAACAGATCAAGGCAGAACAGACAAGCAGTTTGTCTGCCAACGGATCCATAAACTTTCCAAAGGTCGTCGTTTCGTTGTATTTTCTGGCTAGATACCCGTCAAAAAAATCTGTAATGCAGGCGAGAATAAATACTGCTGCGGCAATATACTCGCCATAGGGAACAGCCTCCCATAACATAAATACGATAAAGAATGGAATTAAAATCACACGAATCATGGTTAATTTGTTCGGTATGTTATTCATTCATCATCCTCCTCACTACATATTTCACCAATCAGATCGTAGCCTTTTGCATCTGTGACCAAAAGAGTTACGATCGTGCCGGATACAATCTCATACGGTACCTGAAAGAAGATACATCCGTCAATTTCCGGAGTATCGCGGTACGTTCGGGCAACATACACATTATCCTGTGGCAGATAGCCGTCTACGATCGCTTTGTAAGTTTTTCCGACCAGCGTTTCGTTTTGAGCAAAGATCACTTCCTGCTGGGCTTCCATGATCTCGTCTGCCCACTGGCGGCGAATTTCCATATCAATCTGTTCCGGATAATCTGCTGCTTTTGTGCCCTCTTCTTCCGAATACGGAAAGACACCAAGGCGGTCAAATTTCATCTCCCGCACGAATTCGATACATTCTTCATGCTGTTCATTCGTTTCGCCCGGAAATCCGCTGATGAGCGTGGTTCGCAGGGCAATATCCGGAATCTCTTTACGGAGCATTTTTATCTTTTCTATCAATTCTGCTTTTGTCGTCCGGCGTCCCATACGTTTCAGGACCTCGTCATTGCAGTGCTGGATCGGAAGATCCAGATAATGGCATACCTTTGGATTTTCGCGGAGCTCCTGTGCCAGTTCAACCGTAATCTCTTCGGGATAACAGTACAAAACACGGATCCACTCAATATCGAGAATCTCGGACAAACGCCGGAGCAGTTCCGGAAGTTTTTTCTCATGATAGAGATCTACACCGTATAATGTAGTCTCCTGTGCTACCAAAATCAATTCCCGGATTCCTTTTTTCCGCAAGTTTTTCGGCTTCTTCAATCAAATCTTCCATCGGTACACTTCGATAATGGCCTCTCATGGATGGAATAATACAATACGTACAATTTTTGTTGCAGCCTTCGCTGATCTTTAAATAGCCAACATGCGACATACCGGAGGTAACGCGGTCTGTCAGGTGAACCGGGAGATAATCCAGTTCTTTTGTCAGCGCCGCATGTTCGCCCCCCGAGTGCTTTTTTTTTCCAACGACGGCGATATCATCGTAGGCAGTCGTTCCGATCACGCCGTCAATTTCCGGCATTTCTTCCAAAATGGTATCCTGATAACGTTCCGCAAGGCATCCGGAAGCAATCAGCACTTTACATTTTCCTGTCTTTTTGTATTCTGCCAGTTCTAACAGAGTTTCGATACTCTCCTGTTTGGCATCATGGATAAACGCACACGTATTGACGACGAAGATCTCTGCCTATTCCGGCTCTTCGGTCAATTCATAGCCTTCTTTGGTAAGATGGGCCAGCATTTTTTCACTGTCAACCAGATTTTTGTCACAACCTAAAGAGACAAAATAAATGTGCATCATTCTTGTAATCCTTTCGCTTCTACGCAGTTATTCATAAGCATGGCGATCGTCATCGGACCGACACCGCCAGGTACCGGAGTAATGGCATACGTGATCGGAGCCTCGTAATCATAATCCACATCTCCGCAACGTTTGCCGTCTGCACCGCGGTGGATTCCGACGTCAATAACAACAGCGCCGTCTTTGACATATTCTTTGGTGATAAATTTTGGTTTTCCAATCGCAACGATCAAAATGTCTGCCCGTTTCGTTACTTCTTTCAGATCTTTGGTATGGGAATGACAAACCGTAACGGTTGCATTTTCACGAAGCATCAAAAGTGCCATCGGTTTTCCGACAATATTGCTTCGTCCGACGATCACACATTCTTTTCCATCGATTTCGACCCCGGTACGTTTTAATAACTGAATTACACCAGCTGGTGTACAGGAAACAAATCCCGGCTGTCCGATACTGAGGGCACCGACACTCTGTGGATGAAAACCATCGACATCTTTTTTCGGTGAAATCGTCTGAATTACCTTGTCTTCGTCCATATGCGCCGGCAATGGAAGCTGTACCAGAATGCCATTGACATCGTCTCGGTCATTTAACTCTTTGATCAATTGCAAAAGTTCTTCTTCCGGTGTTTCTTCCGGCAATTCGTAAGCCAGAGAACGAATCCCGATATATTCACATGCTTTTTTCTTGTTTCCGACATAAACGGTCGAGGCCGGATCATTTCCTACCTGGATCACAGCCAGGGTTACCTCAAGTTTTTCTTTTTCTACTCTTTCTTTTAATTCGTCTTTTATCTGTGCGGAAATCTGTTTTCCATCAATTCGAATGCTCATAGCAACCTCCTAATAGTTTTTTATAAATTTTCTACGATACGGTCACGCAGGGACTGCATATGGTAATCGGTTCGATTGATTACGTCAGCACAGGCGCGCAGTTCATACATAATACTTTCCGCATCATCAATATCTTTTTTATATTTCAGCTGGTGCTCCAGACTTGCCCAGAAGTCCATCGCGATCGTTCGAATCTGCACTTCCACGCGAATCTGCTCTTTGTGATCCGAGAAAAAGACCGGAACTTCAATGATCAAATGAAGGCTGCGGTAACCATTCATCTTCGGATTTTTAATATAATCTTTGCGTTTGATCAATTCAATGTCATCCTGCGCAGTAAGCATATCCGCCACTTTGTAAATGTCATCAATAAAAGCACAGATGACGCGAACCCCTGCCACATCTGAAAGATTTTCAAATACCGATTGTACCGTGACGGGATAGCCTTTTCTGCGAAGTTTGCTTGCAATGCTGTCCGGCTGTTTTACACGGGTTTTGATAAATTCAATCGGGTTTCTCTGTCTTTTTATGGATAATTCATCATTTAATACTTGTAATTTGGTTTTAATCTCTTTGATCGCACAACTGTACATCATCATCATCTGTCGAAATTCGGTCTCCTGATCGATGAATACGTGTCCTGCATCTGCCGGTATATATATCTGATTTAACAAAGAGGTGTCAACTTCTTGTTCTAACATAGTTTATTCGCCAACCTTTCTCCTTACCTCCATGCATAAAAAATCCATTTACGCATACAATATAATTTTATAAGAAAATGACAGTAAAGTCAAATAATTCTTTACTTTTTCGAAAAATCAAAGTATAATCAGTAAAAAAGTATGGATACGGAAATGAAAAAAAGGAAGGAAATTAACAGATGTTTCGTTTATGGGCAAAAAGAATTTAAAAGCAATCGAATGATCCGGGACATGGTCGTGGAAAATGATTCCCCTGAGATGTCCCGGACTAAAAAAGTATTTGCAGCACTGGAAGAAGTGTGCTATGAATTTGATCTTTCCAAACCGATCTGGCTGGAACACAATATCGAAGAATTCAAACGCGTCGACAAAACCCGTTTTCGCAGCGATAATTTTATCGACGGCATCGAATTTGATTATCTTGAGATCCACGTTATTGAGGAAGATTAGGGATCGGCTCAATACTCCGCTGTAAAATCCCTTTCATATACGCAATGGCAATTCCATAGTTCGTAAATGGGATGCCTTGGTCAACGGCACATTTCATACGATACTTCACTTCTCTCTCATTGAGCATGCACCCTCCACAATGGATGACCATCGCATAAGGAGATAGATCTTCCTTAAACTCGCGGCCGGAACTCCATTCAAATTTCAGATCTTTCCCGGTATATTTTAAAAGCCAGTTTGGCAGTTTTACAGTACCGATATCTTCGCACTGGCGGTGATGCGTACAGCCTTCCGAAATGAGGATGCGGTCTCCGTCTTTTAGTGAATCTACCGCTTGAATTCCTTTGACAGCGGTTTCCAGATACCCTTTAAAACGCGCCATTAAAATAGAAAACGAAGTCAAAGGAATCTCTTTTGGCACAATGGCTGCGACCTCTTCAAATGCCTGACTGTCCGTGATCACCATGCGGACCTTTCCTTCTAATTTTTGTAAAGTCCGGGCAAGTTCTGTATTTCTTACCGTCACTGCGGCAGCGCCCGCCTCAAGAATATCGCGTATCACCTGCTGCTGTGGCAGGATCAGACGACCTTTTGGCGCAGCGGAATCAATCGGAATGACAAGCACAGCAAGGTCTCCCGGGCACAAAAGATCTCCCACGATCTGAAGTGTCATATCCTCTGTCGGAATCTGATGAGCAAGTTTTTCCTTACACTCTTGAATACTAATTTTTTCCAAAGCACTAATATAGATACTATGCTCCTCTTCTTTCGGAATTTTCTCCAAAAGATCGGATTTATTATAAATAATCAGATAGGGCAGTTCTTTTTCCTGAATTAATGCAAGCAGCAGCTTGTCTGTCGCTGTGAATCCCTTTTTGCATCAACGACAAGGACGGCAATATCGGTTCGGTTTAAGATCTGTTTTGTTTTTTGGATTCGTTTTTCGCCCAATTCGCCGACATCATCGAAGCCGGGAGTATCAATGATCATAACCGGTCCTAACGGAAGAAGTTCCATCGCTTTTTGCACCGGATCCGTCGTCGTTCCGAGGACATCTGACACGACTGCCAGTTCCTGCCCGGTTATCGCATTGACAACACTGGATTTTCCGGCATTGCGGCAGCCAAAAAATCCGATGTGGATTCGATTGGCAGAGGGAGTATCATTGAGTGACATACGTATACCTTCTTTCTTGTTTATTAAAAACATTGTACCACATTTCTGAAAATTATGATATAATCATTTCGTGTAATATTAGGAACCCAACGATAATAGAAATGGAGAATAAAGATGAATAAAACAGAAGTTACGGAAATAAAGAAAATATTTAAAAAAGACGACAATGGCATCACAAGGATCTGTGGATGCTATGTAGATGGCGAAAAAAAATAAGCGTGTCGAGTTAAAAGAGGCATTTTATTCTCTTCCCGAAGAAGAAATGTTTAAATATGTGGATATTTTTCGAAAAACGATGTCCGGTACGCTTGGCAAAAATCTTATGAATATGGAATTTCCTATGGAAGAAGAAACCAATGACGATGGCAAACAGAAATTTATGATGAAGCTCGTAGACAGTGGTCTGCAAGACGACGCCCTTTTGGATGAATTCTATGATATGGTGATCAAAACGTACGAATATACCGGAAATTATCTTATCGTTCTGATCCATACCGCTTACGATATTCCGTCAATCACAGCGGATGGAATCGAAAACGAAGATGCATCCGATTATGTATATAATTTTATCCTTTGCAGTATATGTCCCGTAAAATTATCCAAGGCCGGGCTCTGCTACAATCCGGAAAATAACAGTATTGAGGACTGTGACCGCGACTGGATCGTACAGGCACCGGCAAACGGTTTTCTTTTCCCGGCATTCAACGACCGCAATACTGACATCCACAGCCTGCTTTATTATGCTAAAAATGCGGATGAAGTCGATATCGATTTTTCCTACAATCTGCTCGGCTGTACATTTCCAATTCCTGCCAAGGAAACAAAAAGAAACGTTCCATGCTTTGGTGGAGGAGTCTCTCGGAACAACGTGCGATTACGAGATGGTGAAAAATCTGCATGAAAACTTAAATGAAATGATCGAGGAAAACAGGGAAAATCCCGAACCGCTCGAAGCTGGACAAAGAAGATGTGAAAAAGATCCTCTCCTCGTGTGGAGTTTCGGAAGAAAAAATCGATGTTTTTGAAGAAAAATTTACGGAAAATATCGGGGAAGATCAGAAACTGGTCGCAGATAACATCGCCAATCTCCGCAAATTTGAAGTGCGAACTCCGAATGTCACCATTCAGGTAAATCCGGACCGAACCGACCTTGTCAATACGGAGATTATCGACGGTGTACCTTGTCTCGTCATTGAATGCAGTGACGAGGTGGAGGTCAATGGAATCCGCGTGGCAAATCCGATGTAGGGATGTAAATAAAAGTGGATAAGATAAGAGAAAGAGGCAGTCTTTGAGGGGCTGCCTCTTTGTTTTCCAAAAATGTTTATGCTTCACTATTATAACAACAAATAATATCTTGAATTTTCTGTGGCAATAACGTATATTTTTCCTTTAATAAATCATTTTTAATTTCATAGAGTATTTTTTGATACATTTTTTCTTCAATAGTTTTTTGCAAAATAAACATTATTTTTTCCGGATTTGATACTAACTGGGTAATGGGAGTTGTTAATAATGTTGTTGGCATTGCTTTTTATCCCAGCAAGATGCATAAAATTATATTGATAAAAACTAACTTCATATACTCCATAGGGGATTCTTTACCTTTGGAAAAAATAAAACAGTAAAGTTGTATCGACGTAATTTGAATACATTAATGCAGCTGTATGTAATTTTAATACAAGTTGTGCTTCAGTTAATTTTATTATACGATGTATTTGAGGTTTCATTGATCTCCTTTAGATATAGATAGAACAAAAAGAGAAATCTTTATTTTATATAAAGATTTCTCTCATAAACATTACAATTACTGGTTTCATTCTGGTGCGTGCCACCATATAATCATCTCATCTGACACGGTAGATTATCCTCATACTAGAGTAAATGCATCGTTATTATCGCTGCCAGTACAGCGGGAGTAAACTCCTTATACTCCGTATCCCATAAAATGGGAGAAAGGCTATATCACCTTCCTAGTATATATATTATATACCAGGAAGGTGATATAATCAACACTTTTTTCAAATTTAATATAAATTTATTTCACTCCCCTACTCTTCTTTCTCCTCCAGTACATACTTATACACCTCATACGGCTCATTGTCCGGATGCAGTTCCTCATCCTGCCAGTCACAGTAGGTATCTTCAGAGGCAAGCAACCCATTGATATGGTAAGTATCGGTATCATTTTTATAGTCACGTTCCCCTTTTGCAACGATAACTTCCTGCAGTTTTCCCTCTTTGTACTGTAATTTGCTGGTAAATTCGGTATAACCCTGATCAGCTTCATTATCAAAATCATAGCAAAAATAACCACTGGGTTTAAGTTCAAATGCCGCCTCACTGGATAAAAATGCAGCATATTCCCCGTTTTGATAGGAGAAAATAACATATTCATCAAGAGAAAGTATTAATTCTTTGATTCCGTCCCCAGTCAGATCAACCAACTGGACCTGACGATAAATATCTTCCTTCCCTGTCAGATATTCGTCCAAAGTCTGTTCTGTTCCATCCGGAAAGTGAATTTTCTGCTCATTTTTCAACATAGGTAAATATTTGGCAAGCATGGTATAATCTTCCGGACACATATTATACTGTTGTTCTTCCCAGTCAATATTTTTCAGGTTTTTCAGAAAATCATACCCGTTATATTCCTGAAAGTGTTTTACTTTTTTTGCTAATTGCAAAATTTTTCTGAGATTTTTGCAATTTATGCAGAAACTGCGATTCTGTGACTTCAGACATTGGCTGTTGATAAGAAAACCATTGAATCGCAACGGATTCTTTTTTAGTTTTCCATATTTTTCTTTCATCAAAGAATCGATATCAGAGTATTGCTTTTCGTTATTTTGGCGGTTTTCTTATTGCCATTTTGGGTTAGCTTGTAGTAACTGTTTTTTAATTTTCCTTTTTTAGAAACAATATGAGAGCCTCCTGCAAGGTAATTATCGGTAAATGTACCATTTTTTCAATTGCAGAAATCCGAGTGACTCATAATTTTCGCCGCCAGATACATGGGTTATGCCATACACTCTATAGTAGTAATTATGCTCTTTTTGATCAATATAGACAGTATTAATGGCATCTAAAATGTCATGCCCTTCTTTTCCAAAGGCTTTTCCTTTGCATTTTTTCAATTTTGAACCATCTTTGCTGATCTCGTAGTACCAGTTATGGGTAATATGACCCGTTCCATTCATTTCAGTTGCAATAATCAATTCCAGCCGTCCATTTTGATCCAGATCGGTCACGGCGTAATGATGGTTTGCATCATATTTCCCACGGGTCACAATCTTATCTTTTGCTTCGGCGATGGTTTTTAACTGCCCTTCTATCGATAACGGATCCACTGGCTTCCTCACAGAGGATGCCTCACGAATCGCCGAAGATGTGGTGTTAATTGCAGATTCTGTAGCAGTAACCGCAGATGTGGTGGTCGCTTCGGAAGACTTTGGCTTAGAATTTTGTGTGGAATCTGCACATCCCGTCAGAATCAAGCCTGCCAGTAACAGGCATAGGGGGGAAAAATGGTTTTTAGGTTTTTCATAATCAATATTCTCCATATATTATATTTTTATAGGCGTTTGACAAATTAATATAAATTTATTTAGCGCTCCTACTCTTCTTTCTCCTCCAATACATACTTATACACCTCATACGGCTCATTGTCCGGATGCAGTTCCTCATCCTGCCAGTCACAGTAGGTATCTTCAGAGGCAAGCAACCCATTGATATGGTAAGTATCTGTATCATTTTTATAGTCGCTTTCCCCCTTTGCAACGATAACTTCCTGCAGTTTTCCCTCTTTGTACTGTAATTTGCTGGTAAATTCGGTATAAACCTCATCAGCTTCATTATCCATATCATAGCAAAAATAACCACCGGGTTTAACGTTAAATCCCTCATCACTGGGCGGCAAAAATGCTTCATATTTTCCATTTTGATAAGAAAAAATAACATATCCCGAAGCATCAAGAATTAATTCTTTGATTCCGTCTCCGGTCAGATCAACCAATTGTACCTGACGATAGAATCCTTCCTTTCCTGCCGAATATTCATCTAATGTTTGTTCTGTTCCATCCGGAAAATGAATCTTTTGCTCATTTTTCAACATCGGAAAATATTTGGTAAGCATGGTATAGTCTTCCGGACACATGTTATACTGTTGTTCTTCCCAGTCAATATTTTTCAGGTTTTTCAGAGAATCACACCAGTTATACTCCTTGCATTTTTTTACTTTTATGCCAACTGCAAAATTTTTCTGTGATTTTTGCAATTTATGCAGAAACTGAGATTCTGACACCTCAGACATTAGCTGTTCATAAGAAAACCATTGAATCGCAACGGATTCTTTTTCCAATTTTCCATATTTTTCGTTCATCAAAGAATCAATATCAGAGTACTGTTTTTCGTTAGTTTGGCAGTTTTTTATTTCCATTTTTTGTCCGTTTATAGTAACTGTCTTTTAATTTTCCTTTTTAGAAACAATATGAGAGCCTCCTGCAAGGTAATTATCGGTAAATGTACCATTTTTCAATTGCAGAAATCCGAGTGACTCATAATTTTCGCCGCCAGATACATGGGTTATGCCATACACTCTATAGTAGTAATTATGCTCTTGTTGATCAATATAGACCGTGTGTATGGCATCTAAAATGTCATGCCCTTCTTTTCCGAAGGCTTTTCCTTTGCATTTTTTCAATTTTGAACCATCTTTGCTGATCTCGTAGTACCAGTTATTGGTAATATGACTTGTTCCGTTCACTCCGGTTGATATAATCAATTCCAGCCGTCCGTTTTGATCGAGATCCGTCACGGCGTAATGATAGCTATCCATATATTGATCATAAGTCACAATCTTATCTTTTGCTTCGGCGATGGTTTTAACTGCCCTTCTATCGATAACGGATCCACCGGCTGCATCGCAGAGGATGACGCGTTAATTGCTGAAGAGGTGGTACTAATTGCGGATGTGGTGGCCTCTTCGGAAGATTTTGGATTTTGTGCGGAATCTGCACATCCCGTCAGGATCAGGCTTGCCAGTAACAGGCATAGGGAAAAAATGTGTTTTGGGTTTTTCATAATAACTCACTCCTCACTATAGATAAAAACGGCAAACCTAAAGTGTGTTTTTAGATTTGCCGTCCTGTAATTATATGCTATAATTCATCCTATTTCTTATTATAGTTGATCAGACAGCCTTTCAAGATGATCTCTCTCTCGTCATCTGTCAATCTGCCAAGTTTGAATTCCATCTCTTTCATGCCTTTGTTTACAACGTAAGCTTTTACGCTGTCTTTTTTTATTGGCAATGGCATCTTTCACGTCTTTGACAAGGATGTAGTCATCTTTATCAAATGGAAGGTCGCCATCAAAAATAAATGGAAGCATTCCCCAGTTGATCAAGTTGGAACGATAACGTTTTGTCGCATATTCACGTGCGATATTTGCCATACCGCCGAGAACTCTCTGACAGCTGGCTGCCTGCTCACGAGCGGAACCATCTCCCGGTTTTACGGCAAAGATGACACTTCCGATCTCCGTTTCTTCCGGTTTTACATCGAAGGATTTCTGAATTGTCTCATATACGTCTTTGAGCTGTGGATCTACGGCGTAGATGTCTTCTCCGGCAAGGCGGGCTTTCTCAGCCTTCTGTACTTCTTTTGCTTTTCCAACGTATGCCGGATCTTTACGGGAAAGAGTAAACTCAGCCAGTCCAAGTGGATTGGAACGGAAAGAAGAAGTTTCTCCGGATGGGATCAATTCATCTGTTGTAGTAACCGGGTCATGGATCATCGAAACCGTTTTCAAAAGCACATTGTCGGTAAGCGGGAACATTTCCGGCCAGTCTACGATGTTTGGACCAAATTTGATTTCAACCGATGGATCGGCTTTTCCGACACCATTGTATACACGGTTTTCGTAAATGTTCGTATCAAAGAAATATTTCGGCTTTGTAAAGTTGACATCCACGTCGGTTGCTGCTGTAAGATATCCTTTGTTTGCGGCAGTAGCTGCGATAGAACGGGCATCCATAAGAGCAACGGAAGCAATCTGTCCGTTCGTAACCTTAGAACCTTCACGGTTCGGGAAGTTACGTGTCGAATGACGGATGCTGAGTCCCTTGTTGCTAGGCACATCGCCGGCACCAAAACATGGTCCGCAGAAAGCGGTACGTACGGTAGCACCTGTTTCCATAAGATCTGCGATAGCACCATTTTTACCAATTCCATAAAGATCGGCTGGCTGGCCGGATATACACTCAGTGAGAACTCATCCGAACCGATGTATTTGCCGCGGAGAATATCCGCTGCGTCGCAGATGTTTTCAAATCCACCGCCGGCGCATCCTGCGATAACACCCTGCTCTACGTACAATTTTCCATTGTGGATCTTGTCTGTCAAGGTAAAGTTAATGTCTTTATTATTGTCAAGGCTGACAAGTGCCTTTTTCTCTACATCACGTAAAATATCTTCCAGGTTGTTGTTCAATTCCTCGATGGAATATACATTACTTGGATGGAATGGCATCGCGATCATTGGTTTGATCGTAGAAAGATCTACTTCTACCACGCCGTCATAGTAAGCGACCTGCTCCGGCTTGATCTCAGCGAAATCTTCACTTCTGCCGTGAATGTCGTAAAATTCTTTTACTTTATCATCGGTTCTCCAGATGGAAGACAGACAGGTTGTCTCTGTTGTCATAACGTCAACGCCGATACGGTAATCTACGCTCAGGTTGTCAATTCCATCGCCGATAAATTCCATTACTTTATTATTAACATAACCATTTTCAAATACAGCACCGATAATTGCCAGTGCGATATCCTGAGGACCGACACCTTTTCCGGTTTTCCGGTAAGATGGATGGCTACGACACCCGGCATAGGGATATCATACGTCTGTTCCAAAAGCTGTTTTACGATCTCCGGACCACCTTCACCCATTGCCATCGTACCAAGGGCACCATAACGGGTATGGCTGTCGGAGCCAAGAATCATTTTACCGCCGCCGGCAAGCATTTCGCGGGCAAACTGGTGAATGACTGCCTGATGAGGTGGTACATAGATTCCACCGTATTTCTTTGCACAGGAAAGACCAAATACATGATCGTCTTCATTGATGGTTCCCCTACTGCACATAAACTGTTATGGCAGTTTGTCAATACATAAGGCACTGGGAATTTTTCCAGTCCCGATGCTCTGGCGGTCTGCAAAATACCTACAAAAGTAATATCGTGGGATGTTAATTTGTCAAATTTAATTTTCAACTGTTCCATATTATCGGATGTGTTATGGGCTTTTAAGATCCGATATGCCATTGTCCCTTTGGCTGCTTCTGCCTGTGTTGTATCCACACCTGTCTTACTTTTTACTGCGGAAAGAGCTTCTGCGCTGTCTGGAATCAGATCGGTTCCATTTACCAGGTAAGCTCCCTGTTCGTGTAATTTTACCATTTGGTTTCTCTCCTTTCAAAACGGGGGCTTGTGTCAAAATGATTACCCCAATTTAGTATTATACTTCTAAATGCAGATTTTTGCAAATATATTATTGTTTTTTCTTATAAATTGTTGTACAATGGATAAAAATATGCAACCGACAAGGGAGGTACTTATGCGACACATAATGAATGCATTGGATTTATCCGTAGATGAAATTGATGATCTGATCGCACTGGCTCAGAAAATCATGAAACATCCGGAAGAATATGCAGAAATCTGTAAAGGAAAAAAATTAGCAACTTGTTTTTTATGAACCAAGCACACGAACCAGACTTAGTTTTGAAGCGGCGATGTTAAATCTGGGTGGCAGTGTTCTTGGTTTTTCTTCTGCTGATTCAAGTTCAGCTTCCAAAGGCGAAAGCGTATCCGATACGATCCGTGTCATCTCTTCGTATGCGGACATCTGTGCGATGCGTCATCCCAAAGAAGGTGCGCCGCTTGTAGCGTCCATGCACTCTTCTATTCCGGTGATCAATGCCGGGGACGGTGGACACAATCATCCGACTCAGACATTGACCGATCTTCTTACGATCAAAAATCTGAAGGGTCGTCTCGACCATTTGAAAATTGGTTTTTGCGGAGACCTGAAATTTGGACGAACCGTTCATTCCCTGATCGGTGCGATGGTACGTTATCCGGGTATTGAATTTGTCCTCATCTCTCCTCCGGAGCTTCGCATCCCGGATTATCTGAGAAAAGAAACATTGGAAGAAAACAATATTCCATTTCAGGAAGTTCCCGATCTGGATTCGGTCATCGGAGATCTCGACATTCTGTATATGACCCGTGTACAGAAAGAACGTTTCTTTAATGAGGAAGATTATATCCGACTGCGCGACAGTTTTATCCTCGACAAGGCGAAAATGGCGATGGCACCGGAAGATATGCTCGTACTTCACCCTCTCCCACGTGTCAATGAAATTGCCACGGAAGTGGATGACGATCCGCGCGCCGTATACTTCAAACAGGCAAAATTTGCTGTTTACATCCGCATGGCTTTGATACTTCGGTTATTGGAGCTTGCCTAAAGAAAGGAGAACGTAATTATGTTAAATATTGGTGGATTGAATCAGGGAGTTGTCATTGATCATATCAAAGCAGGTCATGCGATGCAGATTTATCATTACCTGAATCTGGAAAAACTTGACTGCAGTGTAGCCATTATCAAAAATGCAAAAAGCAATAAAATGGGAAAAAAAGATATCATTAAGATCGAAGGACCTCTCTGCGTAGATCTTGATATCCTTGGTGTGTTAGATGACAATATCACGATCAATATGATTGAAAATGATAAGATTGTACAAAAACGTACTCTTACACTTCCTGAGATGGTTACAAATATCATCAAATGCAAAAATCCGAGATGTATTACTTCCATCGAGCAGGAACTTCCACACCGCTTTAAATTGACAGACCGGAAACATCGTATTTACCGTTGTCTGTATTGTGAGCAGAAATTTAAACCAGCCCAGGAAAAGGAGTTTTAAAAAATGAAACAAAAACGAAAAATAGGAGTGCTCAGTCTTTTTCTCGTACTCAGTATGCTTGTCTTTACGGCATGCGGACAGGAAAAGAAGGCGGCGAATTCTGTGATCCATGTAGGAACCAATGCAGAATTTCCTCCCTTTGAGTACATTGACGAAAATGGCGAGATTGCCGGCTTTGATGTCGCAGTCATGAAAGCCATCGGAGAAGAAATGGGATATGACGTTGAATTTACCAATATGGAATTCAAATCTCTCACCGCTTCTCTGAAAACCGGCGGGCTTGATGCCGTCGCTGCCGGTATGACAATTACCGAAGACCGAAAACAATCCGTCGATTTTTCCGATGGGTACTATGAAGCGACACAGTGTATCGTCGTTTCCAAAGACAGTCCGGTAACTGCCATGAAAGATCTGGAAGGCAAAAGATCGCCGTTCAGGAAGGAACCACCGGGGACCTGATGGTAACTCCGGGAACCGATGACTCTGTCCTTACAGATTCTACCGTAAAACGTTTTAAAAAGGTTCCGACGCAATCATTGAGTTAAAACGGCGGTGTCGATGCGGTTGTGATCGACAAGGCACCGGCGGAACGCTTTGTTTCACTGAACGAGGACAGCCTGAAATGCGTGCAGGATTCAGAAGCCAGTGAAGTATATGGAATCGCTGTACAGAAAGGCAATACGAAACTGTTAAATGACATCAATGAAGGATTGAAAAAATCAAGGAAAATGGTACCTTTGATCAGATCTTTGAAGAATATATCAATGGAAATACCAATGGTGGCAGCGTAAAATCCGACAATTTCTTTGTCAATCTGTTCAATAAATTTAAGTATGTATTTATTGATACCAAAGGCTATGCCCTTTTAGGAAAAGGTCTTGGTGTCACATTAGGAATTTCCTTTGCGGCAGCACTGCTTGGCATCGTACTCGGTTTCCTTGTCGCTTTGATGAAATTGACAGAGGTTCGCAAAAAAAAAAAACATTCCTCTCCCATGTTGCAAATGTATATATTGATATACTGCGTGGTACACCGGTTATGGTGCAGCTGCTTATCATTTATATGGTGATTTTCCAAAACAAACTGGGAATCGTCGCTGCGATCCTTACTTTTGGAATCAACAGCGGTGCTTATGTCGCTGAAAATATCCGCGCCGGTATTCTTGCCGTAGATCCAGGTCAGATGGAAGGCGGACGTTCTCTTGGCTTTACATACCGTCAGACGATGCGCTATATCATTCTTCCGCAGGCGATCAAAAATATTCTGCCTGCCCTTTGAAATGAAATGATCACTCTCGTAAAAGAGACATCCATCGTCGGTTATGTAGCAATTGCGGATCTTACAATAGCATCCGACTTTATCATATCAAGAACTTATGAAACATTTTTACCGCTCATTGCGATTGCCTTAATTTATTATATCATTGTTAAGATTATGACAAAGGCTTTGCAATACATGGAAAGGAGGCTGCGTCAAAGTGATAACCGTTAAAAATCTGAAGAAAAATTTTGGTGATCTCACCGTGTTAAAAGGAATCGATGTAACGATTGAAAAAGGGGAATGCGTCGTCGTAATCGGTCCTTCCGGTTCCGGTAAAAGTACCTTTCTTCGTTGCCTGAATCGTCTTGAAGAGCCGGACGGCGGTGAAATTGATATCGAGGGCACGGACCTTCTCTCTCCACACACGGACATCAATGAGATGCGCCAGCGGATTGGAATGGTATTTCAGCATTTTAATCTGTTTCCTCACAAAACCATTTTGGAAAATGTGACGCTTGCACCGATCAAATTAAAGAAAATGCCGCAAAAAGAGGCCGAGGATGCGGCGCTTGATCTTCTTCGCCGTGTTGGGATTGAAGATAAGGCATCAGTATATCCTTCTACCCTATCCGGTGGACAGAAACAGCGTGTAGCGATCGCAAGATCTCTTGCCATGAATCCGCAGGTCATGTTGTTTGATGAGCCGACTTCTGCGCTTGCTCCGGAGATGGTCGGCGAAGTTTTGGATGTTATGAAAAATCTTGCCCAAGAAGGTATGACAATGGTTGTCGTAACTCATGAGATGGGATTTGCAAGAGAAGTTGCCAATCGTGTACTGTTTATGGCAGATGGTGTGATCTTAGAGGAAGGTACGCCGGAAGAAATCTTCGAACACCCTCAGCATGAAAGAACGAAAGCATTTATTAAAGCGATTTAATATCATTATTTCCATACAAAAAGGACTGCGTAGCAGTCCTTTTTTTTATATTAAGTATTCAAACTTCTGTTTTAGAACAATCCTGTGATCTGTCCATTGTCATCGACATCAATGCCTTCTGCTGCTGGTACCTTAGGAAGCCCAGGCATAGTCATAACCGTTCCGGTGATGGCTACGACAAATCCGGCACCTGCCGATACATAAACTTCACGGATATGGATCGTAAAGTCTTTCGGACGACCAAGCAGTGTTGGATCATCGGAAAGCGAATATTGATTTTTCGCCATGCAGACCGGCATATTGCCAAATCCTAATTTTCCAGTCTGACCAGTTCTTTTTCTACCGCTTTATCATAAACCACATCTTTTGCTCCATAAATCTCTTTGGCAATCGTCTCTATTTTTTCCGTCAGAGATTTGGAATCTTCATACAGGCAGTGGAAATTGCTTTCTTTGTTTTCAATGGTATCGATCACTTTATTTGCCAGTTCAATACCGCCTTCGCCGCCTTTTTTTTCCCATACTTGTGACAATGCAAATTCGCAGCCTCTCTCTTCGCAGAATTCTTTTACATAATTCAATTCCGCTTCGGTATCGGTCACAAACTGATTCAATGTCACGACACAAGGTACGCCGTATTTGGATACATTTTCAATATGTTTTTCAAGATTGATAATCCCTTTTTCAAAGCTTCTAAGTTTTCTGTACCAAGGTCTTCTTTCTTCACACCGCCATTGTATTTGAGGGCACGTACCGTAGCTACAAGAACTACAGCATCCGGTTTCAGATCTGCCATACGGCATTTGATATCAAAGAATTTCTCGGCTCCGAGGTCTGCACCAAATCCAGCTTCCGTGATTGTGTAATCCGCTAATTTAAGGGCTGTTTTTGTCGCTCTCACACTGTTACATCCATGCGCAATATTGGCAAACGGGCCGCCATGTACGAGCGCCGGTGTATGCTCCAATGTCTGAATCAGATTTGGTTTCAATGCTTCTTTTAACAAAGCTGCCATCGCACCAACGGCGTTGATCTCTTTGGCTGTTACCGGTTCCCCATCATAATTATAAGCAACGATAATACGTCCAAGACGTTCTTTCAGATCTTTCATATTATCTGCCAGACAAAGAATCGCCATGATCTCGGAAGCTACCGTGATGATAAAATGATCCTCTCGAGTCACACCATCTACTTTTCTTCCCAAGCCAACAGTGATATTTCGAAGAACACGGTCGTTCATATCGACGCAGCGTTTCCATACAATCTGCTTTGGATCGATGCGAAGAGCATTCCCCTGCTGGATGTGATTGTCAAGCATCGCTGCGAGAAGGTTATTGGCAGAAGTAATGGCATGAAAATCTCCGGTAAAATGAAGATTCAATTCATCCATCGGTACAACCTGCGCATAACCGCCGCCTGCAGCACCACCTTTTAATCCAAAACATGGTCCGAGAGATGGCTCACGAAGGGCAATGATGGCTTTCTTTCAATTTTAGCCATCGCCTGACCAAGACCTACGGTCGTCGTTGTCTTTCCTCTCCTGCCGGTGTCGGATTGATCGCTGTTACGAGAATCAATTTTCCATCCGGGCGGTCTTTGATCTGATCCCAAAGATCATCGGTAATCTTTGCTTTATATTTTCCATAAAGATCCAGATCATCCATTGTAATATCTAATTTTTCGGCTACTTGTTGAATCGGAAGCAGGTCTGCTTCCATAGCGATTTCAATATCTGATTTCATTTCAACTTCCTCCTAAAAGAATCGTGTATTTAATAAGTATAACATAATATTTATTTATCGATAAGCATTTTCTGTATTTCTTTCATATAATCTGCCACAATATCCAGTTCCGGACAGCACCGGTAAAGCATCCGTGTACCGGCGACATCCTCAATTTCGCTGAGAACAGGAGTTCCGTCTTCCTCAAAAATAAAGTTAATCCCCGCCATGCCAAACGAAAATTTTTTCAAAATGGCTTCGACTTCTTTTTGCGGTATTTGGTCTTTGAAAACCACCTTCACTTTGCCGCCGCGTGAAAAATTAGCACGAAAATCTTTATCAGAGTGCCGCAGTATGGCAGCATAAATCTGATCTTTCAATACATAAACACGCATATCGCTGCTCTCTTTTCCGACAGGAAGCATGGGCTGGATAACATAATCCGTCTCTCTCAGTACCTTTTTAGTTTGGCAGCTTCGTTTCGGAACGAATAGACTTCGCTTCCACCGTGTCCATCTGCGGTCTTAATCACAAAATCCTTTGCAGAACAGATTCTTTTTTTTTTTCCTGCTCATTAAATTTGGAAGAAAAATCCATATTTTCTAATAAATACTGTCTGACTTCTTCCGCAGAACAGCCTAAAATTTCATTTACCTTGTCACTATTGCAAGATACCGTCGGAGTGCAGAACACCGTATCTTTCAGATACTCTCGTGTCTTTCCTTTGTGATTACAGATCCCGCTGACAAACGAGGAATTCCATACAGGAATCTTCCGCTTTTCAAATTCGGCATTGATCGACGGACAGATTGCACGGACAAGAACGGCACATGGATGTATTCCTTTTTCAGCAGCGAAAGATATTCGGTATCAAGAACCGCTTTTACATCAATATTATAAGGTTTTCCCCGTTCGGCAAACATTTCGACAAATGTGGAATTCCGATCAAGACCTGTTTTGTCATAAATCATCCATAATTCATTTGGCATGATGCGGTTCTCCTTGCTTCTTTATGTATTGTAGAATATACCAGGCAGTATTTACTTTGGTACAATCCAAAAGGTTTTTAAAATGCGCATTGGAATTTACTTCACATACCAAATATCCTTCCCGGCCAAACAGGAGATCCACCCCGGCAAAATCGCATTTTACTGCACGACAGGCTTTACAGCGAGTTCGACAGCTTCTTTATCCGGTTGATAGACATGCATCTTGCCCCCATTGGAAACATTTGCCCGAAAATCGGTATCGGACGTTCTCTCCATCGCAGCGACGACCTCATCTCCGACGACCTGCAGACGGATATCGCGACCGCTGCTCTCACGAATGTATTGCTGATATAAGAACGGCACGTTTTCCAATTTTTTTGTTAATTCAGACAATTCTTTATGGTCTTTTGCCATATATACTTGCTGTCCAAAAAGAACCGAAGGCTTCTTTTACAATAATTGGAAAGGCTAACTTGCTTTCAATCTGCGATAGAAAATCCAATTGCGGAAAACCTATATTTTCGTAGGTCATGGGTGCCGGAAAAGTCAATGGCTGTGACAGATTCTGCAACGAAAGTGCCAATGCGGTCTTTCGTTTGTCATCACAGATTTCAATCCCCTCGGCCGAGTTATAGACCGGAATGCCACACGAAGCAAGGTATTTTGCCAAAAGGATATCTTTGTCCCAAAAGAGAACAAAATCCGGCTTTTTTTCCGTTGTCAGTTCAAACATTCCCAAGAAACATTCACTGTTCGTTTTCCCAAAAGATCTATCTTATGCTCTTTGGCTGCCTCCATAAAAAGATCCGTTAATTCGGAAAACTTAGACGTATATAAAAAGCCGTTTACAATGATCCAGCCATACATAATTTAGCCTTCTTCCTCAAGATAATTTTCAAACTGTTCCATTGACATCAAGATCACACGAGGTTTGGTGCCTTCTTCCGGTCCTACGACACCGGCATCGGAAAGCTGATCCATAATTCTCGCAGCACGGTTAAATCCGATGCGGAATACTCGCTGCAGCATACCGATCGAGGCCTTGTCTTTTCAATGATAAATTTAGCAGCTTCAACAAATAGTTCATCGCGCTCCGGACCGCTTACGACAGCTCCGGAAGCTCCGGCTGATTTCGTGCCAACCGGATTTTCTTCAATATGTTTACTGATTTCTTCGTTGTAAGCCGGTCCATTCATATGCTCTTTCAGGAACGCAACGACTTGATCACGTTCTTCGTCTGAGACAAATGCGCCCTGCACACGCACCGGCTTTGGATAATCCTGCGGAGCAAATAACATATCCCCATTTCCCAACAGTTTTTCTGCTCCGGAACCATCGATGATCGTACGTGAATCGATCGCGGAGGATACAGAAAGGGCGATACGTGATGGGATATTTGCCTTGATCAGTCCGGTGATAACATTGACGGACGGACGCTGCGTAGCAAGTACCAGATGGATTCCCGCTGCACGGGCAAGCTGTGCAAGACGACATACCGCATCTTCCACTTCATTGGAGGCAACCATCATAAGATCGGCAAACTCGTCCACCACAATGACGATCTGGCACATCTTTTCATACGTATTATCTTCATTGTGTTTCAGACCGGCGATTTTTTATTGTAACTCTTGATATCGCGTACTCCGAGAGCAGCAAATTTTTCATAACGAACCGTCATTTCCTGAACTGCCCAGTTTAATGCGGCGGATGCCTTTTTCGGATCTGTCACGACCGGGATCAGCATATGCGGAATATCGGCATATGCTGTCAATTCTACCATTTTCGGGTCAACCATAATAAATTTGACATCATTTGGGTTCGCCTTATACAAGATACTCATGATCAGGGTATTGATACATACTGATTTACCGGAACCCGTGGCGCCGGCAATGAGCATATGCGGCATTTTTGCGATATCGGTTACAATCGTCTTTCCACCGATATCTTTTCCGACGGCAAACGTCACATTGGATTTTGCATTGATAAATTCCGGGCTTTCAAAAGTTCACGCAAAGTAACCGTGTTTCTTTTTGCGTTTGGAACTTCAATTCCGACAGCTGCTTTTCCGGGGATCGGAGCCTCGATTCGGATGTCCGATGCCGCAAGACTAAGTTTGATATCGTCTGCCAGACGGGTAATACTGTTTACTTTAACCCCTGCTCCGGAACCAGTTCATACCGGGTGACACTCGGGCCGCAGCTGACATCTCCCATTTTTACTTTGACGCCAAAACTATCCAATGTATCCTGAAGTTTCTTCGCTGTCTGCAGCAAGTCGCTGTCACTTTGTCCGCCACTTCCCTTTTTCGGTTTTGAAAGCAGATCCAGTGATGGAAATTGATATTCGGAATCTTGAGAGGAAGCCGGCTGTGATTTGGTATTTGGTTCCACCGACTTTTGTGCAGGCTCTGCCATAGCAGAAACCGACGTCTTTTCTCCGGTTTTGGTGGTTCCTTTTTCTCAGCAGCGGCAGTTTTCGCTTCCTGTTTTTCTCTTTTTGCCTTTTCCAAATTTTGTCTCTAATTCTTCTTTGTAAACGGTAGGCTCCTGCTGGCCTTCACGTATGATCGAGATTTCCGGAATCTCCTCTTTCACCGGTTTTTCTTCTTTCGGCATCTCTTTTGCCGGTTTTTCAGGTGTTTTTGTGGTTCGGAGATTTCTTTCATCTTACCTTTATCTGCCTTTTTGCGACGTTTTCTATTCGTAAAAGTGTGCGTTTGCATCGTACGAGCATGATCTTCCGGATAACGGATCTCCGGTTCTTCATACTCGATATATTCTTCCTGGTCTTCTTTTGTGTTCTGCGTACAATTCGCGAATCGCCGAAAAGATCAGCTTTCGCGTCGCCAGCATGACAAACAAAAGCGTCAGTCCCAAAATAATAATAATCGCACCGGCTCTTCCAAGCAGCGTACCAAATAGCGTGGAAAGAATTCCACCCATAAATCCACCGCCAATATGTTCGGAACTGGATTCCTTTAAAAATATCAATCAAGTTTGATATTTCAGGATCGACCACCCACTGAAAGATACCGCATAAACATATGTAAAGGAGGGCAAGATAAATAATCTTGCGCCGTACTTCCGGTCGTTCCGGATTGGAGATAAAAAACCGCTTCCGATGGGAAATGCCAGCGGAAAAATATAAGCGGTGGCTCCAAATAATCCAAACAAAAGACTTCCGATCAAATTTCCTACCGGACCACACATTCCAAATAAACTAAGCAGTGCCAGTAAGGAAAATATAATGATCGCAAGCAATGTGATTTCTTTTGCCAGTGGAGAACTTGTTTGTTTTGAATTTTGTCTGTTCTTTTTTGCTTTCGAATTTTTTGTCTTTGACGCCATACTCTTTCAAACCTCTCTTTATTTTCTGGAATTAATGCGGACATTGTTTCAAATAATCCATCACATCGGAAAGAGTTCCGACTTTGTCTACAAGCCCCTCTTCCACAGCCTGTCCGCCTACAAGGAGCGTTCCCAGATCTTTTGCAAACATGGAAGTGTTCATCATCAACTCTTCCACATGTGTTTTCGTAAGCCCTCGTTTTCGGACGATAAAATCAACGATTCTCGCCTGAATTTTTTCAAATTGATCATAACTTTGTGGTGCCCCAAGAATCATGCCACTCATCCTCACCGGGTGAAGAATCATCGTCGCACTCGGTACGATACAGGAAAAGTCTGTCGCTACCGCAAGGGGAACTCCGATCGAATGACTGTCTCCTATGATAAAAGACGCCGTTGGCGTTTTTAATCCGCTGATCATCTCGGCAAGTGCCAGTCCACAGGAAACATCACCGCCAATCGTATTAAGAATAAATAATATCCCTTGAATTTCACTATTTTCATCATAAGCTGCCAACATCGGCAGCAAATGTTCATATTTTGTCGTTTTTGCAGTTCCTGAACTGCCTTCATGACCTTCAATCTCTCCAATGATCGTAATGATCTCAATGCCTCCGATACGGCATTCTCCAAATTCTTTAATCTGCTCTGTATTCATATGTCATACCTCCTGTTAAGAAATAGTATGACAATTTTTCGAAGATCCTATACGTCTTTTTGGAGAAAGGACGCATATAAAGCAGGTTTCCGATCGTTAGCAGCCGGAAATTCTTTTTTTCCAGCGTCGAACGTGGTCCGGTTTTATCTTTATCATAAGGCATTCATCTCCATAAGAGGTCGCTTTGTAAGCGACAGAAAGTGGTCTGCCATCATAATCATACGCGGCAGTAGAAGCCTCATAATCCAGCGACACATCTTTTCCAATCCGGTTGACACCTAAAACATATGCCTGTGTCTCAACGGCTCTTGCCGGAAGCAACGTGTTCCAATGTGCGACACGTCCTTTCGGCCAGTTTGCGATCACGGCAATCGCATCGCAGATTCGCATCGCCTGATAAAGTTCCGGAAAACGCAGATCATAGCAGATGGATAACCCGAAGGTCACCCCATCGATCGATACTGTAACCAGTCGGTCACCTCCGCAATAATGCTCATTTTCTTCTCCATAGGAAAATGGATGAATTTTTATATAATCTCCAAGAATCTTTCCGGCATCTACGACAGCCATATGATTTTTTGCGAAACCGTCTTTTTTCCCTTTTTCAATATAACCAAAGCCGATCGCAATGGCATATTCTTTTGACAGGTGTTCAAAAAATTTGACTGTCTCGAATCTTCTCCAGCCTTCTCGCCGTATTTTTGCGGATTCATCGTAAATCCGGTCAGTGTCATCTCCGGAAAAAGGATAAGGCGAGCCCCGCATTCCGAAGCTCGCTTTATCAATTCCAAACACTTATCCTGATTTACAGACTTATCTTCCCAGATAATGTCCATATTGGTAAGTGCAATCTTCACTCTTTTCTCATCTCCAAGATCATTGTTTCACATCTTTCATGCTGAAAGAAATTCTTCCCATCTTGTCTTTTCCAAGACATACAACCTTGACTTTGTCACCCAAAGTAAGTTCGTCTTCTACATGATTGATTCTTCTCTGGCAGATATTGGAAATATGAACCATTCCCTCTTTTCCCGGAGCAAACTCGATGAATGCACCAAAATCTTTGATGCTTACAACAGTTCCTTCCAGAATCTGTCCTTTTTCAAAGTCAGATACGATAATCTGGATCAGGCGGAGGGCTTCATCCATCATCGCTTTATCCGTACCACATACGGAAACAGCTCCGTCATCGGTAATATCAATCTTCACGCCGGTACGCTCGATCAATGTGTTGATCGTCTTACCACGCTGTCCGACTACTTCTCCGATTTTCGCAGGATCGATCATGATCTGTTTGATCTTCGGAGCGTATTCATTTACTTCTTTTCTAGGCTCAGCGATTGCTTTGCTCATAACTTCATCAAGGATATACGTTCTGGCTTCTTTTGTACGGCGGATCGCACCTTCTACGATCTCACGAGTCAGGCCGTGGATCTTGATATCCATCTGAATGGCTATGATACCCTTGTGAGTACCGGCAACTTTAAAGTCCATATCGCCGAAGAAATCTTCCAGTCCCTGGATATCGGTAAGAATCAGATAATCGTCGTCCGTTTCTCCGGTAACAAGTCCTACGGAAATACCGGCAACAGGAGCTTTGATCGGTACACCGGCAGCCATCAGTGACAATGTGGAAGCACAGATACTTCCCTGAGAAGTAGAACCGTTGGATTCGAAGGTCTCGGATACGGTACGGATTGCATAAGGGAATTCCTCTTCCGAAGGAATTACCGGAAGAAGGGCACGCTCTGCCAAAGCTCCATGTCCGATCTCACGACGTCCCGGACCTCTGCTAGGACGAGTTTCACCAACCGAATAGGATGGGAAATTATAGTGATGAATGTATCTCTTGGAAGTTACATTTTCATCCAATCCATCAATCTTCTGTTTTTCAGAAAGAGGAGCCAATGTCGTAACATTGAGAACCTGTGTCTGTCCTCTCTGGAACAATCCGGAACCATGAACGGTAGGAAGTACATCGACTTCTGCGGACAATGGACGGATCTGTGTTACTTCACGGCCATCCGGACGCTTGTGATCTTTGAAGATCATCTTACGAACGGTCTTTTTCTGAATTTATATACAGCCTCATCAATCAGAGCAAACCAATCCGGATGCTCTTCTTCATAGCGTTCTTCCAATTTATCTTTGATCTGTCGGATATTCTCCTCACGAACCTGCTTTACGTCGGTAAATACAGCCTCTTCCATCTCTTCCGGTGTAATGAAGTTCACCATGTCTTCAAACATGTCTTCCGGAATATCAAAATGCTCATATTCGTGTTTTTCTTTTCCACATTCTGCTACGATCTTATCAAAGAATTCGATGATCTGTCCATTGACTTCGTGAGCTTTGTAAATCGCTTCGATCATCTTATCTTCCGGAACTTCTTTTGCGCCGGCTTCGATCATGATTACTTTCTCTCTTGTGGAAGCTACTGTAAGAAAGGTCAGAAACCTGTCTCTGTGCGGAAGTTGGGTTGATTACAAGTTCTCCATCTACGAGACCAATCTGTGTTGCTGCCGTCGGTCCATCAAATGGAATATCAGAAATGCAGGTTGCCAATGCGGAACCAAGCATTGCCGTAAGTTCCGGGCTGCAGTCCTGATCTACACACATAACGAGGTTTTCCAGTGTAACATCGTTACGGTAATCTTTTGGGAACAACGGACGCATCGGTCTGTCGATAACGCGGTCTGTAAGGATTGCATTGTCCGAAGGTTTTCCTTCTCTTCTTGTGAATCCTCCGGGAATCTTTCCTACGGAATACATCTTTTCACTATATTCTACGCTAAGTGGGAAGAAGTCAATTCCTTCCCTTGGCTTCTCTGATGCTGTCGCTGTGGAAAGAACAACCGTATTTCCATAATGCATCAAAGCAGCACCATTTGCCTGAGCGGCAACTCGTCCGATATCTACGGAAAGAGTACGTCCGCCAAGTTCCATTGAAAATGTCTTGTACATACTTATAGTCTCCTTTATTTATCTTTTTACAGAGCATCGAAACAACTGAAAAACCTACTTATCCTATGATAAATCGGCTTTTCAGAAGTCTCGGATAATGCTCTTTTAATGCACACACTTCATTATAACCTTTGTCACCAAGCGGAGCTTGATGACCTGGGTGTGTATCAATACACTTCATTATATCATATCTTTGATATAAATCAAACCTCTTTTTATATCATTTTTTTGATCGGATAGCTTATGTCTTCTCCATCCCACATAAGTACCTCATCATGAAAATACGGAACACGCATCAACCCGGCACCAAAAAGATAGGCACGATCGCGTTCTGCAATCTCATCCAGACGCATCCATTTTACTCCGATGATAGATTGTTCGTCTGCAGGAAGTTCCGGATCAATTCCCGCTTTTGCTACAGCATCTTCCGGAATCTCCACCAAAAGGTAAATACACGGCTCTCAAGATCCGGTTTATATTCCACCGTCAACGGTCTTACCAAAGTTCCCTTGACCTGGCACTCTTCTTCTAATTCACGAAGGGCTGCCTGCTCCGGCGTCTCATTTTCCTCGATTCCGCCGCCCGGCAGATTGAAGAAATCTCTTCCAAACAGCTGATGCTCTACCAATAAGATGCGATTGCCACGGATCACCATGGACTGACTTCGATCTCTCTTCATAATTTATCCTCCACATAGTCAAAAATGATACTACTGATATCGGGTAAAAGCATATCAGCAGTACCATTTCATTCAGCTCATAATGAGCAGCATCATTATTTACGAATTCCAAGTTTTGCGATCAACGCACGATAACCTTCCAAGTCATTCTTTTGAGATAGTCAAGAAGACCACGTCTCTTACCAACCATCTTCAAAAGACCGCGGCGGGAATGATGATCTTTTTTGTTCTCTTTCAAATGCTCTGTCAAAACATTGATTCTCTCTGTAAGAAGAGCAACCTGAACCTCAGGTGATCCTGTGTCGTTTGGTGTTCTTCCATACTCTTTAATGATTTCTGCTTTTCTTTCTGTTGTCATCATGATCGATGTACCTCCATAAAATTTTTTAAAAGCCAAGTACTAAGAACGGGTTGGAGTGTTCCACGCTCTGAGTATTGGTTGTCTAACGAAAATTAGTTTAACACAATTTAACTTTTTGTAAAGTTTTTTCAAAATATAATTGTATTTTTTAAAATATTTTGTATAATAGAAAGCATACTACAAGATTTACAAAATATCAACAATAAAGGAAGTTTTTTATGTTAGGAAAATGGTCACGGAAACTTGGTCCTTCCCGGTTGATCGCACTGAGTTTTGTTATTTTGATACTTACCGGTACCTTTTTATTGTGTCTGCCGGTCTCCGCGCGGGATGGTAATTTTACGTCCCCGCTGGATGCTCTTTTCACAGCAACAAGTGCTACCTGTGTAACGGGACTTATTGTTGCAGATACGTTTACCAAATGGTCCTTGTTCGGGCAGATTGTCATTCTCATCCTGATTCAGATCGGAGGTATCGGACTCATGTCCTTTATCTCCATGTTTTTCATATTTATGAAACGAAAATTGTCGCTTCAGGAGCGCATGCTTTTGATGCAGGCTGCCGGAAATACACAGTTGAGCGGTATGGTAAAACTGGTTCGGCGTATTGTATCCGGTACGTTTTTGATCGAAGGATGTGGCGCTCTTCTGCTTGCACTCCGTTTTATCCCACGCATGGGATTTGGTCAGGGATTATACTATGCCGTATTTCACGCAATATCTGCTTTTTGCAATGCCGGTTTTGATCTGATGGGACGATACGAAGCCTTCTCTTCATTGACGGGGTATGCTTCCGATGTCCTCGTAAATATCACGGTGATGCTTTTGATTATCATCGGAGGGATCGGATTTTTAGTATGGGATGATATTTTGAAATGCCGCCTGTCTTTTAAGAATTATTCCCTTCATTCAAAGATCGTTCTTGTGACAACACCGGTTTTAGTCGGCGGAGCCATCGGCTATTTTGTATTTGAGCAGAATTATACCCTTCAGGGAAATGGCATCGGCGAACAGATCCTAAAATCTTTTTTTCGCCTCGACGACAATGCGTACGGCCGGTTTCAATACGATTGATTATGCCAGCATGTCGCCTTCTGCCTCCCTTTTATCTGACGTTTTGATGATGATCGGCGGAAGTCCCGGTTCGACTGCCGGTGGAATGAAGATCACGACGATTGCGCTTGTGTTTCTCTCGATGGTTTCGATGCTTCGTGGACAATCGGACACCGTAATCGGCAAACGACGGTGAGCACAATTTTGATCAAACAGGCGGCCGTTATCATTTTGGTGTATGCTGTTTACATTCTGGCAGGAACTATGCTTATCTGCCACATTGAAGGACTGCCGATGTCTAATGTGCTTTTTGAAGTCATTTCGGCTGTCTGCACCGTTGGCGTAACAACAGGGATTACCCCGCATCTGTGCGCCCTGTCACATATTATTTTGATCATTTTAATGTATGGTGGACGAATTGGCGGATTTACATTGATGCTCATCCTCGGAAAGCAAAACAAGCAGCCGCCGCTTCGAAGACCAAAAGAAAATATATTGATTGGATAAAGGAGATTATTATGAAGTCAATTCTTATTATTGGAATGGGAATGCTGGGACAATGTCTGGCAACCCGTATGCAGGAACTTGGAAACGATGTTATGGTGATTGACCGCGACGAAGATAAAATCCAGGAATTATCAACGGTTTTCCCGGATGCCCTGTCCGGCGACTGTACCAATCCGGCGGTTTTAAAATCCATCGGTGTCAACAATTTTGACTACTGTTTTGTCGCAATCGGTGAGGATTTTTATGCGTCACTGGAAATCACTTCCATACTAAAAGAACAGGGTGCTCGGTGTGTCATTTCTAAAGCAAAGCGAAAACGACAGGCAGATTTTTTAAAAAAGATTGGAGCCGATGAAGTCTTCTTCCCGGAAAAAGAAATTTCTGAAAAACTGGCAGTACGTTACAATGCGACAAATATATTTGACTATATCGAATTAACATCGGACTGCTCCATCTTTGAAATTCCGATCATTCCTTCGTGGGCAGGGAAAAGTATACTGGAAATTAATGTAAGGCAGAAATATAAAGTCAATATTATTGCAATAAAAAACGGCACGGTCATTGACCCGATGCCGGCAGGAAATTATGTATTTGGACCGGAAGATCATATTGTCGTCATAGGAAAATCCACCGATGTCTTTCAATTATCTTCGCAGACAACGGTGGATCCGAATTCTTATAACTGATCCCGGTCGATCTTTTTGCCGTCACGCCAGATGCGCTCAAGGTCATAAAACAAGCGGTCTTCCGGCGAAAACACATGGACGATAACATCTTTATAGTCCATCAGGATCCAAGTGGAATTTTTATTTCCTTCGATCCGTTCATTATGAATGCCATTCTGATGCATACGCATCTCTACATTGTCGGATAAAGCAGCGATCTGATTGCTGTTTTTTCCGTTGGCAATGATCAGATAATCCGCGATCACAGAAATCTCGTCAATCTGTATGATCCGAATATCTTCTCCTAATTTTTCATCCAACGCATCATACGCGATGCGAGCCATTTCATTTGATGTCATAGTGTTATTCCTTTCTGATACCATTCATACGTTTCCAGTGAAATCGTATCAATGGGCTGATTTTGTTCCCGAAGATAAGAAATTCCGTTTTCCAATGCAAAGCGCATTCCATTATCCAGATTTTGGAAACAGGCAGCCCGGACTTCCTGAAGCGAATGTGGTTTGCAGTCCATCGCACGCCCGGGTTCAATATAATCGGCAAGATAAATAATCTTTTCCAATACTGTCATATCGGGGTGCCCTGTCGTATGATAACGGATCGCGGATAAAATTTCTTCATCCTCTACCTGATACTTTGTTTTCGCATAAAAAGCTCCTAATTTTCCATGAATGAGAGCGGGATTGAGCCGTTCCATCTCCGTCAAAGAAATTCCGGCTTCTTCACAAAGCATAATCTGCTCTTCTTTTTCATAAAATTTTGCACAATCATGTAAAAGCCCGGCAAGAAATGCTTTTTCCTCATCTGCATTATGAACAGCAGCAAGATTTGCCGCGGTGTATGCCACACCTAATGTATGGCGAAAACGTTTGGGGCGCAGGGTGGCTTTTAAATAACTTAAAATTTTTGGTGTTGTAACTTTTTTCTTAAAAAGCGGTTTTTCATAGCCATACAAATTATGGAAACGGATATATTTCATTACCGCATCCGGGATTCGATAATCGACAGACTTTCCTTTTTGCAGCTGCGCACGCAGTTCACTGGAAGAAATATCGATCAATGGCATCTTGATAAAGGAAATCTTTGCTTTATATGTTTCCCTTAACTCTTCCGCTTTTTCTTTCAATTGTTTTCCTGTTTCATCTTCCCTGTCAGCTGCCAGAATATGGCAATGTTTCATCACAAATGCCGGCTTATGCCACGTTTCGATCTCACGCAGGGAATCTCCGCCTAAAATAAAATAGATCTTGCACTCCGGATTTTCTCTTTCTATGATTTCCAGCGTATCACTCGTGTACGTAGTTCCCTCGCGGCAAAGTTCCAGGTCAGAAAATACGAACTTCGGATTTCCGTCAATTGCATGACAGATCATGCGGCTCCGGTGTTCGGCAGAGACGATATCCGACTCCTTTTTATGCGGTGGATTTTTCGATGGCATAAACCAGACTTCATCCAGTTCAAACTGCCTCGCAGCTTCTTCTGCCATCAGCAAATGTACATTATGAATGGGATTAAATGTCCCTCCCATAATACCGATCTTCATCATTTATCACGCTTTCTTTGATGGTTTTGGAAGTTCAATCTTTTTATTGTCTTTGGATTCGCGGTAAAGCACGACTTTCTTTCCGATCACCTGTACCACTTCCGAACGGGTACGCTCCGCGATCACCTGTGCGATCTCTTTCGGATCATCAAAACAGTTTTTTAAGATGTGCATTTTAATCAATTCTCTTGCCTCCAATGCCTCATCTACTGCAGATATCAATTCCGGTGTTACCGAAGATTTCCCAATCTGTAAGATTGGTGTGATCTTCATTGCCAGACTTTTTAAATAAGCTCTTTGCTTGCTTGTCATCGTATTTCCTCATTTCTATTTGTAATATTCAAAACTCCATCCGTAAATCTCTACGGTGTCGCCATCTTCGATTCCAAGGGCTTCCAGTTCCTCCAGCATTCCATTATTTTTAAGGAATTTCTGGAAAAATTCAAATCCTTTTTCCGAATCCAGGTTCGTATATCCTAACATGCGTTCTACACGTGGACCATCGATATGATATACGCCTTCTTCCTTCTCGTCCGCATACACATTGTATGGTTCGTTCTGGAAATCCGGTTCTTCTATCATATATTCTTTTTCAAAGACAACCTTTTCTTCTTTGATCTCATCCAGCATACCTTTGACGTAATACAGAAGTTCCTTTACGCCCTTTCCCGTTACGGCAGAGATTGAAATACCTTAATTCCCTTCGGTTCAAATTCCTCTTTGAGTAATGTCAGAACCGTTTCTTCTTCATCGCCGTAAAACAGTCAATCTTATTGGCTGCGATAACCTGTGGACGGGCTGCGATCTCCTCACTGTAAGCGCGGATCTCCTGATTGATGACATTGATATCCTGAATCGGATCACGTCCCTCCGTCGAAGCCGCATCTACCATGTGAATCATAACACGGGTACGCTCAATGTGTTTCAAAAATTGATGCCCTAATCCGATTCCCTCGGAAGCACCTTCGATCAATCCCGGAATATCGGCAATGACAAAACCATCGGTTCCTTCCAGGTCTACCACACCAAGATTCGGATTTAATGTCGTAAAGTGATAATTGGCAATCTTCGGCTGGGCATTGGTTACACGGGACAAAAATGTGGATTTTCCAACATTTGGGAACCCAACCAATCCGACATCCGCAATCGTCTTTAATTCCAAAATCACTTCCAGTTCCGTCGCCGGTTTTCCCGGCTGAGCATATTTTGGCACCTGCATCGTCGGCGTTGCATAATGCTGGTTTCCTTTGCCGCCACGGCCTCCTTTTAAGATCACTTCTCTTGTATTATCATAGGACATATCGGTTATGACTTGTCCTGAATTTGCTTCTTTACAATGGTTCCCGCCGGAACTTTTACTACGAGGTCCGCACCGTCTTTTCCGTGGCATCGTCTTACCACCCGGTTCACCGTCCTCGGCACAATATTTACGAATATGACGAAATTCCTTTAAGGTATTGATTCCCGGATCCACTTCAAAAATAAGGTCTCCTCCGCGGCCGCCATCGCCGCCATCCGGTCCACCATTTGGTACATACAATTCTCTTCGGAAACTGACATGGCCATCGCCGCCTTTTCCGGAACGAATATAAATTTTTGCCTGATCTGCAAACATACGTATCTCCCTTTCAAATTGAGTATAAAAAGGTAAAGGGGCTGCCACATCTCATGACATGACAGCCCCGAAATTGTCAAAATTATTCAGCATCTACTGGATATACACTAGCCTGTTTTTGTCTCTTCCTTTTCTCTCGAAACGAAGCACACCATCAACCAAAGCGTAAAGTGTATCATCTCCACCGATTCCAACGTTTGTACCCGGATGAATCTTAGTACCACGCTGTCTGTAAAGAATATTACCAGCTAAAACGAACTGTCCATCTGCTCTTTTTGCACCAAGTCTCTTGGACTCAGAGTCACGGCCGTTCTTTGTAGAACCCATTCCTTTTTATGAGCGAACAACTGAAGGTTCATTTTCATCATGACATTTCCCTCCTAACAAAAATTAATGAAATGTAACATATTGTTTTCCATACGACTCCTGTATTCCCTGAATTCCTTTAAATAAGGACTTCAGAAGTAACACGGCACCACTGTCCAGCGGTTCCTTGCAGGTAAAATCAAGCAATCCATCGTTGTCATTCTGCACCAGATCAAACTTGGTGTCAGTAAATTCCTCAATGGAATTAATGCAATTTATGGCAAGTGTCGAAACACCTGCACAGACAATGTCTGAACCATATTCTGCATAGCCTGCATGACCGGACATATGAAATCCAATAATGTCACCACTATCAGACTTTTTACTCGAACTTCTATCATAGACTCACCTTCTTTTTAAAAAGTGTCTACTCCTAGCTTATGCATTGATCTTATCAATCTTTACCTGAGTAAATGGCTGTCTATGACCATTCTTTTTGTGGTATCCGGTTTTTTCTCTTATATCTGTAAACAATAACCTTTTTACCTTTGCCTTCATCTACTACTGTTGCAGAAACAGAAGCACCGTCTACGGTAGGAGTACCTACTTTTGTCTCCTTGTCACTTACTACTAATACCTGGTCAAAAGTAACAGTCTGTCCGGCTTCCACGCCAAGTTTCTCAACTCTGATCACGTCGCCTTCTTCTACTTTATACTGTTTACCACCGGTTGCTATAATTGCGTACATATAGCACCTCCTATAAATTTACTCGCCAACTACGGTGCCTGCCTTATGTATAAATGGGCAGAACTATAACCTCGTTGTGCGGCATACTTCTATAATATACCACCCACACCATACAGTGTCAAGGTTTTTTAAAATTATTTCAAATAACTTTTACGATTTGTTGACGTATTTTGTGTTCTTTGATTGTTATCATTTTTTCACCGGCAAGAAGTTTCTTTTCGCTTTTTTTGTAATTTCTATAAGTCATTTCTTTTCCGTGGATTTTATAAGAAGTATAGTACAATATTCCTTCTTTGCGTTTGTAAGTTTTCGCATACTCTTTCATGTCCGTTGCCATATAACTGCTGACCTCGCGAGTTTTCGCATTGGATGTAAGTTTATAACGCTCCTGCCAGTAAGATCCAGTATGTGCATCATCAATCTGTATTATTTTTTCTTTTTTTATACCAGCCAAATCCTGAATTTGTACTAACCAGTTTTACTTTGTTATTGACATACATCAATATTTTAACATATCCGGAACCATAGCTGGCCGTTGGGTTGTACAAAATCAATTCTTTCACTCCGTCTCCATTGAGATCTTCACATGCAAATTTGTAATCTTTCGTTTTGTTTTCATTTGACAGGGAAGACCACGAATAGGTTGGATTTGATAAAATTTTCTCATACGCTTTCAATGCCTTCTGGTTTTTGGATGCTGCTTCTGCGGAAACTGCGTTTGCGGGCAGTAGCATGCTGGCCACAAAAAGGCATGCTATGATTTTTATTATACGCTTTTTCATAATATTGTACTCCTTTTAAGCTGAATCACAGATCCCCGCAGACAACGGCCTGCGGGGATCTGAATTTCAATACACTTTGTAACTATTCAGGACCCCCCACCCACACATTCGCATTTCGAACACTTCGTGTTCTTTCCCGCCTTTGACAAGGCTAAAAATGCTCATATGGGGAGGGGAGCCCTATTAGGATCTAAATGTATGAAAATCAAAGTCTCTTACGTGCAAGCACGACGATTCGTTGATTTTCATACATTGATCCTGAATAGTTACAATAATTTATAATTATTTATCTTCCGGTGTATGCCATACCCAGTCACGTACTTCCGGAAGATCGATACCTTCTTCGTGGATGTACTGTTTGTGAGCTACGAGCATATCGTTCATCTTCTGGATCAAGAAGGAACCTTTGTTTCCAAGCTGTGGAAGATTCTCGATGACAGATTTTGTCAAGTTGAAACGGTCGATCTTGTTCTGAACTCTCATGTCGAATGGAGTTGTGATCGTACCCTCTTCCTGATATCCAAATACATGAAGATTACGGTTTGTTCTATAGTATGTCAACTCATGAATCAAAGTTGGGTATCCATGGAATGCGAAGATGATTGGTTTATCTTTTGTGAAGATAGCATCATATTCTGCATCTGTCAATCCGTGAGGATGTTTGGAGTTGGACTCCAACTTCATAAGGTCAACTACGTTTACAAAACGGATCTTGAGGTCAGGAATGTTGTCACGAAGAATTGTAACAGCAGCCAAAGCCTCTTTTGTAGGTGTATCACCGCAGCATGCAAGAACTACATCCGGCTCTTCGCCCTGATCGTTACTTGCCCATTCCCAGATACCGATACCCTGAGAACAATGTTTTACAGCCTGATCCATTGTCAACCACTGATGACTTGGATGCTTGGATGCTACGATTACGTTTACATAGTTCTTACTTCTGATACAGTGATCGAAGCAGGAAAGCAGACAGTTAGCGTCTGGTGGAAGATACATACGAACTACGTCTGCTTTTTTGTTAGCGATGTGATCGAGGAATCCAGGATCCTGATGTGTAAATCCGTTGTGGTCCTGCTGCCATACATTTGATGTAAGAAGAAGGTTCAAAGAAGCGATCTTCTGTCTCCATGGAAGTTCGGATGTAACTTTCAGCCATTTTGCATGCTGTGCAGCCATGGAGTCTACAACACGGATAAATGCTTCGTAACTAGCGAAGAATCCATGACGACCTGTCAAGAGATATCCCTCTAACCATCCTTCGCACATATGCTCACTCAGGTAAGAGTCCATGATACGTCCATCGTTTGCAAGTTTATCATCATCATCGTATTTTTCAGCCATGAAGTCACGGTTTGTAGCTTCAAATGCATGATACAGACGGTTAGACATCGTCTCGTCCGGTCCGAAAATACGGAAGTTCTTTGTCTCTTCGTTCAATTTGAAGATATCACGTACAAATGCACCAAGTTCGATCATATCCTGTTTTTCAACAGCGCCCGGTTTTGGTACATCTACACCATACTCACGGAAGTCTGGGAGACGAAGATCTCTAAGCAAAAAGACCACCGTTTGCATGTGGGTTTGCACTGATACGTGCATCACCAACTGGTGCAAGTGCTTTCAATTCTGGGATCAGCTGAGCATTCTCATCGAAAAGCTCTTCCGGTTTGTAACTGAGCAACCATTCTTTCAACTGTTCCAAATGTTCCGGTTTCTCCATTGTGATAGGCACCTGGTGAGCACGGAAAGAATCTTCGATCTTATTTCCGTCATCATCAAATTTAGGACCTGTCCATCCCTTAGGAGTACGAAGAACGATCATTGGCCAGATTGGGCGCTCTGTGTTACCATTTTCACGAGCATCTTTCTGGATTGCTTTAATCTTTTCTACTGCTGTATCAAGAGCTTCTGCCATCTTGCGGTGCATGTTCATGATATAGTTGGCATCATCTTTGTTGTCTTCTACAAAGATTGGTTCCCATCCGCATCCCTTAAAGAAGTCTTCTACTTCTTCATGAGAAATACGAGCAAATACAGTAGGGTTGCTGATCTTGTATCCGTTTAAGTGAAGGATTGGAAGAACCGCACCATCCGTAACCGGATTCAAGAATTTATTACAATGCCAAGTTGTAGCAAGTGGACCTGTCTCAGCTTCACCATCACCTACGATAGTAGCTGTGATCAGACCCGGGTTATCAAATACAGAACCGAATGCATGAGCGATGGAGTAACCAAGCTCACCACCTTCGTTGATAGAACCAGGAGTCTCAGGTGCTACGTGGCTGGAAATACCACCTGGGAAAGAGAACTGTTTGCAGAGTCTCTTCATACCTTCAATATCTTCACTTACGTTTGGATAAATCTCACTGTAGTGTCCCTCCAAATAGGAGTTTGCTACGAAGAAGTTTCCACCGTGACCAGGACCGGAAATCAATACCATATCCAAATCATATTTTTTGATAGCTCTGTTTAAATGCGTATAAACAAAGTTCTGTCCTGGAACTGTACCCCCAGTGACCTACGATTTTTTTCTTTACCTGATCTCTTGTAAGAGGCTCACGTAAAGAGGGTTGTCAAGCATGTAAAGCTGAGCTGCTGCTAAATAGTTTGCTGCACGCCAATAAGCATTCATTTTTTCCAAATACTCATCAGTCAATGGCAGCTTTTCTGGACAATCATTCATGTTTGCCATTTTCATTTGCTCCTTCCAAATTCTGTTTTTATTCGATCTGCGCTCTTTGTATGAGTTATGTAACACTTGAAAAAAGGCAGTTTCGATAGCTTTTTGAGTAGAAAAACCGCAATGGTCTTTCACTACACCGCTTTCCATTATACCATATAATTCGTTTTCAGCAAGTTTTTTTTTAAAATTTTATCAAAATTATTGTAAAATGCACAAATTTTGTCGTCTTTTTGAAAATAATTGTGCATTTTAGCTAATTCACTTCATCTAACGCCGATAACGTCTGCATATAATACCCTGCCGGAAGCACAAACATAAGCAGGATAAACGCCGCAAATGCCAGCATAAACAATATATATACGATCCAGGCAGCCGCAGTTTGCGCTTTCTGCAAATGAAGTCCGAAAAATCCTTTGCGCTGAAGAAGCCACACACTGAAGCAAAGCAGGATCGCCGCAAAGCTGATAACCGCTCCGGATACACGTCCTTTTGCCTGATAATGAAGAGAAATCTCATTGGTGCCCTCTTTCACGGGAATCGTCATCATTCCACCGATCGAAGTTACTTTTTTTCCGACACATCCTCTCCGTTTACTTTACATTTCCAATTTTCGTCATACGGAACCGGAATAAATACCGATCCGGCTTTGGCATCTTCCACCGCAAAAGACGCACCGCTGTTTTTCTGCTTCAACTCCGTTACCTGCATTCCCTGGTTTTTCAACGTATCTGCGGTCTGTTCCAGCAAAGAATAATCCAACGTTCCCAGATGCAGATCCGTTACGGCTGCATTTGTCGCAAACTGAACCGTGACCGTTTCATTTTTAAATGCGCCGAGGCAGACCAGTCCGTTACAGAAATCGCTTGGATACTGTTCATTTTCATAGTAATACGAAGCCGGAATTTTAACCGGAGTGCCATTGACATAAATTGTCACCGGATTCTCTCCCGTATTCGTTCCATAAAAGTACAATACCTGCGTATTTTCTCCGACCGTCAACGTCGCTGTTCCATTTGAATCTGCCCGCTGATATCTGTGATCAACGGCTGTTCCTCTCCGGAGACAGCGCGGAACAGATCATTTTGTGTCGCAAATTTATCATAAGAAGCCTCAATGACTCAACATTGCTCTGAACAGCAAACGGAAATTGAAGTTTCATTTTGTACAATGACAGGGAATCATCTTTTCCCCATCCACATCCTTTACCTTGTCATAAAGAAGCGGTGGAAGTTCTCTCTCGCTAAAAGCATCCCGAATCTGAAATAAACTGTCGCTAAATACGGTTCCACCGGTGTCCAGCAGCTGCGTCCAGTTAATCGTATACCCAAGGGCGGAATACATCGGCTGCAGATTTGGATTCAACACATGCCAGTAATTGGAAATCGCCTGTCTTCCCAGAACAATCGAATATTGGATATGGTCCACTTTATAATCCATATTTTTAATGCGTTCAAACGGCTCTGTTTCGGTATCAAGACTGTTTGACAAAGAATTTGCCGCTTCCAAATACTGCGCATCGTAAACCGTAACATTATCTTTATTTGGGGCAAAACTGATCAGGGATGTTCCAATCAGCTCCGCACACAAAAGCAGGACAATGACCGGTTTTCCTTTTTGCACTTTGAAAAAGACGATGTACGCGATCAGAAAAACAATTTCCAATGCCACACATAAAAAGCCGTCTTTTAATGTTTCATAATCGGGATTTGCGCAGTAAGACGCATACCGGTTTTTCCATACCAAGGTCATGATGATGGTCGTTATCAAAGCAGCGGCAGCCAGCAAAATCCCCTTCTTCTGCCGAACTTTTTTAACCGCTTGAATCTTGCTCTTTTCATAATTATCCGCGAGCAGGCAGACGGCAAAATCAACGAGGGAAAATGTGATCACAAAATAAATCTTACCGGCCAGCAGGCGCGGCTTCCCCATGCCACAAAAGCTCCGTCCCCGGCACGATGACAGAAACTGCCAGCAGAATCACACGAAGGATCTGTGCTCTGTAACGTTTCCACTTCTCTTTCGCTGCTCCTTTTCCGGTAACGAGAAGAAATAGAATCGCCGCCAGCGGAAGCGCCATATTGACCACCAGCCGCTGCACATCTTTCCATTCCGTTTCGCTCCAGGCCGCCTTAACCGCCGTCTGATACGTCTGCAAAAACCGCCGGTCTGCGTTCTTGATGTATTGGAAATGCCATTTAATGCCGGGATTGTAATGACCGCACTCAAAAAGACAGCCCGCTACAACCGCAACAAACAACCGGAGAACGGTCTCTTTTTTTGATCCGAACGTTTTCCTTCCGATGCCAAAAAAGATACGAAGTCCGCTTGTAAAAAATAGGAAAATGCAAAGAATCGCCCCGGTATACACATTGCTGATCATTGCCCACGCAAGCACTATGATAAAAAAGCGGCTTTTCTTTTTCTCCATCAACCGGTCAAGACCGATCATTAAGAGCGGCAGGAAAAAGGCCGCATCCATAACGAGCATGATCTGGAAATGAACCAGACTGGCTGCCCCAAAAGCGTACAATACGCTTCCCAAAATCGGAACGATGGACGGAATCTTATATTTGCGGAGATAAAAATACATCGCAAAAGCAAGGCCGATCATTTTCAATAAGATAAAGATATTGGCATAATAATACAATGCCCCACGCGGACACAAATACAACAATAAATTCAGCGGGCACAATATAGAACTCAGTGATGCTGCTCGGAAATATCCATTCCCAATGCGGAATTCCACGTAAAAAACGGACTTGCTTTTCCATGCAGCACATCCCACATATAGTACATTCCATTGGGAATCGTCTGCTGCACCATATCCCCTCGCGCGATCGAATGCTCTCCAAAAGGAAAAATCCCGTTTGCCGCGTAAGCAAGCAGAACGACCACACTGATCACGGCTGCAAGGATCCCAATATCCTTTGCCGTCGCTGCCATCTGTTTTTATCTTTCTTCTGAATCCAAGTTTTCCAATGACTCATAAGTTCCTCCTTTTCCCTTTCCCAAAAGTTCATACAACGGTTTCCGTACTTTCTTTCTGGTAATTTCTACCAATCCCAATGTTGTCATATCAATGACTTTTGCCGGCACACGGTCTTTTTCCATCTCCTGTTCCAACAATTTCAGCAATTCCTCGACATGGGCGCTTTCTTCCATATCAATGAAATCGATCAAAATAATCCCGGACAGATTGCGAAGCCGCATCTGCCTCGCTGCCTCGACCGCCGCTTCTTTGTTCAGTTTAAAAAAGGTATGTTCTTTGTTCCGTTTTCCCTGAACCGCCTTTTCCGTATTGACATCAATCACCGTCAATGCTTCCGTCGGCTCAATGACAAGAGAACCACCGCTTTTTAACCAAACATGCTTTTTGAAACATTTTTCCAATTTGGAAGAAATTCCCAGTAATTTATCCAAAGGGTAATTGTCTTCGTAGAAGCAGATCGTTTCTTCCTGTAGCTGTGGATCCTTTTTTAACTCCTCAAAAATGCCTTTTGATCAGTTATAATGCGGTCAAAATAATGGTTTCCGCTTGCTTTGATGTATTTCACCAATTCCCGCTCGGCACCATATAATTTTGAAAAGCACGTGCGGTGAGGTGCCTTTTGCGAAGTTCCCGCATCTGTTCCAACAAGGCATGACATTCTTTTATAATCGCATCATCGCTTGCATTTTGACACGTCGTCCGCAGGATCATTCCATATTCTTCTCCGGCAAACTGCGAAAGAATACGTTCCATCCTCTCCCGCTGCAAAGAATCGGTTATTTTTTTTGAAATATTTTTTGTCGTAATATCGGTCGTAATAACCGCATACATCCCTGCCAGCTCCAGTTTCCGCGAACAGACCGGCTGTTTGCTTTTCACCGCCGGCTTTATGATCTGAACCGGAAATTCCATTCCCTGCATAACCTCAGAAAATTCTTCTTTCTTTAACGGCAGATAACACATATTGTTTTTGGTCACTTCCAAAAACGCCGCCTGAATATTCGGAACCACATTTTTTACTTTGGCAAGATAAATATCGCCGGTTGCGATCGTCTGCTCTGCCACTGCCGGTTCCACGATAATATCATACAGTTCATTTCCCTGAAAAACAGCGGACAAAAGATGATTTTTGTAAGGAATTACAGCAAGTTGTCTCTCTATCATTCGGAAGCGGCTCCTTCCTCATCCATAAAATACATCTGAAGTCTGTGAATCTGGTAGGAATACGGTCGAAACTGCGCCTGTACATAGTGCTCAAATGCCTGCAGAACGTGTTCCGGTTTGATGTTGATCGAACTACCGGAAGTCAGCTGTAAAAACAGGCAGTCTTCACTGTCGAATTCATTGTGAAGTTCCGGAAGTGCCTCGCCCGTCTTTTCTTCAAATGTTTCACAGGTAAATGCATACTGCTGAATATACGGTTTGATATCCATCTCTTTTTCGCTCTTTTTTGTCTTTTTTAAAATGATGATCTGCGGCTGCTGCATAAATGCTTCAAACATTTCCGGCAACGAAAATTCACCGGCAGCGCCGCCTTCTTTGTTTTCCATATTCTGCCAGAAATAGTCTTCTTTTTTCACCGTGATCATATAATCACAGGCGTGCAATAATGCCATCGAAGTCTTTGATTTATCCGGAAGAACTTTCATTTCTGTCACAAACAATTCGTCTGTCATACATGTATTTAAGTAGTTTACAACTTCGTTCGGATCTTCCGAAGGAAGGGATACAAATTCAATATCAATATATTCTCCGTCGCTCGTCAATCCGACACTTAACGGAGAAGCAAAACTCATGATCTGATGTGGGTTAAACCCCTGTGAATAAGCCACATCCATCTTCGCTCGCCGAAGTGCTTTCTGGAAAAAACGCATACAGTCGAGGTGTCCGATAAATTTGATCGAACCGGTTTTGTAAAACGAAATCTTGTTTTCATGCCTGCCTCCATTCCATGCAGACACCTGAACCAAATTTGGCGGCTCCACATCCACTACATTTTGCCCGGCAATTCGGGGTCACTTTTTTTCCTGCAGGGAATTTTCATATTCGCGATACAGGAAATTCTTAGAAACTCCAATGTCAATAAAATCCCACGGGAAAATTTCATCTTTGCCGCGCTCCCGGTAATTATAAAAATAGCGCGAAACACCATTTTCATCCATTACCTGTTCCCATACATCTTCTTTAAAATAATCCGTCCACGCGTCAAAAATACAGCCTCTACGATACGCATCTTCGATCACTTTACACAGTTTGCGGTCTCCTCTGGCAAAGATTCCCTCTAACTCGGAAGTAACCGCATCGTGACATTGATAACGGATCGAGCGCTGGTTTAACTGCTCTTTCACTTTCCCAAGCAGAAAACGCCGCTTCGACTCAAACTGTTCTGCCGTATTCATCGGCGACCATTGGAATGGCGTAAATGGTTTCGGTACAAAAAGGACGAACTTGCCACGATCTCCGGCCGTCCATGACGTTCTTCTTTGGGCAGTTCAAAATATTTGGCAGCAATTTTATCTGCCAATACCGCGATCTGCTCGATATCGTCTTCCCGCTCGCCCGGAAGACCCAGCATAAAGTACAATTTTACACGGTTCCAGCCGCCCTGAAATGCCTCCCATGCGCCCGACAAGATCACTTCTTCGGTAAGACCTTTATTGATCACATTACGCATTCGCTGGGATCCTGCCTCCGGTGCAAACGTCAGACTGCTCTTTTTGACATCCTGCACTTTACTCATGACATCGAGCGAAAAGGCATCGATTCGCAGTGACGGCAGCGAAATATTGATCTTTCGCTCATCACATTCATCAATCAGAAAATACACCAATTCCGATAATTCTTTATAATCACTGGAGCTCAATGAACTCAGTGTGATTTCCTCATATCCGGTATTATCGAGCATCGTAACTGCCATTTTTTCAGATAATCAATGTCTCTCGGACGGATCGGACGATAGATCATCCCCGCCTGGCAAAAACGGCATCCGCGGATACATCCCCGCTGTATCTCCAACACAACGCGGTCCTGCGTCGCCTTGATATAAGGAACCAATGGCTTCTCCGGATAATACGTATGAGTCAGATCATTGACGACCTGTTTTTTCACCTTTTCCGGCGCCGTTTCGCAGTTTGGCACCATGGCATGGATCGTTCCATCCTGATTATACGTAACATCGTACAAAGATGGCACATAGATTCCATCCACCGTCGCCGCAATCTCTAAAAATTCCGTCTTGATTTCCCTGATTTTTTCCATTCTTTATATTTATCCAAAAGTTCACGGTACGATGTCTCACCCTCGCCAATATAAAACATATCAAAAAATTCTGCGATCGGTTCCGGATTATACGTACAAGGCCCCCGCATACGACAAACGGATCTTCCATCGTGCGGTCTTTCGTATACAGCGGAATCCCGGACAGATCTAACACCTGCAAAATATTGGTATAACACATTTCATACTGCAGTGTAATTCCTAGAAAGTCAAACTCTTTGATCGGCTGCTGGCTCTCAAGCGCAAACAACGGAATGTGCTTTTCCCGCATAATCTTGTCAAGATCCGGCCACGGAGAATAGACTCTCCCGCAATACGTGGCTTCCCACTGATTAAACATATCATATAATATCTGGATTCCCAAATGCGACATTCCAATCTCGTACACATCCGGGAAACACATGCAAAACCGGACATCTACCGATGCCGGGTCTTTTTACCATATTAATTTCATTTCCTGTATATCTGGCAGGTTTTTCTACACTCATCAGAATTTCATCCGAAAGTGCCAAAAACGTCTGTTTTTCAAAGCCATAATGATATCTGCTCCTGTTCTTAATGTTCGTCACTTTTTCATTATAACATTCTTGAAAATTCTCTACAAGAATAAATTGCTTTTTTTTTGCCTGCTATGCTAAAATTATGTTTAGAATTATGCTTTAAGAAAGGAGCTTATTTTGTGGTGTCCAAAATGTAGAAATGAATATATTAATGGAGTTACTACTTGTGTAGACTGCGGTTGTGATCTGGTCGAGGAACTTCCGGAAGAAATCGATGAAAATGAACCGGTTGCCATCGGCTCTCTCGCCAAAGAAGAAACAGCTGCTAAACTTGTCAGTTACTTAAACCGCGCGGGACTGCTCAGTTGTGCTGTACGTCCACAGCCGGAAAATGAAGAGGGTGAAATCCCTGCCTACGATATTATCGTCGCCGGAAAAGAATTGGTTTATATCCATCAGCTCTTTGATGGTCTGACCGAAGACGCTGATGACGACGAGAATCCGGATCTGGAACTTCTGCTTCCGAAATTCGAAGAAAAATATGCTGAAATTCAGGATGAGGAAGCAAATAAACTTCTCTCTGACCTTCGTACGGAAGCCAGTACCGTTTATGTCAATAAAAAAAGATACCTATTCGGATTTTAAATTCAGCGGAATCAGTTTTATCGTGTTTGCTATCCTTGGTTATCTTTTTTGCACTCTTAAACGGCTTGGGTGTGTTGACAATATTTAACACATTTTCTGTTGTCGTTTTAACGATTGTATTTACCATTTTTATGATTATCGGAATTTCTTCGATCCATAAAGCAAACACTATCAAAACGCTTGTTTCGGAAGAAGAAAATGTACTCGAAGACGTTGAAAATTACATCGCAGAACATTTTACCGATGACTATTTTGCTTCTCTTCCATCGGATGCAAGCCTGAGTGACGAGGAAAATTTCCTGATGATCACAGACCGGTTAAAAGTCGAATTGACCGAAGCATTTCCATTGTTTAGCCGAGGATACATCGATCAGCTGGTGGATGATCGCTACGGCGAATATTTAGATTCTAAGGAAAGCGAAGACGAAAATGTAGAAGAATAAGTAGAAGAATAAAATCAAAGGGTTGTCCAAAACGGGCAACCCTCTTTATTCTATGAAATAACCTTTTTGTCTGCCATTTTCCCGATAAATAACGGATGACAAAGAACAGGGATCGCACACCCCAGTCAATAAACATGCCATACCATACTCCCAAAATCCCAAGATTACATACCACGGCAAGAAAATAACTGCAAAGTACGCGGAACATCCACATGGACAAAATTCCGGTAAGCATCGTATATTTGACGTCTCCCGCCGCCCGCAATGCATTTGGCAGGGTAAAACTGAGCGGCCAGATTAAGACTGCGACGGAACTGAACCAGCGAAGCACTTCTACCGCCATATCGGTCGCCTCTTTTGACAGTGAAAATACACCAGCCACCTGCGGGGCAAAACAAACAGTAGGGCGTTCATAATCCAGTCGCCGGCATACGCAAGCACCATCAATTTCTTTGTATATTTTTTCGCCTGCTCTATTTCTCCGGCTCCCAGACAATTTCCGACAACCGTGATCAGGGCAAGGCCCATCGACATCCCCGGAATATTCGGAAATTCAATCACCGAATAACTGACCGAGTTTGCCGCGATCGCCGCTGTTCCAAATCTCGTGATCATGCTTACTACCATCAATTTTCCCACTTGAAACATACTATTTTCGATTCCACTGGGAATTCCAATCCGCAAAATTCTCGTTATCATTTTTCGGTTCGGCAGCAGTTCCCTCATTCGCCTCAATTGCAACGGATTGTATGGTTTTGTCACCAAAATGACCATGCATATTCCACACACAATGCGGCTGACCAATGTAGCAAGTGCCACACCAAGCACGCCATATCCCATCATAACAAGCACGGCATTTAGCACAATATTGATTGCATTCATAAGCACACTAAGGATCATACTGACTTTACTGTTTCCGACACTTCGAAAAATGGCCGCGCCGGCATTATACACACCAAGAAACGGATAAGATAACGCAGTCACAAACATATAAACCCATGCGCTGTGCATTACCGTCTCTTCGACTTTTCCAAAAATTGCCGGCAGCATCCGATGTCCAAATACGGCACAGATCAACGCAGCCGCCACCGAAAACACAAGAAGCACGGTTTCCAGCTGTGCCGCTGCAAATGTCGCTTCTTCGGTATCTTTCCGTCCATTGTACTGACTACAGACGACGGCTCCTCCGGTCGCCAGTGCCGCCATCACCTGTATGATAAGCAGATTGATATTGGTCGTCAATGCCACACCCGACACAGCGGCTTCTCCGGCTTTCGACACCATCAGCGTATCGACCATTCCTACCATAACATTCAAAAACTGCTCAAACATCAGCGGCAGGATCAATGCCTTTAATTGTTTTCTATTGTAAATCAACTCCGAGTCACGACCTCTCCTTTTTGAATCAAATAGGAAAGAAAGGCATCGCACGCCTCGTCCACATCGCGGTAAGTCCGTTCAAAATCCCCGGTATACCACGGATCCGCAATACTTCTTTCTTCCCCGGCAAAAGACAAAAATTTGTAAATCTTTTTGTCTTTGTCTTCGCCAAAGACGCGTTTCATATTGCGGATGTTCATGTCGTCCATCCCGATCAAATAGTCATATTCGTCATAATCTTTTTTACGGATCTGTCTCGCCCGCTTGCCATAACAGCTGATGCCAAGCCTCGACAGAATCTGCTGTGTGCCATGATGCGGCATATTTCCAATTTCTTCCGTACTGGTCGCCGCAGATTCGATATGGAACTGCTCTCCCAGTCCTAGTTTTTGAACTTTGTCACGGAAAATAAATTCGCACATAGGGGAGCGACAGATATTGCCGTGGCAGATGAATAATACTCGAATCATAACTTTCTATATCCTTTCGATACCTTTCAACACCTCAAAATTCTAAGCACATCGGTGTTTTCTGTATCCATATTCTTTTTTCATTTTTTATCAAAATACACCTTATTTTCTCATATTTTCACACTCAAAAAGGTGTAAAAAAGGTGTAAATTTGAACGTTTTGCACCTTGCCTTTTCGACAGGCTAACTAGAAGTTGAACATCTCCATTTCTTCTTCACTTGCTAACTGCTCCACAATTTCTTCCTGGTGCATCAATTCATTTTCTTTTTGCATCATTACATACATTTCTTCTTTCACATCATCTACCTGCAGATGTGTGTATGTATCAAAAGTAATTTCCATAGAACTATGTCCCATAATATACTTTAGCTTGGCAGGATTCATACCTGCTTTTGCCATCTTGGTACAAAAAGTATGTCTGCACACATGAGGAGTTATCGTTGGCAATGGTTCCTTATACAGCTTATTGTACTTCTCTCTGATAAATTGAAAATACTTTTCCCAATGCAATGCCACCATCGGCATGTCATTCTGGTCTAAGTAAAGGAAACCACTATACCCATCGACCACAGGTTCCTTCTTTACTTTTCTACGATTTTTAATAATCGTCCGAAAGCACTCCGCCACTTGCTCTGTCATGGGAACTTTTCGCACACCGGCTGTTGTTTTTGTCTTCTGAATAATATATGCTTTCTTTTCGTTATACACCCGAACCAATTGATGATCTACATTTATCACCATATTGTCAAAATCTATATCCGAAATTGTAAGCCCAACAAATTCAGAGATTCGCAATCCCGTGTTAAACAGTATATATACACCCTCATACACTCTATTATAGTGTACATCGGAGCGAATAAAGTCAAGAAATAACCTTTCCTGCTTTCTGGTAATTGCCTGTCTCATAACACTATCATTAACAATCACACTAGCCAATTCAAAGTCAAAAGGATTCTTTCTTATAAAGTCATCCTCATAAGCCAATTGAAATGCCGGTCGTAACACGCCTCGAATGGAATGTATGGAACTATATCCTCTTCCATTTTTCTGCAAATTGATTAACCATGCTCGTGCATCTGATGTTCGTACCGACGATATTTTTCGCTTGCCAAAATCATCTTTTTTCAAGAAATTGACCACCGTTTTGTATCCCAGCCGTGTACTTGGTTTAACACCGATTTTTTGCGAAATATATAATTCCACCAAAGCTAATACTGTCATATCTCCACGACTTATTGCCAGTCTATCCTGCTTATCCTTCATGATTCGCGCAATTTTCTCACGCAACGATTCATCTTTTTTTCCATTTACTGCAGGGTCATTTGGCACTAATCGAGTAGAATACACATATCTGGATTTACCTAACTCATCCACATATTTATAACGGTATCTGCCATCCGCCAACTGTATCTCTCCATTGTGAAGTTTTCTGTTCTTTTTGTCTCTTCTATTTGTTTTCATATATGCTTTCCTTTCTTTTCATTAAAGAAAGTCAAGCCCTAATATGATATAAACATGATAACACATTTCTTTACTTCTGCAAAAGTTTTATTTTTCTACATTTATATACTACTTTAACTAAACCGCATTTGCAGAATCCAAATATTCTTCAAATAATTTTCGCTTTATCTGAACACGATTCCCAACCATCAATATATACGGTGCATATGGATCTTCTGATACAAGCGCCCGAAGCCTCGCGCGTCCAATATGAAAATATGCTGCCGCCTCATCAATAGTCATGGTATATCTTTGCCAAATAGGAACATCCAATTTTTCTACTTTTGATGACATGGTTTCACCTCCACCATTAATCAGGCACTTCACACAAGAGTCCATTTACCAGTCCTTCCACTTCTAAACGATATATCATTAATCGAAGAAGATAATTAGCCATATGTCGTGCACCACGCTCCCAATCTTCTATTGTTCGACAAGGAATCCCAAAATATTCGGAAAATTCTTTCTGCGTCATGCCTGCTTGTTTTCTTGCTTTCTTTAATAATTCCATTGTTTCCATTTACGCCCCCTTTTTACAATGTGTGTTTCTATAACTACAGATTACCACGCATTGCGTTGTTTGTCAAGGCTAATTGAAACAAAATCTCCAGTTGAAATCATCAGTGGTTATGGTTAGTAACCCACTCGGGACTTGCACCCTCTTCTCTTGGACCCTTACGGGGAGTATCATTATCACAGAACAGTCGCAACCACGGAATCACCACAATTCCTATTTTGCATGGATGTTATCGCTCCCGGCATCTCACATCAGGTGGACGTTCAAGGATGAAAACACATTCTCATCCCATCAATCCTATCCTTACCGTTCCTGGCGCATCTGCGGCACGGCGCAATGCGTAACTGTTCCTCATGTCCGATGAAATCATCATATTTAGTTGTGTGTGTCTGACAGGAAATTCCTTTTCTGTGGACACATCTAAATTATAAAATCGGGTTTTGAAAAATGGTAGACTAAATGTTCCGTGGTACTTGTATCGGTTTATCGGAATATCTTGTGCAAATTCCTCAAAAAAAAAGAGGCAGCAAAACAATTGTTTATATGCTACCTCATACATTATGTATTTTTATTTTCATCATTTGCTTCTTTCTGCAATCCGCTTCAAGCTATGCAAATATTCAAGCATTATTTCCCGGTACTCTTCCGGGAGTGATCTTCTTCAAGAATTGCTTGAATCTCCTCATCTTTTTCCAATACAAGGATTTCCTCGCTTGTTTGAAACAGGTCAAACGGCTCTATCTGCATTCCATGGCATATCTTAATGATATTACTTTCACGGATATCATAATCTTCTTTTCTTATGATGTCATAAATTGTACTAAGCGATATTCCACTTCTTTGTGCAAATTTATATTTCGACATCTTTGTTTCTTCTAAATATTCCAAAAGTTTTTTTCGGACTATGCTTTGTTCCATTCGGAAAGCACTCACATCCTTTCTGTGACCACATTTGCATTATACAATGACAATTCTATTTTCAACAGACTAATTGTTCCGTGATACTTATTACGGTTCTCCGTGATAATCACGCACTTTTCTATAATCTATGGGTCCGGACGTCGTATGTGTTCCTCATCGGCATGCTTCCATAATATTCTAAGCAACATCAATAGAAGCATTTTTTTTTGGTACTGGTTCTCCCCATCTGTGTTCTTCTCCCTCCTATCCTTCATCCCACAGAACACAGACCCTCTATACAAAAAGAAAAAGAGGATTCATGTTCCTGACATGTTCCTCTTTACTCTTTACTGCTTATTCATATTCATTTGCTCGCCGGACTCGGCGGTATGTACTCTGTCAATTCTCCTAAATCCACATTCAAATACAAGCACAATTTACATAGAAATTTCAAATCCCATCGGGTTTGCTTGTCTTGGCAATACCTATTGAAGTTTGTGCGTGGTATATCCATATCTTTACATAGTTTATTTTTACTAATTCCACGCTCATCCAATATTTCTTCAATCCGCAAATGAAGATGACCTAAATCAGTAACATACTCATTCGTATTTTGCATGCGAAACATCTCCTATAAAAGTATATTTTAATTTTATAGGATTAGTCACATTTTTATAATTCACAGTTATGCGACTGACAGATATGTTACCCTCTTACTCCATTTTTATCCATCTCAGTCTGCTCCTTTACAATACAAAATCAACAAGTTTCATTTTGTACTTGAAAAGGAAAAATGCCCGCATAAAGGAATTATTAGAAAAAGCAAATAATCACTAACCATTAACCACCAACCACCGCAAGGTATTCACAAGCCACAGAATACACTATGCGGTGGTTTTTCAGTCGGTGAAACCCGTCCACCTATTCCAAATACAGATAAAAGTAGTGGCTGTCAGCGGGATGATATGCTCCCTTCTAGGTAGACAAGTGAAATAATTAAACTTGTTACTTAGGAGGGAGCATATTTTATGTCTAAAAGAAATATATCTGCACAAGATAAGATAAATGCTGTAAAAGATACTTGAACGGTCTGACAAGCCAACGAATACTTGCAAATGAGTTTAGTATATCTCAAGCTTCCATTCAACAATGGATTACTAATTATGAAAGTATGGGAGAAGATGCATTCTTGATGAAAAGTTATAAGCATTATTCTGCTGAATTAAAAAGGAAGGCAGTTCTAGACTATCTGTCTGGAAAAGGATCACAAACAGATATCTGTAAAAAAAATATGGTATTCGTTCAAAAAGTAAGTTACAAAAGTGGATAAAGAAGTATAATGGTCATGAAGAGTTAACATCTTCTGGAACAGCAGGAAGTATTATCCTGACCAAAGGAAGCAAAACCACATTTGAAGAACGGGTTGAAATAGTACAATATTGCATCGCACATAACCATAATTATGCTGAAACAGCAGAGAACCATCGGGTATCTTATCAACAGGCACGTAGTTACACTATTAAATATGAATCTGGCGGAGTGGAAGCTTTAAGAGATAAACGTGGAAAACGGAAAAATCCTGACGAGATGAATGAATTAGAAAGTTTGCGTGCCGAAGTTAAAATTTTAAGAGCAGAGAAAGAACGTGCTGAAATGGAGGCGTCATTCTTAAAAAAACTCGACGAAATAGAAAGGAGGCGGGGCTAAGCCTGGTCCGTCATGAATATGTATATCAGGCAATCAAAGACGAACACGAAGAACATAATTATCCCATCACTGACCTTTGCAAACTCGGTAGAGTTTCTAGAGCAGCTTACTATAAATGGTTACATAGAGAAATTCCAGAAAACGAACGAAAAAACAAACGAATTGCAGATGAAATAGAAAAGATTCATACGGAATCGCCGGACAAAGGATATCGCAGAATCAGAGATGAATTGGAACGTTATCATAACATTGATGTTAATGACAAACGTGTGTTACGTATTTGTCGCAAACTTAATATTAAATCAACTATCAAGTACTCCAATAATGGATGCACGAGACAGGCTTCAAATTCCCAATATATAGCAGAAAATATACTTAACCGGGAGTTTACTGCTGATGCACCAAATGAAAAATGGCTCACAGATGTAACAGAGTTCCATTATTATATCGGGATTGAGAAACGTAAGGTCTATTTAAGTGCAATTTTGGATTTATATGACCGAAGAATTGTAGCTTACACGATTGGGGATTCGAACAACAATCATCTTGTATTTAGCAACTTTGAGGATGCGGTGACAAAAACCCTGATGCACATCCATTGTTTCATAGCGACAGGGGATTCCAATATACTAACAGGGCATTCCACGCGAAAATCGAGGCGGCAGGTATGGTGCAGAGCATGTCAAGAGTAGCCAGGTGCATCGATAATGGACCGATGGAAGGTTTTTGGGGAATTTTAAAGAGAGAACGTTACTATGGAAAACGATTCACTGATTGAACTGCTTCCCGTCAAGTAGACAATTGAAAAAATATAAATTTTTCCTGCCAGTAGAGTGAACTACTGGCAGTTTTTATGCAGCTTGTAAGTAAAGTGTGTGTTTTTCGATAAAAAAATCATCTAATGCCCCTCCATTTTTAATATTTTTCGTTTTGTTTTTGTAAATTCTTAACTATTATTGCAGAAACTAAAATATTATTACAGAAACTAAAAAAGGTACGTCGGAGAACCGCGTACTTATCGTACCTTTATACTTTATTATGTTTATAAACAATCATTTCTCAGGGATGACAATAACAACCTGAAACAAATGATCCTTATGCCTAATGACATAGGAACCGCCATACTTGTCTACCGTTTCTTTTTATATTTCGTATCCCGATACCATGCTCTGCTTTATTCTCTTTTGTCGTCTGATATTCTCCGCTGACCAGTACAGGCATAGTCCCAAACGTGTTCACGACAGAAATCACTGTCTGCTCTTTTTCCTTTACAAGCTTAATCTTTATTATTTTGTCAGTACATGACTGACATGCCTCTATCGCATTATTCAACAGATTTGACAGGATGATGACCATATCCTCATCCTGAATCTTTGCATGTGACAGATCATTGATCTTTACTACAAATACAATCCCTTTATCCCTCGCTTCCTGATATTTTGTATTCAGTATGGCGTTCACTATCACATGGTTTGCATCAAAATAATCGACCCAATTTTCCGGCTGTTTATCCCATTTACTCAAATAATCCTCTAACTTTTCCAACTTTCTGTCTTTTTACTAAGGCTCCAACCACCATCATTTGATTTCTATATTCATGCTCCTGTTTACGCTGCTGGTTATAGTTTTCAGAAATCTGATGATACATATCAATCTCACTCTTGACTCTCTTGCGAAATAATACCTCTTTTCTTAATTTTTCCTCCCCCTCTAAAATATCACCAATTAGATAAAATACAAGAATATTCATGATCAACATACCGAACGCAATGCACAATAATACATTTTTCTGTTCCTCACTGAAGACATATTAAAGTAGATCAATATGGAAATAATCGTAATAATTGTAAAAATAGGGAAAATGGTAATGCGGATCCACTGCATTCCTGTAAGAATAGCAGTATTCTGCTTAATAAAGCACTTTTTATAATCAAAAGAATACAAAACAATAAAATCTGACTTAATATAGCCATGAACATCTGTAAATTAGTTGACTGCAAATACTCCTGCCCGGCTGATGCAAAAACACAATTCAAAAATGTCCATGAAATACAATCGGTCACAAAACAAAGACCCTGATATAAAAGCATTAAAATCAAAATCCGCCAAAACTTTTCTCCAAAGACGTACATCATCACAAAAGTTCCCATAACAATAATCAAAATTGCCTTTAAAACCAAAAAATCCGCCAAAACAACCGAACACACATATTCTAGTACGGATAATACACCAAGTAGCATGGTTGTATAGAATATCGAAACAGAACGTTTTTTAGCAAATGTTTCCAAGAACAACTTGCACAGAATAATATATAAAACAGTATAAATCATCCCATATGGATGTAATTTCATCTAAATCTCTCCCTGATAGCAGATAAATTTTCTCTTACCTCTTTATATCTTGGTTGAGAAACACAAACCTTCTCACCATTAACTAACGTGATTTCATATCGTTCAATGCTTTGAACATATTTCAAATTCACCAGATAACTCTTATGACTCCTGCAAAAATGATAATTTTGAAATTTGATTTCTATTTGATCCAGCCTCTCGTACATCGTATAATTTTTTCACTCTGCCCTCTCAAATGAAATGTTAATTTGTGCAGATTGCTTTCCACATACAAGATATCATTGGGTCGTATGTATTTCTTCCCTCTAAAAATTCTAATTCTATTTTTTGCTCAATGCTGCTCATTCTGTCTGTTATTGTATTCAGACACTCATACATTGATTTTTCCAATGATTCACTATCTTTTTAAAATATAGCGAATCGCATCTACCTTGTATCCTTCCAGCGAATAATCAATAAATGCCGTTACAAATACAATATACACATTATTATCATACTCCCTGATTCGTTTCGCCAATTTGATCCCATCCATTTTCGCCATACTAACATCCAGAAAAAAAGTATATCATATGGAACATTTGCCCCTGAATCAATAAATGTGGTTCCTGAATCAAAAGTATCAATTTGACAGGGGCAGTCCCTTTTTTCATATACTTTATAATAATTTCTTTTTCTTCCGATAAAAAGTATTTCTCATCATCGCATATTCCTATATAAAGCACGACGCCCCTCCTTTTTTCTACCAATAATCTTCGACTTACACGTTTATAATGCTAATATAAGATATATCGTCAATTTATGCTATTTCTTTATCAATCACAAAGTAGATACCATCTAAAGACCTAAAGTCACCACATTACTGTGATGACTTTAAGCTAACACTACTACTTGGTTATAGTTTCCAGTTTATTCATAATTCTCAAGAAAACTCTTCGTATTTGTCGTATCTATAACTAATTGCAATTTGAGGATTTGTAAATGTCGTTGACATTCCCGCATATGTATAATAATCTATTGACCAAATTGCTTTAACGGGTTCATAAGAATTTCGTAAACCAGAAAAAAAGAAGTATTGTACCCCTTGTTTAATCTAGCTTCATTATGGGAACCCGATATAGAGTTATCTATTTCCATCCATGTATTCCCAATATTATAACTTAATGTACCTGATACTTCAACTTCGGTCACCTCTGCCGAATCAGGTATCGATGAGGTTCTCCGCAAATCAATCGTTGCTACACTGGAATAAACCGGATCAAGTGTTGCTTTTCCAGGATTAGTAATTTTTTTGGGGCTAAAACTTCCTGTATATTTTCCCTTAACATATAAATTATCCAAACTAATGGAATAAACTTTTTATTATATATTCCATCCGCTGCATAAACATGCAAATAATAAGTAGTCATCGTTCTTGGTTTTGGAATTTTAATGACCTTATCATTAGTACCAGCCTTTCCAATCCCCCCTATATATAATCCCATTCTGAGGATCTGTAATCTCCATCTGATAATTGCATCCATCTGGATTCGTCAAATAAACAGCCATAACATCTGGATATGAAGATGACGACCCCAGAGAAAACTTAAAATAATGATCCGTTTCTCCTTCGGCAAATATACCTGCCGCACTACCTGACATGGTACTTCCCGAAATAAGCGTAATAACTGTAGGATTCCCCTCGTCCGTACTAGCTGCATTAACTACTGAAGCATTGATTGTGACAACCATCATAACAGCACAAAAAATGGCTGCTATTTTCTTTACGTATTTCATTTCTAAATTTCTCCTATCATAAAACAAATATATTACCTTCCTTGTATACTATTCTTCCTACATCATCCTCACTTGAGCCCCCTCTCTCTATAAGTTTTTTTTATATTATTATAAAATCGGAGTCAGACCGATATTCATAATCATTATAAACATCTTCTGTCAATCCGAAAATTTCACCGTCCTCCGTGATTGCCAAGTCTTCAACCCTCAGACCATAATGCCGGTAAAGTATCCACCCTGTATAAAACATACTCGAAAATTCATTTTTCTTCTCTCCAGACAAACCTACATATTGCTGTCCCTCTCTAAATATTATATTTCGAAAAGCAGTTGCTGTCTTTCCAGATTCAACCAACTTACTCTTTAAATTATCTAACTTTTCAGAATCATAATTATTTCCTGACTCAATTTTAATTTCTCCTTTTACATCTACTGTAATTGTTGCACTATCTATGCCAGAATTTTCAAACGCACTCCGAAGGCGACTTTCCTCCAAAGCTTGATACGCATAAAATTCAGCTAAATGCTTATACGCTGTTTGGGTTTCCTCACTATCATTTTCGAAAGGATATGTCTCCATATCCCTCCACGATCCAAATAATAATGAACCAAATAATTTACTTTATCTTTATTGTATTTCATATACGGTGTCGTCTGTCTTCCATTCTCATCCACAGTAAGCCAAACATCTTTTGAATTCAATTTATTTTCACTAAAGGAATAACCAGCTTTCGCCATCTCACAATAATTTAATGGCTTTACATTTAACAAATCCTGACTAATACCTGATTTCGTATATAAAAAAAGAGGGAATAATATCTTCTGCTCTTTCATCTTCCAAATAGTAATCCAGCAAACTTTTATCCTGCCTATTTTTCTGAACACAACCATTCTCAATATTTATTTTATGGCTACTGGCCAAAACAGCTCCAGGATGCTCAAAATTATTCACTCTCAATTTTTGCCCTCCTTAAATCAATTCCAGTTTTATATTGATATTTTACATATCATCATAGATGACATACCAATCTATATCAATGCCTTTGACAGAAATTAAAATTCCATGACAGAAATTAAAATTTTACCTCATGTCACCAGAGTTCCATACCCATAAATCTCACTATCCCCAATCGGATAGCTACACCGTTTTACTTTATCCCCGCTGTTCCCCTCAACAGTATTCACATTACCTTTCCCCACGCTTTCCACAATACCTACATGGTCAATGCTTCCGTCATCTTCCCAGTCAAAGAAAATAATATCCCCCGCTGCCGGAACATAACTTCCATCCTTAAACTGTCCTTTACTCTGGAACCACTTTGCACCATCCGAACAGAGGGAAAATTTCGGCATGGCACCACTCTCAATATAACCGCACTGCTCCCCGCACCACGATACGAAACAGGCACACCATGACACCCGGCTGCCAAATCCATACCAACGCCAGTAGATGTCGCCTCCATTGCCCTCCTGTGCCAATGCCACCTGCACGATCACCTGATTTCCTGTCCCGTTTGGAATACGCCCCAATGAATAATACCGCAGAACATGAGGGACATACTGCTTATCCCCATAGCTTTCCCATCCCTTTTCTTTTGCCATCTTGTCTGAAAATTCTACCGCATTTGCCAGCGTATACCCGCCATAAGTTTCTTTTTTTGCCCACGGAATGTATCCATTCCCATAGTTATAACCCTGCAAGGCAAGTTTGATTTGATCCATATCTACGGGGCTTTTCACTTCCGCACCAGCAAGGCAGCTTTTTATCTCCTGCACACCGCACTCAATGGAATATTCCGGATTCGTTATGCCATTCGCTTTTTCGGGTACTTTGTGTTAAAAACTGCTCTCGGAACTCTGCATCGGATCATTCCCCTGCCCGCCGGACTCCTGCATCATGACCGCCTTGATTAACTCCACATATTCCCCGATCCCATATTGTTTTGCATATTTCCGGATGAGAGGCTCATATACCTGTACCTCGGCACTGATCGGGCTGACAGTGCTGGAATTGTCGCCCCCGTCAGGAAAGGGCAGCACCGAAAAGTAATACAACAATCAAAACCAATATGGCAATCCACCCGCCCGCTGCAATAGCGGTCAGCAATGCCTTTGTCCCCGCAATTATTGCTTTTGCTACAGAAACTGTAGTCTTCGCTACAGCTTTGACCGTTTTTTCCGTTGCTTTTCCGGCTGTCTTTGCTGATTTCTCAGCCGCCTTCCGTGATGCTTTCGCTGCCCTGTATGCGTTCTTTGCCGCCTGTTCCGTGGTTTTTACCGTAGTTCTGGCGGTCTGCTCCGCTGTCTTCACGGAATGCCCTGCTGTTTTCACGCTGCCTTTTCCGACAGACTTGACCGCCTTTTCTGCCCGATGGGTAGTTTTAATATCTCTTTCTCTCCGTTCCACTGTACGGACAATCTGTGCTGTCTTTTTCTGAAGATGCTTTCGGCTGTTTTCGGCAGCCCTTTTCCGTGCCGCCTGCGACTGTGCTGTTTTTATCATCTGCTCTTTCGGCTGGTAACCTTTTTCTCCGCCTGACGGAGAAAAAGAAGGACGCTCTCCCTGTTCGGAATGCGTCCCTCTCTTAATTCTTTCCGTATCTGTTTTTCCTCTCTTTTTTAGCCGCTGTTTTTCCTTTACATGCTTTACAGCTTTCCCACTCTGGTTTTTGACCTGTGCCGCAGCACCACGGGAAACCCGTTCCGCATTGTCCGCTATCCTCCCTGTGCATATTCCACCGGGGAATGTTCTCTCTGTTCCTGCGTCTGCTCTGCCCTCTCCTTGATTTGTACGCTGGAATGTTTCATATGCTGTGCTATTGTCGCTGCCTTGTCGATTGCTTTAATATCCTTTCGGGCTATGCGTGTTTTGATTTCCGATGCCACTGGCACGACCTCCTTTTCTATTTAAGTAGACTCTTGATTTTCAGTTACTGTTCCACTCATTATCTTGCCTGCTTCTTTATCTCATATAGCCATAACTGCTATCTCTCCTTTCCAGACAAAATCCTTTCTGTCTTAACCATGTACGCTTTAAAATCAACAATAATCCCGCGTAAATCCTCCCTATGAAAACTATCTCTTTCAATCCATTCCTCATAAATATCCTGCAATAGATTCGGGGATTTCATAAGGGCTTTTGCCGCCTGCGGTGAATAATTCGGTTTAGAAAAACACTCTGCTATATCACTCTTTAAGACAATCTGACACGCAGAATCATAAATTTCCTGCGGATTTTTTGTTAAAATATCCTTTCTGAACTCATCAAATTCACGCTGTACTTTTTTAGCCAGCTCTCTGTTAAGAAGCTGCTTGTACTCCTGATAATTCACTTTCTTACCTCCTGCAAAAAAAATAAGCCATCATGGATTTTTATTTCCACAATGGCTTAAGTTTCTATTTTCTTTTTACCATTAAAAATCACTTATCATCATAATGTCCCTTACACTGGTACACATTTACACCACGGTCATCCACGGAATATACCAAACGGTCTGCTCCGTTTATGCGTCTGCTCCATTTCCCTTTTTCTCCTACTAACGGTTCCGGCTTTCCAATCCCCTCGAAGGGACTTCTGCTTATATCCTTTAACAGTGCGGTTATCCGCTTTACTGTCTTTTATCCTGTCCCATCCAGTATTGAAATTCTTCCCATGCCCGCTCTGAGAATGAAATATCAGCCATCTGCAAGCTCCTCCAGTTCTTCCAGTGTTTTACAACATTCCTTTCCGGATGCTGTTCCATCTGCTCTATGGACTCCTTCAGAATCTTTGCATTGGATTCCCCATAAAAGGGATCATTTTCTGCCGTAATCTCAAAAGGAATTTTTCTCTGCCTTACAACTGTCCGTGCATAAATATTAAACGCTGTAGACGCAGACATTCCAAATTCTGCACAAAGACTGTCAAATTGTTTTTAATGGTATCATCTAAACGTACACTGATTGTAGACTGTCCCATTTCTATCGCCTCCATCTGATTATCACACATCTTGATACAAATACTGTAACATTTCTGATGGCAAATTGCAATCAGAAAATAGGCAATCTGCAAAATATTACAATAAAAGACAACAGACAGCTCTACATCCTGCTCCGGTTTGCATAATCCTCCCCCGGCTTTGTCGTCATCAGCTTATACAGCCTTGTATCTTTCGGGAACTTATTGACAAACGGCACAAAGGGAACTTCCGTACTTAATCAGCCCGCATCCGGCATCCGCATTGGTAATATAACTCATCTGTTCGTTGGAGATATTTAATAGCTCTGCCAGTTTCTGGCGGTCAGACGCTGCCTGATTTAACATCACGATATACTCACTGTTGGATAACATCGTACTGGCAAGCACGGAATCCAGCAGATATTCCACATTCTGCGTGATTGCTGTCGGGAACGCATTTCTTTTGCGGAAACGCCGCCATGCGGAATTAAAGAAAGTACCGGAATGTTCATTCTCGAAAACCACATGAAACTCGTCTAGAAAAATGTGGGTGCGTTTCCCCTTCTTCCAGTTTTCCGTCACACGGTTCAGCATGGCGTCCGTGATTACCAGCAATCCCATTGTCTTTAACTGTTTTCCCAAGTCCATAATGTCATACACCACCATGCGGTTATTGACGTCCACATTCGTTTCATGGGCAAATGCATCAAGGCTGCCGTCCGTAAATAATTCCAGTGCCAGTGCAAGGCTTTTCGCCTCCCGTTCATCCTGCTCCAGAAGTTTTTCCCGCAGGGCGCATAATGTCGGCACTTTCCCGCCATTCTGATAGTCCTCATAAATATCTTCCGTACAGCGGTCAATGAGGGAACGCTGTGCCGGACCAATCCCATTCCTGTCAAGCTGCTCAAACAGGGACAGGACAAACTCGGACTTGTCAATAATCGGGCTGCCCTCATCCCCATATCCTTCTACCATATCCATCGCATTGATGTGGTCGGGGCTTCCCGCCGCAATCCGTATCACTTCACCTCCCATTGCCTCAATGAGTGATGCGTACTCACGCTCCGGATCACAGATTAGAATATCGTCCCCGGTGGCAAGGGCAAGGAACACAATCAGCATTTTTGCACTGAAACTTTTCCGCTGCCCGGCACCCCAAGAAGGAATGAGTTCGGGTTCATCAGCTTTTCTTTGTTGCACATAATAAGGTTACGGGATATGGCATTTTCCCCGCAGTAAATCCCCCCGCTGTCCATAATTTCCTGCACCCGGAACGGCATCAGCACCGCAAGGCTTTCCGTTGTCAGCGTCCGGACAGCGTTAATCTTCCGGTGTCCGATTGGAAGAGCAGTATTCAATCCGTCCATCTGCTGATATTTCAGCACCGCAAACTGGCACAAATGCTTTCTCGCTATCGTCAGGAGTGTGTCGGTATCAGCGTCAAGCTGCTCTTTGGTATCTGCCGTATGCACCATCGTCAGCACGGCAAACATCATTCTCTGGTCACGGGTCGTCAAATCGTCCAGAAATTCCTTGCTCTCTTTTTCTCTGCTGCTCCATGTCATACGGAACGACAGCGGAAAAGTTATTGTTGGCGTTCTGCCTGCGCTGCCAGTTCGTGATATTTGTCTCCACGCCCAGTAAACGGTTTTCCACTTCCCGCACCGCCTCATCGGTTGGTATAGGGATGATGTCAATGCTTAACATCAGATTCCGGTTCAAATCTGTCAGCTCCGCTATCATATCATCCTTGATATAAGAGGCATACTCCCGCAGAAATAAAACACGCCCATAGCGGTTTCCCATACGGAAATGGTCTTTTTCAAATTCAAGGCTGTCCGGGCAGATAAAGTCCTTAAAGCTGTGTCCCTTCCGCATGGTTTCCGCCATATCAAAGCGGAATCCCGTTTCTTCCCCGCCCGGTAAAAATCATGCAATGCCCGCAGCCTGTCCGTGGCATCCATCTCCACGCATTTTGAGCCAAGCCTTGCAAAATGCCCCGTCAGTTCCGTTCCCGTGCGGGAAAAATATGTCCTCGCTTCCTCGATGGTTTTCCGGTATGCCGATACCGTTACATACTTTTCCTGCACCATGCTGTTTGCCCCCGTTGCCTTGCCAAGCAGCATGGCATTGTACTCTTTCCGGTACAAATCCAAACCGTCCTCGGTCATCGGAATCAATATGGACTTCTCAAAATCCTGCCTGTTCAACCTCCGGTTATGAATGGTTATCTTCGTCGTAGCCCCGCTGTCAAATGCGTTCAGAAGATCACTGTAATCCAAAAACATGATTTCCTTATCTTCTTTTCCTGCCACCGCATAATTGATGTCCGGGAAACGGTAACTACGGGAGAATTTATTCCTGCCCACTTTGAAAATACCATCGTTCCAGACTGTCTGTATAGGGATTGCCTGCTGTACGCTTTTCGGGACAACAAACTTTTCCCTGTCCTGCCTGAAAATATTATTTAGTGTTTTTATCATGCCGCTTCAGCCCCTCCTTTTCCCTTTTTCAATGCTTGTTTTCAATGTTTCGTAATACATGTTTTCGGGACGGAAAACCAAACGCTTCGGCATCAGGATTTCGGATTTTATCCACGCCCACAAAAACTGCTCCGCCGTCATTCCGTGGTATTTGATAAATCCCAATGCCGCAAACGGGGCAGCACCCAATACACACATCCAGCTTACCGTTTCCATCCTCACATGGGGACGGAGTAAAAAATATAAGCCGACAGCCACTCCACAGGCTACCAGCGAAAAAAAGAACTGCCTAGGTGACAGCCCGAAAAACATGGATTCCGTGTAATCACGGATTTCCCGGTTTATTTTTACTTCCAAAATATAACGCCTCCTACTCAATTTTCATGTTTACTTTCCCCTTCAGCCGGGGTATAATAATATCAACCTAAAAGATTCTTTAGATTTCAAGAATAGAAAGGATGATACCTATGAATTTAGCTAAAATTTCTTCTAACGGACAGATTACCGTGCCAGTGGAAATCCGGCGTCTGCTTGGACTAAAATCCGGCGACAAAGTTCTGTTTTTTCAAAATAACAATGGAGAAATTGTGATTAACAACGCCTCTGCCAAAGCAATCTATAAAGCACAAGCCGCTTTTGAAGGTGCAGCCGAAAAAATGGGTGTATCGAACGAAGATGATGTGCAGGCACTGGTAGATGAAATGCGTAAAGGCACTTCACAAAGTGTCTCAGGAAAGGACTGACATGATGAAAATTCTCGTAGACACAAACATTTTATTTTCTGCCATCCTGTTCCCACGTTCCAAGCCTGCCGCTGCACTGCTCCATACTGCCAGATACCATAACATGGTTCTGTGTGACCGCAACCTGATTGAACTGCGTGACATCTTAACCCGTAAAGCACCGGATTATCTGCCGGATGCGGAAGTCCTACTGGCTGAATTATCTTATGAACTGATTCCCGCTGCGTATCATGCGGAAAAACTAATCCGGGATGCAAAAGACCAGCCAATCCTAAATGCTGCCATTGTTGCCGATGTAGATATGATTCTAACCGGTGACAAAGACTTTCTCTGTCTGGATATGGAACATCCCAGATGCATCACTGCCAGCCAGTTTTTTAGAAATGGAAGGTCTGGCAGATTATGAACTGCTTCCCGTCAAGTAGACAATTGAAAAAATATAAATTTTTCCTGCCAGTAGAGTGAACTACTGGCAGTTTTTATGCAGTTTGTAAGTAAAGTGTGTGTTTTTCCATAGGAGTTAAAACTCCAAGATTTCTTTGCAATCGTTTATTGTTGTAGTAATCTATATAATCCTCAATCATTTTTATGAGTGTTTCTTTATCAGTGAATCGTTTTCCATAGTAACGTTCTCTCTTTAAAATTCCCCAAAACCTTCCATCGGTCCATTATCGATGCACCTGGCTACTCTTGACATGCTCTGCACCATACCTGCCGCCTCGATTTTCGCGTGGAATGCCCTGTTAGTATATTGGAATCCCCTGTCGCTATGAAACAATGGATGTGCATCAGGGTTTTTGTCACCGCATCCTCAAAGTTGCTAAATACAAGATGATTGTTGTTCGAATCCCCAATCGTGTAAGCTACAATTCTTCGGTCATATAAATCCAAAATTGCACTTAAATAGACCTTACGTTTCTCAATCCCGATATAATAATGGAACTCTGTTACATCTGTGAGCCATTTTTCATTTGGTGCATCAGCAGTAAACTCCCGGTTAAGTATATTTTCTGCTATATATTGGGAATTTGAAGCCTGTCTCGTGCATCCATTATTGGAGTACTTGATAGTTGATTTAATATTAAGTTTGCGACAAATACGTAACACACGTTTGTCATTAACATCAATGTTATGATAACGTTCCAATTCATCTCTGATTCTGCGATATCCTTTGTCCGGCGATTCCGTATGAATCTTTTCTATTTCATCTGCAATTCGTTTGTTTTTCGTTCGTTTTCTGGAATTTCTCTATGTAACCATTTATAGTAAGCTGCTCTAGAAACTCTACCGAGTTTGCAAAGGTCAGTGATGGGATAATTATGTTCTTCGTGTTCGTCTTTGATTGCCTGATATACATATTCATGACGGACCAGGCTTAGCCCCGCCTCCTTTCTATCTCTTCGAGTTTTTTAGGAAAGAAGCCTCCATTTCAGCACGTTCTTTCTCTGCTCTTAAAATTTTAACTTCGGCACGCAAACTTTCTAATTCATTCATCTCGTCAGGATTTTTCCGTTTTCCACGTTTATCTCTTAAAGCTTCCACTCCGCCAGATTCATATTTAATAGTGTAACTACGTGCCTGTTGATAAGATACCCGATGGTTCTCTGCTGTTTCAGCATAATTATGGTTATGTGCGATGCAATATTGTACTATTTCAACCCGTTCTTCAAATGTGGTTTTTCTTCCTTTGGTCATGATAATACTTCCTCCTGTTCCAGAAGATTTTAACTCTTCATGACCATTATACTTCTTTATCCACTTTTGTAACTTACTTTTTGAACGAATACCATATTTTTACAGATATCTGTTTGTGATCCTTTTCCAGACAGATAGTCTAGAACTGCCTTCCTTTTTAATTCAGCAGAATAATGCTTATAACTTTTCATCAAGAATGCATCTTCTCCCATACTTTCATAATTAGTAATCCATTGTTGAATGGAAGCTTGAGATATACTAAACTCATTTGCAAGTATTCGTTGGCTTGTCAGACCGTTCAAGTATCTTTTTACAGCATTTATCTTATCTTGTGCAGATATATTTCTTTTAGACATAAAATATGCTCCCTCCTAAGTAACAAGTTTAATTATTTCACTTGTCTACCTAGAAGGGAGCATATCACTTAGTGCGACAGCCCCATTTCCAATTATTTAAATTACTTGCATCAAATTACTTATACAAGATTTATGTATTTCAAAGCAAAATGTAGTATCAAAACTAAATCCAATTAATTTTACTAGTCCCAATGACAAAGATAGTTATAATTAACCCAGCCCCATGTTCCTGTTTTAACTCTTTTTACATAATACCATTTTCCATTAGACTCTTTTGCGCTTTTAGTATAATTTATACATACTCGCTCCCTGTTATACATTAACTCGAGGATCGTTGCTGTCTTTTTAGGTAGTTTTCTCAATCTTACACCATTTCCAAAAATATTACCATTTTCTGCAATACTTTTAGTCGATGCAACTTGATAACTATTACTAGATAATGTCACAGAGCCCAATTCTATGGTTCCTACGCCAATCACGTCCCCTTCATATTCATTTTTCGCTTCATTTATAGCATTATTTAGTTTAAGATTTTGCGTAGCTACTTCTGTAACTACTGCCGCCTTTGCGCTAGTGCTATTATTAATAGCAAAACACATAGTAAGCATAAGTGAAGCTACCATAATCCATTTTCTTGCTTTAGTAATCATAAAAATTATCCTCCTATTTATTCCTGTATTCTGTTTAGTTTCACAAATACATTTTGCTTATGAACAAAAATTATTTCTATTTTGTAAACACTTATAGGCATATTCAATCATTCAATGGAATATGCCCAAAGTTCACTTTTTAAATTACATTAAAATTATTTTTTCTCTCAAGATCCCATTTTTCCTATTTACCTTAGTGTTTCGCTTTTCTTGTTTCTCAAAAACTCAATATCAGGAATCTGGTATATATCATATACTATATCAGCATTGATACTGTATATGAATACATAACCTCTACCATCTTCAGTTTCAATAACATATTTCACATTACCGCGATTCAAAGTTCCATCTTCCAAATAATTATAAGTAACCCACATTTTCTTAATGTTTTTCCCATATTGAAGATGTTCATAAAGTTGCCTTATTTCAGAACCATATTCTTGATATCGTTTTTTTTCAACTTTTATACCAGAAATACATTCTTCCTTAGACTTATTGTCTATATCAATTCCATTGAGCACACCAGTTTCAGAATCTATCTCAACAGTGGCATCAAATTCCCATTTTCTATTTTTTAAGTAAACAAAATAACTTGACAATTTTTCTCCCTTTGAATTCTGAGTAGTTTCAAATTCAATTTCTTCATCAGCATAAGTAATATCAAGATTATAAACATCCGCTAATATTTTCTTCGCAAATTCTACTGCTTCATCTTCACTTACTTTTTCATTTTCCGATGATGGTAATTCTGAAACCGAATTTTTCTTTCTGACACTATAATCACGTTTCTCCATAAAATCAATTATTTGGAGCAGCTCATCATCTGTCAATTCCTGTTTTGGTAAATAGAATGTACTATTCTCTACACAAAAACAAAGTTCACCGTGGACAACTTCACTTTTTTTCTGCACTTTTAGTATTTCCTTCGTTGGAAACCTTCCTTCAGTTTCATATTCTTCTCTAAACTCTAACATTTTATCACGTTCTAACTTAGATAACTGTCTCGAAAAGCTATCTGCCTCTTTATCAGTATTCTGTACCTCAGAATTATACGTCAACATTTCTTCTTCATTAAGAGAATTCATTCTCTGTATATATAAGTTAATAGCAGCTCCGGCACCAATAGACAAAGATAAAGAAACTACACACAGTGCAATTACCGCAGCAACTTTGGAATGAAACAAAAGAAAATATCTTTTCGCTTTTTAGCAGAAATTTTTTCAAGTGTATTCTGAAAGCGCATTTCGTATGAATTCGGCAATTCAAATTCACTTTTCTGTAACAACTCTGAAAATTTTACATCAAAATAATCCTTCATTATTATTCATCCTTTCTCTATTACTTTAACCAAATACCTAATTTAATAATTCTCTTAGATTTTTTCTTGCTCTGGAAAGCCTAGACTTAATTGTTCCCTCTGGTAAATCCAATACATTGGCAATTTCGCTTATTTTGAACCCTTGATAATAATACAAAACAACAATTGTACGAAGTTCATCTTCTAAAGCCAGAACAGTTTCCCATACATCCGATATACATTCTGAATTTCCTAGCATATATCTATCCATTTCCTCCGTGCACACAACTCTCTTGTTCTTCCTCAATATCATACGAGCGTTATTTACAAGAATTTGCATAATCCAAAATTTAAAATACTCTTTATCATCTAATGTATGGATTTTTTCATATGCTCTCAACATAGTCTCTGCCACAGCATCTTCTGCATCATGATAATTTTTCACAATACTAACTGCCAAGAGAAACATTTCTTTTTATATTCTTTTATTCTAGAAATAAACTCTTCGCTTTCCATATCCACAATCCTCTCTCATTTTTTTCCCACCAATAATACGCAAAAAGCATATATGTTAAGACTTAGTCCACGTGAATACAACTTTACCCTTTGCTTGATTTACACCATCCCAGTTTCTAATATAAACTCGATATGTTCCTGACGGAACACCCCCGCCCAAAGTTGTAGTAGAATTATACTTGGATGAAACATCTTTTGAATTAGTACCAACTCCAGGACTTCTCCATCCCCAGAAATATTTTTTCTCCAAATAGAGTCCTAAGTTACTTTTACTACATTGTGATGGGGTCAATTTTACAATAACCTTATCTTTCATAGACATATTCGTAGAATAAACTCCATGATATATACTATATGTACTACTTCGACTTTTTGTTGCTGCAAATACTGTGATAGACGTCAACATGAAAATAGTACAAAAAACAAAACCGACATTGTTCTTTTTAATCTCATTTTACACTCTCCTTTTTCATCAATATTTTTTTTAATTTTGTAGCATATTTTGCAAGAATGATACCAACTAATACTCCGCATAAATTCAACAAAAGATCATCTATGTCACTAATTTTTTCTGTGACTCCAGTTAAAATATTTATACAGAATTGAATTACTTCAATAGCAAAACTTAAAGCTAATCCAACCAAAAACAGTTTTTTGTTTGAATACGTTTTTTAGTATTCTGTAACTTCATAAAAATCGGAACTGGAAGTAATAGTAATATATTACCTAGAACTTGCATTTTCCACTCTCCTATTGAGAATGACCGAATAATTGTCTTAAACGGAACAAGTTGCAATGAATTCCCTGTATTTTCCTCCCAAATAGCAAAATTTGTTTGGTCCGAAACAATTCTTATTGGTAAAAAACTACTTTTATCAATAGCAATACATACAATAACACAGATAAATTAAAAATAAAATCATAGAATTTTCTCTTTTTAATTTCAATACTATACATATTACTAACGCACTTACTAAAAATAATAACAAAAATGTCTCATAATGAAAACCAATACTTATCATCTCAGCACTCTCCTTTGTAAACTAGCTTACATATATAAGATGATTTAAAACATCAAATGGTTCATTTGAAAAAAAAATTTATTGTTTCATTTTAACTGCCAAACTAAATTCCAGTTTAGGTGATGCAGGGGATTTCGTCCGCACCCCTAAACCCGCTTATGCCAATAATAGTAGATAGCAAAAGGAAATCTGATGCTCCCTGTATCAGGTAGCTACTATTAAGTCACTAAACGGGTGGAGAAGTCACTTCGCCTTGTTTTGGTGTGTTTACTTTTTATGTCCCTGGTGTATATTCTTGCGTCAAGAAACCGTGATTCCGGCGCAGTGGAAACCTACATTCCGGATACGGAAACCGCCTTTGATTGCCTTAACTACCATTCATAAGAAATTGAGCCAATGTCAAGCCCAAAGCCGCTTGCGGGGCGTTAGCCGGCTTTATATTGGTGAGATTTCTTGTATTCTAGATAATTGCCAATCGGTTTCCAAACCACCCTCATCTCCATCCACATCTTCTTTTTCTGAATCACCTGGTCCTCTGAAAACTTTGGATGAACAATATCTTTTATCACCTCATCACTCGCCCCTACCTGAAGTAGTTCCTTTATCACAGCTCTCCGAATAGAACCTGTCATATCCGAAGAGTAGATGTCTAGCAAGGACATTTTTCCAAAGTTTTCAAGATACCGTGTTTTCTGTTCTTCTTCATCTTGCCGCTTTTCCACTTCAATTGCCGTTTGTATCATATCTGCAGTAATGGTTGGTGCAGACTTCTTTTCATCCGGAACCGGATGTATCTTTCGTCCCATCCCATCCAAATCCATCATCATAAACGCAAACGCATCCATCCCATAGATTTGGATATTTTCGCTCTTATCCTTTTGTTTCTTCAGGTACGCTAGCGATGCATCACCTACAAACTGGCATTCCTCCATCTGTTTTTCCTGTATCTTTTTCTGCTCCGCCGGAACAAATGCTCCACATTTCCGTGCTTCCAGATATTTTTCGTGTTCCCATGGGAACCACTTCTTATCCCGGATTGGATTTTCTCCACGCACAAAGATAATGCATTCATCATCCGGCAACAGACGGATTTCGTACTCTAACATCAATTCTCTGCCCAGAACATCATAGTTCTCACTATAGGAACCACTGGAACCTTTACTCTCTCCGCTGGTTCGTTTATCAATCGTCCACTTTCCAAGTAACTTCGAGACATATTCATAGGTGCTGGCTTCATTTCCACCCAGATAAATAAAAGTATCGCAGTTACCAACGATACCCTCCCATGCCCCATCGGCAAACAAGGTCTTTAACTGTGCCAGTGACTGCAAAATCGGTACACAGTACACGCCCCTGCTTCGACAGGTTGCCAGTATTTTGTCAAAATTATTGGGCATTTTAATATTCGCCATCTCGTCTAACCAAAAGCCTACATCCATCGGAAGTTTCCCACCAAAGAATCTTGCCTGCCGGTATAATTCCTGAAAGAGCATGGTATATACCATTCCCGGCACAAAATTAAAGGTATCGTCATCGTCCGGAATAATAATGAACAGATTGCTCTTTGTCTTTCCATCTCCATCTATCCCGGTACCAAACTCGTCCAATGGAATGTCGTTAGAAGAAAAGATTTCAAGAAGTTCCTCATTATCAAAAGGCTGCATCCTGGCATTTACTGTCATAATGACGGAACGAATTGTATCATCCGGGCCGCCACGGTATCTCTGGTATGCTTTCACTGCCGGATGGTCTGGTTTCTTTCTGGCAAGTTCGTTCATACGCTCATCCAGTTTGGGGGATGTGTCATTATCTAAAAACTGCGCCTCATCCAATAAAAAAAGAATGGATTTCCAGTTTTGCTGCAGCAACTCTACTTTCCCTTTTTCTGTATTAAAATAAGCCTTCGGGCACTCCATCCAAACATACAGAAACAGGCTCTCTAAAAACATTTTTTCGGCTTTTTTCCCAAAAGGGGTCTGCACTTGAGTTTTTTAATATTAGGGGAATTGGTATTCTGAATCAGGTTCGTAACCAGTTTTGTAATATCGCTCTTATTCCGTATATAGGGAAATGGATTAAAGTGCATGCTTTTGTCCATTTCGCATAGATTAAGCGTATATACCCTAGTGTCTTTCTGTTTAGAGAGCCAGGCTCCCAGTTCTTCCGCCAGTCCCCCTTCGGGTCGGTATACACGTTACAGTCATGCAAAGACATCAAATTCGGTGTCAAAAAAGAATGCAGTCTTTCCGGCACCACTACCGCCAACCACGAAAACATTATTGTTTCGCAGTGTATCGGAGTCATAACGAAACCGTACATTTTGCGACAGTACCTTATTCTCCGCAGACAACTCCGAAGTTTTCCCGGTATCCTTAGCCGCATATTTTTCATTGAAGTCACGAACTTCTCCCCATTTTGCCGAACCAAACTCATTTCCAGGCATCCGATTATGATCCATGCGGTTATAAGCAGAAAAACTTAATATCATCCACAACAATCCTCCTACCAGAACCATACTCACACTTTTGTCGTTATACACCCGCAGCGGATGGAGAACACACCATAAGATTTGCTTTTTAAGATTTGTCAGTTCTACATCCATGATATACAATCCGCTCAGGCTATAAAAAAAATAAAGTGTGGGCAGTAACAAAACCACACACACTTTTATTAACATCCGCAATCTTCTCTTTTTGGCATCCCCGGCAACATACGTTGCACGGCTTTTTGTTTGACGTCTGCTCATTTTGCCCTCCCTCCTTAATGTTTCTTACCTTTCGGTTTCAGCACATCCTTAGTTATCGTATTCTCCAATTCTTTTACTGCCACCCTGCTTCCACGGCTTCTCTGATGTTTCAAACACTCTGTGGCAATCTCTTCATTTTTCTTAGCATAAGTACGAAGTGCCTTCCCATCCAGACTATACTCCGTGATTTCTGAGGATTCAGAACGCTTCAGATACGCATGAAGTCTTTTTCCATCCTCAGATAGTTTTGTATCTGACTTGTCCAGACAGATGCAGCGCAAAATATCCGGCGATTCCTGATGTTCCTTCGGAAGATGAGCCACATAGATGTTTTTTGACTCTGCTACCATCTGGGTATCCATATCAAAAGTAACCGGAATGTACTCCGTACTTTGGTAATTTTCTTTCATTGCCTCCATGGACAGCACTTTTTCCATGGATTTTTCTTACAGAATTAGGGGCAAAAGATGGTTCCTCATTCTCCTGCCCCTGATTAAAAAAAAGAAGGAAATATCCCCGCATACTCTGGTTTTAACTTACCAATCAGTTCCACTCGTTCTTCTCCCACAGGGGCAAATGCCTTTTCCAGTTCCTTCACATCCAGTTTTACCGGTTCAGAAAAATCTGGATTTTCTCTGTTATCAAGAACATATCCGAAAACATCCTCTTTTCTGGCAAGACAGGTAATCACCGTCTGCCCCTCATCCAAAAGAATACAATCTTCTTTTTTGACCCGAATTGCACGGGAGGATGCTTCTCTTGTTCTTTCACGGGGAACCCGAAAGATGTACGCATCCTTTTCCTCCCGCAAAAGTAAGGATTCGATATTGATACTGATTGGCAGATAGTCCTTATCGTTGATTCTATTCTGAATCTCCTCCAACTGCTCTACATGCATCATGCCTTCATATCCTTTGACGGCAAGTTCTTCCAGATAATCCCTGCCATCCGGTCCTGCCATTGCCATATACTCATCAATGTCGATATCCTTTGGTGTTTCCCGCAATTTCTTTTTGTAATAATCAATCACTAACCTCACATTTTCCACATCATCCGGATTATAGGCAATCTGGGTATAACCATCTCCCAGTTTCAAATCCGGCAGCTCCGCAAAAGAAACCCGCATCTTCTTTAGCCGGTCATAAAACGGTATCAGTTCTTTTTCACCCTCGATAGGAATATTGAGAATCACATATCTGCCACCTGTCATCTTTTCCAAATCACACAGTTTCATCGTGTTATGTGTTCCCTCACTGGCATAATGAAGTTTCATACGGTGTTGTAAACGCTTCACCTGGGCAATCTGCACGCCTTTTGCTGCTCCTTTTGCAGAAAAACGCAGCGCCCGTCCCAGTCCTCCCAGTCCTTTTCCATATAATTCTATAATTTGTACTAATGATTGTAATTCTTCACTCATCGGCTATCCCTCCTGCTTTTCTTTGATTTATCCTTCGATTCCTCTTTTTTGCCTCATCATTTCATAAAATTCAATACAGCGTCGAATCTCCATCACATCTTTTCGATTCTGTGCCATTTCAAGAACATCATTCGACGGCATTTTGGCTTCTACCGCCTTCCTTAACTGCTCGATCTGCGCTGCAGAAAGAGCAGTATCTTTGATAATATACTGCATCACTTTTTTCATATCCGCTTTCAGACTCCTTTTATAAAAATGTTCCTTAAAAATCATCTGCAATCTCCCCACCGGATTTTCAATCAAAGGAATCTTACTATCCTGTGCCACATCCACTCCCAAAATGATACACAGCATTTTTTCATGCTTTAGCAATAACTCTGTGGTATCCAGTGTTAAATATTCATCAACCTGTTGTTCCGACAATCCATATCGAACTCCCAGATAAACTAACGACCACTCTCCATCGGTTGCCCCAATCCCATGTTTTTTATCAGTTTCTTCATCATACTCATCTGTTCTTCTGTCATAACGTTTTATTCCTCCTGCTTTGCTTCATCACTTTTTCCAGTTCTCTTTGCGTACTTCTTACTTCTTTTCGTTTGATATAAATGCCACATTGCTTGGTATCCTTTTTCATCCGCTGCACGACACGAACACTCTGCTCATGCAGATAGAGCGGTGTTCCGGTTCTTCGATACACCGTCTTGCTTCTAGCACCTGTCGGACCATGGCTTTCTGATAATCTGACATTTCTTTATACGGAACAAACTGATAGTTGCGGCTCATTGCCCAGTCCAGTTTGGAAGCACTTTGTATTCTCTTACCACTTTTTTGCAGCAACGATTTCCCTGCCTTTGCGTCAATACGCCGGTCAATATCTACCGGCATGTATCCGTCACTCAAACGATACGTCCGAATGGCTTTTTCCTCTGCCCGGCGGTGTAAGGGCAAGATATACACCATGCTCCCTTGATACACCTTCCCGCAGCCGGTAATGGAAATCTCTTACCATTCTGTTCTTAAAATCCGCATAAGACTTACTTAGCAAAATACATTCATCCATATCTCTTTCCACACGTTCTCTGCCTGTCATATTTCCCTTTTTCTTGTCGTAATCTGTCGAGTAATCCAACGCCGGATTCTTTTCTTTTAATGGTCCGGTATGATATTTCTGAGCCAGACAGTTTGTTAGCGGTCATAACATTCTCCCAATCGCCCCTCTCATAACGATACTTTCCGCCATCTCTGCTTACAGAATTAAACACCAGATGCATGTGCATATGCTCCCGGTCTTTATGGACAGAACAGGCATAATCATAATTCTCTGCCAGATATTCATCCACCCAGTCCTTTATAAATAGAAGTGCCTGCTCCGCTTCTATCGTCTCATCTTTGGAAAATGAAAACTTGAAATGATACCCTTGTCTCGTTCCAAGTGTTGGATGTATTTGTTTTGTCAAAAAAAATGTATCAAGAATCTGCTCGAAGTAATACCGGAATTGCTAAAACACAATCCACCTGTCTTTTTTTTCATTCATAATGTAAGGAATGGATTTCCGTAAATGTTCCTCTGTCTTAATGGCATCCATTTTAATAATCAGTGACATCTTTTCCACCTTTCATAATCCGTATGGTGCTTTTCATCATGGCATACACTTCATCTAACTTATCCAACAAATCTGCACTAGGTTCGACATATTGATGTTCGTTATATTTTTTCGCAATCTGATTGATATTGACACCAATCTTGTTAATCTCATAAATCATCCTTACGATAGAAGCATCAAACTCATCCCTGGTCACATCCGGCGGACACTTAGCCACACTTCGGATATATTCACTCATACTCTTCCGATGCAAACTTGCCTGCTTGTGTAATGCCGCCTTTTCTTCCGGCGTCATTCGTACCCGAAGCATTTCTGTTTTCATGTCATTCACAATTTCATCCCTTTCTGTTTGGACATTATGTCCAAACGTAAATTTTTTGTCCTGTCTAACCTCATCACGTCTGGACATTTTGTCCAAACGCTAACTTTTGTCCTGTCTTACCTCATCACGTCTGGACATTTTGTCCAAACGTACTGTTTTTGCTTGATTTTTAGCTATTTTTAGGCGTTTTTGATGTGCATCTAATGACCATAAAATATACATTTTGTCTTCTCATTCAAGCCCTGCAAGATACGCATGATGTGTCCACATCCATGCACATATCTTGTAAGGGGACACCCCTTATACCCCTGAAATATGGTTACTTTTTACTTTTTTTTCTTCTTTGAAGTCTTTTTGGCTGACTTCTTTTTCGATTTTTCTTGGAAGAACGTTTCTTAGATGCTTTCTTTTGTTTTTGCAGTTTTTCTTTTCTTCCTGTTGCTGCTTTTTCAACGTTTCCTGCTCTGCTCGTAATTGTTGTTCTTTCATCTGCTGAATATCTGCCTCCGTATAACTTGTCTGCGAAAATTCGACCGCACAACTCTTCAGATTGTAATCGCACTGATATACACTCCCATCCGACAAAAGAATAAAACTTGTCACATCAAACCTATTCTTTGTCTGCTGATAGGTCAATTTCTTTGCAGACTTACATCCCCGATTCTGGCACAGGACAGTCAACTGATTTTCCAAATCTTCAAAGGCAGACTCAGACATAAATCCTAAAAAGAACTTAACCCAGTAGTATCTACATCCAACGCTTTGTTGTTATCTGAAGGCACTTCCTTTGAACCTGTTTCTTCCTCTAAAACAGCCGCCCCCGTTGCAGGTGATGTACTTATTGCTGGGCCTGTTGCTGTGTTTGCCGGTATCTCTGCTTCATTTCGTAAATCCTTTTTGGGGTACTATACTTTTGGCAATCGCCCCTGCCAAAATAATAACCAAAAGCAGAAGCATGACTGCCATGGCTATGGTCTGTTTCCCAAGTCCTCTGTCCCTACGATACCAATAAAATCTTCGTATTTTTCTCCACATAGTCTCTCTCCATTCTGTTATCTACGTTTGGACATTTTGTCCAAACGCTAATCCTTCTCCTCTCTGTCTGATATTCACGTCTGGACATTTTGTCCAAACGTGATGCTAATCTTTGTTCCACTTTTTCAACCGCCGGAAATAAGTAAAATTTGTATAGGCACCAAACATAGCTCCTTCCGAGTTCCCGGTCAGAGATGTGCTACTGGAACTGGTACAGTGAATCCATACCACGGTGCCGTTTTTCATTTTTCCACAGTATATTCCTACATGATTCGCTCCGCCGGTTCCTCCGGTCTTACTCTTCAGTCCAATATCACCGGGTTGCAATTTATCCCCACTGATATCCTCAAATTTCTTGGAAGATATAAAAGTTGCTGTGGTAGATGCATAAGGTACACTGGTAATGCCGGATTTATGAAATGCCCATGCAGTAAAAGAAGAACAATCTAAAAACTCCGGATTATCCCTGCCATCCACCTGTCGTTGCTCCATGCTGTACTTAACGGAACCAATCAGAGACGCTCCTTTCTCAATCACTTCCCAAGCCTCTGCCGGTGCCGTATTATTTCTTTTTAATTCTTTCAGAATACTGTTCGCACTTTCATTTGTAACCGTAGTCTCCGGATTGGCTATGTAATACCGCAGCACATGAGGAACATACTCCACGTCCCCATAGGAATCGTAACCAAGCTCGACACACATCTTCTGCGAAAATATTTCTGCATTTTCCTGCTATAACAACCATAATTCTTTAGTGCCCAATCAATATACCCGTTTCCAAAGTTGTAACCTTGCAATGCTAAAGAAATGCCTTTGATGTCGTTGGGGCTTTTACTTTTTGCTTTTGTCAGACAGTCTGACAACTCATGCGTACCACAGTCAATGCTTTCCTCCGCCGTATCAATCGGTGGATTGACATTATAGTAAGACTGCTCCGTCTGCATCACATCCGGCGGATTTCCTCCACTTTCCTGTTCAATTACCGCCAGACACAAATCCACGTAATCATCTATGCCATACTTTTCGCAATAGTCCACCACCATGTCACGATAAGATTCTGTCTGTTCCGACACCTGTGCCTGATAGGTATAATCTTCTGCACTGTTAGCCGCACCCCGGAACCAATCACAGCACCAATCGCACCTACAATTACTGCCATCAACAGAACCACAAGAAGGACAATCCATACCACCGGATTTGCCGCCACCGACTGCACGATGCTTGTCATAATCTTTCCGATCTGCTGAATTGCTTTTGATGCACTTTTTATCCCCTGTTTGGTACTCTGTGCACTTTTCTTTGCTGCCTGTTTCTGCATTTTCTTTTGCTGTCTTTTGCGATACAGCGAACGCACACCATACTTGACACCTCGCATGGATTTCTGTGTAACTTCCGCAGAAACTTTTCCTGCCGTCGTATCCCCTTGCTTTTCGGCATTACTCTCATAAGTTTCTTCACTCATTGTTGTTCCAAGCAGCATAGCATGCACTACCTTTGCCGAAGTATCTTTGATTTCTGTTCCGACAAAAGAGGCAGTTCTACTTTGATTTCTCTTAGTAGAACTGCCTCTCTCTTTCGCCTGCTCTTTCTTTATTTGCTTTTTGTGATGGACTTCTTTTTTATCCGTTCTTTTTGCTGTGTTTTTCTCTTTTTTGTTTTCCCATCTCTTTTGCCTTCTTTAACATCCGGCGTTGGGAACGATAATCTAAGGAACGAAAAACTCTTTTTGCCGGTTCGCTAAGTTCGTCAATCACCTCTTTATCTAACTGCTCCACGTTATTTCACCACCTCATCTGTAAAGAAAAGGACACATGGTTCACATTTTACTGTTCCATGCGTCCTTCCTATTAATCTCTTTTACCAATTATGCTAACTGCATGATTTTAGATTTGATTTCCTCGATTTCTTCATCAGATAATTCGAAAAGAATACCGATATTTCATCAAAAGAAATCTTCCCATTTTTTAACATGAGAATTGCTTTCTCTTTTACCTTATCATGCGCAGCTTCATGTGCTGCTTCATTTCTCATATCTTCCATCATCTTACACATAGTAGCCCTTCTACACTCCATTTCGGTCTGCACAAATCATACCAAATGCATAATTTTAGATTTGATTTCCTCGATTTCTTCATCGGATAATTCGGAAAAGAATACCGATACTTCATCAAAAGAAATCTTCCCATTTTTTAACATGAGAATTGCTTTCTCTTTTACCTTATCATGCGCTGCTTCACTTCTCATATCTTCCATCAACTTACACATAGTAGCCACTCCTTTCTCGTCCTGCTTAAAATATCTTGCTTTTTTTTGCAAGTATTTCATAATTCATATCGTCCGGATCGGTACATGAGAAGTCGTGCATTAATTTCCCAACTTCATCATCTCCTCGATATTTCCCGTTCACATATAGAATATGCGAACCGTCCCCAAACAATACTTTCTCTTCACCAATCGTAATATATCTCTCTACCGGATATATCGGCTGTTTTCCTTTCATTACATCGTTTTCTGTAATAAAATCACATAAGTGTCAGGAATATTTTCTGTATCTTCCCTGGTTTTAGTATATGCGCATCCAGCAAACTGCTGTTATGTCTGGCTCTTTTTACTCCTGCTCCCTTTATCTGACCTCTGGATTTCACAATCGAACTCTTTACCTGTATTGTCAACTGCATGAACATCTAAAATAGCAGAACGCCCTTGCAAATTTTTCATGGAATCTTGCACCCGAATCGATTTGATTGTAATATCCTCTTGCCCCAAAACAATTCGAAGTATAAGTTCTACAGCCTCATAATTATCTTCCAGACAAGCAGTCATAAAATCATCATCCATATATCGAAATAATTTCAGCCTCTCTAAATCCTGCTGATGTGTCTGTTCTGTTGTACTCAAACCTTCACCTTCTTTCGCTATTCTAATTATACATCAGACATGAACTTTTGAAAACCAGCTTTTTTAAAAATTTTAGTCCTACTATCTCGTAGTACCTGCAATCTCATGAAAGTTCGTATTAAACAACTGATACAATTCACTATCTTTTTTTCATGGTATTATCAAAGGGAACAATCTTATCCCCAAAACGGATGAGTCCCATTCCGGGGTCTGCACCATTGACACAGGCAAGTTGTTCCGCCGATATATCAAACAAATCTTCCACAGCTTCTTTATCCATCGTCCCTGATCCAGTAAAAGCATAAGTTCTGAGTTGGATACCATCGTTTTGGTGGAACGATTGCGCTGTGCATCAATAAGGTTCTGGCTCATACCGGTACAGATACCGCCCCTCTTACGCACCTCACGCCACATCTTTTCCAGTGCATGAAGACTATACTCCTCTCCCCATAACTCGTGCATTTCATCCACATACACCCAAGTCGCAACACCATCCGACTGGTTATACTTGATTTTTGCAGTAATACTCTCAATCATCACAAGCATCGCCATAGCTCTCATACGCTTACCAAGTTCCGAGAAGCCATACACGGTAAATCGGTTTTCTTCCGAAATGGACTGCTCTCTTGCGAAAATATCTAAGGTTCCATCCGCAAACACTTCCAACTGCTCAACCAATTCAATGGCAGAATCATTCCCTCACTTCTTTCCGCAATCCCATCACGCATGGTACGAATCGTTGGAGACTCCAGTCGAGTCTTCCGCTTTCGCCGTCTGTCATTTTTCTGTTTGAAGTATTCCGAATACATGTCTCGTACCGCCTTGTCAATGACTGCTATGTGGCGGCTGGTAAGGGGTGTCGGTTTCAAAGCCTGTTCGCAGATAGCGTAGGCAAACTCCGCTTTTTCTGCCACAAACCGGTCGATATCCGGAACCACATCCGGCACATGGAATGGATTGACATAATATACATTTTCTGCAGACTGGGACAGATTGATATACTGTCCCCCCCATGCTGCCGCAATGTCTTTATACTCTGACATAGGGTCAATAACGATAATGTCATCCGTTGAAAAGCACAGGACTTGTCCCATCTCCGATTTTTCATTATAAGATTTTCCTGAGCCGGGGAACACCAAACACCATCCCATTTCCATTCTTCAATAATTTCCGGTTTCCAATGATAAGGTTTTTGGACACCTTATTAAATCCATAGCAGTATCCTTGATTATCGTTAATCTCCTGCACATTAAACGGAATAAAAATGGAAAGTTCTTCGGATGTTATCGTCCGCATGGTATCCACAAATCTCGCTCCTGTGGGCAGAGAAGTATTCAATGCATCCAACTGTTTATGGGAATGTGGCACAATATCCATGTTGTGGGTCTGACCGATGATTTTAATCTTCTCGGTACGCTCCTCCAGTTCTTCCATGGAATCTGCCTTCACCACAATCGTAATTCCCACATACAAAAGACGCTCATCAAAGGAGGAAATCCGGTCTAACATCTCTTCCGTATCTCTTTGCTGCTTTCGCCGCTCATAATTGATATTGGTAGAATAATCTCCATTTTCGTTTTTCATTTCCTGTTCCCGGTTAATGCTTCTCTCATTAGCCATATACTTTTTTCATGATCATCTGGTAAGCCACGTTGTTATCCAACGGCTCCACATCCATGGTATAGATAATTGGAAAATTCATATTGGTAAGCTCATTGAGAAACTGGTCGGTCAAACCATTGGGGTACTTTCTCACAAACATGACACACGCACAGGTTCCACCCTCCATCTCCAGATGTTCCGGTCTTTCCCGTAACGAAGTATTGATAATGTCATTTCTCCAGTCCCGTTTCAAGTGCAGATACTCATTCCAGTCAAAAGAAAAGGATGCCTCATCCCCCATGCGATAATAACTATGTAGTGCTCGCAGGCGTTCCGTGGCATCCAATGGTATCAGGCAACTTCCCAGCCGGTTGAATAATTGCTGAATGGAAAATTCAATGGTATTAAAATAGGTCTTTGCACTTTCATAATCCGGCTTCCTGCAGCTCACAACAAAGTATTTGGATTGTAGCAAGCCGCCCCGCCCTTCTTCCAACCGTTCCCCTATCATTTTGTGATATTCCTTGGCAAGAGGTTCCATCTCTTTACTGACTGCCTTTTGAAGAATCTCTTCCCGCAGTTTATTGTTGTCGGCATAATGATTCGACACAATAATCTTGTAGCTGACATTCATGGAACGCAAAAGCGTTTCAAACTTGGAACAGGTATCTTCCTTTTCCTCTTCATCCTGTGTTGAGAAGTTAATATCCTCAAACAGATACATCCGGTCAAACTGGTGGATTCCCTTTTTTGAACCGGATGTTGGTTTTTCTAATTCAAAGATTCCATTTTCCGCAATCCGGTAAATGGGTATGGTGTCCTGAATACAAAGCGGGACTTTGTAAATCCGTTCTGTCTGTGGTGTAAGTGTTTCTTTTTTAATAGTTTTAACATTCGTTTTCCTAACCTCCTTCTTATCCAGAATAAGCGTCACCTCTTTTTCTGCTGCAAATGCTCCTCCTTTTTTTCTTGGATTTCTCTCCTGGCTTTGATAACTACCGGGGCAACATCCTGATTTCCATATTCTTCCTGATAACAGATATGTTCTGCCAGTTCCCTGCTGCGATTCATGTCACGAAACTGGAGGGCATATTCTTCAATTAACACCCTCTCATCCTCTGAAAAAATCTCTTTTTCCGGGTCTAGTTCATATAGCATCATCTGCAGAGAAAGTTCATACGGGATTTCCCCAATCACGCTAATGTCCGGCAAATGACTTGCCAGCGCCGCAATCATCACTAACGCCCGCTTATCATTTCGTATCGCGGGATAATAACAAAAAGCATGTCAAGGTCAAGAACCTTTCTTGTCACCAAATCAACCTGCTCATCTTCCAAAGAGTTTTCTCCCGGCTTGTGTGCCAAGATTCCAATGGAAGCCACACCGTTTAGGGGACTATCCTTTAACTGCTCCCATTTTTCGATTGCCTCCTCTACTGTAGTGATGTCATCATAATATTCTCCCAACTGATGGAATTCTCCACATTCTGCTACAGTAAAGGTAAGCAGTGGCTCTACCTTGCTTTTTTCGTTCCAGTTCATCCAGAAATTCCTCGCAGTTCAGAGGATTCAGTTTGGATTCTGCCGTGATTGCTCCCTTTGTTCCATTGGTATCCGGTTTCTGTTTCAAATCCTCTACGATATCATTTACGGCTTCATAAATGGAAATGTCCGGATTGTCGTAAACACCGCCATCCAATTCCTTCCCATCCACATCATAAATGGTATAATCATACCCCTCATCCACAGACTGAATCGTAATAAATCTATCCTCAATACGAAAAGCCAACTCCTGCTCCATGTATTCCTCTGCTCTTATCAACCGTTCGGATAAGTCGCCGGATTGTTCTTCTGTAACCGGATTGATATCGACCTTTACCTCTCCAATGCAAAAATCATCTTCATGCAGAAGATTGAAAATATCATCCTCCCGCCTTGCTCCGGCATATTCAAATAAAATATCCAAATCCGAGTCTGCATTTTCTGTTCCCCGGCTTCGGCTTCCATATACCATCACTTCCCGAATCTGAATCGGCAAGTGATATTCCCTGATTTTCATTTGGATATATCCCCGAACCTCTTCTTCTATACGATCTGCGGTCATCCCCTCGAACGGTCGAAAATACTGCTTTGTCTTTTCCCGGAAGCGACTTACCGCCTGTTCTGTCTCTGCCGAGTGATATTTTTTCTCTTCCAAGAAATCTGCCACTTTCGTAAATCCAAAGGAATCCACATAGTAAGCCGTTTTTTCATGTTCTTTTTCAATCACAATCACATCACTGACCGACATGGAATGCCCGGTAAAATCATCCGGATGATAAAGGTTGAATTTTTCATACAGAGTATCCAGTGTTTCTCCTTCTTTCAATTCCCCACGATACACCGATTCATAATCGTTTTTGTCTACCACCAGCTTATTATTCTTCACAAAGTCCATTCCCATGAACTGATATGCTTGCCCGTTTCCTCCTTCCTTAATCTGGAACAATTCATAGGTAGCCAAACGTTCGGTATCATAAGAGTTTTCTCTTTCTTCCACACCATCCGCCACTCGGACAATCGCATTGGCATAAGTGCTCTTATCAAATATCTCTGGGTAAGTTTCTCTTATGCTCAGTGTGTCCCCGGTTCTTCCTGCTACAATGATGTGGTCTAAAATCTCGATATCTAAAAACAAACTGGCATACATCATCTTTTCTGTTACCATTCTGTCGGATTGACTCATCTGGAGTTCCGAAGAAGGGTGATTATGCAAAAGAATCATGGAGGCAGCGTTTGACAGGATAGCAGACTTAAAAGTTCCCGGCCGGATACAAAGGAAGAATTGAGCGTTCCAATGCTTACCACATTGAAATTGATGGGATGTCCTTTACTGTCCAGATTGATGACACAGACCTCTTCTCTGTCTAGTCCCGCCATCACATCGGCCATTACGGAAATGGCTTCTTCTGGATTTGTAATGGGTTTATCACTGTATACACCATTCCCTCCACCAATTTCAAACGCACATCCACCTGTTTTAATTCATCACTCATCATCCGGCACCTCCAAACTCACGCATATCATCGTGTCTTCTTTGGCAGCATTTACTATCTCCTGCAGTTCCGTCACAGAACGTGCTTCTAATTCTGTGACCGTTGTTTTTGTACTTCCATATCTTCCCCCGCTTCCTAATGTCCCTTGTGCTTGATTGGTTCATGTGTATGGTTCGGAGTAGTCGAATCATATTCCTGTTTGTTCTCTGCCGTGGCAAATAGTTCCTTAACTTCCATATTATTTGTCATTCCTTGTGCCTGCTTGTAGGTAAGCTCCGGTTGCTTGTCGCACCGACTGAAGGTATGGCTTTTGGAATCGTATTGATAGACACCATCAGACAATACTTCTTCCTCTGAAACACACATTGCATTGACATCCTGTACCATAGTCTGCAATCTCTGAAAAGACATATTTTCGCTCTTAGGCAGAATCAATGTCTCGTGCACCGATGACGGAAGAATATAATAATCCCCACCGAGCTTTTCTGCCACCATCTGCTGAACATCCTCACGCATGATATAAACTGCTCCATTAACATTTACTTCATTCGTCAAACAATACAAATCCGGACCATCGTTCGGAATTGACGCTCGGATTAAATCTTTTGCTTCTTCTAACGGAATTCCTTCTTCCTGTGCAAAGTCAGATGCCATCATCTTTACCATTGTTTCCTGTATTGACTCAAACTTAAGTGGGATATTTTATCCATGTTATTCATTGCCTGCTCATGGAGGGTATCCATGTCAATACCGTACATTTCCATTAAATCATTATTGATTGTAATCGAACCCATGGATTCCTCATTTCCATTCGCCCAGATATGATAGGTAATTGCCAAATCTTCTTTTTGCGTGTAGGGAATATTCGATAACCGATTTACATTACTTTGAAGATTGGATACTTTGGGATAAATGAAGTCTTTGACCACCTCATAATTTTTTACTTCCTGCAAATCAAAGTTGAATCGATACTCCTCCCTTGGTTCGATATGTTCAATATAGGAATCTGCGATTTTTCCAACAACCTCTTCGATATCCATGCCTTGCTGATATTCCTCATAAGCCGCATTCAGATATATGGTAGGTGACATATTCCCATTGGGATTAAAAATCGTTAATCCGTCCAGTACTACATCATTGTTCTTAACCGCTTGGCGAATATCCATATTGGCATTTTTATACTGTTCCGGCAAATAATCTAATACATGTTCTTTGACATAATCCTTAAATTCATTGTAATTCATCTTTTTTTACCTCATTCTTTCCGGACTTATTGTCCTTTTTTAGTGTTTCTTTTCCTTTTTTGCTTCCTCACGAAAGGTTTCCGTATGGTACGTCATTTTTTCTTCCCCGACTGCCATAAGCCCTTGCAAAATCCCCACATGATTAAACGGCTTCATGGTCTGAAGAGAAGAATCATATTCATAAGCGGCATGTGTGGTAACTGCCTCAGATGTCAGTATGGAAGAACCCAAACGGCCAAGTACCGCCTGCAGATAAACAACGGTATCCTGTTCCGTCTTTGGTGCAATCAGATAATCACTTTCCGATATGGGAATGGCATAATAATCGCCATCCATATATTCCGCCATCTGCTTTAGCATTTCCTCATCATCCAGACTGGCACCATTTAACTCCGTGGAAAAACAGACAATTTCGTCCTCTTCTTCCGATACCATATCCGCAAGAAGTTCTCTTGCACGTTCTTCCGTGATTTCATTCTCTTCCATGAATTCCGGCATCAAATGCTCAACCATCCACTCTCCCAAAGGCATCACCTTTGGTTCTTCATCCAAAACAACATCCTCTCCTTTCTCATCCATATTTAACAAAGCATCCAAGGCTGCTAACCGCTCCATCTTTTCCTTTAATTCCTGCTCGGCAGGAAAAGGTTTTTGCACTTCTATCTTCGCTGTTTCCAACTGATGACTCACGTTCTCTAACTTTGTTCGTGCTTCCGCCAGTTCCTTATCCATGTTTTCAAGCACGTTGTTGATTCGGGTAATATTGCCGAGTGCGTCCGAACCGATTTCCAGATTGTGACTGATTTCTCCTTTGAGGCTCATAACAAATTTACGATTGAAGGAATCGAAGGTAACTTTCATCGCAAATCCGGCGTACTCTCCAACGGGTACTGTCTGCCCCATAGCGTTCATCTGTTTACACAGTGCAATAAGGGCTGTCCCAGCTTCCTTTTTGTCATAGTAAGTCCGGCTTCCCACCTTCATCACGAAACTTTCCTTATCCTCCGGCATATGTTTATGAGCCGTTTCGATATCTGCCTCAAATCCACGAATACGCTCCTTCAGCGTTTCGATCTGCTTTGGATAATGCTTCGCTATGTTATCCTCCAGCCGGTAAATCTGACTGGTATGGTTTGCCTTCATCAGTTTCAACTTGGAAACCTGGATATCTAAATCCATCTTTTCCTTGATATAAGGATTTCCGGTAGCCAACGCTTTCACTTCCGCATAAGTAAGTGCTGCTTCATCCACATCCTCACAGCTTCGCACCGGAGATTTGCTGGTCATGATCTGACTGATAAACTTCTGCTTATTCTCAATCACCTGCCACGAATAACTGTCAAAAGTTCCTTCTGTGACATAGCGGAAAATAGATACGGTATCATTCTGATTCCCCTGTCTGAGAATACGTCCCTCCTGCTGCTCAATATCCGATGGGCGCCATGGTACATCCAAATGGTGCAGCGCAATCAACCGGTCCTGCACGTTGGTACCGGCTCCCATTTTCTGTGTAGACCCCAACAAAAAACGAACCTGTCCGCTTCTTACTTTGCCAAACAGCTCCGTCTTTCTTAATTCTGTATTCGCTTCATGGATAAAGGCTATCTGTTCTTCCGGAACACCTTTCCGTATCAGTTTCCTTTTGATATCATGGTAGACATCATCAAACACCTCTGCTTCCACTGTTTCGCCTTCAAACGTGGCTGTGGTTTTCCCTATCTCCTTTGGCGTAGACAAATCACAAAAGATAAGTTGTGCTGACCGATTCTCTGATGTCTTTTCCCAGATTTCATAGGCTTTTTCCACACAACTGTTTACTTTGGAACTTGGGGAATCCGGCAGCATCGGATTGATTAACCGCTGATCCAGTGCTAACTTCCTTCCATCATTTGTGATTTTCAGCATATTATCTTCATGCGGCTGTACCCTGCGGTCACGAACTGCCTCTGCCCTCTCTGCAAGAGAAGCCACCATATCCTTTTGATAATCACTTGGTTCCAGTACCACATTTTCATACTCTGCTTCCGGTACCGGCAAATCCAGCATATCCGGTGTTTGGATATCCGCACATTCCTTAAAGAGAGAAATCAACTCCGGTAAGTTATAAAACTTTGCAAATCTCGTCTTTGCCCGGTATCCGGTTCCCTCCGGTGCAAGTTCAATGGCTGTCTGCGTCTCTCCAAAGGAAGATGCCCAGGCATCAAAATGTCCCAGTCCCATTTGCTGCAGCGTATCATACTGCAAATATCTCATATTGGTATATAACTCCGTCATACTGTTGGAAATCGGTGTTCCCGTAGCAAAGGTAATTCCCTTTCCTCCCGTAAGTTCGTCTAAATACTGGCACTTGGCAAACATATCCGAAGACTTCTGTGCTTCCGATTGGGCAATGCCTGCTACGTTCCGCATTTTAGTATGTAAAAACAGGTTTTTGTAATAATGACTTTCATCTACAAAAGCCTGTCCACACCTAACTGCTCAAAAGTGACAACATCGTCTTTCCGGGAAGTATCGTTTAACTTCTCCAATCTTGTCTGCAGCGTCTTTTTTGTCTTTTCCATCTGTTTGATGGTATAACGCTCTCCCTTGTCTGCCTTTGCATCCTGAATTGCCAGTGTGATTTCTTCAATTTGGCGCTCAATGATGGCAACCTGACGCTCTGCCGACAGAGGAATTTTTCAAATTGTGTATGCCCGATAATAACGGCATCATAATCCCCCGTTGCGATTCTCGAACAGAACTTCTTCCGGTTCGCCGGCTGAAAATCTTTTTTTCGTAGCCGCTAAAATATTGGCTCCCGGATAGAGTCTCAAGAAATCACTGGCCCATTGTTCCGTCAGATGATTGGGAACAACAAACAGGCTCTTTTGACATAAGCCTAACCGCTTACTTTCCATGGCGGCAGCTACCATCTCAAAGGTCTTTCCTGCACCAACGCAATGGGCAAGCAGCGTATTGTGCCCGTAAAGGACATGTGCCACGGCATTTTTTGATAATCCTTTAGTTCAATATCCGGTGTCATTCCCGGAAACACCAAATGAGAACCATCATACTCTCTCGGTCTGGTGGAATTGAACAGCACGTTATACTTATTTACTAAAACCTCTCTTCGTTCCTGGTCACGAAATACCCAGTCCCGAAAGGCTTCTCTCATGGCATCCTGTTTCTGCGCCACAATCGTTGTTTCCTTTTTGTTTAGAACACGCTTTTCCTTGCCATCCTCGATGACCGTATCAAATACCCGGCTGTCCTTCAGATTCAAGGAATCTTCTAAAATCTGATAGGCATTTCGACGGTTCGTTCCATACGTCATATTGACAAGAGTATTTCCGTAGTCTGCATTTTTTCCTTTTACATTCCACTGTCCGGTTACGTCAGAATACTGGATTTTAATAACATCCCTTTCCAAAAGATGGAACGGAGTTTCAAACACTTCCCGCATAAAATCTTCGATATATCTTGGTTCAATCCATGTTGCACCGATTCTGACTTCAATTTCACTGGCATCCAAATCTCTTGGCTGGACTCGTTTCAGTGCCTCCACATTGATAGCATACGTTGCATCATTTTCGGCAAAACCCCGGCCACCTGCAGCTTATCTCTGACATTTCCACTCAGATACGCATCTGCCGTTTCCCAGATTTCACTAACCGTATTTTTGAAAATAACTCCTGTAAGTTCCTTAATTAGTTCCTCCTCGCTCTTATCTGTGAGTTCTGACATATAAGCAAAATCAATCGCTGCCTTTTCCGACAGGGACACCGCCAACGCTTCACTGGCTGTATCAACACTGGTAACCACTTCCGTTTTCTTGATGGTTCGCTTGGAAAACATATCGGCTTTTCCGAGGAAGTTGCCTTCCTCATCCAGTTTCTCCAACGAACACAAAAGACAATAACTGCTGTCCTGATGAAATGCCCGTTTATTCGTTTTGGAAACAATTCTGCCATTCTCTTTACAAAATCATCATACAAATCATTTAACTGTTTCTGCTCTGCCTTAATATCTTCCTCCGGATATTCTTCCAACTGGAGCCGTATCAGTTCCTGGGTGCAGTCCCGTATGGCAACCATCCCATGGATTCGACGAATCATTCCCTCGGAGGCTTCCACCGGTTTCATAACGGAGTTCTCACGATAATATAATTTCTCATCTACCAAGGTGTAACTGAAATTCTTTACTTCCGGAATGGCAGGAATCACTTCATCCATCGTACTTTCTTCCGATAATTCCAACTCAATTTCTTCATACTCACCGGATATCTGACTAAAGGCAGCCTCCAACTGCTCCTCAAATGGCAAAGAGGTATCTGCCACACAAGTACTTTCCATACCATAAGGACCACTGACCATTTCCATCGAACCAACAATCATGTCCGGGTTTTCAGTAAAATAATGATTCATGACAACTCCATTATCATCTTCTGACAAATGAACCCAATCCGGCTCAATATCAATGACACGGTCTTTTTTTTCAGAAAAATAATATCCGACGTCACTTCTGTTCCGGCATTTTCCTTAAATGCCGTATTGGGAAGTCTTACTGCTCTAACAATTCTGCCCGTTGTGCAATATACTTACGGACTTTCGGATTTTCCTTATCCATCGTACCTTTGCTGGTGATAAACGCAATGATACCGCCCGGCCGCACCTGATCGATGGCTTTCGCAAAAAGTAATCATGGATAAGGAACCCTGTTCCTCCAAAGTTTTGCTTATCATATTTTTTATCCGGCACCTTATACTGTCCAAATGGTACGTTCCCAATCACCACATCAAAAAAATCATTGGGATAACCGGTTTCTCAAATCCATCTACCGTGATATTGGCTTTCGGATATAACTGCTTTGCCATACGTCCAGTCAAAGAATCCAGTTCCGCACCGTAAAGTTTGCTGTCTCTCATCGTCTCCGGTAACATACCAAAGAAGTTCCCGACTCCCATAGCCGGCTCCAGGATATTTCCTTTGGCAAATCCCATTTTTTCAAGCGTGTGATAAATTCCCCGAATAATCGTAGGACTTGTATAATAAGCATTTAAGGTACTTTTCTCGCTGAAACATATTCTTCATCCGACAAAAGACTTTTTAACTCCTGATACTCATTTGCCCATGCACTTTTCGTTTCATCAAAGGCATCTGCAAGTCCGCCCCATCCAACATATCGTGCCAAAGTTTCCTGTTCCTCTGCGGTAGCCATTCGTTCCTCTGCTTCTATTTTTTGCAATGTCTGAATTGCTTCCACATTCCAACGGAACTTTTCTTTTGGGGTTCCTATTCCCAGTTCATCTGAGGTAATCACATAGTTTTCTGCATGAATTTCTTCCGGCTGAATACTCTCTTCTTCATCCGGAGTATCTACGCCACTTAATTCCTCTTTTGCCTGTTCCAGTGCCTTTTTTCCTGTTCTTCTTTGTAGGCTGCATATTCTGTCTTCTTTTTATCCGATAAATACCGTCCTTGTTGTATCAGTTTTTCAATCCGCTTTGCAACCACATTCCAGGATAAAAGCACTTCCGCATCCGGTGTGAAGATGTGCCCTTTTCCCAAACGGATACCTTTTGCGTCATAATCCTTATAACTGTTATCCGAACCCGCCAACGCAGAGTTGGAACCACCGGTTCCATATTCCTTTTCAGAAAATCAGCTGCTTCTTTCACGGTATGATCCTTTTGATAAAAGTCATAAATCCGAAAACTACCCTGTGCAAATCCGCTGCCACTGCTAAGCACATAATCAATTTCATCCGATGTAATAAAATCTTCGGTAAGAACATCCACTTTTTCCGCAAGGGGATAGGAAATCCGTTCCTTCAATAAATCAGCAACATCCTCCCGAAGTTCATAAGGATTCTTTGCTAACCGGAATCGTATGGATATCTCCCCGGATTCAATCTTTTGCAGCGTTTCATCCAGACATGCTACAATGTTTTGAATCTTATCCGGTTTCGTAAGCAAATCCATCAGGTATTCTTCTTCACCCGGATAATTATATCCGCTTATCTCTAACCCTTTGGGAAACTCACCAATGGAATCCCGATAAAAAAATACAGTTGATTGGTGATACGCTTTCTCTCATAATAATCAACCATATATGCCTCCGTCGAATCCATATAGGTACCGGACTCCACTTGACTTCGGATGATTTTTTCAATTTCTTCCCAGGAAAGTTTCAATTCCGTATGTTCCAGTGCCGAATTGCCATGCGCTGCTGACATTCCGTTTTCATCAAACCACACGGAAATCTGTTCTTCGCCAAAGTTAAATCCCTTTCCGGTAGAACCATACTCACGGCGTAAAAAATCCGTCATCTCTTCCGGTGTTTTCCTCTGTTCATACTTTGCAAAGATTCTCTTTCTGCTGTTTTCCAACCCTCCTCCTGTGCAAAGAATCTTCGCAACCTTTTCCTCGGAAATAGTTCCGGGGAAAGATAAGTGTATCGGCTTTTCCACCTGTGCCACGGCAATATTGCCTAACTGCTCCGACATCAGAGAGAATAAATCCATCTGCCGGTAAGGACTGTTTTCCGGCGGGGCATAACCTTCCAGTTCTTCTACTGATAAACCAGTTCCTGAAGAATCACTTCCTCCGCCTGCTGATAAATCATGTTCATCTTTCTTGTCCACTCCAAGGGATTGGTCGCTTTCAACTGCTCCGTCACTCCCTGTGACGTCATGAGTTTCTCCGTCAGATTGTCTAACCTCTGTTCTGCCTGTTCCTGAATCTCCAGACAATGTGCCATCAATTCTCCGTTCAGAAGCAGTCCGCTGTAAATCCCCCGTTTGTGGTTCTTCAGATAATTCCTCCGCAGGATTCCGTACTTGGTCAACATGGTCTGCTCCTCCTCGTCTGGTATCAGATTCGGAATCCGGTAATCTCCGTTCTTCTCGTATGTCAGGTTCATTCTTTTTTTCCATCCTTTCGTTTTTATTTACCTTGTTACGTTGAATTTGTGATTCTCTGCTCTGTCTCTTGCGTTCATACCGTGCTATGCTTCGCCCAATCTGGATCAGCATCGGCTCACATAACTCCGTTGTGGCACTTCCTAACACCGACAGGGTACGCAGTGTATTGAACTCATGGATATAATCAAAGGGAAACTCGCCCTCATACTCTGCCATATCAAAGCCACATCGCTTTAAGACGGTATAACATACGCTTTGTTCTAATGTTTCCCGCAAGCGAAGTGACACGGTATCTCCATCCAAGTCCTCCAGATAGCTGCCTGACGAAACATCAATCAAATCATCCACAATCTCTTCATAATAATCGTCTGCTATTCTTTTGGAAATCTGATAAATCCTGTCTTCAAACGATGAGTCCTGATTGGTAGCTCCATATATCCTTTCCAGTCCGGCAAGAATACCTTCTTCATGTTCTTCTCTAATATTCCAGATAAAAGGAGATTTCCCAATCCGTCTTGCCTTATGCACATCGGATACATCAAACACATAACGCAACCTTGGATAATCACTTTCCTGGTCAATAAGAGCAATTCCCTTCGCACCACGATTCACCCAGCAAAACATTTTCTCATTCCACATTTCTAATGGGGCACAGGCGGTGGCATCCGGACGCTGTGCATATATGAGAATCTGATCCTCAAATGGATACTTGTATAACCTCGACGCAACATCAAGGTAATTCATCCAACTTTCTTTATTCTCTCCGATACTTCTGGCAGTTTCTTTTGCCAGAACAGAGCTTTTTTCATATTTCGTCATAGGTTGATTTCCTCCTGTACCCAATCTTTACGTTTGGACATTTTGTCCAAACGCTATTTCTTTTTCAGTTCTTCACTGGCTTTTGCGTATGCCATGAGTCGTTTGTTACTGTTTCTCTTTTGCACAATCTCATAATCTACGTTTGCCTGTATTTCTTTTTGTTCCTTTTTCTTCATCTTCTTCCTCCCATTCTTTCAAACAATTTCTCGTTTCATATACATAAGGCTTTTGAAGCATGAGCCTTATGGAGCTTCTTACAAGCTGAACCAATGTCATACCATTTTTGTGGTAAAACCACACAATCCGATCATTCCAATGACCGGCATACAGATTGAAATGGCTGAATTGATTCCCATTTTAAAATAAAAATGCAGAAGTAAGATTCCTCCTACTCCTACAAGTAATGCACTGCCTCCGAAGATGCACTCTCTGAAGGATAATCCCTTGAAGAAATCATCCTTAAAGGCTGCAACATCCGGATTGATTGTTTTTGTCATCTCTTTTTCCTTTCTACAAACCAAATGCTTTTTGCATGACACTATCTGACATTTTTACAGAGGATGCGATGACCCCCATCTTCAAACAATACTCCAGTAATCGTACCAATGCATTTTCCGTATCAATGGAAACCGTATCAATAAAGCTTCCACTGATCGCAATCACTACGGCGATTAATAATGCGGAAAACACGTATCCAAAGAAGGTACGAATATAGGAATATCCCACTTGTGCTGTCTGTCCTCCTGCCGCCAAAGTAGACAATGCCACCCCGGCAAACGGTGCAATCATATAAATCTTTAAGATACGATTTAAGACGGTCAGAACTACAATAAAGCCACAGACCACTGTAAACAGAAAGAACAGGATACTGGTTAAAAAGGCTGTCATCGTTCCAAAGTCTGCACTGGATATATTTTCGTATACTTTCGCACCATCAAAGTCATATACCATATACAAACCGTTCTCTCCGAGAATTGCCTGTGTCAGACTCTTTCCCCAGGAGAAAAACTTTGGCATATAGCTTAGTGCCATGCTGAGAACATTGGATGTAATAATCAGCCGGATAAACATCTTAATCGTCTTATCGAATGTCAAATCCGTATGTAAATCACAACTGTCCCGACAAAAGCCATATAGAAAAAAGACACATAACAAAGATACTGCTACTACATTTAAGGTTGTGTATATCGTAGATATACTTTCCCAGACATCTTTGTATGTACCTTTTGCCGGATTCTTCGTCAGCACATCAGATGCCAACTGCATCATGTCATTCCATGCATACCCTGCACACTCAAAGAAATCTTTTCCGCTAAAGAAATCTCCCAAATCTTCAAAAAATCCTGTAACGGAATCCCATAATCCCACTGTCATCACCCCCTTTGCAGGATTCCTTTCCTTCTTTTATGAAACGCCCAACAACTTCAAAATTGCCGGAACTGCAATCATAATCAAACCACCAATCACTTTCTTGATCGCCTGACTTTGCTGCGTTGTTTCGTGAGCCGCATACGCTGTGCCAAAGTCCAACAAGCCCCATGCCAGAAAAATAACTCCAACACCACCAACACAGCCAAGCACCAAATCTTTGATAACATCAATTCCATCGGTTACATCCGACACTCCGGTATCCGCCGTGTCACTCTTTTTATCTGCTGCTTTTGCTATCAGCGGTGTAATCGTTAATACTCGAAAATACATCCCTGCTATGAGAGCAGAACACTTTTTCCACAACCCCTTACAGCGGGGTTTCATAACTTCTAATTCCTTGTGCATTTCAAATCCTCCTTGTTTTTGCGAAGCAAAAATCCGAACTCCTATGTGAGGAGAGGATTTTCCTCCTTTGTTGTCCGCCGAAATAGTAACGCCCGGCATTATCGTTTCCTGCAGCCGATTACCATAAGCCGCTTATCCTTTCCATCCATTGTCCGGCAAGTAGAAAGCGTCACAAACTGGTACTTCCGGAAGAATGCTTCCGCACCGCTTTCCTCTATCTCTTTTTCATCTTCTTTGCCGCTTCACTTTGAAACTTGCTGTGACTTAGAATCTTTTCTACCATCCTGCAGTAATCCTCTTCATTTCCGTAGTCCGTGAAAGAATAATAATCTGCATATTTATCTGTCTCTAACACAGACACGACGCAGTATTCCTTTTCTTTTTCACCAACTGCAGTAAAGGAAAACTTGGGATGCTCCTTAAAAATGTTTCCTCCCGGAAATTTTGCAGATAGCCAAAGTACCGTCTCCCGTTGATGTTGTGACCGTAAATGATAAGATTGTCACTGTCTGTCGTACAGCGGACATCTAAAAACGGTGTCCCATAAAAGCTGTAATCACCATGCACATCCCGGTGAAGATAATACTGCCAGTCTCCTTCATGATGACCTTTGATGCCAGTCTGCATAACCGGATAAGAAAAGCCGGTGCCTTTGATTTCTAGCCACCCAATCATATCTTTGTACTTTTTGTGGAGGTTCCCGACACCATCCTTTTTCTCTCCGTGGTAATCTCTTCTTCTATCTTGTCCTGCTTTCGCTCCTGATCCAAAGTTCTTTTTTCAGATATAGGGCCAGAATCGAGGCAATGACTGCTAAAAAAAAAAAGGAAGAAAAGTATTCTTCTTGTAAATACTTTTCTTCCCTTTGGGGTTGAACTGTTATTTAGTTGTTTCATATGTTCCTTTTCCTTGTGTAATATTACAATAAACCACACCCAAAATAACTAAATCCTTTAGTAAATGAATTTTTTCAAACATCTTCGAAGTCTTTGTTTGACATATTTAGTATAAAATTATCAATCTTCTGTAATAATTCATGATTAAAAAATTTCTGTAGTTCTTTTTTTATCACCTCGCATTCTCCTATACAATATTGCTTTCTGTCATTTTCATTCTTAGCACTAAACGGTCTTCCATTTACCCAATATTTACAAGATGATTTATATGCCATATATTTTTCCAATTTATCTCTCTGTTCTTTTGTATTTCTTTCACATATGATACATATAAATTTCAATTCTTTGTATTCTTTCGCAATAATATAATATAACTGTTTTGCTCTCCAATTAGCATAATCATCGTATTCGAACTGCACTTCACCAAATTGATTAACATACTTTTTCTTTGAAGATTTCGGTTCCGCTTCGACCATAAATTCTATATCTCTTTTCACTTCTAATCCAATATTACCTGTCTGTCCAATTTGAAGACAAATAAAATGACCTTCTTCATGACCTTCTTCCTTCTTTTTACCTATCAACATCCAGACACCAGGCTTTTTATTTAAAACATCTATAGACTTCCTTTTTAATCCCATTGAAGTCATTACAAACAAACCGTTTTTCTCCACTTGTTAGCACCTCAAATATCCATCTCTTAACATCAAGATTTATCTATAATTGCTCTATTCGATAAAATTTCCCTCTACGGCTTGAATAGCATTTAAACCCTCTATACCCATAATGATATAGATTGCCACATATATACTCTGCAATATCTTCTCCGTCGTCATCTGTTTCTAATTTAAATTCCTCCTTAAACCATCTTGAAGTCTCGTTATACGACATCTCAAATCCTTTTATCTTCATATGATCAATAAAAATCTCCGAAATACTCTTAATGTACTCGTGAAGAAATTTTTCACCTGCTTTGGATAGTACATGCAAATCCTCGTTTTCTTCATCCTTTTAGTAAATTTCATTTCTACAAATCGTTTAGCTTCTGGAATTTCTTCTAACTCATCTTCCCAATAGCCCAATGTAAATGTATAAAATCCCAGTATTAATTCTACAGCCTCTTTATAAGTAAACAATGATAAATCTATCATATCCGCATCACCTCGACCAATCAAAAAATATGTTTCTACAAGAACCTTTCCATTCCTGATATAGGGAACAACTTTCCTTGCTCCCTACACAAAAATTATACCAAACATTTTGCTACACTGCCACACTTTTCTTACTTCTTTACCACTCCTCTTTTCCGCCATACCATAAGCGCCGCAGCTACCACTCCGAGAAGACCTGCTGCAAGAGGAAGTACCGGAAGTGTTCCTCCCGTCTGTGGTGTATCCGGCACGTCAGGAATTGGTGCATCTTTTACAGTAACCGTCTGCACCTTACTGGTATCTTTAATCGTTATCTTAACCGGTTCTGCCAGCTGATAACCGGATGGAGCAGAAGCCTCAGTAAAGGTGTAAGTTTCACCCACCACTAGCTTACCGGTAATATCATAAGCCTCGTCCTTTGTCACAAATTTCATAACTTCTTTTCCTTTGGAATCCGTCACCACGAACTTGGCACCGCCAAGAGCCTGACCACTTTTCTTGTCCAGTTTCAAAAGCTGGATGTGTGTCTGCTCATCTACCATAACCGTTTTATCATCTTCCTGATCCGCATACGTGCCATCTTCCTGCTTGATGCTTACCACAGAACTTATGCTCCCATCCTCTGCGGTCTTCTGCTTTATCTGATATACAACGGCATCCGCTGTTACATATCCATTAGCCGGGCGGATTTCTGTCAATGTATAGTCCTTATCATGAAGCAATCCTCCGACACGAAGATTTCCCTTCTCATCAAAAGAATATTTCAGATTACAGTATCCGTCCTTTTCTGTGACCGATACTTTGACCGAATCCTTATCTCCTGAAGTCCAAGAAATGATTTCTTTTCCTTCAGCGTCTGTGATAACCAGATTACATCCTGCAATCTCACTGGAATCTGCCACTGACAACTTGTCAATCTCATTTGTAGTCTGCTTATTCTCCTTCCGGCAGTTCACATAAATAACTGGGGTAACTGCATCCTTATAACACAATTGAACCGGAATCGGCTCTTCATCCAAATAATAACTGTCTGATACGAAAATCTCCTTCAGATAGTACATCCCGGAATTTAATGCCTTGAAATTGGATTTTTTCTGAATTTCCTGATTCCACCGCTACGCTTTCTACCGAAACGGCAGAACCACTTACTGCATTTCCCGATACCACATAATTTTCATCCTGCAACGGTAACATCATATCGCAGATGGCAGTTCCATCCTCACCGGTTGTCAAGGTGGTAAGTTCCGTGCCTGCTTCTACAATCTTTTCTCCATCCACATTGTAAATATCCTGAGCTGTACACAAGGAGAAAGCTGCTCCGCTTACAGTTTCCTTCGAATCAACATCTTCTTTTATGAGAGAAATCTGTGGTCGTGCCAGTTCATTGCGAAGATTCAAACTTCCCGATTTATCGGTATCCTCTGTCGAGTTCAATACAAATTCGTCTTGTCCATTCTCCCATGTAAACTCCAGATGCCATTCATTATCTTTCGGAAATACATAACCATATGGTGTCTTTACTTCCCTTTACCTTGTATTTTCCTAAAGGTAATGTAATATGAACCACATCATTTTCATCCACAGAGTAATTGCAAATACCCTTGCACTCGGATGTAAACTCTGCCTTTTCGCCTGTGAATATTGTTGCTACCTTTTCTCCATCCTTAAACCATGTATCACCCTGGTTATCCTGCGTCACAATATCCCCGTCGGCATAGATTTCAAATTCTGCTCCTTTCAGAGAACGATCCTCATAGATAAATTCCCTTTTCTCGGAATCCCATCCCATCAGCATCTGTCCGGTTTTTGAGATTGCCAGTTTGCCATAAGTTTCCTCGTTGGTATACGTCACTGTAATAATGGCATGAGTATAACCATCCTCGTCCACATAAGACTCATAATTATCTGCTTTGCTGTTAATTTCCACTTCAATGAACTTTTTCACAATATGAAGTCCATTTGCCGAATCCACTTCATAGATTCGGTATTTGGCAGAACGAAGCGGTTTGACCGTCATGATTTCTCCGGATTCATCCGTCATAAAGGTATCAATGGTCTTCATCTGGTTTCCATTGCTGTAACTCTGGCTTACCAATTCCTCTCCATCGTCCGTTACCCGATAAATCTTGTAAGCAGTTCCCGGCTTCAATACTTGCTTTTCGGTCTGTTTATCCTTTTCAGTATTTTGAGATATGCCTTAAACAACTTATTGTTCAATGGAAAGGTATATACCTTTCCATTCTCGGTTACTTCCACATCGAAATCATCCACATGGATAGCATCCACATCTCCAGAATCCACCTGATGAACAACATAAGTACCATAATATAGATTGCCGGTAACTGCGTAGCCATTACTATCTGTCTTGATAATGGCACGTTCGTAATCCGTACAAGCCTTATAACTGCCTTTACTCTTTAAATAAACCTGAAATGTGGTATTTGCCTCCGACTCTAACAATCCGGTTTCACCATCGGAATAGTATTTCTGGATTGCAACTTTACCAAGAATCGGATTATTTCCGTATTTTTCATCCGATATCTCTTTGGTATACTCCACTGTCTTCTCAGAAGCATCCGCAACAATCGGTATCACTTCTGTAGACAAATTATAACCAACAGGTGCCTTAATCTCCTTCAGATAGTAGGTCACACCACTGCGAAGATAATCCGTAGTCACTTTTCCATTTTGAATCGTATAGACTCCGGCTGTTATTTTCGAGCCACTTGCATTGTATACAGTAGCCTTTGTTGTACAAGCACGATCTGCATATAACTGGAACTGTGCTCCTTCTAAAGAAGCATCTCCATGTGCCTTTTTGTCCGCACTATACTTATCTGCCTTAATCACATTGATGGAAGCCTTTTTGTAGTGATTCGTTACTCCGGTAATGTAAGCCTTCTCATAATCAGACGGAATCTCATCGTCGCTCTCCGGCCATGCACCACTGGAATCTTTCTGCCAACTGTCATCTTTGTCCAATGTAATTTTTACGCCTTTCGCATATGTCGGGTCCACAATCAGATTCTTATTCTCTCCGGTGTTATTTTCTGTCAAAGTATAGGTGTTAGAAATGTTATCCATCAAATCCTTGATTTCTTGTGCTGCCATTTTCTGTGCAGATGCCTTAGTCAAATCAGATGGAAAATCAATCCCTTCATCCAGTTCCAAATCATCCGTCAAAAACTTCTTGGCAGCTTTTTTCTCATCACTGTCCATATCTGCCAGTTCACTATCCGTATAGTAATAGTAATCCATCGTCTGCAGACGATATGTCATGCGATATGCCAATCTTCCGGAATCTCTTGTATATCCGGTAAGACTAAAGGATGTTTCATTATCATCATCGGCACTGCTGCTTTCCACACCATCTCGATCTGACACGGAAAAAAGAATACAAATCGTCCAGATTATCTGCATCTAAGGTAAACTGAATGCCTCCCAGTCCATTTCCATCTTCATCCTTTTTCTTAACCGTAATTCGCTGGCGATAATAAGTTACATCAGTTAATACAGACGGTACATTAGTTTTAGGTGTCTCATCCGCATCTACCGTAATCAACTTCTGGTAACCTTTACTGTTTCCGGTCTTTTGCCAGATGGTTGCTGTGGCTTCCCAGTTTCCACTTGGTTCAAAGATGGCATTGTACAATTCATTGACCGTCTTAGAACTATATGTGTGAGTGTTATCCTTTACCTGTTTGATAACATCTTTTAACTGTGCTTCGAATTTCGTCCTTCGGAAACCGACCATATCAAAGCCTGACTCATCACAAAACTTTTTTTGCGTACGTTTCCCGTTTAACACATACCAACGGATGATTTTTGCATAATACCCATGTTTTTCACCACCCGTATCCTGGTTCCATTTATAACTGTTTTCTGCAGCATAAGTATTTCCCGAATGGCAGGTATGTCCAAGGCTTAAGCAGAACGCCTCTTTTGAGCCCAAACGCATTTTCCACCATGTTCCGGATTTTGATTTCGAACCAAAAGATACGGTTCCTTTTCGTCCAAGAGAGGACAAGCTGACATTGGCTGTTGTTGCTGCTTTTGATACCATAGTATTAGCCGGAATGATTCCACATAACATGACCACTGCTAAAACTGCCGATATCATTCTTCTTGCTTTCTTTTTCACTCTTCTTTACCTCTTTTCTGTTTTTGTTAGATTACTTCGCCCCTCTTCGCTTCGGTGGAGCACGTTCGAGTTCATTCATAAGGTTCTCCTTTCTCTGACAACATCACCACGTTTGGACATTTTGTCCAAACGCTTGTAAATCGAGTAGGATGACTCCTACCCGATTTCGTATACATAAAAAAAGCCCTTTAGTTTTTACTCACTAAAGGACTTTTCCCTATATCTATATACTATTTAATTGCTCAAGACAATCTCATTGCTCCCATTTTCTTCAACCGTTATATGAACAGTCTTTGCTTTCTCATATCCATCCGGTACAATGCGCTCATAAAACACATAACTTTTTCCAATTTCCAGATAAACAACCTTTCCACTTGACAATGAAATCTTATCCATTTTCAAAGTTGTATCCTTCTTTGATTCTTCATAATAGGCAAATCCGGAACCCTCAATATAAGCCCCCGAGCCGTTATCATATCGTTTTATGGTCATCCTTTTTTATCTGATAGGATTTCCAGTTTATGAAATCAGTTTTATCTTTATCATAAAAGATTGCAATCCACATATCTTTATAACAGGCAATCGCCCCACACACATGTCGTTCTGCCAGTAGGTTTCTATAATGCCCCTGACTCTTTTTCCATGATTCCATTGCATCTCCTGCTGAACACCCCGTTGTCAGATTCTCTGAGAAAAACAAATCTCTGCATCCTGCAAATGCCCCAAAGTAAGAGTTCATATCTCTTCCCAGATTGGCATGATTCATATCCACTGGTTTTCAAGCGGTATCGGCAGAACTCATAAATCTCATCGGACCATTGAAGTTCCTTAACACCTTTGGCTTTCCGATACTGGTTCTGAATTGCGAATGCCTTTTGCTTCGTTCCAAATCAGTGGGTGCTTTCGTTTTTATTACTTTGACCTTGTACCTCATTTTTTCGTCTTGCCATTTTTCATTTTGCAAGAAACAGTAATCAATGCACTTCCTTTCTTCTTTGCCTTGAAGCAAATCTCTTTCTTTCTCTTTTTGAATTTTACTTTCACTACAGATTTCTTACTGCTTTTCACTTTTACCACTTTGGCTTTTCTGACAATTTCCGGTTCTCTAATTGCCGTATTTCCACCACGAAGATCAATGGTAATCTTCTTTGTCTTAATCTTGGCAGAAACCTCTGTCTCCTTGCTACCAGCCATTGTCAGCATTAAAAGTAACACAATACTTATTTTCACAATTATTCTTTTCATAAAAATCACACGCCTTTCGCTGTACGCTAGTCATTCCTAGCAATTCGATTATATCGTATTTTGTAGTTTTCTAAAACATTTTTTAATCAATGACTTTCCAAACGTTTTTCCAGTTCGATTAAAAGTTCCTCCTTGCATTCCTGTATCACATTTCGAATATCATCCAGAATGTCATCTGACTTCATCGAAATTCCATTATGTCGATAATAATAAATCACCGCCTCACGTATGTAAGCACTTTTGTTGTCTACATTCTCCAAAATGTTGTAAACCAACTGGTGTCTTGGATTATCCATACGAAGCAGTATCGGGACCCGAATACATTCGCTCTTCTTCCCCATTGTCATCACCTCCTACATCTTCCAGTTGACCGGCTCCATAAAAATCGTACATGACCTGATTACTAATATCCAAATCACATTGTGCTTTTGCCTGATATAGAACCGTAAGCATATATGCCTTATGATTTCTTACTTTCGTCACCTGCTTATTATACTGTTCTATGGCATAATCAATATCAAGCCTGTCCAATTTCAAAAGTCTGGACTTCACAACAGCTGCCGGTTTGTCTTCACCCATCACACGAATGACAGGCTTTTGGGTATTCAAAGCATCATAAAGGACATCCTTCATCGTGTTTATCTGCCTTTCCTGATACAAAGACACAAACTCTTCATCCAGATCGTAATGATGTTCAATAAACTCCATGGGATACTCTTCTCCCCTCGCATCCTCTTCTTGATATTGATTAGGATTAGGATTTATTATATTAGGTTTTAAATCAGGTTTTATATTATAGTCTTTATTATTGTTACCCCCGTTTGCGTTGCTACCGTAAGCGTTACTACCGTTACCGTTGCTACCGAAAGGGGGGTAACGGTCAGAATTACCGTTAGTACCAAAAGGGGGTAACGGTCAGAATCGCCAATTTCTGTATCTTCATCCGCATTATCTGCTTGAAAAGATGAATGTTCATCCGTAACCGTTTGCGTTTGACGTTTCTTTTCTGCACGTGTCAGATTATCACTGGAAACCTCTCCTTCACTATTATGGTATAACGTATGAGGACCCAAATCCGGTTCATCCAGCAATTCATACTCGGTCTTCCACTTGCCATTATCCAGCATGAAATGAACCTTTAAATATCCAAAATCCTTCAATTCTTTCCATGCACTGTCAAATGCCTTTTTTCCTTCTTTGGTCAGATTTCTGAAATCCTCTTTTGTCCATTTCTTATCCGGCATAGAGATATATGCTTGTATCACAAGATATAATCCCTTCGCCTTCAAAGAAATTTTTACATCTCTTGTTATTTCATTTTGAACGACTGTAAAACCTTTTTACTTCGGAAGAAACCTTCTGCCATGTTATCACCTACCTGCTCTTGAATGGTACCTGTTCATCTCCAGCAGACGAAAAATCATCTGCATCGGCTACTGTGTTTCCTGCACTTTTCTTCTGTGCGAACTCGACTTCTTCAGTAATAATGCTGAAACCATATACTTTGTTTCCCTCTTTGGTCGTGTAATTATTATTCTGTACACGACCAACCACAAGCACCCTGGAACCGCTATGAAAATACTTCTCTACAAACTCTGCCTGTCTGCCAAAGGATGTACAGTGGAAGAAATCTGCATCGGCATTTCCCTCTTGCTTATTTCTGCGATTTACCGCAAGGTCAAACTTTGTAATAACCATCTCGCTGCCATCCTCATTTTTTTCCTTGTTGTCTTTGGTTCTCTCGTCATATTCCCCAGCAAAATAATCTTATTCATTTTCTTCACTTCCTCTCTTTTGTTTCCATTTCTCCAGTAATTCAAAAATGACATCCATCATTTCATCTTCTGTGGTTTCTTCCTCAAAATACTCTGCCAATCGTTCATTTTTCAGAGTAATATCTTTCTTCTTACTGTGCCTTTCAACAGAAAACAAATAGCGTTCCAATGTCTCTTCATCCAATTTTCCATCTGCACTCAACTGCTTTATGGTATTAGCCTGTACCGTCGACAACTTTTTTCATACCGGTAAATCGCATCATAAACCATTTCCTGCTCTTTATTGGAAAGAACCGATAAACTTACCCCTGGATAAAACCCAGTTTCTTGTTATCTACCATTCCTAAAAGATTATCATTTAGTCTGGCAAGCCAGATATATCTCTGTATCGACTTATAATTCTCGCCGCTTTCCTCCGACATTTTTGAAGACTGTTTCCTTCTTTGCCCTGGTTCTTCATGGCATCGTACTTGATTTTGTAGGCTCTCGCCTTTTCACTGGGTAAGATGTTCTCTCGCTGGATGTTGAATCTACCATAATCAGACTGGCTTCATTATCATCCAAATCCTTTACAAAAACCGGCATGGTATCAATACCAAGCAGTTCACAAACATGTCTTCTTGTATGTCCTGCAATAATCTCATAACCGCCTTCTTTTCGTGATCGTACAATTCCCGGCACCAACACACCATGCTGACGTACGCTTTCTATCATTTCCTCCAGTTCTTCATCTGAGCGAATCTGAAACGGATGGTTGTGAAACTCATGAAGTTCCGAGATTGGTATTTGCTTAACTTCTCCGGCTTCTACCACAGGCTCCTCCTTACCACCAAACAAATCATCAAACCTTGTTAATTTCACTTTTTCTAATGCCTTTGTTCTACTCATGAGCAAGCACCTCCTTTGTCAGTTCTTCATAAGCACCGGCCACCGGATGTTTCTTGTCCAGCGAAAATATGCTTACCCCGGCTGCTGATGTTTCTGCGGCCTTTACAGAAAAAAGGAATCCGGCTATCAAAGATTGGAATGGATTCACCATAGTATTCAGTAATCAGTTCAATATTATCCTTTGCATAATTAGTTCTTGCATTCAGCATGGAAATAAGAATCCCCTCAAACTGAATCCCAGGATTTAGATGCTTTCTAACCCGGAAGATTGTCGTAATTAACTGCTCCAAACCCTTTACCGGTAAATAAGCAGCCTGCACCGGAATCAACACACTATCGGATGCTGTAAGAGCATTTACCGTTATCATTCCCAGACTTGGCATACAGTCAATGAGAATGTAATCGTAATATTCTCTCATGCAATCCACATAGGTCTTTAGCACAAACTCCCTGCTCATTGCATTAACCAGAGAAACATCCACACCGGATAAATCAATGTTACAAGGCATGAGGTCAATTCCTTCCACATGATGAATAATTCCCTCTGACACCTCAAACTCCTCGTCCATGATAATCTGCTCCATAATGGTTGGTAGTGCTATCTCCAATTCGTCCGGATTTTCAATACCCAGACTCTGGGAAAGGTTTCCTTGTGGATCGGCGTCAATTACAAGCACCCTTTTTCCTTCTCTTACCATTCCAACTCCAAGATTTACTGTTGTGGTGGTCTTGGATACACCGCCTTTCTGATTACAAATCGCTATTACTTTACACATAATTCTGACCCTCCGTATTCTTCAGATTCATTAACTAATTCTTTGTACAACATTTTTCGTCTTTTTCACTGGGTATACTCCAAGATATATCCGATGATATTTTTCATTGTCACATCTCATAAAATCCGATATGTAGCTGATATTGCATCTTGGATTTTTCTGCAGTAACTTTAGCATTCTCCTTACTTCATTTTTCTTTCCCTGCAATTTTACTTTTACCACCTAACTCACCTCCATCTAAAAAGGGTTGAAAAAAAGCACTTCGTTTTACCGAGGTGCTTATGCATCTTTATATCATATTAGGACTTAACTATTTTGAATTGCAAAAGGTGTAAAAAGGTGTATTTCTTATAGTACAGTTACGCAGGCATTATAATCATAGGCATTTGCCCCCATATTATTACATATTGCCGTGGCAGATGAAAAGTATATTTAGCATAGGTTTGGTTCTCCTTTGTTTTGTCTTGTAAAGCCAAGTTTTGCAAGGGCTTTCGGGCGTTTTTCTATTATTTAGATTTTGCTCTAAAATGTGTGAATGTGTTAATCACCCTAAAATTTTGCAAGTTATTATTATCCATTAGTAGTAAAATTGGTGTTAAAATTAAAGAACTTACTACTGAGTATTTGCTGTGTCTGCTCTCATAGTTTTTACTAGTGATGCTAATTCTGAAAATGGAAGCACTTTTCCTGTGTTACCTATTTCTATTTTTTTTTTATGGATGTCCCCAAATATTTAAAAATATTTCCAACATACAACCATCTATAATGTTATAATTATCATCCATGACCAATTCCGGAATTTCAGATTCTGCGCACAAATGGCCATCACAAGTTCCATCTAACCAATGCTTACACGAATGTATACCATAATAACTATCTGCACACTGTATCGAATGAGGATATAAGTTATATTTCGATTTGTACCCTATAAGCTGACTTACAAACGATTGTATTTCATTTTCAAGAAAAATCTCGTTCTGATTTACACCTGCTACATTATAAAACACTTCATTATCCGTTATCGTAAACAAAGGATAAAACTTATTAAACTCTGCTCCTATAAATTCCTCAGGATTAGCCATAGGATATGATAAACACCACGGATGATCTTTCTTATAATTAATAGCCAATAACATTTCCTGACTCATTGATAAATCACATTGTTTTGCGTACTCCTCAGCAGGTTTCCATATTTCATTCCATTCTTCAAATTGGCATCCGGATAATATTAATGTTGTGTATTCCCAAAAGGAATTATCTTCAAAAATATTATATTTCATCTTATTGTTTTTTAAGAAATTTACTATTTTAACAAAACGCCAACCAGGATGATAATTCTTCATACTATTTTCATTATTGGCACGTGGCAAATGTGAAAAGCACAATGATAATTCACATGCAATAGGAAACTCCTCAAATCTATCCATACCAAGTTGATCAATAAAATAATATAATGCTATATAATATCTCGGATGAAGAATTTCTGGATTAATTGTATTATTTACATCCTTACCTTCAACTAATAAAGCTATTATAGCTTCTTCGTATTTTGCAAAGCTTTCAATAATATCAAGACCATTTAACGAATATCTTTTCCCTAATACTTCAATTTGCGGAATCAGACTCTCTTCATCGTCAACTCCTACTATCTTCAGTTCTTCTTTCGTAAGTACAATCCCCTCCGTAACATCTGATAATCTTTTTGTAAAGTCTTGCATCATTATGCTGCATAATACTTTTAAACTATTTTCATTATTTTCTAAATACTCAGATACAGGAAACTTTTTTTTCTCGTTGACAAATCTTTATCTAACCATATATTCAAAATTTCTGACGAAAATGTTCTATTTGCTCCCCACTTCATATGACCATATGGTGTAAAAACATATTGCAAATAGTGAAACCGTTCATGAAAGGCTATTTGATACTTCTTAGCAACATCTTCTGTTCTCATATATAACCGTGAGCTCATTTGTCCTGGAAAAAACTGTCCATTAATTGCCAAATAGTCCAAATCGTGCTTAAGTGACTTGATATCTAATTTGATAAATTCCACCTCTTCTTCACATTATTTTTAAATATATCCTAAATCCGCGAAACTTATATTTCCATTGTACCAGTTTTACACTTAAAATTCAAGGCTGTGGACGTTTTTTACGCTAACAAACATTTCCTCTTTGGCATGGATGTTATCGCTCCCGGCATCTCACATCAGGCAGATTGATCGAATATATATGTTTCGCAGTATATTGGTGCGATTTATCGCATTAAAAAAGAGCCACTTTACGACTTTAGTGACTCCTTTATAACGATGCCGTTGTATCAAATCTACTTATTCTTTTCCTGCAATTTCAGCAGATATTCCTCTTCTGCCTGTTCTAATCGTTTCTGAATTGCTTCCTCCGATGGCAGCTGAGACTTAATCTCATTCATCCGAATGTTATCATAGGTTGCAACTCCCATAGGTGTTTCAATCCCTGAAACGCCCACTGTACCTCCGTCTGATCCTTATCCTTGCATATAAGCAATCCTATCGTTGGATTGTCATCATCCGTTTTCATTAACTGATTTACTGCATTCACATAAAAATTCAGTTTTCCGGCAAATTCCGGTTCAAACGATACTGCTTTCAACTCAATAACGACATAGCAGCGAAGTTTTATATGATAAAAAGCATATCAATCTTTCTGGTTTTTCCTGCTACAATAATCTCTTTCTGACGTCCAATAAAGGCAAAACCAGATCCAAGTTCCAGCAAAAATCTTGTTATGTTCTGTTCCAAAGCATCTTCTAATTCTTTTTCATCATATCCTGCAGGCAATGAAACAAACCCAAAATCATAGGTATCCTTGACAATTTCCTGTGCCAGTTTTCCCTGTATTGTCGGAAGTTTTTCAGCAAAATTAGTCAAGGCACTACCCGATGATTGATATAAATTTGCCTTTATATTATCAATCAGGACACTTCTGCTCCAACTCTCCTCTATCGTTTTTTTCTGACATAGAACAAAGCCTCTTCTATCGTTTTGCACTTTGTAACTATTTCTACATGATGTCTCCACGGCACAAATCCAAAAACAGAAGGAAATTCCATTTCTGCACCAAGTTGGTGCAGTTTTTGCTTTTCGTCAATTTCCATACCAACCTGCTGTAGCTTCAAGCCTTTCATATCAAGACTTTCCTCCATATGATGTGCCAGTTCTGAAAAGTTCTCATTTTCGGAATAGAATAGATACCATTTTTTCATATTCCAAAGATTTCTTGCTGAAAATCCTTTCACTTTGGGAAATTCATTCTGCAGATCAAGACTAAGCTGCTCTACAATTCCTTTTCCCCATTTTTCCTCTGCTTTTCTCTCAACCAGATCCCGCCCCAACTGCCAGTTAAAGAAAAGCTGCTCTGTATTTACTTTGACCGCGGATTTTATCTGTGCAGACACATAACGCTGCTTCACATCATGAACCCAACTCACATAATCAGAATCCAATCTGATGTCATGTGACTTCACAACATACGGTTTTGATTCTTCAGACATATTGTTCCTCATTTCTTCAAAATATTTTCATGTTTTAATCACTTTAATCCTTCTATACTTTAGTATATACAATCCTACTACAAAAATAGAAATGTTGCTGAATCATCATTCCATTTTTTCTTCGTCTCCTTCCGGTCATTCGGGTCTTTGACAGATTATCCATATGCAAATGGTCAATGATAGATTTGCATTCCAATTCTTCCTGTGAAACAGGAAGTCCCTCGTAATACATACTGGTACGATTGATTCCAAGCAACTTTACACTGGTAGAAACGGGCAGTTCCTTAGTCGTCGAAAGGTTTCGGACTAAATTTACTCTCGTAGTCAGGTCCGATAACTTCTTCAGATTTTTTTTTGAGCCAGTCAACCTGCATAGTAAGTTGACCAACCTTTTTGGCGTATTTGGCTTTTTCCTTTCGTTCTTCGGCAAGTTTTTCCCGGAGATTGTCTTCTCGCTTTTTATCAAAAGCAAGAGACACATTTGTAAGGAATTCTTTCTTCCAATTGCGGAGGAGATTTGGTTGAATATCGTTTTCAACAGCAAGGACATTAAGTTCTTTTTTTTCTCCTTTAAGCAGCTGGAGTACGAGGTTGGTTTTAAATTCAGCACTGAAATTTCTTCTTGATCTGGACATAATAAGTACCTTCTTTCATTTGTTGGTTATAGTATATCAGATTCATTAAGAAATGTCGCGTTCAGTGTCTTAATTTATGAGACCATTATACCTTCTTGCTTAAGCAAAATTAAATCTAGTATTTCATTTTTATTCATGAATCAACACCCTTCATGACTTCATTGATAATCTGAGCCATTTGCTTATTACCAAGCTGGTCTCTAAATTGAACAGTGTAACCATCAGCAGTTAACATATAAAAGAACACTCTGGCACAATCTATTTTTGCTTTTTCTGTTCCTCTAAGGTCAGTCTTATTTTCAACATCTTTTGTCTCAACAATAATATTGAGTTCCTTGTCTCCATTTGTATGTTTAACCACATACATGAAGTCCGGACTATACATACCGCCTGTGATAGTAGGTATAGCAATACTAGAACGTGGAATTTTTCCGTACACAATTACTTCTTCAATATCTGCTGTAATATTATCTTTTTCCAAAGGAGAATCATATGCATAAGCATCATACAGATATTTGTTACTAGGAGTACCTGGCACAAGTTTTGTTCCAATTCTACCCTGAGAAATTTCGCTTCGTACTGTTCCGTCTGCATACGTGAGTGCAGTAGCACCTAGTGGAGCCTTGCTACGTTCATATCTAAATCTACCTTGCAAATTCTCATTTTTCCAAGTAATAAATTCAGCACAGAATCCAGCAACCGAATTCTCATTGATATGAGAATTGAAGGTAGTTCCATGTTTCTTTGCATACTTGCATAGTGCCGAATGCAAAACTTTGATAGGAAGATTTGTTGCAGTTGATATTCTTTTAAGAAATCACTATATGGAATAGTCTTATGAATAACGTACTGAACCCCGGTTTCTCTGACAACATTCGTTTCTGTTCTGGTACTTCCAACTTTATCACGTTCGCTGCGCATTACTAAATCTGTGAAGACTCCTGGTTTTTCAAAAGAGCAAGAACAACATCGTCTATGTTATTGTTCAAGTCATTATCATAAAATAGCAGATATCTGTGGTTTATAGTTTCCCACAATTCTTTTATTTCATTGTAAATAGCTTTGCGAATTTTTACAGGCTTTGGTTTTTCTTTATTTCGATCTTTTTACCTTTCCTGCCGATAATCCGGTAGCAAAATCAGGATACTCTGCAAAGAATGCATCCCGTGTTTCTGGTTTAATATTATTATGCCTATCGATGTAGTGCTTATCATACAACTCGTCAAACAAATCATCGCTTGTTTTTCTCAGTTTTTAGCCACTATTTCAAGTTTTTCTTCTGAAATGGTAACCGCTTGTGGAAGTTCTCCGTTTATCTGGTCCACAAGTTTTTGTGCAAAGTCTGCTTCAGTAAAATCTACAATATAATTGAGGGTAAATTCTTCGTTTGATATTCTATTACCATTCTCATCTACAGGAAGTCGTAATCCGCGACCTACTCCTTGAAGTTTACTGTTTTCGTTACCACTTGAACGAAGCTTAGCAATAGTGAAAACATTCGGATTGTCCCATCCTTCCTTTAAAGTCCATTTTGAGAACAAGAAACGAAGTATATTTGGACTATCATCTTCATTTTTAAATGATAATAACTGTTTCTTTCCATGAAGAATCACATCAACCTCCTTTGCAATATCTTCGTCAGAATCACTATTATCTTGTGAAAAGTATCCAGCATGACAAGCACCAATATCTTCAAGACTTGCTTCAAGATATTCTTTATATTCCACATCATGCTCATCCAGAGAAGCGATTGTTTTTGAATCTGTTCCTTCAATAGAGTTTCAAATGTAGTAAGAAGATATGTTTTTTTTCCATCATCACTAATTCTGTAAGATGTAATATCATCGATAAAAAACAATGCCAAAGTTTTGATTTTATATCTTCTATTACAGAAATTTTCTTTCTCCGTTTCAAAATGACGTTGGAGAGCAAGGCGAAGCATCTGCTCTTGATATGAAGTCATATAAATATCAACATCAAGTTCTTCACCGGATGTTTTCACTATTCCATTTGAGAATTCAACGCTTGTTTTATCAATTGCGGAAATCGTAATACCTTCAAATGCATCACTTATTATTGAAAGCGAGTCACCTGTTTTCAGAGTAAATGATTTTGTTGCTTCATCTTTCTTTTTGTACTGAAAATGTACGGCTTCTTTGCTATCAATAGAGGTGATTTTCACTTTTTCTTTTTTTTTGAAACAGGTTCAAAATGTTCCTTGGCTACGCCTTTAATAAGCCCCTGATTGAAAGAAACACAAGCATTCGAATCATATAAAAGATTTTGATAATCTTTGACAGTGATTTTATTTCTTCCTCGTCCGGTTGTAGTTTCCGGGAAAGTAGCACCAAAACGAATAATTGCCTGCGGCTTTATCTCTTCAAGTATGACTTTAAAAGCTTTTTGGTCACGAGAAAAACGATGTGGTTCATCAATCATAACGATAGGTTTTGTAGACGCTATTGCATCAAAAGGTCTATAGAAACCTTCAACATCGTAATCATAATCGTTACGCCATAATAAACCGGTATCTCTTCCATTTCTTTTTGAGTTGCTTGTTAACAACTGCGTATTTACAAGAAGAACATAGATTTTCTTTGTGTTCTGACAAGAGCCTTTAACAAAGTCACTTACAATGCTAGGAAAATATGAGCGACCTTTTTTTCTTTTTCTTTGGTGCTTCCAAAACTAAGGTTTCAATTTCCGCACCATAGCCACATCCATCAGAAAAATGACGTCTTGCATAAGGTTCATTCAAAAACTGTTCAGTACCAGCTTTAATAGCTAATGAAGGCACTGCAATAATGAACTTGTTAAATCCGTATCTCTTATGCAATTCAAAAATCGTCTTTGTATATACATAAGTTTTTCCTGTACCTGTTTCCATCTTGATATCAAGATTAAGATAGCCACTTTCTGACACCGGGATACTTGAACGATATTCTGCCGGAAGAACACTCTGCAAAGCTTTTATATTATTTGCAATATGAGTGTCTTTCAAAGCGAAGGTCGGGTTAGTATAAAACTGAGTAGGAGCAGTAATATACGCATCTTTAAATACGTTAACAATAGCATCAATAGCTTTCTGTTGATGTGGTAATTGTTGCTGAAGGATTAATTCCATATGACACCTCCTTAATAACGGACATCAAAGTTAATACGTAGATTTTTCTCCGTATCTTTGAGTCTTGCTAAATTCATTTTTAATTCTTCTGTCATTGTCCAAACAAAACTATACCCAAAGAGAACCACATTCTCAGCGTTGAAACTTCCATCAGTTTCATATTTATCTACAATGGCTGCAATTGCTTCTTTTGTGATATCGGCATCAATAAGATACAAATGCTTGTCCATGTAATATCCGGTATATCCTTCAAAATCTATAGCTTTAACATCGGCATTAAAGCCATAGCCATCTCTTATAAGCCATGTTGTTAACACAGTCTGTGTTCCGAAATCTGTAAGAATATCATTTGTCAGGAACATACCTTGTTCTTCCAGAACAAATTTTTCCAACTTATCAAGTGTGGTTGTAGTTGGCTCTTGAAGGGTGTAATGCTTGAATCCAAGGTCTGCGGTTGTACCGATGTATTCTTTAGAATATAAATCTCTGGCTTTTTTAATTCTATCCATTCCTATATCACAAATAGTACGATATCCTGCTTTGAAAGCAGAGGTGCCTTCCTTGCATAATTCAGGAAGCTGAATCATTATAAATTTTCTGCTTTCATCTGGTGCAACACAATTTAATTTCATAATTGCCTCAGCGGTTGTTGCAGAACCAGAGAAAAAATCTAAAATAATATCATCCTTGCGTGTACAAAGACGAGCAATCAACATAATTAGTTCTAGCGGTTTTGTATGGTCAAATATTTTTTTTGCCAATTGTTTTGGCAACATCTTTGGTTGCATTGTCGTTAGAATAAGTATTCTCTGTAGTTTCGAGCGTAGATAATGATTTTGTTCTGTCGGAATAGTCAATATAATATCCTTCATCACCATCTTCAATAGAAGCCTTTTGATATGTTTTAGTGTATATTCGTTTGCCATTTCTCCCAGATTTAACTACAATGAATCCATTTTCGTATCCAAATTTAAACTTTTCTCTACTCCATCTCCATTCCCAATCAGCAACATCATGATTTCCATTGTGACGTTCTTTGTACAATTCTTCAGATTGACAAGGATAAAATATTTCTCCTTCTATTTCTAAAGGATAATCAAGACTACTACTGTACTGCAGGCTATCATAATCTAGTGTTTGATTGAGTTTATAAAAGCCACGTTCTTCAAAATATTCATCTGTATACTTAAAGGCAGAATCATTATGTTCAATAGCATAAAGATTTGGTTTAGTGCTCTTTGAGTACATCATTAAATAGTCGTGATTTTTTGCAATAATATCAGATGATTTACCACCACGTTTTGTGATACGTGGAAATTCAGCAATAAAATTTTCTTCTCCAAAAACGTCATCACACAATAACTTCAAGTTGTGACACTCATTGTCATCTATCGAAATGAAAATCACTCCATCCTTTGTTAACAAATCTCTTGCTAATAGCAAACGTGGATACATGAACATCAACCATGCCGAATGCGAAGCAGATCCTCTTTTGTTAAATCAAGAATTCTCTTTGCCTGTTCTTCATCGATACTTAACTTTGTGGATAATTCTTCGATTGTAAAATTGAAGCTATCATTATATACAAATCCGTCAGAACCTGTATTATATGGAGGATCGATGTAAATACACTTTACTTCTCCTTGATAACTTTTCAGTAATTGCTTTAATCCATCAAGATTATCGCCGGAAATATAGATATTTTGACTGTCTTTATTTTCAGGCTTGTTGTTGTGCGCCTCATCCGGAACGACGACAGTAGTTGTATCTACAGATGCCAACAAACGAGCATAGTTTTTTCCAAGAAACTTTAATTCATATCCTTCATTAGTTACCGTAAGGCTATCATTCAAATATTCTTTGAATCTTTCGATATCCAGGCTTCCATTTTTTTAAAACAAGCCGGAAAATTTTCTTTCAGCACTTCGATTTGTTTTGTGTTTGGAAGCACCGCTTCGTTTGAATTTGTAATATCTTTTATCATTTTTCTTTTCCCTCCACAGTATAATCAAGGCCTGCTTCTTCCACGCCTGTATAGTCCACATCATTCTTAAGGCAGAATTCTTTTATATTCTTCATTGCAATAAGGTTAGGCTTTGCTTTACCGCCTTCCCATCTATTAACAGTTGAAAATGCCACCTGTACTTCTTTAGTAAAGTCCTGCTGCGTTAAAAAACATCTCTGTCTGATTTTTTTAATTTCTTCTGAAAATCCCATATTGCA